>Ga0315276_10003640_pt1 | contig 14129 bp, 11 predicted proteins | sample YL17G05_0_MG_FD_204542 | JGI IMG/M metagenome (GOLD analysis project Ga0315276, IMG submission 204542) | Sediment microbial communities from Yellowstone Lake, YNP, Wyoming, USA - YL17G05_0 | ecosystem: Environmental > Aquatic > Freshwater > Lake > Sediment | place: USA: Wyoming | collected...
CCGCGCTCGACCACGAGGACGAGGCCATCGAGTACGCCCTGCAGTTCGGGCGCGGCCTCGACGCCGGCCAGGGCAGGAGGTTCGTCCACATGTACGTGAACGACCTGACGCTCGACATGGGCGAGCTGGGACGGCGCGCGCTGGCGCGGCTCTACGACCGCGCCCGGGCGGCCGGCGCGATCGCGAAGGCGCCGGCGCTCGACGTGGTCTGAGGGCGGGGTCGCTCGCCCCCCCCCCGCGCCCGGCCGCCCGGAGCGTCATCGCCCGCGCGGGGCCTGGGCCAGGGTCTCGACGATGCGCCGGGCGAGCAACTCCTGCCCCGCGGCCTTGAGGTGGAAGGCATCGCTGGAGCCGTCCTCGTACTTGCCGAAACAGGTCCCGGGCAACAGATCGATCCACGGCGCGAACTCCCCGCCACGCTCCCGGACAGCGCGCTCCAACGACGGATACGCCACGGCTTCGGCGCGCGCACTGAACGGCCGCGGGTCCATCGTCCGGTCGATCGGTGCCAGGAAGTGGATCACGCGCACTCCGCGCCCGCGCAGCATGCCGGTGACCTGCCCGGCGAAGCGGGCGCTGCTCTCGAGGACCGAGGCGGACGGATCTCGCTGCTCTCCGGTGCGGGGGCGCAGCGCCGCGGGCACGAGACGTCCCGGCGGGCTGGCCCAGAGGATCGTCGCCTTCTCCCACAGCTCCCGGCGGGAGAACCGCACCGTGGCGCTCACCGCGAGCCATTCGTCCAGGCGTTTCGAGACCGCCTGCAGGATCCGCTGGGAGCGCGGGAGCGCCGCGCCAGCAGGCTGGGACGCGCCGCCGATCAGGACCACCGCCGGCCGGCCGGTGTCCTCATCCGGCAGCGACTCGTAGAGCGACACCAGTTCGGCGCGGATCTCGTTCTTCCGCAGGCTGAAGACGCTGTGGGACCAGAACACCGTGCGCGGCACCACGCCGGCCTCGAGCATCCCCAGCAGCAGGGCGCCCTGCTCGAACGTGTTGGCGCCGCCCAGGTGCAGGCTCGCGACGGACGCGCCTCCCGCCTGCTGCGCCAGCGAACGGGCGACGAGTTGCGGATACGGCAGACCCGAACCGTCCTTCACGACCATCCCCTGGGAATCCCCGATGAACACGATGGACGGGGGCTTCAGTTGGTCCCGCAGCTCCGCGAAGAAGGCGGCCGGATCGCGTGACCCGAGCGGATGGAAGCCGGCCAGCTCGGCGGACGGCGCCGCGCGCGGTGTCTTCAGGGCCGCGTTCCGCGCCGCGAGCGGCGACATGGCCTGATGGAGCAGCCACTCCACGAGCAGCAGCGCCAGCAACGCGATCCCGAGGTCGCGAAGGAACGACTCAGAACTGAAAATAGATGAACGGGACCTTGCCACCCGATCCTCCGAGGACGACGCAGTAGAGCACTGTTCCGGTGTAGGCCAGCCCGCGCAGCACGGGAGGAACGCCGCGGAAGACCCACTCGTCCCGGCGCCGGTACTCGACCAACTGGATGAGGAAGGTGACGAGCGCAGAGAGGGCCAGCATCGCCAGCAGCTTCTTCTGGACCGACCAGCCACCGGCGGTGAACAGCCGGGTCAGATAGATCAGGGCGTCGGCGAAGGAGTCGGTGCGGAAGAAGATCCAGGCCAGTGTCACCAGGTGGAACACCAGGAGCATCGCCCACCCGGCCCGCAGCGCGTCGCCGGCGTTGCGGATCCTCATGCGCTTGCCGATCGACTTCTTGCCGAACACCACGAGCCGCTCGAAGGAGAGGAACACCCCGTGCAACCCGCCCCAGACGATGTAGTTGAACCCCGCGCCATGCCAGAGCCCCACCAGCAGCATGACCGGAATCGCCACCAGCGGGTAGGCGAGCCGCATCTCGGCCTCGACCGTGGCCAGACGCAGCCGCCCCACGCGACCCAGCACGAGCGACATGATCGGGCTGAACAGGTACTCGGAGATCCACGAGGAGAGCGAGATGTGCCAGCGCCGCCAGAACTCGGTGAACGAGCGCGAAAAGTACGGTTGTTCGAAGTTGTTGACGGCCTCGTAGCCGAAGCAGCAGGCGATTCCGCGCGCGATCAGGCTGTAGCCCGCGAAGTCGGTCATGATCTGCAGCGAATAGGCATAGGCTCCGAAGAGCAGCTCGCCCGAGCCAGCCGAGCCGGCGCGCGCGAAGATGTCGTTGCAGAAGGGCGCGATCGGATCGGCGATCCCCACCTTGAGCAGGCAGCCCAGCAGCATCCGCTCGAAGCCATCGCGCAACTGGTCGAGGCGGGCCGGATGGTACTGCTCGAGCTGGGGAAGCCACCGCGCGCCGCGCTCGATCGGTCCCGCGAGCACGAGCGGGAAGAAGCAGACGTAGAGTGCGGTGTCCGGCACCGAGCGCGAGGCCGGGATCCGCTCCCAGTAGACGTCCAGCAGGTAGCTGATGGCCTGAAACGTGTAGAAGGAGATGCCCACCGGCAGCAGGATCCGCAGGGTGACGTCGCCCGCGGCGAGCCCGCAGGCGCGGGCCAGGCCCTCGGCCGCCTGCGCGAAGAATCCCAGGTACTTGAAGATGACCAGGAGCGCGATCAGGACCGTGATGCCCGCGGTCAGGAGGCGCCGCCGGTCGCGGCGCCCGGACACGCGCGACATCGCCTGGGGCACGACGAACACCACCAGCCACACCGCGCCGAGCAGCGCCAGGAAGCGCAGGTCCCAGGCGCCGTAGAACAGCAGGCTGCCGGCGATCAGCACCAGCTTGCGCCCGGTGCGCCCGGCCGGCAGCCAGAGCAGGAAGGTCAGCAGCAGGAAGGGCAGGAACGCGGAGCTGGTGAAGGTCATCCGGGAATGCGGGGCTCCTTTCGCGGGGCCGAGCGTAGCATTTCCAGCGGACGATGGAGAGCCGGAGCTTCGACTGCCGGAGCTTCGACCTGCGCCGGAGCCCCACCCGGGCGTTTCCCGCGCGGGCTGGCCGTCCCGCGGACGACGAATCCTTGCAACCCGGGACCAGTCGCGACACAATCACCTGCCTTCTGGTCCATCCCCTTGCCCCCGCTCCCTTCGCAGGGAGGAAACGGCACGGATGAACCAGGGCACGTCTTCCCGTCAATTCAGCCACAGGCTCCACGGAGAACGGCGAGGCGCCACATCATCGCGGCGGTTCATGAATGGTCCGGGCTGGATGAATAATCGCCCCGCGGGTGCAACAGGGAGATTGCGAACCGCTTTGCTGGTCTCGTTTGATACGCGCTTTGCCCGGTTCCTCCTGGTCGGTTTGTCGAACTCCTTCGTGAGTTTCTGTGTCTTCCAGGGACTGCTCCGCCTGCTTCACGAGGGGGCCCTGGCCGTTTCGCTCTGCCAGCTCGTCAGCTACACTGCCGGCGTCGCCTGGAGCTTCTTCTGGAACAGTCGGTTCACGTTTCGCAGCCACGCTCCCGTCGCGAAGCAGGGACTCCGGTTCGCCGTCGTCCAGCTCTTCATGGCTGGCGCAAGCTCCGCCGGAGTGGCGCTGTGCGTCGATGTCTTGAGCTGGGCGCCGACGCTGTCCTGGTTCGTCATCATGGCCCCGGTCACCATCGCGAACTTTCTTCTCTCCAGGTATTGGGTCTTCCATTCACCAGTTTCGGCCCGACCCGGTGGATCGAACCCCGACGCAGGATGATGAGCCCATGCACCACCCGCTCGATCGAGGATCCTCCGCGGAAGTCGGCCTCCCGCGCCGCCAGCCCGGACGATTCGCGAAGCGCGTCGCGGGAACGCGAGATGGCCGGGGCTGATCGTCCGACCGGACCAGGTTTCGAGGACCTCGAGCAATGAATCACTCTCCGCAGCCGGCTTGGTCTGGCCCATGGTGGCGGCAGCGGATGGTCTGGGCGGCCTTCGCTACCGCGCTGATCCTCCGGCTGGTGCTGCTCTTCACGGTGAATCATCCGTTCACCGATGGCCTGGAGTCCGGCTATCTGCAGGGCGCGCTCTCCATGGCATCCGGTCAGGGGCTGCTGCAGCACACGCAGGACGCGGTCGGGGGGCGGGAACCCGGCGTGGCCGCCCGGGAGCGCCAGGCCGCGGGAGGAAGGATCGACCCGGAGCACCCGTATCCCGTCTCCACCCGGGGCTACTTGCCAGGCACCCTGCACCCACCCGGCTATTCGCTGCTGCTGTGGGGCTACTACGCGCTCGGCAACTTCGACGGGATGGTGAGGTTGACGCGCATCACCTCGGCCCTGCTGGATGCTTCCGTCTGCGTGCTCCTGTTCGTGTTCGTGCGCAACGTCCTGGGAGCCGCCCCCGCCCTGGCGGCCGCGTGGGTGTGGGTCCTTCTCCCGGCGCCGCTGATGTTGTTGCTGACCTTCAGGCCCGATGCGTTCGTGTGCTTCTTCGCGGCCCTGGTGCTGTGCCTGGCAAGCTACACCAGGCTGGGCCGGCCGTGGGCGTGGGCGGCGACCGGCGCCGCGCTGGGCGTGGCCTTCTACTTCCGGCCGGAGTTCCTGGCCTGGCCGGCCGTGCTGTTCCTGTGCGCCTGGATCGATTCGGGCCGCCTGTGGCGATCGGTCGCGGGCGCGGCCCTGCTGGGCATCGCCATGCTCGTGCTGCTGTCGCCGTGGCTGCTGTGGACGTACCACGCGGTGGGCCGGCCGATGTTCGGCACGTCGAGCGCGGGCGGCAGCATGTACGAGGCGCTGGGCGAGGACCCCGCCAACCCCTGGGGCGTGACGCTGAATGATGGCTGGGTCGACCAGGATGCCCGCAGCCGCGGCTTCGCCACGGTCTGGTCACCGGAGGCCGATGAGTCCTACCGCAGGCTGCACTGGCGGTGCGTGCGCGAGCATCCCGGCTTCTGGGCACGCAACCTTCTCATCAGGCGCCTGCCCATGGCGCTGGTTCCGCGGTACGAGCTGCCCTCGGGGGACGAACGCTTCTTCGCCGACTACCGCGAGCGCGAGGGTCTGACCCGCTGGGGCGTGGTGATGAAGTACCCCGGCGCGGCGCTGGAGCACAAGGGAGCGGCCGCGCTGATGGTGATGTTGTCGGCGTTGCTGGTGGTGGCCATGCTGACTGCGGCCGTGATCGAGCGGCGGCGGTGGCGGCGGGTGATGTGGCTGGTGCTGCCCTGGCTGTTCGTCATCGCGGTCATGTCCATGGTCAAGCAGGTCGAAGCGCGAAACGTCGCCGGAACGCGGGTCGTGCAGGCGGCGGCCGCCGGCGTCGTCATCGAACACCTCATCGCACGCCGGCGGGGGGCGCGAGGGGACCGGCCCGCGCCCGCGGCAGCGCGAGAGGCGTAGGAGCCACATCATGGCGGACCCGGTGGTGCGGTCGCTGACGGTGTTCTTCCCGTTCTACAACGAGGAGGCGAACATCGAGCGCGTCACCGGCGCGGCGGTCGAGACGCTGGTGCGACTCGGGCTCGACTGGGAGATCATCCTGGTCGACGATGGCAGCCGCGACCGCACCGGCGAGTTGGCCGACCGGCTGGCGGCCGGGAACCCGCGGATCCGCGCCATCCACCACAGGCCCAACCGCGGCTACGGCGGGGCCTTGCAGAGCGGCTTCCGCAACGCGACCAAGGAATGGATCTTCTACACCGACGGCGACGGCCAGTTCGACATCACCCAGATCGAACTGCTGCTGCCCCTGGCGGGCCGGTACGACATCGTCAACGGCTATCGCCTCAACCGGCAGGACCCCCTGATCCGCCGCCTGAACGCCTTCTGCTGGGGCGCGCTGGTGAAGTACCTGCTGAAGTTCAGGGTGCGGGACGTGGATTCGGCCTTCAAGCTCTACCGCTCCGAGATCTTCCGGCACATCGAGATGAAGTCCAACGGAGCCCTGATCGATGCGGAGATCCTGGCCAGGGCCAACCGCGCCGGCTACACGATCGGCCAGGTCGGTGTGCGGCACCTGCAGCGGGTGGCCGGGGAGCAAACGGGCGCCAAGCCCAAGGTGATCGTGTTGGCATTCCAGGAGTTGCTCCGTCTGCGGAAGAAGATCCTCGCAACGCCGCGGGCGCAGCGGCAGACCGGGCAGGCGGCGACGAAGTAACCCTGGAGCCGGCCGGATGTCCGTGACGGCACGCTCGCGCGGGAGGCTCCGCGGAGCGCGCCGTGGCGCTCAGGGCAACTCGCGCCAGGAGAGTCGCTGGAAGGACCCGTCGGCGGTCGAGAGGGCCTGCGAGATGGCGTCCGAGCTGTAGAGGATCGTGGCGGTGCCGTTGGCTAGCTCGAGGTCCACGGTGCCCTCGACGATCAGCGCGCCCAGGATCCAGGCGTGGCCGTTGACCTTCACGTCGCCCTTGACGTAGATGACGCCGGTGTAGTTGAAGCCGGCGTTGATCGTCAGGTCGCCCTCGATGTACAGCAGGCCCGAGCCCGAGCCACCGTTGTAGGACACGGACTGGTCGACGTAGTAGAGACCGTTGGCGGGGTCGGGGGGTGAGGAGACGGGCGGGCCCACCCAGGAGAAGAACTGCGCCTGGGTCAGGCCGAACACGTCCCAGGGACCGGTGTAGAAGCCGGTCTGTCCCGCCAGGTCGGGCGGGCTTCCATCGGACGTCGACGCTCCCTGATGCGTGATGGAATCGACGCTCCAGATACCCGCGAGGTCATCGGAGTCCGTGTGGTAGGCGGTGCCGATGTCGTCGACCGGCGTATCCGCCCGGTGGTTGAGTCCGCAGGCGTCGAAGGTGCCCTTGGTGTGGACCCCGACGTTCGCCTGCAGGGCCCCGAACACGTTCGCGATGACCGGTTTCGCGTAGATCTCCGCGCGCACCTTCCGCACGTCGCCGCCGGCGGTGCCCGTGGAGGTGACCACGTAGATCGGCGAGCCCGACGCCGTCTGGACCGCGGGGTTCTTGGTCGCGTCGTACTTGTAGATGACCGTTCGCGCGTTGTCGGTCTTGTACTGGACCGTCAGGACGCGGGGACCGCGCGTGGCCGTGCTGTAGGCCAGCCACGCGCCCGCGGGCTGGGCGGTGGCGAATCCCGTGGAATCGGTGCCGAGCACGGGGACGCTGCCCGCGGCCACGTTGAAGATCTGCGCCACGGCAAGCGGGTTGCCGCCCAGCACGATGTCCCCCGCGGCGAGGCGGCTCTGCGCCTCGCCGATCCCCGCCTCGGCGTTGTTGAGCGCCTCGGTCTCGCGCAGGCCATGGCTCGTGATCTTGGTGTTCACGTTGACCGAGACCATCAGCACGACGGCGAGCAGGGAGACGACCAGGAGGACGAGCAGCGCGATGACCAGGGCGATGCCGCGTTCGCCGGCGGGACGCGGGATGGGAAGGCGTTCCATGGGCATCTCCTATCGGACGAAGACCACCAGGGCACCCGTCGTGGCCGAGACCTTGGCGCCGACCGCGAGGTCGAAGAGGTGGGGCGGGCTCTTCGCCGGGTTTGTGCCGTAGTTGAAGTCGTTCGTGGCGACGGCGGGCACCCAGTTCACGAGCACGCCGGCCGAGGGATCCGTGCCGCTCGGCGGGATGACGCCGACGTCGAGGTAGTAGATCCTCACGCCGCCGACGAATCCCGACGTGCCCCGGCGGAAGCCCACGGCGAGGTCGCCGCGCGCGGACCCGCCAAGGTCCGCCGCGACCAGCGAGGTGACGACGCCGGGGGCATCCACGGTCTGCGCGGAGGCGAAGGCCCAGCTGCCGGAGTTCTTCAGGTAGATCAGCCGGCCGCCAGCCGCGGAGGTCTGCGTTCCCGCGACCACGTCGAGCAGGCCGTCGCCGTCCACGTCCACCGCGGCCAGCGCGTTCACGGCGTCGCCGGACAGCAGGACCGAGCTCTGGAACGCGAAGTGCGGGCTGGCGGCCCTTCCCATGTTGCGGAAGAAGCAGACCTGCCCGCCGAGCGCCGTGCGCGTGCCCACCGCGAGGTCCTTCAGGCCGTCGCCATCGAAGTCGCCGAGGACCATGGCGTTCACTTCGCCGAGAAAGCCGGCGGGGAGCCCGCCGGAGGTCGGATAGGTCTCGGTGCGCGAGAAGGTCGGGCTTGCGGCGTTGCTGTTCGTCCAGAGTTCGAAGCTGCCCTGGTAGGCGGTGGGCGACTTGGTGCCCACGATGAGGTCCGGGAACGCGCCGCCCACGCAGTCCAGGCTCACGGTGGCCTGCACGTCGCCGTTGTCGGTTGTGCGATAGGCCAGGCTGTAGGTCGTCGGGAAGTAGCCCTCGTTGTTGTTCGTGTTCTGGCACCACCAGACGAAGAAGTTCCCGGCCGCGGCGGTCTTGCACCCGGTCACCAGGTCGGGGCGGTCAATCGGGGACTCCGTGTCGAAGTGGTCGAGGGCCATGGAGACGACCGCGCCCGGCGCGCTCCGGGTGTACGAGGGCGCGGAGTTGAAGAGCGGCGTGGAGTTGTACTGGTTGAACCAGACCGAGACCTGGTCGCTGCCGCCCGTGTCCGAGCCGAGGATGAGATCCGGATCCCCGCGGGCGTTCTCGGTGTGGTTCCCGTTCCAGTCGTTCTCGCCCAGGTTCCCGCTCCCCAGGCACAGCACGCGGTTGGCCTGCAGCGTGATGACCGTGAAGGAGGCAATGCCGAAGTCCTTGCCGGTGAGGGTCTGCCCGGCCTGCAGGTAGATGCCACCGATCGTGGTGCTGTTCGTCGGAAAGAAGCCGGCGGGCGGAAGGCTCATGATGGTGTAGGGCGCGGTGCGAGGCGGGTCGTTGGCCGGCACGTCGATCGAGTAGTTCCCGCTCGCGTCGGTCGTGGCATACCCGGGCACCGTGATGCCGCCGTCCGTCGTCACGCCCACCCAGACGTTCTGCACGCCTTCTTCGCCGGCGTCGAGCACGCCATCCCGGTCGGTGTCGCGGAAGACCTTGCCCCGGACGGTCCCGATCACCGGCTTGAAGATGCCGAACGACAGGGAGTGGCTGTCGTGATCCGCGATGGTCAGCGTGACGGGATTCGTCGTGGTCGCGACGAAGGAGTCAGGCGGCGTCACGCCGACCGAGCAGGCCCCCGCCGGCGCGAAGAGCGCGGTGGCGAGGTTGCCCGAGGCGTCCGTGTAGGCCGACGTGCCGGCGGGCCGCACCGTGACCCGGACGTTCTGCTTGCCCGTCTCGCCGACGTCCAGCACGCCGTCGTGGTCGAGGTCCTCGTAGACAAAGACGCTGACATAGCCACCCGCGATCGCCACGTCCGGGAAGTTGCGCTGGGCCGCGGGCGGGACCGTGACGGAGAGACTCTCCGGGACGCTGGTGTTAACGTACCCGGCGGGCGGGAGGATCTGCCTGAGCCAGTAGGTCCCCGCGGGGGCGTGGAGGCTGAAGTGCCCGCTGGCGGAGGTCGTGGTGGACATCATGCCGAGCCGGATGGTCGCGCCGCCCAGGCCCCGCTCGCCCGGCCCCTTGATCCCGTCTACCACGACGCTGTCCAGGAAGACGTATCCGTCCACGGCGTATTCGTCGGCGCCGGCCTGCGGAGTGTTGCGCAGCGAGTTCACTTCGGTGCTGTAATGGCTCTCCGCATAGCGGCCGAGCCAGTCCCGCTTCCCGCTCGGGGCGGTGATCTGGATCGCGATGCGCTCGATGTTGGCGAGTTGCGCCGCGGGGACGGGCCCGCTCGACCAGTCCCAGGGCGTGGTGCTGCCCTTCAGGTAGACGGAGAAGATGGGGGGCACACCGCTGCCCGGCCGGCGCACCAGGGCGACGCGCTGCGTCACGGGCCCGTTGTTGCCCGCAGCGTTGTTGGTCCTGTCGCCGTACACCTGGCGGACCAGTTCGAAGTCGTCGGGATTGGGCGTGCGCTGCGCGTCCACGGCGCCCGCGGCGGCCTGATCCGAGGCGTCCACGGCATTGTCGTTGTTGAGATCGAGCGTCCAGCGGATGATCTCCGCTCCCGTGCCGTACTTGATGGGCGGGGTCCACTCGGTCCCGGTGAGCGGCCGGGGCTTCGGGTTCCCGCCCGGGTCGTAGGCCTGGGGCGTGGCAGGTCCGGAGCTGAGGGTGTCGGGATAGGGCTCCAGGTTCGCGTTGATGAGCACCTGCGTCGAGTCGACGTAGGCGATCGGGGTCTGGGCGTTGTCGAGGTCAGCACCGTAGCCCGCCGAGCGCAGATCCCGGGCAACCATGTCGAGCGCCACCCGGCCAGCCTCGGAGGCCTCGATGTTGTTCGCGCTCAGGGTCTTGCTGCGCGAGGCGGAGTACATCACGGTGGTCAGGGTGATGACCACCACGGCCAGCAGCATCACCGTGATCATCAACTCGATGAGCGTGAAGCCGCGCGACCCACGTCGCGCCGGGAAGCAGGGCCGGGATGTCATGGCTAGCGCCTCACATAGGTGGTGGACGTCACCGAGCGGTTCCCGTGGAAGACCCACTGCACGGTGACCGTGACCTTCTTGAGGTTGCCGAGCGGGGCGGCCATGGCATCGACCTGGTAGAAGCGATGCCACTGGCCCGAGCTGCCCAGGACCTCGGATCCGCTGGCCGGGTGCCGGCCGGCGGTGAGACTGGCGTCCGTCCATGCGCTGCCCGCGAGCTGTTCGAGCTTCTCCTGCGCGTAGTAGTTCCCCGAGGTGGTCATGCGCGCCTGGAGCTGGCTGCGCGAGCCCGCGGGGAACAACTGGCCCACGGCCAGGATGCCGACGGTGAGCATCACGAGCGCGATCATCAACTCGATGAGCGTGGCGCCGCGGTCGTTGCAAAGGGCGGATGGACGCGGATTGCGCATGGTCTGCCTACCTGATGAGGATGAGGCCGGAGAGTTGCACGCTCACGGTGTCCAGGGCTCCGCGCGTGTTCCCCAGGACGATCACGTTGGACCCCGTCACGGTGTGGCCGGCGTCCTGGTAATAGCGGCCGTCGGACGCCATGTAGTACCAGTCGCCGAGGGTCGGACTCGTGAACGTGATCCCTCGCGGCAGCGTCCAGGTCGTGGTGATGCCGATCGGGGACGGGTAGTGCATGTGGTAGGTGGTCGAATTGAGGATGTGAATCGGCTGCTCCACGCCCGTGGCGATGGCCTTCTCGCGGGCCAGCCGCAGCTGCCCGGCGACGTTCTCGGTCGCCCCGCGCAGTTGGAAGGTGGACGAGAGCCGCCGGAAACTCGGGACGCTGAAGCCGAAGAGAAGCCCCATCACCACCAGCACGATGGCAAGTTCGACCAGGCTGAAGCCGCGCTCGGCAGGATCCCGCATGGCGTCCGAATCCCCTCGAGAAGGACATGGCAATGCTGCACCCGGTGAGCCCGCGCGACAGGCTCATCCGGAATGGTTATCGGCCGTATCGAGGGAGAACTTGAGGATTCCGAGCTTGCACCTAACCGGGCCCGCGGCAGGGCCTTGCGGCGCGGGCCGGAGGCATGCACGGAGGATCGGCAGCACGGGGCGCGGGGACTCCGCGGGGCGGGCCGCCGCTTTCACAATGGCGGGTCGTGCACCTTCAGACCGCGCGCGAGGTGACGGCGGCGCAGCCATTCGCGCGCCGCGGCGATCTCGCGCGAGTCGAGTTCGCGGCCCGCGTTGTCCCAGTGCAGCGTGACCTCCGCGCCGGCGCGGCGCAACTGGTAGGTGAGCCCTTCGAGCCGCTCGGGCGTCATGCTGCCGTCCGCGCGTCCCGCGGCGACGAAGACCGCCACGCCGTGCAGGCGCGGCTTGCGCTCCGGCTCGAGCGCCAGCGCCGGGCGGAACAGCACCGCGCCCGCGAGCAGCCCGGGCTCGAGCAGCAGCAGGCTCAAAGCCATGTCGGCGCCGCTCGCGTGCCCCACCGCCAGGACACGCTTGAGATCGAAGCGATGGGCCACCGCGGCCGCCCGCACCCAGTCGGCCAGTTCGTAGGTGCGCGCGTGCAACTCGTCGAGGTCGAGCGCGCCGGCGACGAAGCCCTGCAGGAAGCCCGGACCCGCCCCTGCCGCCAGGTCCTCTCCGCGCGGGGCGAGCAGACCGGCGCCCTCGTCCAGGGCGGGGCCCAGGTGGAGCAGGCCGTGCTCGTCGCCCCCCGTGCCGTGCAGCATCAGGAAGGTGACAGCGTCACCGCCGCGCGGGGCGGGCAGGTACTGGTGGACGAACCTGTCGAGCGAGACGGCCATCGCGAGGGACCCTCCAGTGGGCGGAACCGGACGGGAACGTACTCCCGGCTGCCCCGGCAGACCAACGGCGCCCGGGTCTGCCGGACTTGAGCCGGAGCGCTTACGGCCGATACTGACAGGGAGAGTCCCGGCCGCCTCCCGGTCTGATCCCACGCGTGCCCGGGCGGCAGCCCGTCCCACCGAACCTCATGGGAGGCCGCATGCGTTCTTCGTCCCGGCGTGGCGCCGGCGTCACACGCCGCGTGGCCGCCGGCCACCTGGCGTCCATCGCGGGGCTCGCCCTGACCCTGGCCCTTCCCCTTCTCCTGCCCGCGACGCAGGCCCGCGCAGACACGGAACGGATCCGCCTGGTGCTCGGCTTCGCCCGCTCGATCAGCCGCTTCCACTCCTTCACGGCCGACTCGGCCGGGCTCTCCTACGGTCTCGCCAACTCGCCCGAGCTGGACATCGACTTCCGCGTCCTCGACCTGCCGATGCCGAAGACCCCGCGCCCGGCGCTGCACGTGACGGCTGGAGTGCTCACGGACGAGCGGGTACTCGGGCCGTTCCTGCCGGGGCAGTCGCTAATCCGGCAACCGGTCCTCGTGCTGCGCTCCGGCGCGCACCTGCTGCTGCCACTGGAGCTCGTGCGCCCCAACGCGGGCGTGGCGTTCCGGGCCGGCTGGAGCGGCGCCTACGTGCTCGGGCGCACGGGCGGCGAGGACTTCCTGACGATCACGAAGGCCCGTTTCGGCTTCGAGCGGACCGCGGGCTGGTTCGAGGGCTCCTGTGCCGAGGTGGGCATGGGACGCGACGAGACCTATGGCCGCGACTTCGCCTCGAAGCGCTGGGACGTGCACGTCGCCCTCCAGGGACGGCTCCTCCCACCGCCCGTCCGCTCCGCGCCCGCGAAGGCCGGAAAGGCGGCCGCACCGCCTGACGAGACACGCCGCATGCTGTGGGCGTTCTTGGATATGGATGTAGACACGGACGGCGGCGCGGGGCCCGACGGCCTGCAACTGCGGTTCGGGCTCTCCACGGACGTCGCGGGCATCCTCCAGACCGCCTTCGGCGCGCCAGCGCACTGACCGCGCGGACGGCGCGGCGACCGCCCTGCAACAGCGCGGGCCCGGGTGTCGTGGACACCCGGGCCCTCACCGCGTGCGGATCAGTAAGGCGTCCGGGAGAAGCCGTCGTACTCGTCGCCGAGGGGATCCATCGGATTGCCGTTCGCGTCCGTGCCGGAGAACTTGAAGACCCAGTGCTGGGGGTCGATGAGCCCGTCCCCGGTGGCGTTCTGGGTGATGCGGAAGTACACGGTCGCCTCACGGGTGTCTGGATCGTAGCGCACGGCCAGGGGGATGGGCATGATGTCGACCGCGCGTTCGCGGTACAGAGTGATCCCGTTGTCGTAGGCGCCCCCGACCCCGCCCGTGGCCTTGCTGATGGACCACTTCATGGCGTTCTGCACCGAAGCCAGATCCATGGGCTGATTGAAACGAAACACCATCGAGAACATCTTCGACGCTCCCGGGGTCGACAGCGAGGGGTCCTCCAGGTAGAGGAACGCTCCCGAGGCCAGGAACGGGTTGAAGGTGGACTTGGCGGTGTCCGCGTACTGGAACTTCGGCGTGAACATGACCGCCTCGATCTCGGCGGCCCGGATCCAGCTCTCGTTGGTGTCCATGTTCCAGAGGGTGGTGGCCTGCTCGGCCGCCTTGTCCTGCTGGCCGAGACCCAGGTAGGAGTACGCCAGTTCGGCGTTGGCATCCACGCTTCCGGGATGCAGGTCGAGGGCGCGCTGGAACTGGTTCACCGCTTCCGAGTAGCGCCCCTGCTTGTTGTACACCAGGCCCAGGTTGTAATAGCTGTTCGGGTCCAGGGGCGACATCGTGCCGACCTTCTGGAACTGGGTCTCGGCCTCGGCGTAGCGCTCCATCAGGAGGTAGAGGGAGCCCAGGGAGCTGTGCGGCGCCACGGCCGAGCCGTCCAGCTTGATCACCTCCTTGTACTGCGCCTCCGCCTCGCCGTACCGCTGCGCCCCGACCAGGGCGCCCGCAAGGTAGGTGCGCGCGTCCACGGAGGCCGGGTCGATCTTGATCGCCTTCTGGAACGCGGCGATGGCGTCGTCGGACTGACCGATCA
>Ga0315276_10003642_pt1 | contig 14127 bp, 11 predicted proteins | sample YL17G05_0_MG_FD_204542 | JGI IMG/M metagenome (GOLD analysis project Ga0315276, IMG submission 204542) | Sediment microbial communities from Yellowstone Lake, YNP, Wyoming, USA - YL17G05_0 | ecosystem: Environmental > Aquatic > Freshwater > Lake > Sediment | place: USA: Wyoming | collected...
TCGACTCCCTCGCGGACGCAATAAAGGCGGGCCGCAGCAATCAGACTATCGTCAACTCGAAGGCGACCGAGCTGAAGGACACGGTGGACTCTATGGGTTCGACGGTGACGGCGATGCAGGGCTACTTGAACAGGATGGCCTCCCTGGTGGATGCCGTGAAGGGGGCCTGAGATGGGGGAGCTCGCAGGGAAGGTTCTTGAGGCGAAGGCGGTCCTCTGGGCGATAAAGGTCTACAACATCCTCCTCGACTTCATCGTTGGGTTCCTGTTCTCGGCCTTCATGCTCCAGGTCGTCGGCCTAAGCCTGCTCTGGGCGGTCGTCCCCGCGTTCGCGTTCGCGCTCTTTCGGCTCCTGCAGGAGTACCTCGACAGGAACTTTATAATGCGGCTTAAGGGAAAGTACGACCGCCTCGACGAACGGCTGAAGACAGCCCTCGAACACCAGGGCGCAAGGAACGTGATAGTCGAGGATCTCATGGCCGACGTCACAAAGAGGATGGATGACGTTGAAACGTCCACGTTCATGGACTCCTCAGACGTGTCGAAGCGCGTGTACGCGATAGTCGCGCTCTCCTTCCTCCTCCTAACCGTCACCGTCCTGGACCTGCGTAGCGTGCTCTACGGCTCCGTGGACTACCTCCTTGACACCGTCGGCTTAAAGGACCAGGTAGCCAACCTTGCCGGGAAGACGGGGACAGGCTTCGAAGCGGAGGCCGGCAACAAATGGGAGAACTCAAGCTACGCCGACGACAACCGGGAGAAGCTGGGCGCCCAGCCCGGCGGAGAGAGGCCGGGGGCGAGCCAGGGGCCGATACCCGGGAAGGGCAGCGGCACAGGCGCTGACACGGCAAAGGACATATACGGGAAGGCGTCCTCGGCGAACATAGCAGGCAATGACGTGGACTTCAGGCTCCACCCCGAGTACGGCGGCGACATAGAGATACGGGAGACCGGCGGCCTCGCCCGCGACAACGAGTTCAGGCTCGACTCCGTCGAGTCCGTCGAGGAGTGCGCGGAATGCGTCGTCGGCCCAGAGCATGAGGAGCTAGTCAGGAAGTACTTCGAGAAGATTCTCCCGGACGCCTGACTTATAACGCTCAATCGGAATAACTAACCAAGTGACAAAAAATGGCAACGGATGCGAGCACCGGCAGGAGCCTGTGGGGCGGCGTCGAGGAGCCTGCCCCGCCGGCCAGGAGGACTGAGCGCGAGGCGGACAGCGTGGACCTCAGGAAGGTCTACGTGCAGATGAAGACGACCTACTCCGACATCAAGCGTGAGGTGTCGAGGGTCATAGTCGGCCAGGACGAGGTCCTGGAGCAGATCCTAATCTCGGTTTTCACGGACAGCCACGCCCTCCTTGAGGGCTTCCCAGGCCTCGGCAAGACGATGATGGTGCGCGCCGTAGCCTCCGTGATGGACATGAAGTTCAGGAGGATACAGTGCACCCCGGACCTCATGCCGTCCGACATCACCGGCACCTACCTCGTCGAGGATGACGTCGGCGGCAAGAAGAAGTTCAGGTTCGAGGAGGGCCCGGTGTTCACGAACATACTGCTTGCGGACGAGATAAACAGGGCGACGCCGAAGTCGCAGTCCGCGCTCCTTGAGAGCATGCAGGAGAGGCAGGTGACGATGGGCAACACGACGCACAAGCTCGAGCGGCCATTCTTCGTCCTGGCCACCCAGAACCCGATAGAGATGGAGGGGACATATCCCCTGCCCGAGGCGCAGGTGGACAGGTTCCTCCTGAAGATTATGGTCGGCTACCCGAGCTTCAAGGACGAGGAGCGGATAATCGAGCTGTACTCCGGCGAGTTCTCCCCGGTGGTGAACAAGCTCCTGCGCCGCGAGCACGTCCTTGCGATACAGGACCTCACCAAGAAGATGCCCGTGTCGTCGGACGTCAGGGACTACGCCCTAAGGGTCGTCTCCGCGACTAGGCCGTCCGGCAAGAACACGGCGTCGAACTACCTGGACTACGGAGCCTCCCCGAGGGCGAGCATCGGAATAGTCCTCGCGTCGAAGGCGAGGGCGCTCCTCAACGGCAGGAACTACGTGGACAAGGAGGACGTGAAGGCGATGTCCTACCCGGTGCTCAGACACAGGATCATAATGAACTTCGAGAGCGAGCGCAAGGGCATGAGCCCGGACGACGTGATAAAGCAGATACTCAAGGAAGTATAGGTGGTGTCATTGATAGACTCCTCCTTCCTGGACGAGCTCAGGCAGCTCGACCTCGTAATAAGCAAGAAGGTCTCGAGCGTCTACGCAGGGGGCAGGCCGAGCATCCGCCACGGCAGGGGCATAGAGGTCATCGACTACAGGGAGTACCAGCCGGGAGACGACTTCAGGCTCATCGACTGGCGGCTCTACGGCCGTACCGAGAAGCTGTACATACGCCGTTTCGAGGAGGAGAAGGAGCTGACAGTGCACGTCCTCGTGGACTCGAGCCTGAGCATGGGATTCAGCACGCAGCGGATGACGAAGTTCGACTACGCGGGTAGCATCGCGGCGGGCTTCGGCTTCATGTCCGTGAAGAACCACGAGAAGTTCGCGCTCGCCCTCTACTCGTCAGCCATCAGGGAGACGACCCAGCCGAGGAAGAGCCAGAACCACCTGTTCAACGTCATGCAGCTTCTGAACTCGACCCAGCTTCAGGGCATCACCAACTTCGGCGCCTGCGCCGCCCAGTACACGAAGCTCATCAAGACGAAGTCGTTCAGCATAATAATATCGGACTTCCTGGAGGAGATGCCGTCGGTGAAGGAGGGCATCCACCGGATGGCGAAGCAGAGCAAGGAGATGATGCTCATCCAGGTCCTCGACCCCTGGGAGATAGACCTCGGGTGGCGCGACGACGTCAAGTTCCAGGACATGGAGACCGGGGAGGTGAAGAGGACGTTCCTGTCGCCCCGTTTCAGGAGCGACTACACGCACAGCATACAGGACCACAACAACCAGATACGATCCCTCTGCCACGACCTCGGAATAGAGTTCATGACCCTGACGACGAACACCCCGCTCTTCGATTCCTTCGTACAGCTTGTGGGGGGAGGCAGGAGAGGTGGCTGAGCTTCAGCTAGCCTCGTTCCTGGCGCATCCAATCGCCCTCCTAGGGTACGCCCTCATCCTGCCCATACTGCTACTATACCTCCTGAAGCCGAAGCCCAAGACTATCCTCTTCCCCTCGACCATGTTCATACGCTTCATCGAGAAGAACAAGCGGTTCGCAAGCTTCCTGCAGCGCTTCATACACGACCCCCTCCTCCTGCTCCAACTCCTCGTGGTCTGCCTCGCAGTCACGGCCGCAGCCGGCCCCTACTACATGGCGACGGCCGAGGTCAATGAGGAGGAGTCGGTGGTCATGGTCTTAGACGCGTCCGCGAGCATGCAGGCTGAGGATGCGAACCCCAGCCGTTTCCAGGCCGCGGTCGCGAAGGCCTCCGAGCTGATAGCGGGCCTCAACAAGAAGGACGACGTCTCCGTCATCCTCGCCGAGAACATACCCGCCGCCATCGCGTCAGGGGGGACGCCCGAGGCCGCGTTGTCGGTGCTGCCCGAGCTTCGGGCCGCGGACACATCGACGAACGTCGGAGACGCCATGATGCTCGGCAAGGACATGCTGTCCGGCTCCACCCGAAAGAAGGTCCTCTACGTCATCTCGGACTTCGCGGGCGGGGCGGGCATGGACCCGCTCATGGCAAGGAAGATAGCGATGGCCGCAGGCATCAGGGTCGAGCTCCTCAGGGTCGGCTCAGGCGGCGACAACCTCGGGATAGTGTCGTTCGAGGCCAGGCGCTCCAATACCCGGGACAACGAGCTTTACCTGGCCGCATCGGTCCGCAACTTCGCGCAGGAGGAGAAGTCATTCAAGTTCCAGGTGTCGTCGGAGGGCAGGACGCTCATTTCCGAGGACAAGAGGCTTACGGCCGGGGAGGAGGGATTCTACTACTGGCGGCCCAACGTGACCTCGGCAGAGCAGACGGTGAAGGCGGAGATACTGGGCGGCGACGAGCTTGAAGTCGACGACACGGCATACGCCGTCGTGCCGGCGGTGAAGACGACACGCGTCCTCCTTTTGACCTCGGAGGGACAGGACAAGTACCTCCATTACATGCTCGACTCCCTGAGGAACGTGCAGGCCGAGTACGCGGTCCCGCCGGTGACGCCGGACATCGGCCAGTACGACGTGATAATACTCGGCGACGTGAAGGGTGAGAACATACTGCCGGGTATGTTCAGGGACGTGAAGAACCGGGTCGCGCGCGGGGGCACGCTGGTTGTCGTGGCGACGGACGCACTCTCGATGATAAAGGACCCGGAGTTCTGGTCGATACTGCCGGTGGACCTCATAGGGCCTGGCAGCCGGGAGACGGGCATCGTGGTGACCGAGGAGCATGAGATGCTCAACGACGTCGTCTTCGACAATGTCATGGCCAAGAAGTATTACAACGTAAAGGAGAGGGACAACGACACTGTCACAATCGTGGGGGCGCAGGTTTTCGAGAACCCGATGCTCTCCTACCGCCGCCACGGCGAAGGATACGTCGCATACGTGGGCGTGAACACCGACCCGGCGTGGAGCAACATGTACTACTCCAGCTCCTTCCCGATACTCTGGTCGCAGATGCTGAACTTCTTCACGAGGGTCGAGGCCCAGGGGGGCCCGCCGTCAATGCGGACCGGCGAATACCTCACCCTCCAGGGGGAAGCCGACGTGAAGCTGCCGTCGGGCGCCACCGTGCGCACGGCCAGCGTCTTCCTGGACAAGGCCGGCCTATACGAGGTCTCGTATCCGCCCGCTGTGGAGCGGGTGACAGCCAACCTCCTCGACGCCTCGGAATCAAACATAACCGGCAGGAGCGTCGAGTACGTTAGCGACGCCGGTGGATTCACCGTCCGGAAGGAGGAGACCCAATTAAGGGTTGAAGCATACAGATGGATTCTCGCACTCGTCGTCCTAGCGCTCGCCTTAGAGCTCTGGGTGTACCGGCGGAGGGGCATCCTATGACAGGCGCCGACGACGCGGTGACGATACTGCCGCCGACGCTATTGCACCCGGAATACCTGCTATTCGCCCTCCCGGTACTCCTCCTGTTCGCCTGGTATGCGCTCCGGGGCGGCGTAAGCCAGAAGAGGCTAGTCTACCTCCTCGTCAGATGCGCTGTTATAGCGCTCATCGCCATCGCGGCGGCAGACCCCGTCTATTATGAGAGCAGGAAGCAGGTGGATGAGGTGCCGCCCGTCACAGTTCTCGTCGACGAGTCCGCGAGCATGAGGGCCTACCCCCAGGCGAAGGACGCGGGCTATCTGATACTCGACAGGATAAAGGACCGGGTCGGGAACCTGACCGGGAAGACCCAGAACCTGAAGCTGGAGACGTTCTCGGAGGGCAACAGGACGGCGATAGGAGACGCCGTCTACCACACCCTCGTCCAATACGGCGGCGAGCCGGTCAGCATCGTCCTCGTCTCCGACGGCCGCAACAACTACGGCCGCAGCCCAAATGACCTTGCGGCGGTGATGGCAGAGAGCAACTCTACAATATACACTCTGAAGCCCGATAAGACGACGGACGACGTCTACCTGGAGGCGGCGCTCGGCGAGAAGAAGATACCCCTCAACACCCAATACGACCTCCTCGTGAGGGTCGGGTACACCGGCCGGGAGGAGGTCTCATACGGGCTTAACGTGTACGTGGACGGGGCGAGGAAGTTCGAGAAGAGGTTCAAGCAGGATGGCGAGGCCCTTGACATACCGCTCAGCCTGAGCATAAAGAACGTCGGCATACACGAGGTCAGGGTCGAGCTCGATTATGGCGGCGGATTCCCGGAAAACGACGTCATCTACAAGACGGTCGAGGTGGTGGACAAGCCTAAGCTACTCTACGTCACAGGCAACTTAACATCCCCGATGCTCGAGGTGCTCAGGAAGCTGTACAACGTCGATGTCACGCCCCGCGTAGACAATGACTACTCCGCCTATGCGGCGGTCCTCATGGACAACGTTAACGCCAAAGAACTTGACAGGAACCGCGTAAACAAGCTCAAAAAGTACATATTGGACGGGAACGGGGTCGGCTTCATAGGCGGCCGCAACAGCTTCGAATACGGCGGCTACAACAGCAGCTTCGTCGAGAACATACTCCCAGTGAAGAGCATGGAGAAGCCTGTGGAGCGCCGGCGCGACTTCGCGGTCGTGTTCCTCGTGGACATATCCGAGAGCACCGAGTACGGCGTCGGCACGGACTCTAAAATCGACGTCGAGAAGGCGGTCGTCCTCGGGATGCTGACCGCGCTCAACTCCAACGACACGGTCGGCGTCCTCGCGTTCAACACCGTCCCGTACGTGGTTTCCCCGGCAAGCCCGCTCGGCCCGAAGTACTCGGACCTACAGGACAAGATACTGCGCCTGCAGTTCGGCGGCGGGACCGAGATGCAGGGTGCAATAGAGTCCGCGGACGCGATGCTCTCGGGCAGGACGACGGACAAGTACCTCATCATCGTCTCTGACGGGCTGATACGTTCAAGCCGCTCCCAGCTCGTGCTCAACAAGATAGCCCAGATGCGCGACGAGGGCATAAAGACGTTCGCGGTCGGCGTCGGATTCGACACCGACGAGAACCTCATGCAGGAGATTGCAAGAAGCGGAGGAGGCCAGTACTTCAGCCTCAAGTCTAACCCGGAGGGCAGGCTGAAGCTGGTGTTCGGCGACGAGGCCGACGACAAGACGAAGGACAAGACGCCCGTGATCCGCCGTGACGAATACCATTACATAACCCGCAACCTCGTCGAGCTTGAGAGCTCCACGCCGTCCGTGACCGGGTACAACAAGGTCCAGGAGAAGAACGTCGCCCAGCTCCTCCTCTCAAGCCGCGGAGGCAAGCCGATACTCACTGTCTGGAGGTATGGCCTCGGCCGCGTCGCCGCGTTCACGACGGACAACGGCATCGAATGGAGCAAGGACCTGCTCAAGGTCGACTCCGGGAAGCTGGTGTCCGCGCTCACGAACTGGCTGATAGGCGACCTGGAGAAGGGCAAGAAGGTCAGGGTCAACGCCCGCGACGCATCGCTCGGGGAGCCCGTGGCAGTCTCCGTGACAGCGCTCGCGACGCCCTCCGTCGAAGCAAAGGATTATGACAACGCACGGCCGTACGGCGTGATAGTCACCCGGACAGGCATCAACTCATACTCAGGCGTCTTCACGCCCGCAGAAGGCGGCCTATACGGCGTCAGGGCGACAGCCGACGGCGCCTCAGACGAGGATGCTGTGGCAGTCAACTATCCCAGGGAGTACTCGCAGCTTGGCGTCGACGACGACCTCCTGAGGCGGATGGCGGCCGCCACCGGCACGAGGCTCTACTCGCAGGCGGAGGCCGCGACCCTTGCGGACGATCTCTTCGAGCGCATGAAGAAGTCCTCTACGCAGGAGATACGGAACCAGAAGGACCTGTGGGTCTACTTCGCGGCCGCGGCGTTGGCGGTATACTTCATCGACACCGTGATAAGGCGGCTTATCGTTCTACTAAGGAAGGACTCTGAGCGGTCACTCGTCGACGCACACGACAAAACCGGGCTTCGGGGAGTAGACTAGCCCCCTCTCCTTCAGGTCATGGAGTATGGTCCTAAGCTCCCCCTTGTCTATGCTTTCGCGGCAGGCCTCCTCCTCGAGGCTCGCGACCTTCAGCATGTGGAGCCTGTGTATCAGGTTGTACACCGTCTGCCGCCTTACGGCGGTGCAGGCGTGATGAGCGTTGACATTTTTCCTATCGTGCAAACCAACCACCGGAGTAAGATATGTGTCGTAACTGGAATATAAACGCGTCGGATTTACCGTTGACGATGCGAGACCGTCACCTCTTGGTTATCGTCCTCTGGAATCTCGTCAAGCCCCTCCTCCCGACGGGCTTAGCATTCAGGCAGAGGCCGCTCCTGCACACCCTCGAGCGGAATATCCCCCTGTTCGGGGTAAGCCTGACCTGGCCCGTGTCCGCCTTAGCCGAGTATTCCGTCCTGGCCATGGCGTACGGCGTCGGCTGATACGCCGGCACCCTCGGCCGGAACGCCTCCGCTGGAGCGTCCTTCGAGACCTCAACCTTCGCCTTGCTGCCGTTCTCATAGTTGATGACGTGCAGCCTCCTCACGTCAAGCTTCTTCCTCCTGCCCAGCCTCCAGAAGTAGAGCGACATCACCACCAGGATTATCGCGAACGCCAGGAACAATCCGAGCCCAAGGAGTATAGCCGGGCTCAGGGCCTTCAGCCTCCCAATAAGCTCGGAGGCGTCAGGAAGCGTCGTCTTCGGCCCCTCATCCGGCTTTATCCCGAGCGCCTCCCTCAACGTCCCCGCAAGCTCCCCCGCCTTGGCGGCGCCCTCGTCATCGCCCGCGAAACCGTAATAGCTGCCTGCGGCCTCCGCGTGGCTTAGGGCGCCCGCAAGGTCGCCGGCGCTGTAAGACTCGTTGGCAAGGGTTATCTCATATGAGGCGTTCGACAAGAGCGCGGGCTTCAGCCCGTCCATGAATTCCTTCACGTCGCTGACGCCGATTTCATCATTAATCGATGAGAACTTGCCTCTCGCCTTCGCAGCCAGGCCGGACGCTTTCAGGAGGTCGCCCGCCGCTAGAAGCCTCATCGACTCGTTCAGAGCCTCCAGCGCTTCCGCCCTGACGGTCGTCGTCTTGCCTGACGCGTCTGAAAGGGTGTCTATCAGGTTCACGCAGTCAGTGACCTCCCTGAGCATGCCCAGCTCGCTGTACAGGTCCCTTGCGTCCCTGAGGTATTCTAGCGCAGCCTCCCTGTTCGTGGACGATAGGGCGACGCCCTGCTTATACAGATTCAGCGCCCTCAGCTTCTTCGCATATACCAGCGTCTTGAAGGCGTAGACGTTCTTCACTGAGCCTGCGACCACCTCGTCGTAACCGTTCCTGTCGAGGTCGCCCGTCCTCACGAAGCCGTAGGAGGTGTGAGGCGGACTCTTCCACAGCTCCTTCCCGTCCTGGCTGAAGACGTAGACCGACGACGAGCCGGCGACGAGCTCCCTCTTGCCGTCGCCGTCCAGGTCGCCTGCGGCGAGCGAGTACGCCCGCGCGTCCGTGACGCCCGTCCACATTAGCTTGCCATCCGGGGCGAACACATCGACCTTGTTGGACGCCGCCGCGACCTCGCTTCTGTTGTCGCCGTCAAGGTCGGCGGCTATCACGTCCTCGACGTACGTGTTTATGTTTGTGTTGTCCTGCCAGATGAGCTTCCCGTCGCCGTCGACGACAGAGAGGTCCGGGTACCCACCGGCCGCGACCTCCATGCTGCCGTCCCCGTCGACGTCGCCCATTGCGATGGACACAACCCCGCTTCCGGTCTGGTACTGCCACACGAGGCCCCCCTGCCCGCTCAGGAGCAGTATACCCGAGGGCTTATCGAACATCTTTGTGCAGCCCATAGCCGAGTTAGAGTTTTTGACCCTGTAGACGAGGCCGACTGCGACCTCCATCCTCCCGTCGCCGTTGACGTCGCCGACCACCATGTCGAAGGGCAGGTCCTTGCCGATGTTGTAGCGCCAGAGCTCCTTCCTCGTGGCGCCGCTGAGCGCGTATATGGTGCTGTCCTTGCATTCGCCCTTGTCGTAGCTTGAGAAGATAATGTCCTTCCTCCCGTCGCCGTCGAGGTCCCCGGTGTCTATCTCGAAGACGCTGTTCTGGACGTTGAATCTTCCGGTGCGGTTGCCCTGGCCGTCGAATATGTAGAGGTCGGCGTGGCCTGTCACAACCTCGTCCTTCCCGTCCCCGTCCAGGTCGGCCATCCTGACAGTGTTGATGTAGGACATGACGTCCCTCTTCCACACCAGGTTGCCGTTGTAGTCGAAGAGGTAGACGAGGCCATCGGAGGAACCGGATACCGCGACCTCCATCCTCCCGTCGCCGTTGACGTCGCCGACGTCGATGTCCGAGAGGATTTCCTTGACGGACTGGTTCCAGACCAGGCCCATGTAGTCTTCGGCTTGGGCGTGGGACGCTAGGAGTGCGATGGCAATGAATGCGGCGGCCGTCCTCATCCGTATATATTACACCCCATCGAATAAAATTCCATGGTTCTCGCCCGCTCAAGGATACTGGCGCTCCTGCCCTCAGGGCTAATCGAGGGGTTCAGCATGGAAGGCCTCGGGGGCGCAGGCTACGACCTCCGCCTCGGCAGGCTCTACCGGCTGAAGTCGGACGGCACGCTCGGCGTGAAGGAGCGGACGTTGCCTCGGGTGGAGGAGGATAAGTCCGACTTATTCGTCCTAGCCTCGGGCGACTACGTCCTCGTCGAGACCGTGGAAAAGGTGAACATGCCCGGGAACCTCATGGCACGCGTCCTCAACAGGAGCACCCTATTTCGCATGGGCTGCAGCCTCTACAACGCGGTCGTCGACCCCGGCTACAAAGGCACACTCACCTTCGGCCTCAAGAACCTCTCCGACCGGAAGTTCACAGTGGAGCGGGGCGCGAGGATAGCGCAGATAGTCTTCGAGGAGCTGGACGGGGAGGCCACGCTGTACGACGGCAAATACCAGGGCGGAAAGGTCGTGTGACCGTTCGATGGTCTAAGTATGGACGAAATACCGGGCGACGCTTACGGGGAGATTGTGGCTGAACACCGCAGGGGATTCCCGGGCCTCCGGTTCGTCCTGTTGTTCGCTCTCCTGTTCGTCTACCTGCTCATCCCCCTGCCCCCGGCCGTCCGGCTGGGGTTTAATGCGCTATTTCTCCTGGTCCTCATCTACTTGGCGTTGGCCTACATCATCGACGCATTAGACCGGCTCATGCTAGTCTCCCTCCTCCTCTTTCCGGCGCGTAACGCGCCCGGGGGGGCCGAATCCTTCAGGGTGCGCTTCATGGGCGAGAGCGGGAAGCTGACGGTCACGGACGCGGAGCTGGTCTTCGAGCGGCGCAGACCGTACACGAGAAGGAGGAGGCCTGACGTGAAAATCCGGCTGGTCGACATCTCGGAGCTGGCCTTGACGCGGCAGGGCGGGCTGTCCGGCAGGTTCGTCTCATCTTCGACGGTGAGGACGCTTTACGGGCGCGACTTCCAGGTCGTGGCCTCGCGTGCGAACATGTCGAGGATTCACGGGTCACTGGCTTTGAGGGGCGTTAAGACAAGCGGGGAAGACCGTCCGGCCGGTTAGAACTCCAGCGTGTCCCCTAAAGCCGGCGCGTGCACGTTTACTCCGCCGAGGCCTTCCTTCAGGCTATTTATGGATTCGGGGTCCCCGTGCATCAGGACGACCTCTTCTGGCGTCATCGCCTTTATCGTCCTTATCAGCTCGTCCCGGTCGGAGTGGGCTGAGAAGTCATACTGGCTTATGCACATGTCGACGTCGAACCTCTTCCCCGAGTCCTCGTCTATCACGTAGCCTTTCTCGACGAGGAGGTGGCCGTTGGTGTCCTCGACCTGGTATCCCGTCAGGATGATGCTGGAGTTCGCGTCCTTGTGGAGGTGCGACAGGTAGTCGAGGACGGGGCCGCCCTCGAGCATCCCCGCCGTCGTGACGATGATGGAGGGTTCGGCGCATATCCTCTTCCTCTGCCTCCTGTCCTTCACCCATGTCGTGTTCTTGACGGCCTCCTCAAGGAAGCCCGCGTTCTTCACGCTGTCCGGGTGCTTGAGTATCGTGAGCGACGCCCTCTTAGCCATCCCGTCGAGGTATACTGGCCAGTCGGAGTCCTTGAGTAGGAGCAGAATCTCCTGAGTCCTGCCTATCGCGAACACCGGGACCAGGGCGGTGCCGCCGCGCTCGAGTGTCTCGTCCACCTCCCTGAGGAATTTCGCCTCCACTGCCGCCCTCTCCGGGTGCAGCCTGTTCCCGTATGTTGACTCCGAGATGACGATGTCCGCGTGGGGCGGGTACTTCGCCTTCCTCATGAGCCTGGACTCAGTGGAGTGGGTGTCGCCGGTGTAGAAGACGCTCCTGCCGTCGGCTTCGACGAGGATGCCTGAGCTGCCAGGTATGTGGCCCGCTTCTATGAACGTGAACTCGACGTCCCCGAGCCTGTAAGGCTTCCCCTGCTGAACCCTCACCTCGGATGAGCCCAGCCTATCTATGTCGTGTTGGTCGTACTTCTTCGGGTGGCCCTTAAGCTCGTCTATCTTGACACTATCCTCCTGTATCATGTGGGCGAGCTCGAAGGTCACATTAGTCCCCCACACGGGCATCCTATGGTTCCTGTGGAGGGCCGGGAGGAAACCGCAGTGGTCCAGGTGGGCGTGGGACAGGAATGCGCCGTCCACGCGCTCGGCTGGCAGCGGGAACGACGGAGGCTCAGTCAGCTTGATGCCCGAGTCGAAGACGAGGCCGAGCCCCGCGGCCTCCACGTGGACGGACGACTTCCCGACCTCCTGGGCGCCGCCGAGGAAACGAAGCTTCATGTTGATGGGATTAGGGAGATGTGGATAATAAGCTCCGGGCTGTAATAACTCCCGATGAATTCGCAAGCGTGGCTTGTGGAGCTTGAGGCGCTGTTCCTGAAGGGGGCGGAGCGCGTTTCCCCCGGGAGGGTCGGCGTCATATGGTCGGGGGGCGTTGACTCGACGCTTGTTGCATGGGCTGCGAGCCGGTTCTCGGACGTGACCGCGTATACTGTGGGGGTGGAAGGCTCAGAGGACCTTAAGCACACCAGGCTGGCCGAGAAGGAGGCTCCTTTCAAGACGAGGGAGATACTCCTGTCCCTTGACGACGTCGAGGCCCTGGTGCCCAAGATACTCTCCGCATGGCCTAAGCCGAACCCCATAGACGTTGGGGTCGGGATACCCATGTACGCGGCGTCGGCGGCCGCGAAGGCGGACGGCGTCGACGTCCTCCTGTGCGGGCAGGGAGGGGACGAGCTGTTCGGCGGATACTGGCGGTACCTGGAGTGCATGGTATCTGATGGTCCTCAGGCGGTGGCGGCCTGGATGGAGAAGGACTGGGCGAATGCGTACGTAGATAATCTCGACCGAGACGTCGCTTTGAACCGGGCGAACGGTTGCGAACTCAGGTTCCCTTACGTCGACCACGCGTTCTCGGGGTATGTGCGGTCCATGCCCCTCGGGCTGAAGATACGGGAGGACGGCGACCTGCCGTGCGACGAGGTTAAGGGGCGGCGTTTCGTCAGAAAGTACGCGCTGAAGCGGCTGGCTGTTCGCATGGGCGTGCCTGAGTACCTGGCCGTCAGGGTCAAGAAGGCTGCCCAGTACGGCAGCGGCACCAATAAGGCGCTTGAGCGGATAGCGAGGATGCGCGGATATAAGGGGAAGGCTTCTTCTCTTGGGCGGGCGGACTACCTCAAGCTTTACCTCGAGGAAGTATTGGCTAGATGACTGAACCTCTTGTGTATAGTGTCAAAACAGGCATAGTGTCAAAATAGTGGCACGTTTTTACCAGCTTATATAGGCTCTACGGTAATTACTATCGGTGGTTGGACGATGTACGAAAATATCCTAAACTCAGAATACATCCTCGCCACTTTATCCAACATCCTAAGCGTCGTAACATGGGTCTTCCCCCTATTGTCTCTCGCACTACTATCCTACTGCATCGAATACTATACGAAATACAAGACCTACTGGAAAATCTATTTCATATCCGTGCTACTGGCGGCCGCTTACCCGCTCGGATCATCATACTACATAGTCACCTACGGCGACACCCCGGACGACATGGAACTCATATTCAACATGCTGCTTCTGGCAGGCACGATACTGGCCGCATACGCGTCCGTGGAGCTCATGAAGTTCCAGCAGATAGACCTCGGACGCACCAAGGAGACGGTAATAGCCCTCATCGCGGCCAGCATGTTCATACCCTTCGCGGCCATCATCGCGGGTCTGACCACTGTAATGAACGCATGGAGCCTCTGCGCCCACAACCTCTCATACACTTCCATGACGCTAATCTTCCTCGCGATAGGGAAACTCACCCAGAACTACGTCCCACGCTACAGGATGCTCACCTACAGCAGCGCGAGGCTCGGCGCCATAGTGCTCCTGACGTCCCCGATACTCCTCACATACGTCGACCTCACCGGCCAAGGCTTGGCGGTCAGGCATGCGGCCCGGATAGTCGGGCTAGCCACCCAATCATTAGCCACACTCCTCCTGTTCGTGACGG
>Ga0315276_10003644_pt1 | contig 14126 bp, 5 predicted proteins | sample YL17G05_0_MG_FD_204542 | JGI IMG/M metagenome (GOLD analysis project Ga0315276, IMG submission 204542) | Sediment microbial communities from Yellowstone Lake, YNP, Wyoming, USA - YL17G05_0 | ecosystem: Environmental > Aquatic > Freshwater > Lake > Sediment | place: USA: Wyoming | collected...
TACTTCACCGTGATGGCGCAGGTGGTCGCGGCGAGCGCGCCTCCCGCATGGACGATCGCCACGCACGACATCGGCGCCATCGGCTGGTACGGCCAGACGCGCGTGCTGGACATGATCGGACTCATCGAACCGTGGGTCGGGGGCCGCATGTTCGCAGGCGATACAGCGGTCGTGCTCCGCCGTCCTGAACTGGTGCTGCTGCACTACGACAACCGCACTCCGCCGCTCGGACGCTGGCTTCCCATTTGCGTGAAGGGTATGGACTCCGCATACGTGGTGCCACGCGGCGTCGAGGGCCTGCCGCGGTCGTTGCGCGTGCGCACCGACCTCGCCGTCGATTATGAGCGGCGCCTCAAGCGCGTCCCCGAGTCGCTGCGCCGGCAAGTACTTGCGCTCCACGAGCACCTGCTGGCTCACCAGCCCGACATGTATCCGGTGCTGGTCTCCGATCCACCGTAGTCGACGCTACCGGTGTTTCCGCTCGCGTCTTGATTCTCCCATGAAGGCAGGTTGTTCAACTGGTGACTTCGTCCGCGACACGTCCAGGGCCTCTGCGATCACGGTATTGATGCATCCGTCAGCAGCCATCAGGACAATTCGCTCTCGCCGCACCAGGACATGCGGCATCGAACGAGAACGCGTCATCGACACCAGTTGCTCGCGCTCGGACGGGGACAACACCAATTCCTGCTTCGGTCGACCTCGGGGCATCAGCTTCCTCCCCTCGATGAGGAAGCCTACAACGCCGCGCCTGAATAGTAATGCTATTCATGGAACATGACACTAGTTCAGCCGGACGATCCGCCGCTCCAGAGTGGCGTCGTTGGTCCTGAGGCGCACGAAGTACAGGCCGGGTGCCGCCGAGCCGCCGGAGGCGTCCCGGCCGTCCCACGGGATCGAATACGTGCCCGGGCCGTAGGGGCCGCTCGCCACCGTGCGCACGCGGCGGCCTGCGGCGTCGAAGATCGCCAGCTCGGCGATGCCCGGACGCGCGAGCCCGAAGCGCAATCGCAGCGTCCCGGCGAACGGGTTGGGCGCTCCGGGCGCGAGGAACGTCACCCCCGGGACCTCGTCCACCGTCAGCGGGTCGTTGCCGTTCACGCGCACCGCGAGCGCACTCGCGGCTCCCCAGTTGCCGCTGCTGTCCTTCGCCCGCACCCAGACCGTGCGGTCGCCGCTGAGAATCACGCTCGTGTTGATGTCGGCGCTCAGGTTCACCGTAGCCGAGTCGAACGTGCTCGTCATCGCCGTGCCACGTCCCGCGGGCGCGGGGGCGGCACCGATCGAATACTCCGCGGCGGCGATGTTCGCCCCGCCCGTCTGCGCGTCCGTCCCCCGCGCCAGCAGCGTGGCGGGGTCGCCGATGACGATGGGATTCGGCGTGGGCTGGATCGAGCCGGGCACGACCACCGGGCCCTGCGTGTCCTCGCCCGCGCGCAGCAACTGGGACGTGGCGTCCGACGCGTCGGATCGCGACAGCGCCGGGGTGCCGTCGTCGGTGACCCGCACGCGGACCTTGAGGTTCGCGGAGTTGGGGATGCCGGCCGTGTTCCACGCGTACGGGCTCCCGCCCGCGCCCGTGGCGAGCGTGATCCACGAGTCACCGCCGTCGAGCGAGTACTCGATCGTGCGCGCGCTCACGGCGCGGCCCGGGTCCACGGTTTCGCTCCAGGTCAGATCCACCGTGGTCGTGGTCAGCACCTCGCCCCCGTTCGGCGACGTGACCGTGACGACCGGGCGTTCGCGTCCCAGCAGCCACTGGATCGAGCGGTCGAGGATGCCGTTGCGGACCGGGTCCGGGACCGCGGCCGGCGAGACCATGCCCGTCCACTCGTGGAAGTAGGCGAGCAGGCGGCTCGGCTGCCCGCCCCAGAACGCGTTCGCCGCGCTGCCCACCGGAGCCACGGTCTCCCAGCGGATCGTGGTGGTGTCGGGCGAAGCGTCGTTGTCGAGCCAGACGCCCGCGGAGGAGACCGTCGGGTCGTAGACCACGCCGATCTCGTCCCCCGACAGCCCGCTCGGGCCCCAGGCCTCGTAGCTCACTCCCGCCGTGTTCGGGCCCGAGATCGGGTCGCCCGCGAATCCGCCGAGGCGGTCGAAGAACGCGGGATCGGCCTTGTAGTTGACGCGCAGGGACGACCGGACCCAGGCCGCGCGTGCCGCGCTGTAGCCCGGCGAGGTGGGGTCCGTCATGCCCCAGCCGATGTCGTGGCCCGTCACCATCAGCCGCCCGCCGCCGGCGAGCAGCGAGTCGACCGAGCCGCGCTGCAGGTCGGAGAACCCGGGATAGGTGTCCGGCCCGACCTGCCACAGGACCGCCTTGTAGGAACGCAGGCCGGTGGCGAGGTTCCCCACGGTCGCCAGGTCGGCGGTGGCGCCGCTCCAGACGTCGTAGTCGAAGTCGAGCGCGTCCAGTGCCGCCGTCCAGGTGGAGAGCCGCGAGAAGTCCGCCGAGCCTAGCAGCAGCAGGATGTCGCCCTGGCCCTTCGCCGTGAAGCGGCGGTGCGCTCCGCCGAGATCGTCCCGCGCGCTGCCGCCGGCGAGCCCGACGGACTCGACGTCGTAGTAGTACGTCTGCCCCGGCGTGAGGCCGGTCAGCAGCACGGCGTGCGCGAGCGGGAAGTCCGGGGCCGTGACCGCGCCCAACTCGAGCGCGGGCGTCGCGCCCCAGTAGACGCGCGAGTCCGCGTTCCGGTCGGTCGTCCAGCTCACCAGCGTACCGGCCAAACCCTGCGAGGTCGCGCGCACGTCGGTGATGATCGGCGGATCGATGCCGACCTTCGCCTGCGCGGTGAGCGTCGCGGAGTAGGTGGCGTCGAGATAGCTCGCCGTGATGAGGTCGCCGTTCGACACGGACAGGTCGCCGTCCGCGGCCGGCAGCAGGTTCGTGAGCGCGATCGAGCCGTCGAACACGCCGTCCCCGCCGGTGAGCGTGACGTTCTCGGGCGCGCTCTCGGTGCCCGAGGCGATCGTGACCGTGAGCGGGCCGGCGGCATCGGGATCCGTCACCTGCAGCTGGACCGTGCCGCTCGGGCCGTAGAGCGCGCGGTCCATCGCCAGCGTGGCCGCGCCCGCTCCCAGCCCGCCCGTCACGACCAGCGCGAAGGGCTGCGGCCCGACGGGCACGGCCTTCGCCGCGACGCGGACGGTCCACAGCCCCGCGGCGGGCGTCGGCACCCGCACGCCTTCCTCGACGTTGAGCGAGTCGCGCAGGCCACCGCTGACCGACTTGCGGCCGCTGAAGACGTTCCCCTTGAACGTGGTCACCCCGTCCGAGACGGTGAGGTCGAGGTCGTTGACCAGCTGGCGCGAAGCGGCCGGGTTGCCCGGGTAGTCGGTCCAGCACAGGGACACCTTGAGCGGGATCGTGCTGGTGGTGACGCGCACCTGGCACTCGACGTACTCGCCCTGGCCCAGGCCCTGCGTCTGGTCGAGCAGCACGAGCCGGCGCGAATCGCCGGCGAAGTAGAGCACGCTGTCCGCGCAGACGCGGCCGAACCCGATGTTGTTGTTCGGGGCGCGATTCGACGACATCGAGTCCACGGCCGAGTTGATGGCCATGGCCTTGAGCAGCGCGGCCGAGGGCGGGAACCCGTTGGCCGGCACCGCGGCCCCGGTGGGATACCAGCCGTCGGCGAGGTACTGGCGCATGAGCGCCATGGCGCCTGTCGCGGCGGGCGAAGCCATCGAGGTGCCCGAGAGCGATTTATAGCCGGTGGTGCCGGCACCGTCGGCGGAGTAGACGCTGCCGCCGGGCGCGCAGTACGTCGGCTTGCGGCGGCCGTCCGCCGTCGGGCCGCGGCTCGTCGAGTTGTAGAGCGTGTTCTGCGACGTGCCGTTGAGCGTGCCGCCGACGCCGCCCGAGTTCTTCGCGGTCGCGGGCGAGCCCACCGTGCCGGCCGTCTGCGAGTTGCCGTTGGAGAAGGCGATGAAGAAGTCCGGGTGCGACCACATGAACTGGTCCACCTGCATCGAGTTGAGCGTGTAGGCTCCGGCCACGTCCTCCCCCCACGAGTTCGACGCGAGCCGGGCGGCGCCGCCGGCGTTGCCGGTGTAGCCGGGCTGGAACAGGTCGTTGAGGTCGGCCGGCGCCGAGATGCCGTTCGCCAGCGCCGTGCCCGACAGGTCCATGAACCACAGCTTCGCGTCCTTCGCCATGCCGTCGCGGGCCGACGCATTCGCGGTGGGATCGTCGCTGCCGCAGATGGTGCCCGCGGTGTGCGTGCCGTGGTACGAAGCGCCCGAGTGGTCGCCGAACTCGATCAGCGGGTCGGGCGCGCCCCGCTGGTAGGCGATGATCTTGCGGTGCGTGGGGTACTCGCCGAACGCGGTGATCGGCACCAGCGGATCGACGAACTGGTCGTGATCGGTGCGCACGCCGCTGTCCGTGGTCATCACCACCTGGCCCTGGCCGCGCAGCCCCGCGGTCCAGACGCGGCGGTTGCCGCTGACCCCGGTCTGCACGACCCACTGCGCGTTGTCGTTGTCCATCGTGTAGGCCGGGCGCGGCTCGATCCACTCGACCGCGGCGAGCGTCGCGACCGCGGCGACCTGCGAGCGATCGAGCGTGAACTGCGCGATGTGGTTGACGCCGTTGTCGTGGATCTCCACGCCGCTCGCGCCCGCGGCGGCGAGATCGCGCTCGGCGCGCGCCAGGTCGGCGTCGGGGAACAGCTTCGCCTGGAAGACCTCGCTGCCGGGGGACTCGCGGTGGACCCGCGGACTGACCTTGTACGCCGGCAGGTAGTCCGCCACGGCGACGTCGCCGCGCGTGAGCGAGAGCTTCTCGCGCGAGCGGCCGGACATGCGCACCAGGAACGCCTGGTCGGGGACGTACGCGACGATCGCGCCGCCGGCTTCGGCGATGGCGGCACGCTCGGCGTCGCCCGGTGGGTCGGCGAACTGGACGAGGAACGAACCGACCGGATCGGCGCCGTCCCCGGGCGTGCGCAGCGCGTGCGCGAGCGCGGCGGGGACCACGGATTGGGTCCCGCCGGGAACGAAGTCGTAGCCTGCGACGAGGTGGACCTGCGGGCGGGCGGGCACCGCGCCGCCGCGGGCGAGCGCCGCGCGACGCGGTGCGACTTCCGATTCCGGGAGCCGGCCGGACTCCTGCTGCAGCACGACCGGTGAGGCCGCCACGCGGTTCGCGAACTTGCGCAGCGCCGTGAAGGGCCGGACCTCGCTGAAGCGCAGCACGCCGTCCAGCGGGTCACGCCAGCTCAGCGCCCACCACAACGGCGTGTCGGCGTCCACCCGCACGCCGGTCTCCTCGAGCGTCGGCGCCGCGGCGCCGGCGTCCAGCGCGACCAGGTCCGGGCGCGACTCGATCTCCGTCCAACCCCCGGGCTGGAACGGCCGCCGCGACACGAGCAGGTGCGCCTCACGCGCGCCCTTGGGCAGTTCGTAGGCGAAGCGGATGGCGGTCTCGACCGCGCGCTCGCCGCTCGCAGGCGCAAGCAGTCGGGCCTCCTTCGACCGCTCGCGCCACCCGGGCGACGGTGCGGCAAGCGCCACGAGCGGCAGCAGCAGGCTGGTGAGCGCCGCGACGGCGATCATCCGGAGGCGAGGGCGGGACGTGACGAGGCGCATGCGGAGGCTCCGGCTCGAGGTGGGGTGGGCGATCGAAGACGATCCGTTAATTAGACACCCAACGGAGGGCCGCGGTCCAGCGGCAGGTCTCCACGGGGGTGCTGGCTGGTTGCGCCGGCAGCCCCTCACCGTGGATAATCCCCGCCGATGTGCGATGCCCTGCTGCCCACTCATGACCTCGGCGCCCGCGTGGCGGAGGCGGTGAACGCCGTCCGCGCGCGCACCGGCCTGGTGCCGCGCGTGGGGCTCACTCTCGGTTCGGGCCTGGGTGGCGTGGTGGACGTGCTCGACGACGCGGTCGTCTTCCCCACCGCCGAGTTGCCCCACTGGCCGCGCTCGACCGTGCACGGCCATGCCGGGCGCCTGGCGCTCGGGCGGTGGCAGGGTGTGCCGGTCGCGGCACTCTCCGGCCGCAGCCATCGCTACGAGGGCTACACGCTGGACCGCGTCACCTTCGCCGTGCGCGTGATGCTCGCGCTGGGCGCCCGCACGCTGCTGTTCACGAACGCCGTGGGCGCGATGAACCCCGGGTACCAGCCCGGGGACCTGATGCTCGCGACCGATCACATCAACTCGATCGGCAAGCGCGGACTCTTCACCCGCGAGGAGCTGGCCGCGCGCCGGGCCGGCCGGCCGGTGGCGGGCTACTACAGCCCGCGTCTGCGCGAGGGTCTGTTGGCGGCCGCGCAGCGTGCCGGCGTCCACCTGCACCGCGGCGTGCTGATGGGCGGGCTCGGGCCCGCGTACGAGACGGCCGCCGAGGTTCGCATGGCCACGATCCTGGGCGCGGACGTGGCCTGCATGAGCACGGTCCACGAGGTCATGCTGGCCGCGCAGCTGGGCGCCGAGGTGGCGAGCATCTCGTGCATCACCAACCGCGCGACCGGGCTCTCCGCCGGCCCGCTGGCCCACGCCGAGGTGACGGAGGTGGCGGACCGGGTCGCCGGATCCCTGCGGCGCATCCTCGAGGAGTTCCTGCGCGCCGGGACCTTCCCGCCGGCCACGGCCGGGGCCGCGACCCGCTGACGCCGGTTGCGCCCCGGCACGTCCCGGCACGCAAGTGGCCGGCCGTCCGGGGGCTACGACCGGCCACTCCTGAGCCCCAGCTCAGAAGCGCGCTTTGAATCCCACCCGGAAGCTGCGGGGCGAGCCGCGCACCAGGAAGCGCGCGCGGTCGAAGATCCGCACCTGGCCGCGCTCGATCTGATCCACCTTGCGGCCGGTCCAGTAGCCCAGCGCCGCGCCCGCGGCGACGTCGCTCAGCCAGTGCTGGTCCTCGCGCACGCGGGCCCAGCCCACGGCTGCGGCGGCCGGGTAGACGACCCACGGCACCCAGCGCGCCTGGGACTCCGCGTCGATGGCCGCGGCCGCGGCGAAGGCAATGGTGGTGTGCCCCGAGGGGAACGACGCGTCGAGCCGACCGAAGGGCCGGAACTCGTCGGGGTCGCCGGGTGCGACGTTCGGCCGGGCACGCCCCACCGCGAGCTTGAGTCCCTCGCACAGCACGGCCGCGCTGAACGTGGCACCCGCGACACGAGCGCTGGCCGCCGAGAAGCCGGGCAGTCCGGTGATGCGCCCCGTGACGTAACTGGCCAGCAGGGCGGGCCCGACGATGCGCGGGTCGCCCAGGCGCTGGGTGAAGCGCGCCAGGCCCCGGGTCTCAGGACTGCGCAGCCCGTGGGACTCGCGCCAGGTCCAGGCATCCCCGAACGCGGAGGCGGCCACGCCGACCGCGGTGGCGGCGGCGAACCAACCGTCCTCAGGTGAGAACAGGGAGGCCGGCTCCACGACCGGGACCGCAGAGACGGCAGCCGCGGAACGCCCGGCGAAGGCGGGGAGCGCAGACGCCAGAAGGAGCAACCCGACCCATGGAATGCAACGCGAAGGCAGCAGTTTAGAGACTCCTTAATCGGTTGCGCCCGGTCGTCACGGCGCCAATCGGAGGGACGTCATTCGGATTATACCCCCGCGAGCCATCCGGCGCAGCAAGAAAATGGCCTGCGGGGCGGACAGAAGGCCCCGGCTCCGGCCTGGGGCTGGCCCGGACCGGAGCGGGCGGCCGAACCCGATGCTGCGGCTGGATCTGCCGGGGACCCCGCGACCTACCTCAGGATCTCCACGCCCAGCACGCGGTCGCCCTGCACGATGCGGCCCACGACGTCCTGGCCACGCACGACGCGCGCGAAGATGGTGTAGCGCCCGTTCAGGTGGGGCTGCGGCGCGTGGGTGATGAACCACTGGCTGCCACCCGTGTCCTTGCCCGACAGCGCCATGCCCACCATGCCGGTCTCGTAGCGCAGGCGGTTGTACTCGCAGCGGAGGGTCCAGCCGGGGCCGCCGGAGCCGGTGCCCGTGGGATCGCCGTCCTGGATCACGAAGTTGGGCACCACGCGGTGGACACGGAGCCCGTCGAAGTAACCGCGCTCGGCGAGCCGCACGAAGTTCTTCACGGTCTGCGGGGCCTCCGCGCCGCAGAAGGCCCACTCGATGTCGCCCTTCCGGGTGCGGAGCACCGCCCCGCGCGCGGCCGGAGGCGCGAAGAAGGCCGAGTCATAGACGGCGCTCGCCACGGGCGCCGGGTGCACGCGCTCGAGGCTGTCGGCGGAGGCGCTGTCCGCCAGCGCGCGCAGCGCGCCGAGCAGCGAGGCGCGCGCGTCCGCTTCGGCGTCGAGCGCGTGCGCAACGTAGGCGCGGGCCAGATCCGGCACCGCCGTCGAGTCGCCCAACTCGGCCAGCGCGCCGGCAGCCGCCGCCACGACCAGCAGCGAGGTGTCGGCGAGCGCCGCGCGCAGGAGCGGCGCGGCCGCGGCCGCCTTGAGCGCCGCCAGCGCTTCGGCCGCGGTCGAGCGCTCGAACACCGGCGTGCCGGGAGCGAGCCGCGGCAGGAGCAGCGCCGCCGCCGCCGGCTCCGGCACCAGCGCCAGCGCCTGCAACACCGCCACGCGGACGTAGAGCGAGGAGTCGGCGAGCAGCGGCTCGACGAACGCCAGCGCGGTCTCGCCCCGCCGCGCCAGAAGCGCCCGCGCGCAGGCCCCCCGGGTCGCCGCGTCCGCATCGCGCAGGCCCCCGGCCAGCGAGTCGAGCGCGGCCCGGCTTGCCGCGGTGTCGGCCGGAACCCACGCGAAGCGGTCCGCCAGCGCGGTGGCGGCAGTCACGCGCACGTAGGGGTCCGCGGCGTCGAGCGCCAGGACGAGCGCCGGCAGGCAGGCGCCGCAGGTCGTGTCGGCGATGAACGAGAGCGCGCGGATCGCGTTCACGACCACGCCCGCCTCCGGGTCGGCGAGCTTCTGCAGCACATAGGCCGTGCCCTGCGCCGACTTCTGCCGGCCGAGGGTGCGCACGGCGTAGGCGCGCACGAGCGCGTCGTCGTCGTCCACGTGCATCGCGGCCAGCAACACCACCCGCTCCGGGCTCACCAGCTTCTCGAGTGCGTAGAGCACGCGCCAGCGCACGCCTGCGTCGGGGTCCTCGAGGCAGGGGAGCAGGGGCTCGAGCGCGGTCGGGTCGGCCAGGCGCCACAGCGCGGCGGCGGCGCTGCCGCGCAGGAGCGGCGACGCGCCATCGCGCAGGATGGACACGACGAGCGGCGTGGCGGCCCGGTCCCCGAGCTTGCCGAGCGCCTCGAGCACGAGGTCCACGGTCGCGGGGTCGCCGGTGCCGGCGAGGCGCTCGAGCGCGGGGCGGGCCGGCGCGGACCGCCCGGGACCCGCGGGGTGCGCGAGCCCGATCTGGCCCAGCGCGAACACCGCCTCGCGCTGCACCTCGGCAGTGGCGTCCTGCAGCAGGGGCAGCAGGAGCGCGGTGCCCGCCGTGTCCTGCAGGCGGCCCACGGCGAGCGCGGCGCGGCGGCGCAGCGCGGCATCCGGGTCGGCGAGGCATCGCGCCAGCGTGCCACCCGCCAGCCTGCGCTGGTCCTCGGCCTTCGCGACGCGCTGGAGTGCGGTGAGCCGGGCATCGGGGAGCGTGTCCGCGGAGGCGGCGGCCGACGTGGCCACCGCGGTCCGTGCGGGCCCGGCGGCTGGCGCGGGCCCGGCGGCCGGCGCGGGCACGCGCGCGGCGACGGCGCCCGGCGGCGCAGCGAGTGCGGCGATCGCGACGAACGCGAAGACGCCGCTACGGGGTCGTGCCGCCCGCCGTGTCGGTCGCGTGTCGCGGCCGGCGGAGCTTGACCAGGCGGCCATCGTACGAAGAGGTGCCGGAAGAGCCATGGGCCACCAGCTTGTAGAAGTAGATGCCGTTCGCAAGCTTCTGTCCCTCCTCATCCAGACCGTCCCAGGGGATCTCGTGATGGCCGGGCAGGAGACCGTCGAGCCGGGTCTCGTACACGCGCCGCCCGCTCACCGTGTACACGCGCACCAGCAGATCGACCGGAGTCGCCGCGGCCAGGGTGAAGACGAAGCGCGTGCCCTGTTCGTCGTCGAACGGGTTCGGGAAGGCCAGCGCGTCGCGCAGGGCGAGGCGGGTCTCGACCCGGAAGGTGTGCGTCGCGACCTGGTTGCCGGGCGCCTCCAGGCGCACCTCGTGCATGCCCTCCGCGTACGGCGCGTGCGTCCACGAGAGCAGGTACTGGCGGCCGGTGGTATCCCCGCGGGCCGGCTCCGCGACGAAGTCCTGCACGGGCCCATCCACCCGGAGCGTCAGGCTGTCCGGCGAGACCGTGCCGGGCGAGAGCACCAGCAGCGCGAGCCTCGCGTCGGGCACCACCAGGTCGCCGTCGACCAGCGGCACGCCGTCCGCGTAGAGCCCGGTCTGGAACTTGAAGACCACGTCGAAGCGCGCGGAGACCCCGTAACCGTCCACCACGCGGATCGTGTAGTGCAGCGGGACCGTGGAGAGCGTGGTCTGGTACGAGAGCCGGTAGTGCCGCCCGCCCCCGCCCGCCAGCGCGGTGTCCGGGAACGCGGGCGTGAGCGTGTAGAGGTCGGGCGGCACCTGCCCGCTGCCATTCGCGTCCGAGCGCTCGAACACGATCTGCGCGAGCCGGACGTTCGAGACCAGCTCCGCCTCCAGCCGGAGCGTGTCGCTGCTGCTCGTGAGCCGCACGGGCTGACCGTCCGTTACGGGCTGGCCGTTCGCGGTCACCGTGATCTGCACGGGCCCCACCCACAACCGCGTCGCGGGATCGCCGAGCAGGTTGTAGGTGAGCCCGACCCCGTTCTCGGAGGACGACCCCTGCACCGTGGGCAGGTAGTTGAGCAGGGTCAGCGCGATGGCCTCGCCCAGCGGCACGCGCGCGCCGCGATCGGCGAGCCCGCGCCCCATTTCGTCGTCGTGCGGCGGATCGCTGAAGAGCGAGCGGGCGAACTCGACGTTCAGGTGGTAGGAACCGCCCCGCGGCACGATCTCGAAGCCGGAGGAGGCCCACGAGGCGATGGCTCCGCGCAGCGGCAGCGTGAACAGGTTCTCGCCCAGCGAGGGCCCGAGTCCGCGGCGGGCCTCGGATACGTCCGCGAACGCGTTCACATGGCAGGAGAAGGCCGAGAACAGGAACAGCTTGCCATCGTTCATGAGGGCGTCGCGGTCCTGGATCGACCCCGAGTTCCGATAGAAGCCCTCGTGGGAGAGCACGTAGGGGTTCGCATGGCCCTGGTAGTTCCACCAGAGCACACCCTCGTTGAGCTTCTGGAAGAGCACGGGGTTGAAGTTCGCGCGCAGGGCGCTCTCGGCGGGCCCCACCCCCACCCGGCAGGTGTCCCCGGGTCCGTTGACCAGGTAGAGCGAGGGGGCCGTCAGGTACGAGCGCAGATCGAGCACCTCGGGCCGCGCCAGGCTCATCCCCGACGAATCGGCGATCACCGCCCGCACGGCCTGGTTGAGCTGGCGGAAGAAGATCTCGCTGCTGCGGAAGCAGTAGCCGGTGCCACCGCCTCCGCCGAACGTGCTGACGCCCGAATAGGCGTCGTCGGCGAGCAGCAGCATGCGCCGCCGCCAGGTTTCGTCGGTGTCGAAGGCCTCGTAGGCGACCAGTTTCGCCACTACCTCGCGCGCCTGCTGGAGCGAGTTCACCGGCAGACGCCCGACGTAGAGGTCCGGCTCGATCGGACCCGCGGCCAGGCAGGCCGGGTCCTCGTCCAGGCACCAGCCGTACCAGGGATCGGCCGGGATCAGCTCGAGCCCGTAGGTGGAGCCCGAGGAAACCGGCCCGGGGATGAGCGCGACCGGGACCCAATCGGTGCCGGCGTTGCCGATCAGGTTCCGCGGGTCGGCGCTGCCGTCGCCCACGAGCACGACGAAGCGCGCGTTCCAGCGCTCCAGCGCGTAGCGCAGGAAGCGCTTGATGGCCCAGCGGGACTTGCGCCCACCGTTGAACTCGTCATACACCGACTCGAGCGGGGCCACGATCGTGCCGAGCCCCTGGGACTGGCGCAACGCGACAAGCGGGGCCACCGCGGTCTCGAAGGCCTCGGGCACGATGACCACGTAGTCGCGCTCTCCGGTCGCCGCCGTGAGCTGCCGCCGCGTGACCGGCGTGCAGCGCCCGGCGGGAAGCAACTTTGGCCGGTCGAAGACGACGTAGCGCCGCGGGCTCGCGCCGGTGGAGTCCCGGAAGTCGAGCGTGTACTCATCGCCGGACTGGGCGATGTGACTCGCGTCCACGATGAGCCGCACCGGGTCCACGGGGCTCGTCATGTCGTAGACGCGGATCGCCGGTGACGTGAAACCCGCGGCGCTCACCTGGTACCAACCGGCGACGTCGCCGCTGCTGGCCGCGAGGTAGCCGTCGAGCGCGCGGTAGGACCGCCAGTAGGTCGCCTCGAACCAGTCGAGCCCGGCGTTCACGATCGTGTTGCTCACCGGGTTGGGAGCGGCGGTCGAGCCCTTGCCCCAGAACGCGAGGCTGTTCGTCTCCCCTTCCGTCAACGCGCCGGGCGGGAGCGTGACGCTCACCGTCCGCGCGGCCTTGCCGTTCCAGGTCGCCAGCACCGAATCCGCCACGACGTAGGAATCACCCTGGCCGTTCCGGATCCGCCCGAACACGACGTGCGCGCTGTTGTCCTTGCCCAGCAGCCGCGTGCGGAACGCGATGGGGCGCGTGGCATCGAGGTCGTTGATCTCGATGCGGAACGAGTCGGGCCGGCTGTAGTAGAGGAAGTAGTCGGTCCACAGGAAGCGGTCCACGGTCGCCGTGTCGGGCGTCGCGGGGTAGGCGTAGTAGCCGAACGAGCGCTCCCAGCGCTGGGTCCACGGATACGAGGCCGGCAGCGCGGGGCTCACGCCATCCCGCCAGCCGGGGCGCGTCCGGGTGCGCAGGCCCCCGCTCGCGAGCCACGTGGCGTAGACCACCTCGGCGTCGCCCCAGTCGCGCTGCATCATCGAGGTCACGCCCGAGCGCTCGACCCAGCTGGCGACGAAGGCGACGATGGCGTCGCCCGAATCGAAGACGCCGTTCGCGTTGACATCGTCCACTTCGACGGGCAGTTCGATCGTGACGTAGGGCGGGTCAGCCGGGCCCACGTACTCGTGCCGGTGCAGGCTCACCTGGCCCACGGGCACGCCCGCTGGATAGCCCTGTGCGGCGAGGTCGTCGTAGGGGAAGGCATAGACCCCCGTCGAGTCCACCTTGATGCGGACCTCGGGCTCGCTCTCATCGAAGGCGGCGACGCCGCGCAGCGCCGCGGCCGGAGCGGCCGCGGTCCGCAGTGGCTCGCGCCAGCGGCGCCCCTGCTCGTAATTGGCGAGCGCGCTGCGGAAGACGGGCTCCCAGTGGCTGTCGGTCACGATCGCGCCGGTGGCCGCACCCGGCGCCACCCCCGTGAAGTCCACGCGCACGGTGAGCGAGCGGCGCACCCAGAGCCGGCCGGTGACTTCGTCGTAGCGGAACGGCCGGACCTGCACGGCCACCAGACGCTGGCGGCGCACCGTTGCGGGTTCGCCCAACTCGACCGGCGAGGCGGGCCACGGCCCATCGAGGATGGGTGGCACCGGCTCGAGCGCGGGCCAGGGGCCAAGACCTTCTCCCCCGTCCATCATCACCGGCTTCGCACCCAGCGCAAGCCGCAGGCTGTCGCGCACCTCCTCCTCGCCCAGCTCCACGACCCGGGGCAGCGCCCCGGCGCCCGGCGGCAGCGCCACCAGCGTCTGCGCGTACGGCAGGTGAGGCCGTCCCGGCAGGCTCGTGACGGCGTAGCCGGGCACGATCAACTCGACACGCCCGTCGGGGAGCGGCGCCGAGAGCCGGTAGCCCGGGAGGCTCAGCCGCAGGGTGACGCCGTGCTCGTCGGTGGCGACCACGCGCAGGGACTGGGCGTGCGCCGCGGCCGCCGGAAGGAGGGACAGCGCGAGGGCCGCGGCGGCCTTCAGGAGCGGCGGGAGTGGTCGCATGAAGAGGGTAGTGTACGGATGCCTCTCGAACAGGGTCAAGCGGGCCGGTGTGCGAAGCCGCGACCCGCGGCACGGCTTCGGGTCGCGGGCCGCGCGCCCGCTGTCGGCTGGCCGAGTGTGCGGATTAGACTGAAGGCTTGCCGGCGATACCCGTCCCAGGAGGCACCATGCCGCGCAGCGCAAGACCGAACTCCTCCCCCCCGGCGTTCCGG
>Ga0315276_10003646_pt1 | contig 14125 bp, 12 predicted proteins | sample YL17G05_0_MG_FD_204542 | JGI IMG/M metagenome (GOLD analysis project Ga0315276, IMG submission 204542) | Sediment microbial communities from Yellowstone Lake, YNP, Wyoming, USA - YL17G05_0 | ecosystem: Environmental > Aquatic > Freshwater > Lake > Sediment | place: USA: Wyoming | collected...
CCATGGTCGATGTGACCGATCGTTCCGATATTCACGTGTGGCTTCGTACGCTCGAACTTCTTCTTCGCCATCTCTTCGCTCCTTCTAGCCCATCCGCCGCGGCGGCTGTTATTCCGATCCCTGGTAGCGGGGGCGGGATTCGAACCCGCGACAACGCGATTATGAGCCGCGTGCTCTGCCACTGAGCTACCCCGCCGTGCCCGGAAATACTACCCGGCGGGCCAACCACCTTGCTCCTTGAGCTGGAGGTGGGAATCGAACCCACGACCCCGGCCTTACCATGGCCGTGCTCTGCCGACTGAGCTACTCCAGCAAAACGTCTCCAGCGGAGACCGATGATACCAACAGGGGTGCCGCTGGCCTGCGAGGATATGGCTCATGCAGCGCACGGTTCGCCTCGCCGCCCTGGCCATAGGCCTTTGCCTGACGGCGGCCTGCGGTCGATCATCCGCACCCGTGGTGCCCCAGGCGCACCCCACATCGCAGGCGGGGCTGCCCACCGGCGTTCTCACCATCACGACCGATGGCTCCCAAGCGGTGCTGTCCGTCGAGATCGCCGACACCGAGGCGACCCGGGAGACAGGGCTGATGGGACGCACCGACCTGGCGCCCGATTCCGGCATGGTCTTCCTCTTCGAGGATCCGTTCCAGGGCGGGTTCTGGATGAAGGACACGCTCATCCCGCTTTCCATCGCGTTCTGGGACGCAGACGGTCGCATCGTCGACATCCGCGACATGCAGCCCTGCGAAAAGGCCGACACGAACACCTGCCCTGTCTACGGGTCGCAGAAGCCCTACGTGGGTACGGTTGAAACGAACCTCGGATACTTCGCAGAACACGGCGTGAGTGTGGGCGACACGGTGGAGTTGGAGCGATGACCGACTGTCTGTTGTGCGCGGCGGAGCGGATAACCCCCTGGCATTTCGAAGACGAGGATTGCTGGATAGCGGACTGCATGGTCTGCGTGACGCCGATGATCGTCTGGAAGTCGCACGGACTTCCGGACTCCGAACTCGAAACCTCTCTGCTCGAACGGCTCGCGGCCGTCGCCGGGACCGCCTATCCGGAGGGCTTCTGGGTCGACGGTGAACGCAGGCGCATCCCGGAGCACTGGCACGCCCACGCGCGACCCGAAGGCGGATTCTTGGATCCGAGGAGCGAACTCTTCGGCCGCTTCTGAATCGGCTTGACCCGCGTATGTCCTGACGCCATCCTGTGGCGGATAGGATCCGCGCCAACAAGCGAGGGCACGGGAAGATGGCAGGACGAGGGAACACGCTCCGAACGGTCGGCGCCGGCATCGTGGGGGGGCTGGCCGGCTTCTTCGCCGGCCGCGGATATCAGGAAGCCGTCGGCGGGCCACTGGACGAGCAGGTGACTCGTGCGGCTGCTCCGCCGGCAACCCAGACCCCCGCAGCCTCCGCACAGCGGATGCCCCCTTGGACCCATCAGCTCCTGCGCAACATCGCCATCTGGGTCGTGGGCGTCCTCATAGCCGTATGGGTGGTCCGCGAGATCGGAGGTTTCCTCTTCACCCTGTTCCTCGCCTTCTTCGCTTCGCTGGCGCTGGAGCCTGCAGTCGCATGGCTGCACAAGAGGGGATGGAAGCGCGGGCTCGCCACGTTCACGATCATGGGCGCGGGGGGCCTGATCGGACTGCTTATGCTCGCGATCCTGATCCCGTCGATCATCCGCCAGGTCGCCGCGCTGGCCGCTCAACTCCCAGCGTGGCTCGCGGAGTTCGATCGGTGGCTGGGCAAGACCTTCAATGTCCACCTGTCTCTGACGGCGGCACAGGAGCAGCTGAAGAGCGCGCAGACACAGCTGCTCAGCTCGGCCGGGAACATCCTCGGCAGCATCCTGGGCGTCGGCGCGGCGCTGCTGAGCGGCATCTTCCGCTTGATGACCATCAGCCTGTTCACCTTCTACTTCGTCGCGGACGGTCCTCGGTTCCGCCGATCCGTCTGCTCCGTCATCCCGTCCCGTCAGCAGGAGCTGGTCCTGAACGCATGGGAGGTCGCCATCGAGAAGACCGGCGGCTACCTGTATTCGCGGCTGCTTCTAGCGGCTGTGTCGGCGTTCTGTTCGTGGGTGGTCATGTCCGTGTTGGGTATCCCCTTCGCTCTGCCACTCGCCATCTGGGTGGGCCTCGTCTCGCAGTTCATCCCGTCGGTGGGCACCTACATCGCCATGGTCGTCCCGCTCATCATCTCGCTCTTCGGGGATCCGATGGACACCCTCATCCTGTTCATCTTCTTCACCGCCTACCAGCAGTTGGAGAACTACGTCCTGTCGCCCCGCATCACGGCGAAGACGATGGAGCTGCACCCGGCTATCGCCTTCGGCTCGGCCATGGTCGGGGCCGCGGTCGCAGGACCGATAGGCGCGTTCCTCGCCCTTCCGGTCGTCGCGACGATCCAGTCCGGGGTCCTCGTCTACATCGTCGAGCGGCACGAGGTGATAGCGAACGAGTTGGTGGATGAGGAAGAACCCGCGCCGCCTCCCCCGAAACCGGTGGAGGACGTCAGCCTGACCGATGACATCAAGGCGCGGTGGCGGCAGTTCAGGCGCGACCGCCTCGCTCGCAAGGGCCCCGCGTGACCGAACCTCCCGGACCCGCAGAGAGCCCGGATCCGGTCGACGGGATGCACGAGAGCCGGTCCGAACGTCTGGGGCGAACCGCACGACAGGGAGCCGAGCGAGCCAAGGTGATCTCCGCCGACCTCGCGGAGCGTTCGGAACGGGCTCGCGGGCATTACCGCTCCGTCGACACGGCCTTCGTGGCCCATCAGCGCGACCGACGGCTCGCGGGCGGACTTCTGGCCGGCGCTCTGGCTTTTCGGATCTTCCTGCTTCTGCTGCCGCTCGTCCTCGTGTTCGTCGCGGGCTTCGGTCTCTACAGCCGGAACGACGCCGCCGGTGCCCCATCGGCGGGTCAGCGGATGGGACTTACCGCCTACACGGCCAACATCGTCGATCAGGCGACGGCGGAATCCTCCACGGGCACTTTCGTGGCGCTGGGCATCGGACTCGTCGGCATCTTCTTCGCATCGCGTTCGACCATCAAGGCGCTCAGGGTGATCCACGCGCTCGCGTGGCAGTTGCCGATCCCCAGACTCAAGGCCGGGTGGAAGACCGTCCTGGTCTTCTCCGGTGTGGCCACCGGGTTGTGGCTCTTCGCGGCGGCCACCGGCATCCTACGGACCGCCGGCCCGCTCGGGCTCCTCGCAGCTCTGCTGCTACGAACCGCCTTCTACGCGGGACTGGTCGCATGGATGAGCGCGACCATGCCTCACCCAGCCGAAACGGGGTTCCGCGACTACCTTCCGGGGGCGGTCGTCGCGGCCGTCGGACTCCAGGCCATGCAGTTGTTCTCCGAGATCTACCTCGTCCACAAAGCGCAGAGCTTCTCCGCCCTCTACGGCGGACTCGGCGTAGCGGCGGTGCTCCTTCTGTGGCTCTATCTCATCGGACGGTTGATCGTGGGTGCGGCGATGGTGAACGCGACCCGATGGGAACGCCGCCAGACCGAGGGACCGACACAAGCAGCCGCCGACTAGACTGCTGTCCTACTGAACGGATGGCTCACTAAGACGGAGGCAACAGATGCTGATAATCGCGATCCTCGTGTTCGGCATGGGGGCAGGCTGGGTGGCACAGATGATCCTCGGAGAAGGGAAAGGCAACTGGGGCCAGGCTCTGGGCGTCGGCCTGGCAGGCTGCTTCGTCGGCGGGGCGCTCGCCAGCCTGATAGCGGGCGAAGGGTTCGCTCTGAAGCCGAGCGGCATCATCGGCACGATCGTCGGCGCCGTGCTCGTTCTTGCCATCTGGACGCTGATAACGAAACGTAAGGCCTAGCTCGAGCGCGACGACTTCTTCGCTCGCCCTCGCCCGAAGGCGTCGATCCGCCCCCAACGCCCGGGGATGTCCAGTAGCTCGAGCCGACCGAACCCTTCCGGAAGCGCCGGATCCACTATCAGGTGATCGCCGATCGGCTCTAGGCCGAGCATCGTCCTGAGGAAGAGCAGCGGGGCTCCCGTCGACCAGGCCTGGGGGCTGCACGCCGTCGGGTACTGCACCGGGTACTTGGTCATGGACCGCGGATACCCTCCGAACGCTTCCGGTAGCCGACCGCCGAAGAACCGCGCGGCGTCGAGGTTGCCCGCAGCAACGCGGGCGGCTTCCTGCTTGAAACCGTAGCGACGGAGCCCCCACGCGATGAACGAGTTGTCGAACGGCCAGACCGTTCCCACGTGATAGCCGATGGGGTTGTACCTTCCCTCCCCCACCGCCATCGTGCGGATGCCCCAACCCGAGAACAGTCGGTCTCCCATCAGATGTCGCATCACCGAGCGCGCCTTCGAAACGTCGACGATCCCGCTCCACAGCAGGTGTCCGTTGTTCGAGGTCAGGGAATCGACCTGGCGTCCGTCGACGTCGAGCGCGACGGCGAAGTACCCGCCCTTCGCGATCCAGAAGTCCCGGTTGAACCGCCGCTTCAGATCCGCAGCTTCCTTCTCGAGTCTCGTCGCCAGCTCCGGATCCCCCCAGACCTCGCGGGCGAGTCGAGCGCCGCGCACCTTGGCGTCATAGGCATAGCCCTGGAGCTCGCAGGTCGCGCGTGGGAAGCCGGGGAGCTCTCCGCTGCTGTAGGAGATGGAATCCCAGGAATCCTTCCAGCACTGGTTCTCGAGTCCCGTCTCTTCGTTGCGTCGCTTGTACGCCACGTAGCCGTTGCCCTGCAGGTCCGCGTACTCGTCGATCCAGTTCAGCGCGGCTCGCGCCTCGTACTCGAGGGACCTAACCAGTTTCGTGTCGCCTGTCCACCTGTGGTACTCGTCGAGCAGGACCACATAGAGCGGAGTCGCATCTGCGCAGCCGTAGTAGGGCGAGTGCGGCCTCTCCTCGAACGCGGTCATCTCCCCGAATCGCATCTCGTGCAGGATCCGACCCGGGTCCTCGTCACGGAAGTCGTCGCTTCGCGTGCCCTGCCGCTCGCCAAGGGCCATCAGCGTCGTCGCGGCGAGTTCGGGCGTGAACGGCAATGCTTGAAGGCTGGTGAAGATGCTGTCCCTTCCGAACATGGTCATGAACCACGGAAGGCCGGCCGCCGGAAGCGAGTGACCCGGGAGCGTCTGGGTCGAGAATCGCAGCGCGGCCAGATCCACCAGGCTCCGCTGATACGTGACCCTCAGCGCGTCGTCGTCACATTCGAGATGCGGTGCCTTCTCGACCCACTTCTCCAATCCACGCGCCATGCTTGGCCGTCCGGTTCGACCACCTCGCTCTACCTGCGAGCCGGCTGCGATAGGCATGCCCGCGCGCACCTCCAACTGGGTGCTCCACCGTCCGTGAGGCGGGATACTCACCGCGAACGAGAGCCCGCCCTTGTCGATCTGCGCCGGCTCAGACGAGGAGATGAAGGTCTCCCGTCTGAAGGTCTCCCGCTGGTACTCCAGCACCAGTCCGTCTGGTTCCACGCGGCTCGCGTATTTGCCCTTCTTCTTGAGCGCATCCTTCACCTCGAACAGATCCGCGAAATCGCTGTCCGCATCGACCCTGAGCGAGAACTTCGCCGGCTTCTCGTCGTGGTTCATGACGGTGATCGTTTCCGAGAACCCAGCGCCGACCGAGCGGAACCGGATCACGGAAAGCTTGGCGTCGATGTATACCGTGCCCGTTCCCGGGACCAGGAAGAACCGCGTCTCGTAGTAGTGCAGGTCGTCGGTGGACAGGGCATTGAGGCGCTGCCCGTCGATCGTCAGGACCCACTTGGAAAGGAACCTGGTGTCGAACGAGAACAGCCCGGTGGGATCCGTCAGCGTCGCTTCGATGTCACCGGATTCGTCGCTGACGACGAACGTGTTCCCTTCGAGGATCTGCACCAGGCCGCCGCTCATGGCTTCACCCCCGCTGCGCTGGGTGGTGCTGGGAACAGCCTCTGGAACAAGATCACGAGCCCGAGGTCGCCCTCGCACGTTGCCGCGCCTCGAAGCACAGCGGCCAGCGCGTTCGCCCTACCCGTCACCATCTTGGCGAAGAGCGGCCGTTCGGCCTGGATCGTGGCGTCCGCCTTGCCGTCTTTGCGCGAAACGCGGATGTCCCCGGCGCGGATGGAGACCTGCCAATGCTCGACCGCCTCTCCGTTGGAGATGTCGAACCGAACTGTGCCGGATGCTCGCTGCAGCAGCGGCTCGTGTTGGCGTCGCGCGAGATCCTCGAAGAAGAGTTCGATCGGGTCGGGCTTCTTCCTGGTCGCGTTCGATGAGGTCAACGCCGCCTCCTTGTCTGGACTGGAACCAGCCTAACGCCGAGGGCTGGGAGGCGGCGCCTAGACCCCCGAGGTGGCCTTGATCCCGCCATCGGCGATGGCCTTCTGCAGCAGCGCGAAATCACCCTCGTTCTGGTCGGCGTAGGCCCGCGCGAACTCTCCCAGCGCCACGTCGAACGAGGCCGAGTTGCCGAGGTAGGAGGCGATCGCGATGCGGTCCCCCGACCGCGCGTGCGCCCGTGCCAGCGTCCACCCGCACAGGCGCGTATAGAGTTCCATCCCCCGTGGGATGATCCGCTCGAGGTCAGCCGACCCCTTCCAGTCGCGCAGCTGGCGGATGTAGAAGTCACGCTCCACACCGTCGTAGCCGGTGACGTGCTGCCAGCCGAGGAAGATGTCGGAGGTGGCCTGCATCAAGCGCTGACCCTCCACAACACGCTGCCCCGCATGCTTGACCGCGCTCTTCCCGACGAAGCGCTCCAAAACCGATGCCTGCGCCTCCTTCATCTGCAGGAACAGCGGATCGTTGCCATCGCGGCCGAGGAACAGCCCGATGAAGGCGCGCGTCCCCACGCTACCGACACCCACAACCTTGCGTCCCATATCGACGAGGCGGAACTGTTCGAGCAGGTGGCGGCGATCGCTCGTCAGGGTCCGTCGGTACCCTCTGAGCATTCCCCGCAGCTGATCGAGGAGTGCATCCCGCTCCTCGCCGGTGAAGAGCTTGTCCATGGGAACGATCAGCGGCGGATCGTCGATGATGCGCGGTTCCCCGTTGACGTCGCGAACGAGCTTGGTATAGGCCTGCATGGAATCGTGGGCCTTGGCGCGAGCTACGATTTCAGTCGTCCGCTTGATCTCCTGCTTCGCCAAGGATCCGCGAAGCTCCGCGAACGCGCTCTCTATGTCGAACCGGGCATACCAGACCTCCAGCTCCGTCTTCGACGCGAAGGACGCCATGGACTCACGGTAGTTGCGGCCGAGTTCGCTCAGGACACGGGCGCGTTCCTTGGTGGAGAACCCACGGTGACGACCGGCGATCTCGAAGCTCGCGGCCATCCGTTTCACGTCCCATTCCCACGGGCCCGGAAGCGTCTCGTCGAAGTCGTTGAGGTCGAACACCAGCGCGCGCTCGGGAGAGCCGTACGCACCGAAGTTCGCCAGGTGCGCGTCGCCGCAGAGCTGAACGCGCAGCCCCGAGGTCGGCGTGGCGGCGAGGTCGGAGGCCATCACCAGGGCCGCGCCGCGGTAGAAGGCGAACGGCGACGCCGACATCCTCCCGTAGCGGATCGGCAGGAGTTCCGCCACACGCGACGCCTCCTGCTCCCGGAGCAGTCCGACCGGGTCCCGACCCTCGGAGGACGCCAACTGGCCGTGGGACGAGCGGGGTGCCGCCTTTCGGGCCGCGCGCCCGAGCGCTCGACGTTGCTCGACGCTGGGATGGCCGACCACGTCGGCTGCAGGTTCCGGTGAGGAGGCCTTGGGCTCGGAGGGGGTGGAGCGTCGCGGCTTGGAGTCCTTCGTCATCGGTTCCTCCTGGCTAGGTTTCGGAGCACGTCCGAACACGATACTTCAGCAGGCGCGGTCGGACACCCTCGCCCGGGCCGAGCGCCTTATTCACTAGGATGCCCTTGGTGGAAGCTGCGCGGACGACCCTCGGCGTCATCGACATCGGGTCGAACTCCGGCCGGTGCGTGGTCTTCGAGCTCGCCCCGGGTGGCCACATCCACGTCGTTCGCGACTCACGCGCGCCTCTTCGCCTCGCTCGCGAACTCGAGGACGACGGGTCCCTGTCCGACGACGCTATCGAACGCTCCCTCGACGCTCTGCGCGATTTCCGCTCGGTCCTCGATGGAGCCGACACTCCTTGGATCCTGGCGGTCGCGACTTCGGCGGTGCGGGAGTCCTCCAACGCCAAGCTGCTCGTCGAGCAGGCGGCCGCGAACGGTCTGGACCTTCGCGTGATCAGCGGCGAAGGCGAGGCTCGGTTCGCTTTCATGGGAGCGGCCTACGGTCTGCCCGTCCACAACGGCCTGCTCATCGACGTCGGCGGCGGAAGCATGGAGGTGGCACGTTTCCGCGATCGCGCTCTCGTCCGAAGCTGGACACTGCCGCTGGGCGCCCTGCGTCTATCCGACGACTTCCTGCATTCCGATCCACCGTCCCGCAAGGAGCTGAAGCGACTGCGCGACCACATCGCCACCGTGCTCGCCGACGCGGATATCCCGAACTTAGCCGACGACGAGGTGCTGGTCGGCACTGGCGGAACCGTCCGTAACCTCGCGAAGATCGACCGGAAGCGCCGCGCCTACCCCATCCAGCGATTGCACGGCTATGAGGTATCGGTGGGAGGACTCGACCTGATAACGGCGTCGCTGGCGGAACACTCCGCGCTCCAACGCGCGCGGATGGCGGGGCTGAACCCCGACAGGGTCGACTCCATAGTAGGGGGAGCCTTCGTCGTGTCCGGCGTACTCGAGCAGGTCGCGGCGGAAAGCATCCTCGTGTCCGGCCTCGGGCTGCGGGAAGGCGTCGCGCTCGCCGAGATGGGAGTCGAGCAACTCCCCGACCCCGTTCGCGTAAGGCAGGCATCTATCGCAGCACTCGGCTCTCGCTTTACGGGATGGTCTCTCGAGCGCGCCGAGCGCGCCGCGACGCTGGCGCAGTCACTGTTGGACGCCGTGGCTCCGGACTTCCCCGAGGAGATGCGCGGAACGGTTCGCCAGGCGGCCCACATGCTGGAGATGGGCGGCAGCATCGACTTCTACAACCGGCAGGATCACGCGGCGCAGCTCGTTGCCGGCTCGGACCTGCTCGGCTTCTCACATCGCGGCCTGGCCCTCCTCGCGGCTCTCATCCACTTCTCCGAGTCAGACCGCTTCCCGATGAAGTCCAACCGGCCCCTGCTCGGCGACGAGGATCGACCGTGGCTCGCACGGGCCGGCGTCGCTCTTGAACTGGCCGATGAACTCGACGCCCGCTTCCCCCCTAGCGCCACCCTGGTCCCCGAGTGGCGCGTCGAGGGCAAGGAGGCCCATCTGGTGTCGCCGGTCCCGCCCACCTGGGCGCCCCGGGAGGTCTCGCTGCGGTTCAAACGGGCCTTCGGTCTGCGACTCGTGATCCCCCGGGCCTGACCCTCCGCGCCGCCACGACCCGCCGAGACGGGCTGGTCCGAAACGGCCCCGGGGCACTAGGATGGGTCCGTGGACGATGCGGCCCCGCGCATGGTTGCCCCCCCTGCGGGGCGCTCCCTCGACGAACCCGGCCGATATGTGAACCGGGAACTGTCGTGGCTGGAGTTCAACGCGCGCGTCCTCGCCCTGGCCGAGGACAAGAACCTGCCGATCCTCGAGCGGGTCCGCTTCATGGCCATCTACAGCCGCAACCTCGACGAGTTCTTCCAGATCCGGGTGGCAGGGCTGCGCGAGCAGATGGCTGCCGGCATCATCCGCCCCTCGGTCGACGGGCTAACTCCGGCCGAACAGCTCAACGCCATCCGCGAACGCGTCCGTACGCTCTCCAGCCGGCGCAACCGCATCCTGACCAAGAACATCCTGCCCAAGCTCGCATCTGAGGGCATCTACCTCGTGGACTGGGACGAAACCGCCAAAGCCGACCGCGTCGCGCTGCGCCGCCATTTCGAGGAACAGATACTGCCCATCCTCACACCGCTGGCGGTGGATCCGGCGCACCCGTTCCCTTACATCTCCAACCTGTCGATCAACCTCGCTGTCGTCGTGCGCGATCCGAAGTCGCGCCACCGCCGTTTCGCGCGAGTGAAGGTGCCCCAGAGCCTTCCGCGCCTGGTGCCGATCAGGGATGGGTCCACGTTCATTCCGACGGAGCAGATAGTCGCCGCGCACATCGGCGAGCTGTTCCCCGGCATGGACATAGTCTCCTGCTACCCGTTCCGGGTGAGCCGCGACGCAGACATGGACGTCGAGACGTCGGAGGCGGACGACCTGCTGTCCGCGATCCAGGAGAGCGTCCGCAAACGGCAGCGCTCCCCCCAGGCAGTGCGTCTCGAGATCGATCCGACGATGAGCAAGTCCGTGGCCGCCCTGCTGCTCGAGGAACTCGAACTCACCCCGCAGGACATCTACATGACCAAGCCGTTCCCCGGCGTGGGCGACCTCTTCGAGATCGCCAAGCTGGACCGCCCCGAGCTGAAGTTCAAGACGTGGCCCGCGGTGACCCAGCGGCGCCTCGCTCCTGTCGTCAGCGGCGAGCGCAGCATCTTCTCCGTCATACGCGAAGGCGACCTCCTGGTGCAGCACCCGTACGACTCGTTCGAGACCTCGGTGGCGGCGTTCCTGGACGAGGCGGCGCGCGACCCCGACGTGCTCGCGATCAAGCAGACGCTGTATCGCACGTCGGTCAAAGACAGTCCGGTCATCCGCTCGCTCGTCCGCGCAGCCGAGAGCGGGAAACAGACGCTCGCGATGGTCGAGATCAAGGCTCGCTTCGACGAGCAGGCCAACATCGGATGGGCGCGCATCCTTGAGCAGGCGGGGGTCCACGTGGTCTACGGCGTTGTGGGCCTGAAGACCCACGCCAAGCTCTCGCTCGTCGTCCGCCAGGAGGAGGGGGGCATCCACCGTTACTGCCACATCGGGACCGGCAACTACCACCCGGTAACGGCGACTACGTATGAGGACATCGGGTTGCTGACCGCGGATCCCGAGATCGGGGCCGACGTACAGGACCTGTTCAACTACATCACGGGTTACAGCCGCCAGGACGACTACCGTGCCGTGCTCGTCGCACCGCTGGCGCTGCGCAACAGGCTGGTCGAGATGATCGAGGAAGAGGCTGCCGCCGGACGCGACGGCCGGATCGTTCTGAAGATGAACAGCCTCGTGGACCCGGGCATGATCGATGCCCTGTACGCCGCATCGAAGGCGGGCGCGCGCATAGACCTGCTCGTGCGAGGAGCGTGTTGTCTACGCGCCGGCGTGCCGGGACTCTCGGAGAACATCAGGGTGCGCTCGATCGTCGGCAAGTACCTCGAGCACTCACGGGTGTTCCGTTTCGGCAGTCAGCGGCGTGGTGCACGGTACTTCATCGGCTCTGCGGACCTCATGCAGCGCAACCTCGACCACCGGGTCGAGTGCGTCACTCCGATCAGAGACCCTGCTCTCACAGAACATCTCGAGGAGATCCTTCACATCGAACTTGCCGACGACACCCTCGCGTGGGAACTCGGACCGAAAGGCTGGTCCAAGCTTCCGTCCAAGAAGGGCATCAACGCTCATGTCGCCCTTCAGGAACTGGCCACCACTCGCAACGGCTACCTTGGCGGAGGCGGAGGCACATGAGGGCCGAACGCGAGATCAAGCTGGCGGCCGCACCCACGTTCGCCATGCCGGACCTGGCTTCACTTGGCGAGGACCTGGTCGTCAGCACCGCTCCCCCGGAACGCGCCACCACCACCTATCAGGACACCACCGACCTCCGCCTTGCCCGCGCCGGTGTGAGCCTGCGCTTCCGTACCGGCGAGGGCTGGACCGTCAAGCTTCCGGGAACGGCCAAGGGCTCCATGCTCTCCCGCCCCGAGATCGCCTTCCCCGGAGACGAGTCCGTGCTCCCCTCTGACGCCCGAGAACTGGTGCTCGGCTACACGCGGACCGCAGTCCTCACAACCGCGGCCCGCCTTCGCACCGTGCGGAACCGCACCTTCATCGACAACGCGGAGGGCACGCATCTGCTCGAACTGGACGACGATGAGGTGTCGGTCCTCGCCTCCGGCAACCGCATCGCGGCTCGTTTCCGCGAACTCGAGGTCGAACTCACCGAACACACACCCGCCGACCTGCTCGACGCCGTCGTCTTCCGGCTCCGCCAGGCTGGGGCCGCGGAACACGACCCCATCTCCAAGTACGCGCGAGCGCTCGGCCCCCGGGCAGCACAAGCGCCCGACGTCGTAGAGGAGCCCTTGCCGCCCCGTCCGACGGTCGCCGATCTCATCCGCCACGCCCTGACCGCGTCGGTAGCACACCTGGTCCGTTGGGACCCCGTCACCCGGCTGGACCAGGACGTGGAAGGCGTGCACCAGATGCGCGTCGCGGCGCGCCGGATGCGTTCGAACCTGCGCACCTTCGCGACCTACGTCGATCCCGACTGGGACGCCGCGCTTCGCGAGGAGTTGGCCTGGATAGGCGGGGTGCTAGGCGCCAACCGCGACGCGGACGTTCGGCTCGAACGACTCCGCTCGCGCGCTCTTGCGCTGCCCGACCCGACCATCGCGGACCCCCTGCTCGAAGCGCTCGACAAGGAGCGCGAGGTGGCGCACCACGAGGTTCTCGAGACGTTGCGCAGCGACCGCTACCTACAACTCCTCGACGCGCTGGTCGAAGCGACCCGCTTCCCGCCGCTCGCGGCAGCCGCCGAGGGCCCCGCGTCGGAACTGACCACCGCGGTACAGGGCCAGTGGGATTCGCTCCGCACTCGGGTCAAGCGCAACGAGAAGCCGCCGACCGATGCGGAACTCCATCGCGTGCGCATCCACGCCAAGCGCTGCCGTTACGCCTCTGAAGCCCTCGAACCGTTGGCGGGCAAGGATGCCAAGGTCTTCGCCGCCGCGGCGGCGGACCTGCAGACGGTGCTCGGCGACCACAACGACGCCATCGTCATGCGCGAGTGGTTGCACGGCGGCGCCGCGGCCGACGCTCGGTCGGCGTTCGTCGCGGGCGAGCTCGCCGGATTGGAACTCGCCGAAGCGGCGACCGCCCGCAAAGCCTGGCGCAAGACGTGGAAACGCCTGAACGCCCGACGCGAACCGCAGCGGTGGAAGTAGACGTCGTTCGAGCCGCGGGCGGCGTAGTCTGGCGCACCTTCCGAGGCCGACGACAGGTCCTGATCGTGCACCGCCCTGCCTACGACGACTGGTCGTTGCCCAAGGGCAAGCTCGACGGGGACGAGACCGAGGCGTATGCCGCGGTTCGCGAGGTCCAAGAAGAGACCTCCTCTACATGCAGTCTCGGCCGAGACCTCGGAACGATCGCGTACGCCGACTCGCTAGGTCGGCCCAAGACCGTCCGCTTCTGGCAGATGCAGGTGCGCGAGGGCAAGACCGAGCCGGCCAACGAGGTCGACGAGGTGCGTTGGGTCACCTTCGACGAGGCCGCAGGCCGTCTTTCCTATCTCCGCGAACGCGAAGTGCTCCGCCGCTTTCAACCTCCCCCCGCGCCCGGCGAATCCGCGACCGTCTACCTCATCCGTCACGCCAAGGCCGGTGACCGCACCCTGTGGAGCCTTCCCGATGATCAGCGCCCCTTGAGCGACCCCGGCCTGCGCCAGGCCGAGGACCTCGCCGACACACTGGGCGACATCCCGCTGGCGAAGTTAGCGTCGAGCCCGTATCTGCGATGCACGCAGACGCTCGAACCGCTCGCACGTAGCCGAGACATGGGCATCGAGACCACCGACGCGCTTGCCGAAGGCGCCGACGCCTCGGAAGCGCTGGCATGGCTCGCAGAAGCCGCCCGCTCCGGGTCCTCCGCAGCATCAACCCACGGGGACGTCATGATGTTCGGCGTGGAGGAACTCCTGGACGGGGGCGTCCGCCTGCGCGGCAACAAGGTCGCCTTCAAGAAGGGCTGCACGTGGGAACTGACCGTCGTAGACGGGGTCTTCACGACAGCGCGGTACAGGCGTCCGCCCAGATCCGACCGCTGACGCCGACCTGCCCTGCTACGCGCCCGCTTGCTCCAATGCGTCGTAGATGACCTTGGATTGGGCTTCGGTTAGCGCGTGGGTGAACTCCTTGCGCGAGACGACGTCCTTCGACCGTACCTGTGCGATGACCTCCCCGACAGGATCTGGCTCGCCGATCACCAGCAGCGCGGAGCTGT
>Ga0315276_10003648_pt1 | contig 14115 bp, 16 predicted proteins | sample YL17G05_0_MG_FD_204542 | JGI IMG/M metagenome (GOLD analysis project Ga0315276, IMG submission 204542) | Sediment microbial communities from Yellowstone Lake, YNP, Wyoming, USA - YL17G05_0 | ecosystem: Environmental > Aquatic > Freshwater > Lake > Sediment | place: USA: Wyoming | collected...
TTACCGAATTGGCGCGTAAGGAAAAACTTGACCCGGTTATCAGCCGCGATAATGAAATCAGGCGCTTAATGCAGGTTTTGTCGCGTAGGACAAAAAATAATCCGGTTTTGATTGGTGAATCAGGAACCGGAAAAACCGCGATTGTCGAAGGACTGGCGCAAAGAATTGTTTCCGGGGATGTGCCGGAAAATCTTAAAGATAAAGAATTGATTAGTCTGGATTTAGGGGGCATTGTTGCGGGCACAAAATTCAGGGGTGAATTCGAAAATCGTTTGAAAGCGATTTTAAGGGAAGTCGAAAGAGGTCAGGGTAAATTTATACTTTTTATCGATGAACTGCATACCTTGGTTGGCGCGGGAGCTGCTGAAGGCGCGATTGATGCTTCGAACATGTTGAAGCCGGCTCTATCCAGGGGAGAACTGCATGCTATTGGCGCCACAACCTTAAAAGAATATCAAAAATATATTGAAAAAGACCCGGCTCTGGAAAGAAGGTTTCAGCCGATTTATGTTGCCGAACCGTCGATTGACGATGCAATTGCCATGCTGCGCGGAATTAAGGAAAAATACGAAGTGCATCACGGAGTGCGTATTACTGACCCGGCGATTGTTGCGGCCGTTAATTTATCTTCGCGCTATATCAGCGACAGGTTTTTACCAGACAAAGCAGTTGACTTAATGGATGAAGCAGCTTCGGCCTTGCGCATGGAAATTGATTCTATGCCTATTGAACTCGACCAGATGAAAAGAAGCCAGATGAAGCTGGAAATTGAGGTCAGGGCCTTAAAAATGGAAACCGATACCGACTCTAAGGAAAGATTAAAAGCAATTAAAAGAGAAATTGCGGAACTGAAGGAAAAAAGCCGTGAAATGGAAATTCAGTGGAAAACGGAAAAAGACATTATTCAAAAAATCCGTAATTCGCAAAAAGAAATCGATACCTTGAAGGGAGAATCCGATATCGCCGAAAGAAAGGGCGATTTGCAAAAAGCCGCTGAAATTCGTTACGGTAAAATTCCTAATTTGGAAAAACATATAAAGGATAGTCAAAAACAACTTTCCGGTTTGCAGGGGAAAAGAAGAATTCTAAAAGAAGAGGTTGGGGTTGAAGATGTTGCTGGTGTTGTTTCGCGCTGGACAGGCATTCCGGTTTATAAAATGATGGAAGAGGAAACCGCGAAATTGTCGAGAATGGAAGAAGAGTTGAAGAAAAGAGTGCTCGGTCAGGACGAGGCGATTTCTATTGTTTCTAATGCCATCAGAAGAAGCAGAGCGGGGATTTCTGAAGAAAACAGGCCAATTGGTTCATTTATGTTTTTGGGTCCCACTGGCGTGGGAAAAACCGAGTTGGCTTTGGCCTTGGCTGAGTCGATGTTCAATACTGAAGATGCGATTGTGCGCCTAGATATGTCTGAATACATGGAAAGACACACAGTTTCAAAAATTATCGGTTCGCCACCGGGTTATGTTGGGTACGAAGAAGGCGGACAGCTTACGGAAATTATCCGTAGAAGGCCGTATAGTGTGGTTTTATTCGATGAAATCGAAAAAGCCCATCCTGAAGTATTCAATATCTTGCTTCAAATTTTGGACCGCGGAAGACTTACTGATGCAAAGGGCCGTTTGGTTAATTTCAAAAATACAATTATAATTTTAACTTCTAATGTCGGAAGTGAGCATTTACAAAAAATGGCGGAATTTGGATTCAGCCATAGCGGAGAAGCAAAAAAGAAAAAAGAAGAGGAAACAAGAGAAAGGATTAGCGCCGCTCTGAAGGAACAATTTAGGCCGGAATTTCTCAATCGTCTGGACGAAGTTATCATTTTTAACAGCTTGGGGTTGGAAGAGGTAAGGCAGATTGTGGACTTGCAAATCAGAAAAGTTGAAGAGCGCTTGGCGCACAAAAAAATTAAGATTAATGTTTCTATTTCTGCTCGTAATTTGTTGGCGGAAAGGGGTTTTGATCCGGATTACGGGGTTAGGCCATTGAAAAGAAAAATCCAGCAATTGGTTTTGGACCCTCTGGCGAAAATGATTGTTGATGGTATTGTTAAAGAACGGGACAAAGTGAAAGTCGACGTTAAGGGGAAAGAAATCGTGATTTTATTGGCAAACATTGAAATCAAGAAAGAAAAAGTAAGAGTATAAACCAGGCTCCAAGCATGGTCAAGGGGTTTTTAAATTCCTTAGGATAAAAAAAACAGCGGTGGATGACTTTTTGTCATTCCACCGCTTAATGTTTAGATTTCGGTCAGAAAGTCGATAACTTTCTGGAGATTTTCGCAGTCCGTGGGTTCGGCCGCTTTTTCTTTCGATAAATTAGGGAAAAGCACAGCGGTGTCTTCTTCGAGCTGCTCCTGAGCTTCTTGTTTCTCTTCTTCAAGAACTTGTTTTAAGATCAGCGAGAACAGATAATCGAAAGCCGGCTTGTTCTTTCTGGTGGGGTGGACGTCTCTAGTTTCTTTTCCGCAAGAAACACTTAATTGTCTTACCCAGTCATAGCAGGAAAGCTTGGTTTCGACGCCCCTGATTATTGCGGTAGCATAATAGCAGTATTCGTTTGCGTCTTGCGGTCCTCTACAAAAGACTTTTTCCCAGAGAGCTTCATTCTTCAGGGTGAGAGTGGTGATGCTTATGATGATCCTGTAATCATCGGCTTGTTTGATCTGTTTCCTTTCTTTTCTCGAAAGCTTTTCTTCCAAATTGACCTCCTTTAAGGTGCGTTTTAAGATTTCTCTTATCATAGTATATACCTTAAAGAATGTCAAATAATCTAGTGGGGTTGACCCTTCATCCCTGTCTCGGGTTATTCTATTTGGGGTGCATTATTTCGGAGAGTTAATAATAATTCTAAGAGTATGAGTTAATTTCTTAAAAGGGTGAAGGGTTGACTTATTTTAACTTATTTGCTAATATATGGGTAAAGTTTAGTACCTTACAAATAAAGGAGAATGAATGAGAAAATATAAGAAATACGCTTTTATCTATCATTTTTTGCGGGAATCGCGCGAACTGAAATACGAATCAGCGCAATGCGAAGGAGATACGGAAATGCGGGTTGTCGTAAAATTACTGAAGTGGTTTTCGAGAAGAGTAGATTGCTGTGAGATTCCGGGTTGTGATTGCAGGAACAATACAATGATGATTAACGGTGAGATGATTCCCGAAATGAAGGCAGCCGGCGTATACGAAAACATGACTGAAATTAAGTAAGGAAAGGAGAAAAGAATGTTAGAATCATTAAGAAAAAGGATTTTAGGGGTCATAAAACAATGGATGATGGACGGGGCAAAGTCTGTCGGTAGATTCGGCCATTTTGCGGTCAAGGATACAATGTGGTGCCCTTGGTGTGGTACCGAGTTTCTTCAATTCGATCATCATCATGGTGAGTGGCAATGCCTTGTTACGGATTGCCGTTTCACTTTTCCCGAGGAATTGGAGCCGCCAACGCCAGAGAAATTCAAGGAATATCTTGAGCGTAAAGAGCTCGACAAGCGCATCGAAATGTTCCTCAATTCGGAATAAAGGAGAAAAAAATGATCGTGAAATTACGAGAAGAGAAGAATATTCAAGGATATGGATCAGATCGTTTTTTCCCCGGACCGACAACTCTTTGGTTGTCCATGAATGTTTATTCGTTGGATACAAAATCTCGCCTAAGGGCCTATGAGAGGATGAATGGTTTTTGCGAAGCAATCAACAAAAGAATCGGCGCCAAGATTCGTCGTACAAAATCATTCGTCATCCCTATGTTTGCGGTAAATAATCGCATTCAGATGCTCGAAATTCTCATAATGGTTGAAACGCATTTTGTTCCCGATTGTGAGGGCATCAAAGAAGAGATTAAGGCTATCGTGAACAGGCGAAGAATACAAATCAAGGAGGCAAAATAGAAAAATCAAAGGACGGATTCCGTAATCCGTCCTTTTTTGTTTTTTCCACGACAGGAAGCTTTGGGCGATCGGAGATTGATCCCGTAGTAGATTTTAGACTGCTCCGACTTCGGTCGGAGCAGTCTCATTTTCAAATAGTCTAAAATTTACTACGGGGTTGACACATTTGATTGGCTTTGATAGATTAGAGATACAATTTGAACATTAAAAGGAGGAAAAATGAGTCATGGCGGACGTTGGTCAAGTGTTATTTGCGTGGGCGACCACTACGAGATGGACGGGAAGGTTATAGATACAGCCGACTTTCTGGGACTAGGTAGTGTTCCGGAAACCAAGGAACAATGCGAGGATCGCCGGAAGAAAAATGCCGAAAAATATCGAGTGAATCCGCAAAGCAAACCGGGAAAATAATTTTTACCGAAAGGAGAAAAAGCCATGAGAATATGCGCGAGATGTAATCATCCGGAAGATAACCATGGAAAAATGCTTGGTAAAGAGTATTGCAGCGCGAGAAATAAGGGCGAACTAATGCCGTGTTTCTGTTCAGGATTTGTTGAGCCAGTTCTTAGGCCGAGTATAGAACAAGAAATCAGGCAGATGGTAAAAGACCGTGGCGAGATAATCTCGGGCGACCTACAGCAGGTATTAAAAGAAAAAGGCATACAATACGACGAAGACGAAGTGGCCAGAATACTGTATTTATTATTTTATGAGGAAAAAATATCAATCAAACAAGTTCTTTTTTGAAGCATCGGGCCGGGAATCCAATCCCGGCCTTTTTATTTTCATTAAATTGTTCGTAGTGGTATAATTAAATTATATGGAACAGGAAATTTTACAAAAAATCGAGGAACAGGGCAGAAAAATCGATGAGATGTATCGTTCCGTGGAGAAATTGAGAAAATATTTTCTCTGGACATTGATTATTACCGTGGTAACGATTGTTCTGCCGCTCATCGGATTGATGCTGGTTATTCCAAATCTCCTCAATACCTACAGCGGGAATTTGGGGATATAAGAGATTTATCGGCACCGGATAAAAGCCTTGCATTCTGCAAGGTTTTTTGTTAGATTAAAGATATAATTTGAACCTTAAAAAGCCCGTCTACGTCGCGTCTGACGCGACTACGGCAGGGCGAAGGAGAAAAATGAATCAAGAAACAAAGTGTCCTGATTGCGGGAGTGTGTTAAGGGAGTGTTGTATCCGTTACGTTTTGGCGGGGCGGCCTGCGCCGGAAAGTTCCGAGCTTCAGAAATTGCTCTACAAGAACGTTTACGGCGTCGGATTGATCGTCGGTGAATGGAATAGGGCCATGAATTTAATCGCTCATTCTGAATTCAGCGCAGATCCTTGCCGGATTTGCAAAACCGGAAAAGCAATTTTTGATACCGGGCTTTGCCAGAACGACGCACTTTACGCTTTAAATTCGCGTAAGTAAGGAGGGGAAATGGGCACCAAGATTAAACTGACAGTTCATTTTTATGATGGGAAATATTACCACACGATAAGCATTTCCAGCTGCCAAAAACAGCCACATTCTTCCAGGGAGGTTTTTTCCATCGAACGCGATATTTCCTTGATGGAAATAGAAGAGTTGAAAAAAGAAGCGCGCCTGATGGCAAGGCAAAGGGGGATTCTTCACGTTATCGATCTTGATGATTAAGAGAGGCAAAAGCCTCTCTTTTTATTCTTTATTGACCCTGCACCTATCTTGAATTATAACTTTATAAATATATTACTCAGAGGCGAAGCCGCCTTACGGCTCTGAATAAAATTATATTAAGAACGTCAAAAAGATAAGTGCAGGGTTGACACATTTTATTATATTATGCTATTGTGTAATTACAAAAAATTAAATACGAAAGGAGTTCTTTTAAATGAGTGAACGGAGATTTGAGCTGGGTTTGGCGTCGAGGCGAGTACTGTTTCGTTTGAAAGTTTTTGACAAAGAAGGCGAAGAAGGATACGACAAGAAGTGCGATGCGCTTCAAGAAGAACTGAAATCTGTTCTCGGCGAAAAAGCCACAGTTAACGGCTTTCCCTATATGGCCGACAGCATGATTTTTAAGATCACCGTTCCTTTCGAAAAAGAAGATGAATCTTATCGTATTATTACCGATGTTGTAGGGAAGTATTTTCCCGACTGATCATTTAGAATCATCGACACGGGTCCCGCAACGCGGGACCCTTTTTTGACATTTTTTTTGTTTTTGCCTATGATGGAGAAACAAGAATATGAAACTATTAATTACCGGCGGCTTGGGCTTTATCGGCTCCAATTTTATCCGCCACATAATGAATAAATATCCCGAGTACAAAATTGTTAATTTAGATAAAATGACCTATGCGGGCAATCCTGAGAATTTAAGGGATATTGAAAAAGATCCTCATTATAAGTTTGTTCGCGGATGCGTTGCTGATGAGAATCTAGTGAACGAGCTGATTTCAGGTGAAAAGCCGGATGCGATTATCCATTTTGCCGCGGAAAGCCACGTTGACCGTTCCATTCACGGCTCGCTTGATTTTGTGCAAACCAATGTAATGGGCACGCGCGTGCTTCTGGACGCAGCCAAGAATTATAAGATCGAGCGTTTCATTTATATTTCCACGGACGAAGTTTACGGCGATATTGAAGTCGGTAGTTTTAAAGAAGAAGATCCTTTCAGGCCGAACAGCCCTTACTCCGCATCAAAAGCAGCAGGGGACTTGCTTGCCCGGGCATATTTTAAAACTTTCAAGCTTCCGGTTCTGATTACGCGCTCAAGCAATAATTACGGACCTTATCAGTATCCGGAAAAATTGATACCGCTTTTTATTACCAATTTATTGGAAAACAAAAAAGTTCCGCTTTACGGTGATGGCTTAAATGTCCGGGATTGGCTTTACGTCTTGGATAATTGCGCGGGAATTGACATGATTTTACATAGAGGGAGAGATGGCGAAGCATATAACATCGGCGGAGACAATGAGAAAACCAATCGTGAAATCACTGATATTGTTTTAAAGGAATTGGGCAAAGACGAATTTTGGATTGAATACGTCAAAGACAGGCCGGGCCACGACAGGCGTTATTCTCTTGATTCGACAAAAATCAAAAAACTCGGCTGGAAGCCGAAATATGATTTTGAAACCGCAATCAGAGAAAAAATAGATTGGTACAGGAACAACATTGATTGGTGGAAAAAAATTAAATCCGGAGAATATTTGGAATTCTATAATAAACAATATAATAATTAGGGGCTAGGTATTGGGAGTTAGGGACTAGCCATTAACTAGGGACTAGGGATTAGCCACTATACCCTAAGTCCTAATCACCAATCACCAATCACTAATCACTAAATCCTAATCACTAAATCTTAGAAAAATATGAAGGGAGTTGTACTGGGCGGAGGCACTGGTTCGCGTTTGATGCCGCTGACAAAAGTTATTAATAAAAATATTTTGGCTGTTTACGACAAGCCATTGATTTATTATCCGATTATGACTATGCGTGATGCGGGAATCGAAGAAATTTTACTTATTTCCGGCCGCGGTCATGCCGGGCAATATTTGGATTTATTAAGCAATGGGAAAGAGTTAGGCGTGAAGCTGACTTACGTGATTCAAGAAGAACCTAAGGGCATTGCCCATGCCTTGAGTATTGCCGAAGATTTTGCCGATAACGGTTCGATAGCGATGATTCTGGGTGATAATATTTATGAAGAAAGCCTGAAACAAGCGGTTGATAATTTTAAAAAACAGGAAAAAGGCGCGAAGATTATTATAAAACAAGTATCTGACCCGCAGAGATTCGGAGTGGTGGAATTTGACGGTGATAAAGTTGTAGATATTCAAGAGAAACCCCAATTTCCCAAAAGCGATTGGATTTCAACCGGATTTTATATGTACGATAAAAGATGTTTTGATTTTATCAGGACATTAAGACCTTCCGGCCGCGGAGAGTTTGAAATTACTGATTTAAATAATTGTTATATCAAGGACGGAACTCTTACCTATTATAAAACAACAGGGGAGTGGATAGATGCCGGAACCTTCGATTCTTTATTGAAGGCGAATATTTTTATTGCCAAAAAGAAAGGAAAACTTTAATTTTCCACAGAGCACTATTGACATAAAGCTTTAATTTTGCTACAATAACATTAATCCTGAACAATCGGGAAATTTATTAAGGAGAGGAGAGAGAGTTGAGTTTGAAATTTGTTGGCACGGAAGTGGTATTTCGGGGCATAATCGGGGATTTCCACGTGGAGATCACGGGTATAGCCGCTCTGTGCGGAAGCAATCATCTTCCGGATGATTGCCATGAGCCCGCAGCAAGCGGAATGCTCACGTATCTGCAGGCCGTCAAAGATGGTCGAAACGTCCGGGATCTGGGACACTTGAAGAGTATTCTTCAAGAAGGACCTCGTGGTCCCAGGATCATGGCCAAGGATCCTCACGATCGAAGACCGCCGATTTGCTGGGATCCAGCACTGACCAATTTTAAAAAACTCTAATAAGGAGGAGGGAAACAATCGAGCAGTCGCTCAAGGCGACTGCTCTTTTTATTGCTTTCTTGTTTTTTTTCACTTGCCCGTGTTATGATAAGTAGAGAAATGGATAACCTAGAAATAATTGATAAAGAAAAGGAACTGGTTAGTCGATTGGTTGACGGAGACAAAGAAGCTTTTGGCGAGCTTTACGATATTTACGCGCCGAAAATTTTTCGTTTTATCCGTTTGAAAGTCGGTTCGCAGGTTTTAGCCGAAGATCTTTCTTCGGAATCTTTTTTAAGAATTTGGGAGTATTTTCAGAAAGAAGAAAGAGAAATCGAAGAAAGTTTCCAGGCGCTTCTGTATAGAATCGCCCACAACTTGATTGCCGATTATTACAAAAGAAAAAGCTCGCAGGAAATTTTGATTAATGATGATTTTAATGTTTTTATCGAAAATCAAATTGCTCCCAGCGAAATAAGCCTAAAAGAGGATACTGAAGAAATTCACCGTGCTTTGGTGGGCATGAAAGAGGAGTATCAGAATGTTATTCTTTGGTATTATGTTGACGAGCTTCCGGTTCCGGAAATCGCCAAACTGATGGATAAATCCGAAGGCGCAATTAGGGTTTTAATTCACCGCGCTTTAGAGTCTTTAAAGAAGATTTTGGCGGAAAAAAAAGGAATAGGCCAAATTGGTGAAACCCCCCACCTGATTCTGTAATTATGTCTCTTTATTAAAGACACGGTAATCAGCTTAATAATTGGATCAGGTGGGGGGTGAAATATTGGTGTAATATTGGGGTGTCCCCCCACTTGGTTCTGTAATCATATTTTCTGGCAATGATATTATGTCTTTTAGCTTAATTATCGGTCCAAGTGGGGGGTGTAAGAAAAGTGTAACAAATAGGCCTAGCTAATCGTCATATATAGTAGACGGACAAGTACACGGACGCACAAAAATGGATGTATTAGTGCGAAAAATCAAAAAATTACAGCGAATTGAGCCTAACGCTTCCTGGCTGGAGAGTCAGAGAAGTTTTTTATTATACGAGATATCCAGGCCTAAAACCGAGTCAAAAAGAGAGAGGTCAATATTGGCTTTTCCCTTTTTTAATTTTTCAAAAATTTTCAAGCCTGCATTCGCTTTCGCGCTAACCTCCGTTATTTTAGTGAGTTCAATTACTACCGTGGGAGTAATTTCCGCGTCGCAAGGCACGTTGCCGGGTGATTTTCTTTATCCGGTAAAAACCGCGATTGAAAAGACGCAACTGACCTTTACTTCCAGTCCCGAAAGCAGGACAAAACTTTCCGTAAAATTCGCCACGCAAAGAATAGATGAATTTACGCAGCTTATCGAAAAGCCGAATAAAGGCGAAGACATCGGAAAGACCGTTCAAAAATTTACCCAAGAAATGGTTACGGTGCAGCAAAATATGAATACGCTAAAAAATAAGAATATGCAAAAAGCAACCGAGATTGCAAAAATAGTTAAAGCGCAAACCACTGCCTACAAAGAAGCCTTAACCAACAGCGCAGATAAGCTTGGTTATGTTCTTCCCGAAGAAAGAGAAGGAATTACCGCAGACATAAATAATGCATTAGAAGAAGTAAGAAAGACAAAAGAAATAACTGATGAATTAGCAGGAGAAGAAAATAATCAAACAATAATTGAAGGCGAGCAAAATCAGGTACCGGAAGAAATCATAACTTCGACACCGCAAGAAAAAGTAGAATCAAGTTCAATTCCTTTTGAAGACATTCAGCCATCTATAAACGAGGCTGAAATTAAAGTCGAGTAATAAGTAAGCCCTGCAATTGCGGGGCAAGTCCTGGCGCGAGTCGGGGCGTCCCCGTCAAACGGGACAAAAAACGGACCTTCGGGTCCATTAAAGGTCGAACAATAAAAAACTTATTATTTTGCAGATTTTGTCCCGACTTGTCGGGACAGGAATGTAAAATAAAATTAAAAGTCTAAAATGAAAAAACTTATATCTATTAGTTTAGCAATTACGACTACTCTTTGGTTGGTTGGAACAATTTTTGTTCCGGTCGCTAAAGCAGCCGTAATTGATGGAGACATTGTTAGTCCTGATGCTACCTTTGTTGACGCTGATGGAAGCACATACTATCCGTATGATGTTTTTATCGTCAAAATCGTTGGCACAAAGACTTTCAAGAGGTTAGTCTTGAATCCTCAAGTCTTCACAAGCTACGCTCACTTAAAGTGGGCAAATCTCAAGAAAATCTCAGCCGCCACAGTAAAGGGGTACACTACCTCCGCCTTAGTAAGGGCAGTCAATGACCCTAAGGTCTATGTACTTGCTCCGAACGGAGATATTGGTACCAAAAAATGGGTTGATGACATCGCTTGCTTTACCAGCAAGGGATACGACTGGGATTCAGTCTACGAAATAAACGCAACCGATAGAGATAATTATTCAACCATTTCGAGTCTTTGCGGTGGAGTTGGTGAAGTAACCGGAGACATCACGCTTTCAGTGGCGTCAAATAATCCGATTGCAGCTACTCTTCCTCCAAACGCACAAGGCGTTACATTCTTAAAAATAAACGTTTCCGGCTCTGGAACAATCAGTCAATTGACTGTTACCAGAAAAGGAGCTGGGTCAGTCGAAGATCTTGACAATATTTACATCTATAAAGATGGAATTCGTCTAGGCTCTGGCAGAACCCTTTCTTCGGCCACTAGTAAAGTTAGCTTTATCAATTTAGGTATTGCTGCTCCTGCAACCTTTGATGTGGTTGCTGATTTAAGCGCTACCGCTGGTAATGTTAACTACTTCGCAGTCGAGGCTGCTTCCGAAGTAACAGCAAATGCTACAATTGGAGGAGCTTTCCCGCTTAGCGGTAACCCGATGGGAATCAGCGCTACAAACGCTGGTACCTTGGTTGTTGCCAGAAGCGGCGCTAGCGCCACTAATGTAACTATCGGCGCCAAAGAAGCCGAAATCTCACAGTTTAAAGTTACCACTGCCACAGAAGGCGCTTACCTAAGCAGAGTAAGGCTTTTCAACAATGGTACAGCCGACAATAACTTAATTACCAATCTTAAATTGAAAAACAACGCTGGAACAACCTTAGCCACGGCTACTTCAATTAATAGCAGTGGTTATGTGGATTTTGTGCTTAGTTCTCCTTTATATATTTTGAAAGGAGACAGCGCTATTCTTCGCGTTTACGCTGATATTGGAGCAACAAAACCAGATAGAACAATCATACTTTATTTGGAATTAGCTACCGATATTTTAGCCACCGGAAACATTTATGGTTATGGCATGCCAGCCACTATTACCTCTTTTGATGCTGATGCTGATGCTGTTACTATAACCTGTAAAGGCGGTGACCTAACCTTAAACAAGATTGGTCCAAATTCGAGCAAGATTGGAACTACTACTTCTGATACCGTGTTTCTTGAATTCACCATGGCTGCGGCCGCTGATATTACCATTAAGAGAACCAGAATCTTTTTCTGTATTGACGCTGCTGGAGACGGAACATATGATACCACTTCAGGTAGTGCCGACATGGAAGATATAAAGATTAAAGATAAGGATTCAGGAGTTATAATTGCTGGTCCAAAAGACGGAACTGCGATTAATGATGGTAGTGTTGACGATGGTTGTTCGGCAAATGCCGCTGAATATGAAGATTTTACCGACACTATTGATTTAGCGGCCGGTACAACAAAAACATATCAGTTGACTGCCGACATAAAAACCTCTAACACTAACAGCGGAACAGTGATAGCATCCTCGGCCAAAATAAAGGCCACTCTTTACAGCTATGCTACTTTAGTTGGTAGTGGTAGCGTAAACTACATAAAATATGCCGGAACTAACGATGCAGTGCCTAACACAGCCATTGTTCCATCTGGTAATCTTACCGGAGGAGAAATGACCGTTGAGACTGCTGCTTTAGCTATAACTTTAGCGGCTAGTCCATCTGGCACAAGCAAGACTTACATTAAGGGTCAGTCTGGCGTAGAGGCCGTAGGACTTATCTTTACAGCTAGCACGGCATCTAACATCAAGATTAATAGCATTACCTTAGTAAGTGAAATAAAAGAAGCAAGTGGTGGAGCATGGGCTGATGGCCTTGACACTAATTATGTTAAAGATACCATTGGCAGTGTTTCTATCTACGACAAAGATACTGGCGCTTTAGTTCCAGGCTCTTCGGCCAAGGGATTCACTAGCGGGACCAATTATGAACACGTAGTTTATACTGGCCTTGATTGGACAATTCCAGCCGGAGAAAGCAAAACTCTATTAGTTAAGGGGAATATTTCTTCAGCTGCTCCAGCCAGCTTATCTACTGCTGATACTTGGATTGCCTTTGATATCGAAAACGCAGCTGATATTTCAGCGGTTGATAAAGATGGCAATACAGTTGATGCAACTGGGAATAACGCCAATACTGGTGATTCTACCCCAACTACATTCTTCGGTGTTGCTAAATACGGTTCATTGGCAATAGTCGCTGCATCAGACACACCGGATAAATCAATTGCTGTAATGGGTACGACCGACAATGAGGTTAGCAAATTCAAATTGACTGCTACAAACGAAGCCTGGTATATTGAGAAATTCTCAATTGTACTTGATGATGGTTTTGGAATTGATGGTGCCAACAGAGATAACTTCTCTGCGGCAAAGATTAAATATCAGACAGAAGCCCAGAAAGGAACATCTAACTGGACAATTACTACTGGTAAGACTTTTGGCGCAACAGCCTCGTTAGCCTTCAGCTTAGGCGCTGGCTCCGACAGGTTGTATGTTCCGAAAGACGATAGTACCTATGTTACTGTTTTGGCAAGCATCGCCACCTACAACGGAGGCAATGGTGCCAAATCAAAAGTTCCATTTAAGATGTATCCGATTGCCGGCGGTACCAGCTCGTTCCTTGCTTACGGTGCACAGTCAGGTGAACAGCTATTCGAAGTTGTTGAACCAGCTGCAAGCGGGTTTAATTTACACTTCGTTGCTCGTTCAAAGCCTGTCTTTGCCAAAGAAGCCTGGTCAGGTAACGAATTGGAACTTACCAGATTCAGTATTACTGCTGTTGGTTATGACGTAATCTTTGATGGAACAGCAGGCAGTTCTAAATTTAACAGTAGCGATACCGATATCGCCAGCGCAGACATAGAGTTTGCTATGCTTGCCTCTTCTACGGATGATGCAAAGGGTGCTTTAACTCTTTATGACTGGAACGATAACGTTGTTGCTTCGGCTGCTAGCGTTCAATGGAACGATACAGTCTACAGCGCAACTATACCATTCTCTTTCGAGGTTAAAGATGTAACCGTTCCTCAAGACACAACCAAGACATTCTACGTTATGCTCGAAGGTGGTGATTTGACCGACTTCCAGAAAACAGATGAATATGTTTACCTGCAGTTGAAAAACGACTTAGGTGGAAGCCTGGCTACTGGTACTATGACCTATGGAGGCAGGAATGTTGTCTGGGGTGATGGTACTAATGAAGAGGGTATCTCTGGAACAGGTGATCCCGAAAGTAGATTTGGTATTCCGGCTCTTATCAAGAATGTCGGTCCATTCCCATTTACCTTCAGAACCTTGAGAGGTACAGCTACTCCATAAACCTGATTTTGACCCTCACATTTTTCCTTGTAAGATGGTGCGAGGGATGAAAAACAAAAAGTCCGCTTCGGCGGACTTTTTGTTTGTGTTGATATTTGTTATAATCTAGAGTAGAAGCCGATAAACGCCC
>Ga0315276_10003651_pt1 | contig 14111 bp, 12 predicted proteins | sample YL17G05_0_MG_FD_204542 | JGI IMG/M metagenome (GOLD analysis project Ga0315276, IMG submission 204542) | Sediment microbial communities from Yellowstone Lake, YNP, Wyoming, USA - YL17G05_0 | ecosystem: Environmental > Aquatic > Freshwater > Lake > Sediment | place: USA: Wyoming | collected...
ATGTTGCCGGCTACCGCCGTGACTGGAGCGACCGTGGCGAGCCGGACCAGTATCTCGGGGTCGACGATATCGCCGGCGTGGATGATGTGGGTCACGCCGGCGAAGATCTCGAGAACCGCAGGGTCCAGCCAGCCGTGGTTGTCGGAGAGGACGCCGATGCGCACGGCGTCCTCTCCGGAACGCCCCTTACTCACGCGGCGGCCTCCTCGGCGGGCATCGCCGCCTCCTGAGGAACCTCGACGCCGCGACGCGCCACCGCCTTGCCGATCTCCCAGAGGAAGAAGAGCGCCACGGCGGGCACCAGCGCGAGCGCCCATTGCGTGAGCGACAGCTGCACGGTCCCGAACAGGTTGCGCAGGACGTCCATCTGGGTGATGAGCACGGCGAGCACGAGCTCCGCAGCGGCCGTCAGGTTCAGGTGCCGGTTGTCGAACGTCGCTGAGGCGAGCGCCGAGGCCGTCACGCCGCGGGCCTGGAAGGCGGCCCCGATGAGCATCAGCGAGAACGTCGTCACGGCCATCGAGGTGCCCACGGCGACGCTGTCGTAGTGGGACACGCCGTAGCTGATCAGCACGAGCGTGCACACGGCCATCCACAGGCCCACGAGACCGGCGGTGGTCAGGAGGCCCTTCGTCATGATCGACGCGTCGCGTGACCGCGGCTTGATGTCCATGAGGCCCGGGGCTGCCTTGTCCATACCGAGCGCCACGCCGAGCGGCGCGTTGACGAGGAAGTTGATGTAGAGGATCTGGGAGGGCGAGAACGGCTGCCCGGCGGCGATGTTGAGGATGCTGGCCCCGAGGAACGTGACGATGTAGGCGACGAGCTCGAGGATCACGAAGCGGATGAACTTGTTGAGGTTGTCGTAGACTTCCCGGCCCTTCTCGACGGCGCGCATGATCGTCGCGAAGTTGTCGTCCGAGAGGATCATGTTGCCGGCGTTCTTGGCCACCGCCGTGCCGGTGCCCATGGCGATGCCGATGTCGGCCGCCTTGATCGCCGGCGCGTCGTTGACGCCGTCACCGGTCATGGAGACGACTTCGCCCTTCTGCTTGAGCGTCTCGACGAGGAGCACCTTGTGCTCGGGCGCGACGCGGCCGACGACGCCGATATCGTCGATGCGCGCCAGCCTCTCCTCTGCCGTCAGCGCGGCGAACTCCGCCCCGAGCATCGCAGTACCGGGGATGCCGAGTTGCTCGGCGATGGCCGCCCCGGTGGTCACGTCGTCGCCGGTAACCATGCGCACCCTTATCTGGGCGCGCTGGGCATCGCGGACGGCCGCCTTGGACTCGTCGCGGGGCGGGTCGACCATGGCGACGAGGGACGTCATCTGGAGCTCGGTGACGTAGCTCAGCAGGTCGCCGTCGGCGTCGAACGCGGCCGGGTCGAGATCGCGCACGGCCGCCGCCATCACGCGGTGTCCCTCGCCTTCCATGCGGGTGACGGCGTCCTCCGCCCTCTTCTTCAGCGCATCGTCCCACGGCACGCCGGCGCCGGCGGCGAGGGCGCTCGTCGTGTGGTCTATCACGGCGGGCGCCGCCCCTTTGACGAAGCAGCGCACCACGCTCTTGCCGGACGCGTCGCTGGCGGAGTTGAAGGTCGCCATCAGCTTGTAGGTGGGGTCGAACGGCAGCGTGGCCAATCGCGGGAGCTTCTCCCGACTGGCGTCGATGTCCAGCCCCGCCTTGTGGCCGAGGACGAGCAGGGCGCCCTCGGTCGGGTCGCCGACGACCTTGCCGTTCACGAGCTTGGCGTCGCTGGCGATGATGTAGGGCAGCACGGCGTCGTCGATCGAGGCGGAGGTCCCGGCCGCGTGGTGGACCTTGCCCTCGAGGCCGTAGCCGATCCCGGAGATCGTGTAGCGGTCCACGGCGTCGAGCACCTCGACGGCCGTCATCTGGTTCATCGTCAAGGTCCCGGTCTTGTCGGAGTTGATCGCCGACACCGATCCGAGCGTCTCCACCGACACGAGGTCCTTGACGATGGCTTTCTGCGCGGCAAGCGCCTTGGCGCCTACCGAGAGGATCACCTGGAGGACGGTCGGCAGCGCCGTCGGGATGGCCGCGATCGCCAGAGCGATCGCGGTGATGAACAGGGTCTCTGCCGACTCGCCTCTCGAGAGGCCGAGCGCGAACATGACGATCATCGTGCCCAGCGCGGCCGCGCCGATCCACAGGGTCATCGTGTTGAGCTGCTTCGTCAGCGGGGTCTGTTCCGCGGCGGTCGTCGCCAGCATGCCGGCGATCTTGCCGACCTGGGCGTCGGCGCCCGTCGCCGTCACGAGCATCATGCCGCTGCCGTGCGTGACCGGCGTGTTCATGAACGCCATGTTCGTCTGGTCGCCGGCTCCGACCTCGGCGTCGGCCAGCGCGTCCGTCCCCTTCGACGCCGGCACGCTCTCCCCCGTGAGGGCAGACTCGTCGATGGTCAGCGAGCTCGCTTCGATGATCCTGCCGTCGGCGGCCACGTAGTCGCCGGCGCTGATCAGCACCACGTCGCCGACGACGACCTGCTCGGCCGGGAGCGCCGCTTCGACACCGTCGCGGCGCACGCGTGCGGTCTGCTTGGTCATCGATTTCAAGGCGTTCATGGCGCTCTCCGCCTTGCCCGCCTGACGGAGGCCGACCACGGCGTTGAACACGGTCAGCAGGATCAGCACGGCGCCCGTGCTCCACTGGCCGATCGCCAGCGACGCTGCGCCGGCGATGAGCAGGAGGATCTGCATGTAGCTGCGGTACTGGCCGAGGAAGCGCCGCCACTCTGGAGTCGGCTTCTCGGCGGGCAGCTCGTTGGGCCCGTTCTTCTGCAGCAGCTCGGCGGCCTGCGCCGCGGAAAGGCCCTTGTCGGGGTCGACGCCGAGCTGCTTGACGGCGTCGTCCGCGGCGAGCGCGTACCATCTCTGGGTAGCCCCTCCTGTGCTCGCCGAAGCCTGATCTATCGTTGCCATCGATTCTCCTCTCGAGACTACTTGGCGGCCTTCTTGGCCTTCTTGCGCGCCTTCTTCCCCTTGGGCGCCTCAGCCTCCAGCTCGACCTTCACCGCCTGCAGCGCCTTGAGTGCCTCGGCAGTCACCTTCGGGTAGCGCGGGTCGATCTCGATCAGCGCGTTGGCGATGACGGCCGAGGCGCAGATCCGCGCGAACCATTTGTGGTCGGCGGGGATCACGTACCAAGGCGCCCACTCGGTGCTCGTCGCCGAGAGCATCTCGGAGAACGCCTTCTGATAGGCGTCCCAGGAGCCGCGCTCGTGGACGTCGGCGGCCGAGAACTTCCAGTTGTGGTCGGGCAGGTCGATGCGCCTCAGGAAGCGGGCGCGCTGCTCCTCCTTCGACAGGTTCAGGAACAGCTTGACGACCTTGAAGCCGTTGTCGACGAGGTGGCGTTCCCAGTCGTTGATGTCGCGGTAGCGGTTCTTCCACACGCTCCTTCCGCGGGCGCTCTTGGGCAGTTGCTGGCGGTCGAGGATCTCGGGGTGCACGCGCACCACGAGGACTTCCTCGTAGTGAGAGCGGTTGAAGATGCCGATCTCGCCACGCCGGGGCAGGTTCGTGGCGTAGCGCCACAGGTAGTCGTGGTCGAGCTCGATGGAGGACGGTACCTTGTAGGAATGGACCGAGACGCCCTGGGGGTTCACGCCGCTCATGACGTGGCGGATCGTGCCGTCCTTGCCGGCGGCATCGAGCGCCTGGAGCACGACGAGGACGCCGTGGGTGTCCTGGGCCGCGAGGCGCGCCTGGTATTCGGTCAGCAGCTCGACGCCCCGCTGCAGAAGCTCGGCGCTTTCCTTCTTCTTGACGAACCCCGCCTTGTAGCCGGGATCGAAGTCCTTCGCCAGCGTCACCTTGGAGCCGGGTGCGACGCGCAGGGGCTCGATGAACTCCGCGATGCGCTTCATTGCCCCGTTATCGGCCATGTCGTGACTCCTTCTGCTCGTGGAGCTCTTCTGCAGGCATCTCAGAGCGTCGCGAAGATCTCGTGCGAGAGCATACCGCCGGCGACCGTCCGAGCAGTGAACCCGTTCTGCATGAGGATGCGCGTCGCGTAGTAGGCGCGCTGGCCCGAGCGGCAGATGACGAGGATCTCGCGGTCGCGCGGGAGCTCGTCCAGACGTCCGCGGAGCTCATCGATCGGGATGTTGACCACCCCCGGCAGCTGCTCGACGGCGAGCTCTTCCGGATGGCGCACGTCGAGGAGGAAGCCGTCTCCCAAGGAGTCCCAGTGGACGAGCGGCATGTCGCCGCGAAGGACGTTGGCCCCGACCATCCCGGCGAAGTTGGCGGGCGACTTCGCCATGCCGAACTGGGGCGCGTAGCAGAGCTCGCACTCCTCCAGATCGTAGATGGTCCCACCCAGCTGGATCGCCATGGCAAAGGCATCGATCCGCTTGTCGACGCCCTCCCTGCCCACGGCCTGCGCGCCGAGGAGCCGGCCGTCGGACTTGCGGAAGAGGACCTTGACGGCGAGCAAGGTGGCGCCGGGGTAGTACCCGGCGTGGGAGTTCGGGTAGAGGTAGATCTTCTCGAAATCGTCGTCGCCGAGACGCTTGAGCATCTTCTCGTTGACGCCGGTCCAGGCGACCGCGGCGCCGAAGGCGCCGAGAATCGCGGTGCCCTGCGTGCCGCGGAAGCGCGAGTCCCGGCCGGCGAGCACGTCGGCCGCGATGCGGCCCTGCCGGTTCGCCGGCCCCGCCAGCGCGACCAGGGACCACTCGCCGGTCATGCAGTCCTTCTTCTCGACCGCATCGCCGACGGCGAAGATGTCCGGGTCACTCGTGTGCATCTGGTCGTCGACGCGGATGCCGCCGAGCTTGCCGACCTCGACGCCGGCCATCTCAGCGAGCGCGGTCTCGGGGCGCACCCCGATGCCGAGGATCACGATATCCGCCGGATACACCGGGCCGGACGCGGTGAGGACCTCGAGTGATCCGTCCGCTGCTTCGCGGAACCCGGACGCCGCGGCGTTCAGCAGCACCTGCACACCGTGCTTGTCCAAGTGACGCTCCACGTAGCGTGCCACCTCGGGGTCGAGCGGCCCCATGATCTGCGCGCCGCGTTGGAGCAGCGTGACCTCGAAGCCGAGCCCGACCAGGTTCTCGGCCGTCTCGATGCCGATGAAGCCTCCGCCGACGACGACGGCGCGCAGCTCTCGCCGGCGCGTCTGGAACCCCGTGTAGGAGTCCATGCCGGCCGCCTTGCCGCGACGCTCGTCGATCCAGGCGCGGATCTGAGCGGCGTCCGGCACCGTCCTCACGCCGAAGATCCCGGGAAGGTCGATGCCCGGCAACGGCGGGCGGATGGGAGCCGCCCCTGGTGAGACCACGAGCTTGTCGTAGTGCTCGGTGGTCACTTCACCGGTCGCCCGATCCTTGAGCTGCACCGTCTTCTCGCGCGCCGCGATCCCGACCACCTCGCAGTTCGTGCGCGCGTCGACATTGAACATGTCGCGAAAGGTCTCCGTGGTCGCGACCAGGAGGGTCGACTGCTGCTCGATCACGCCGCCGATGTAGTACGGCAAGCCGCAGTTCGCGTACGAGACGTACGGCCCACGCTCGACCATGAGGATCTCGGCGTTCTCGTCCAGCCTGCGCAGGCGCGCCGCACACGAGGCGCCGCCGGCGACTCCGCCGACGATGATGACTTTCATTCTGCAGCCTTTCCCTTGCGTGGTTTCTTCTCAGGCTTGATCACGCCGAGCTGCGCGCCCCGGCGCAGCCGGCTGCCGACGTCCATTCGGCCGCGCCCGAAGGCGTCTCGCCTTCCCCAGCGGCCGGGGATGTCGAGCAGTTCGAGACGGCCGATGCCCTGCGGCAGGGCCGGGTCGACGACGAGGTGGTCGCCGATCGGCTCGAGGCCGAGCATCGTGCGCAGGAAGAGCAGCGGCGCGCCCGTCGACCAGGCCTGCGGGCTGCACGACGTGGGGTACTGCACGGGGTACTTTGTAAGCTCGCGCTCGTAGCCGCCGAACGCCTCCGGCAGGCGGCCCTCGAAGAACTCGGCGGCGTCGAGGATGCCTGCGGCGATCCGCGCCGCCTCCTCCTTGAATCCGTAGCGGCGCAGGCCCCAGGCGATGAACGAGTTGTCGAACGGCCAGATCGTGCCGACGTGATAGCCGATCGGGTTGTAGCGCCCTTGGCCCTCGGCGAGCGTGCGCACGCCCCACCCCGAGTACATGGCCGGCGACATGAGGTGGTGGGCGACGGCCTTCGCCTTCGACTTGTCGACGATGCCGCTCCAGAGCAGGTGGCCGTTGTTCGACGCCAGCGCGTCGACCTTGCTGCCGTCCGGCTCCAAGGCGATGGCGTAGTACTCACCGTCCTTGACCCAGAAGTCGCGGTTGAAGCGCCGCTTGAGGTCGGCGGCCTCCTTCTCGAGGCGCTCGGCGAAGGCGGGGTCGCGCCACACGGTGCGCGCGAGGCGCGCGCCGCGCACCTTCGCGTCGTAGGCGTAGCCTTGCAGCTCGCAGGTCGCGCGCGGAAACCCCGGCAGGCGCCCGTCGCGGTACGAGATCGAGTCCCACGAGTCCTTCCAGCACTGGTTCTCGAGCCCGGTCTTCTCGTTGCGCCGCTGATAGGCGATGTAGCCGTTGCCCTGCAGGTCGGCGTAGTCGTCGATCCAGGCCAGCGCCGCCCGCGCCTGTCGTTCGAGAGCCTTGACCAGCTTCGCGTCCCCGGTCCAGCGCTCGTACTCGTCGAGAAGAACAACGTAGAGCGGCGTCGCGTCCACGGAGCCGTAGTACGGCGAGTGCGGCCGCTCCTCAAAAGCGGTCATCTCGCCGAAGCGCATCTCGTGGAGGATCCGGCCGGGGTCTTCGTCGCGGAAGTCGTCGTGGCGCGATCCTTGCCAGAGGCCGAGGGCCACCAGCGTCGTGTGCGCCAGCTCCGACGCGAACGGCAGCGCCTGCAGGCTGGTAAAGATGCTGTCCCGCCCGAACATCGTCATGAACCAGGGCAGCCCGGCGGCCGGCAGGTAGTGACCGGGCAGCGAGAGCGGCGAGAACCGCAGCGCCGCCAGGTCGACGAGGGAGCGCTGGTAGGTCCGCTTGAGCGGGTCCCAGTCACAGTCAAGACTCGGCGCGTCGCCCATCCACTTCTCGAGACTGAGCTCCATGTTGGGGCGGGCCTTCTTCGCGTGACGCTCGTACTTGAGCGATCCGCTGGTCGCGCCCTTCACGTCCCGTCCGATCGCCACATGCAGGTCGGTCGACCACTGCTCGTGGGGCTCCACGTGGACGACAAAGGTGAGGCCGCCATCGTCCACCGCGCACGCCTCCGTCGCCGAGACCCAGGTCTCGCGCACATACGTCTCGCGGCGATAGCCGAGCACCAGCCGCCCGTCGTCAACACGCGTGTAGTACTCGCCCTTCTTCTTGAGATCGTCCTTGACCTCGAAGAGGTCGGCAAAGTCGCAGGCGGCCTCGATGCGCACCGCGAGGTCGACCGGCTTGTCGTCGTGATTGAGGATCGTCAGCTCCTCGTGGAAGCCGCCGCCCACGGCGCGCTGACGGATGACCGACAGCTTGGCGTCGATGTACACGGTCCCCGTCCCGGGCACCAGGAAGAAGCGCGTCTCGAAGTACTGCAGGTCGTCCACCGACAGCGGGTTGAGGCGCTGCCCGTCGATGGTCAGGACCCAGCGCGAGAGGAACCTGGTGTCGAACGAGAACAGCCCGGTCGGATCGGTCAGCGAGGCCTCGATGTCGCCGCTGTCGTCGCTGACCACGAAGGTGTTGCCGTCGAGGATCTTGACCTCGGCGCTCATGACTGCCGCTCCGCGTAGCCGGCTGTTGGCAAGCCGTCGGCGCCCGGCGAGCCGGGGAACAGCCGTTGTAGCGCGGTCATGAGGATGAACTTGCCCTGCGCGGCGAGCGCACCGCGCAAGAGAGCGGCCATGGCGTTCGCCTTGCCGCTCAAGACCGCGTCGAACGTGGTGACGTCGCCCGTGACCACGCAGTCGGGCTCGCCGCCCTTGCGTGCGACGGTCACGATGCCTTTCGCGATAGTCAGGTACCACTCGTCGACACGATCGCCGTCCCTGACGTCGAAGCGCACGATGCCGTTGAACGCAGTGATGGGCTGCTCTTGGGACCGCTCCGAGAGTGTCTCGAGCAGGCTCTCGTCCAGTTCTGCCATGATCTCCATCTCCTTCTACAGTCCCTTGTTCCAGCGGGACATGCCGCCGTCCACGTAGTAGGTGCTGCCGGTGACGTAGGCCGCCTCGTCCGAGGCGAGGAAGACGGCCACCGACGCGACTTCGTCGGGCTCGCCGAGCCGCCCGGCGGGGATCACGTCCTGCAGCGCGTGCAGCAGCTCGCCGTCGCCGAGGGTGCGCTTGTTGATGGGCGTGGCGATCGCTCCCGGGGCGATGTCGTTGACGGTGATGCCGTGCGGCGCCAGCTCCTGACAGACGGTGCGCGTGAACATGCGCATGCCGCCCTTGGAGGCGGTGTAGGTCGCGTAGTTGAGAAAGGCGACGTCCTCGTGGATCGACGACACGTTGATGATGCGCCCCCCATCGCCGGCGGCGATCATGAGCTTCGCGGCCGCCTGCGCGGCGAAGAACGCGCCCTTGAGGTTGACCCCGAGGACCAGGTCGTAGTGCTGTTCGCTGACGTCGACGAACGGCTCGCGGACCTCGACGCCGGCGTTGTTCACGAGGATGTCGAGGCGGCCGAGAGCAGCGTGCGCGTCGCGCACGAGCCCCTCGGCTTCCGCGGCCACGCCCACGTTCGCCCCCAGCACGACCGACTTCCTGCCCATCTTCTCGATCTGCGCCGCGACGGAGCGTCCTTCTTCCTCTTCGCTGTGGTAGTGCACCGCCACGTCGGCGCCCTCGCGCGCGAAGCGCAGGGCGATCGCCTCCCCGATGCCGCTCGAGCTGCCGGTCACAAGCGCCGCTTTGCCTTCGAGTCTCATCGTCGTACCGCCTTTCTGCGCTCAGCCGGCGAACGCGTGGGTCGGGAGGCCGGTCACGCCGACGTCGAGGCGCAGCAGCGCCCCGGCCAGCGGCTGCTCGGCCACGTCGGCGTCGCTGAGGCCTTCCCGTCGAGTGGTCACGTACAGGTCGCGCAGCTCCGGTCCCCCGAAGCAGCAACTCGTGATCTTCGCCACGGGCAAGCGTACCTCAGCGACGAGCTCGCCCTCGGGCGAGTAGCGGTTGAGGCCCCAGCCTCCATGCAACGCTACCCAGACGCAGCCCTCGGCATCCACGTTCAAGCCGTCGGGGACGGCGCCCTCGACCTCGACGGCCGCGAGCGGACGCCGGTTCTCGAGCGTGCCCGTGACCAGGTCGAAGTCGAAGACATCGACGCGGCAGGTCGGGCTGTCGATGAAGTAGAAGCTCGTCCCCGAAGGGCTCCAGCCGAGCCCGTTCGAGATCGTAGTCCCGGTGAGGATAGTCGTCACTCTGCAGTCGGGGTCGACACGATAGAGCGCGGCCACAGGCGAGCGTTCGTCGAGCGCCATGGTGCCCACCCACAGCCGCCCCGCCGCGTCGCAGGCGCCGTCATTGGTGCGCGTGTCAGAGCGCTCGGCTTCGATGCCCGCGAGAAGGGTGGAGGGCTCCCCGTCGAGGAGGTGCAAGCCGTCGGGGAGCCCGACGACGACGCCACCCCGGCGTCGCGGCAGGGCGAGGCTGACGACGTCGGGGACTTGCCGCACCGTATCCTCACCGGTCGCAGGGTCGTAGCGGTGCACGCTCTTGCCGGGAATGTCGACCCACAGCAGGGTCGCGGTAGCCGCGTCCCAGCGCGGTCCTTCGCCGAGCCCGGCGGTGGGCAGCACGGCGATCTCGAAATCAGTGTAGGGGGGCACGGCCGGACTCACGTCGGGTCTCCGCTGACGACCGCGACGGCGGGCAGCAGGTCGGTCACGATCGCCCGTTTGAGCACGAAAGCGTCGGCGCCGGCCTCCATGGCCGCCTGGCGCACGCTCTCCTCGTCGTGGACGCTGAGGACGATCACCTTGAGCTCGGGACGACTCCGCCGGAGCGCTCGCAGCCAGCCCAGATTGTTGTCCCGAGCCAGAGACAGGTCCACGACCGCCACGTCGGGCCGCAGCCGACTCGCTCCCTCCAGCAGGGACGCCTCGTCGGCGACCATGACCACCGTTCCGAACGTCGTCTCGAGCAACCCGCGCACGCCTTCCGTGAGACCGTGGTGGCGGTCCGCCAGCAGAACGCAGCTGAGACGTTTCTCGGGCATGGGGTCTGTCCTCTTCCGCGACCGTGCACGCCGCGATGCCTGTCTACTCCCGGCGTGGAATGGAGACTAGCCGGGATTCGGAGGGCTGTGACCTCGGGATAGTACGGGGGGGCGCCCGGGGAATTACGAGGTCTCCCGGCGATTCCCCGTCGGTCGACGAATGGTGTACCGTGGCAGCGTGGCCAAGCCTGATGAGACACGACGATCTGCGGAGCATGGACCGAGCCGTCTCGAGTTCGAGACGCTGATCTCCGACCTCTCCTCGAGGTTCATCAACCTGCCGGGTGACGAGGTAGACGGCGCGATCAAGGACGGGCTGCGCCGTGTCTGCGCGTCCCTCGGCATCGACTACGCGGTGCTCTGGCAGTGGTCGGCCTCGGCCCCGGCCGTCCTCTTGCCCACTCACGCGTATCCCGAGCAGGAAGGCCAGCAGGCTCCTGAGAACTTGAGCGTCGAGCAGTTCCCCTGGTGCCTGCAGCAAATGGTGGACGGCCGCAGCGTCGTCTTCTCGTCGCTGGGGGAACTGCCGCCGGAGGCCGCCGTCGACCGGGCGTCTTGCCGACGTCATGGCGTGAAGTCGAACCTGACCGTCCCGCTCTCGGTGGGGGCCGCCTCGCGCGTTGGCGTCCTGGGCTTCAACACCACGCGGGCGGAGCGTGACTGGCCGGGCTCACAGGTGCAGCGGCTGCAGCTGGTCGCGCAGGTCTTCACCAATGCGCTGGCGCGAAAGCGCGCCGACGAAGCCTTGCGGGAGAGCGAGGAGCGCCTGGCCCTGGCGGCGGACTCCGCCGAGGCTGGGCTCTGGACCCTGGACTACGGCACGGGTGTCTTCTGGGCCACGGACAGGGCTCGTGCTCTCTTCGGGTTCTCGCCTGACGAGGTCATCACGCTGGAGCGTTTCCAGGCGTCGGTCCATCCCGAAGACTGGGGTCTCGTTCGGGAAGCCATGGCGCGGTCCGCGCGTGCAGGTGAACCCATCGACGTCGACTACCGGATCATCCTCCCGGGAGATGGCCGCGTGACGTGGATGACCTCCCGTGGGCGGCCCCGCCACAAGCCCACCGGCGAGCCGGAGAGCCTGACCGGCGTCTCCATCGACGTCAGCGCGCGCATAGACGCCCAGGAGGCGCTGCGCGACCTAAGCCAGCGCCTGATCGGCGCTCATGAGGCGGAGCGAGCGCTGCTCGCGCGCGAGCTGCACGACGACGTGAGTCAGCGGCTCGCTGTGCTGGCGATCGACGTCGGCCGCGCCGAGCTCGCCGCTCCGGACGCGGTGCAGGCAGAAGCGATGCAGGAGGTCCGCGCGGGCCTCGTGCGCCTCAGCGAGGACATCCACTCCCTGGCGTACCAGCTGCACCCGTCGGTCTTGGAGGAACTCGGCCTGGTCGAGGCGCTTCGTGCGGAATGCGAACGGCGGGGTCGTCAGGGCCAGCTCGACCTCTCGGTGGACCTCGAGTCGTTGACCGCCGTCATCGGAAAGGACGCGGCGCTCTGCCTGTTTCGCGTCGCGCAGGAGGCGCTGAACAACGTGGCCCGCCATGCTCGGGTGCACACCGCGACCGTCACGTTACGCCAGATGGACGGCGGGTTACTCCTCGCCGTCTCCGACGATGGCACCGGCTTCGATCCGGTGAGTCCCGACAAAGGGATGCACCTCGGCCTTGCCAGCATGCGTGAACGCGTGCGGCTGGTGCACGGCACCCTCGACATCGAGAGTGCGCCCGGCAGGGGCACGACGATCCTCGCCTGGGTGCCCGCGGAAGAAGCGTCGTGACGACGCCTCCGCGCCGTCCGCGCGTCCTCCTGGCCGACGACCACCTGCTGGTCGCCGAGGCGCTCAAGAGCCTGCTCACCCCGGAGTTCGATCTGGTAGGCGTGGTCGAGGACGGGCGCGCCCTGGTCGAGGCGGCCGGGAGGCTGCGGCCGGACGTGATCGTCGCCGACGTCACCATGCCCCACCTCAACGGCATCGACGCCCTGGTGCGGCTCAGGCAAGGCGGCGATCGAGTGCCCGTGGTCTTTCTCACCATGCACCGCGATGTGACCTTCGCGCGGCGCGCCCTTGAAGCCGGAGCCTCGGGTTTCGTGCTCAAGCACTCGGCGTCGGTCGAGCTGATCGCCGCCCTCCACGCCGCGCTCGAGGGCAAGACCTACCTCACGCCGCAGCTCGCGGGGGAGGTCCTGGAGGCCATGCAGCTAGGGCCGGAGCGGACCGACGATCCGATCAGTGCCCTCACCCCGCGGCAGCGGGAGTGCCTTCAGCTATTGGCGGAGGGGCGTTCGGCCAAACAGATCGCCGCGAGCCTCTCGATCTCGACGCGGACGGTGGAGTTCCACAAGTATCAGATGATGGAGACGCTGGGCCTTCACACCAACGCCGAGCTGATCCACTTCGCCATCAAGAACGGCCTCGTCGAGTTCTGAGCCTCTCCGGGACCTCGTGGTTCCCCGGCAACGAGCCCCGTACTATCCCGAGGTCACAGCCCTCCGAATCCCGACTATACTCTGCGTCACGATGACCTTTGTCTGGGAGCGCGGGCGTAGCTGCAGGCAGAAACCAAGGAGGAATAGTGGACAGTAAGTGGCAAGGCTGGGCCGCGATGGCCGGCGTCCTGATGATCGTCGTGGGTGCTTTCAAGGCGTTCTCCGGGTTCATCGGCCTGTTCAACGACGAGTGGATCGTGCGGGGCTTCAATGCGTACTTCTTCATCGATCTCACCGCGCTCGCCTGGTGGTACCTCCTCATCGGCCTGATCCTGGTCCTGGCAGGATTGGCCGCCATGCAGATGAAAGCGTGGGGCCGGTGGGTCGGCGTGATCGCCGTGGGCCTCGCCATGATCTCCGAGCTCATGTGGCTCCCGGTCTACCCGATCTGGTCGATCCTCCTGATCACCCTCTACTTCTTCATGATCATCGGCCTCGTGATCGCGCGGCCGAGCGAGTAGAGACGCCGGCCGGCTCCCCCCGCCGGCACGAAGCGTCTCACCGTGACAGGCCGCCCTCGCCGATAGCGTTCTTTCGTCGGCGAAGGCGGCCTTGTCATGCCCCCAGCGCGCGGAGGCGGGAGTGGGCCGCGCCAAGGTTTGACCTCGCCCCCTTAGTGAGCAGACTGCAAGGGTGACCATTCGGTCAGCGGCGTCGCCGCGCGCGCCGACGCCCAGAGGACTCGTCCCTCAAAGGAGCATCCATGTCAGACCAGCCCGTCTTCCTCTTCCTCGGCGTGTACGACGATCCCGCAATCGCCCGCGAGGATCTCGAGGTCGTCCGCGACCTCCACGCCACCGGCGTCATCGGCACCTACGACGCCGCCGTCGCCGTCAAGGATGCCGACGGCTCCGTCCACGTCGACAAGTGGGAGAAGCCGACCCAGCACGGCGCCTGGTGGGGCATCGGCGCCGGCGCCGTGATCGGCGTCCTCTTCCCGCCGTCGCTGCTCGCCGCGGCCGCCGTGGGCGGCGTGACCGGCGGCCTCATCGGCCACTTCCACGGCGGGATGTCGCGCAAGGATGTCAAGGAGCTCGGCGAGATGCTCGACGCCGGCGAGGCCTGCCTCATCGTCATCGGCAAGGACAAGCTCGAGGACACTCTGCGGAAGGCCGACCTGAAGGCCCAGAAGACCGTCGAGAGGCAGCTCGCCGTCGACGGCAAGGATCTCGAGAAGGAACTCGCCGACGCCCAGACGGCAGCCGGCTGACACAGCGATGACTGAAAGGAATCCCATGAGCGACGACATCGAGAAGACCCTCGAAGACATCGAGGCCCTGTTCGCGCAGACGGCCCGCGAACTCACCACCGACGGCGACAAGGTGACCTTCCACGGCCTGTCGCCGGCCACGCTCTACTTCTCCGACCGCCCGCAGCGCGTGGTCGGGCACCTCACGACGCAGCAGTTCGTCGATGAGTGGGGCCTGGGTG
>Ga0315276_10003654_pt1 | contig 14104 bp, 12 predicted proteins | sample YL17G05_0_MG_FD_204542 | JGI IMG/M metagenome (GOLD analysis project Ga0315276, IMG submission 204542) | Sediment microbial communities from Yellowstone Lake, YNP, Wyoming, USA - YL17G05_0 | ecosystem: Environmental > Aquatic > Freshwater > Lake > Sediment | place: USA: Wyoming | collected...
TTGTTCATTCTCAAGCGGGACTAATATACAGGCATAATCGGTTTTGTCAATGGAAAGCGGCTCCGGAAACTCCCTCTTCAAATCGGCCTGGTTGGTCAGTTTGGGGACAGCGGTTTCCCGCGTTTCTGGGCTGTTGCGCGAGCAGGTGATGGCGTACTATTTCGGCGCCGGGCTGGCCACCGATGCGTTCGTGACCGCTTTCCGGATCCCCAATCTACTGCGAGATCTGTTTGCCGAGGGGGCGCTGTCATCATCGTTCGTGCCGGTGTTCAAAGACCGATTGGTGAAGAGCACCAAGGAAGACGCTTTCCGGCTGGCGGACAACGTGCTGACCGTCCTGCTTGTCGTGCTGGCGGTGGTCACGCTGCTGGGAATAGCGGCCTCGGGATTGATTGTCTATCTGACCGCGCACGGGTTTGTGGAGGACAAGGCGAAGTTCGACCTGACAGTCAGTCTTACCCAGATCATGTGGCCGTTTCTGATTCTGGTCTCCATTTCGGCGCTGATGATGGGGATGCTCAATTCGTTTAATCGGTTCGGACTGCCGGCTATGGCTCCGGCCTTGTTCAACATCGGTAATATCATAACCGTGATAGCCCTGTTTGCGTTTTTCGATGCGCCCATATATGCGCTGGCAATCGGGGTGCTGGTGGGCGGGATTGGGCAGATTGCGATTCAGATCCCAAGTCTTTGGAAGATCGGCTACCGGTACCGGCCGCGTTTTTCGCTGATTGATGAGGGGCTGAGGAGAATGCTTCGGCTGTTTACGCCGATGATGATCGGTTTATCGGCAGGGCGGATCAATATCCTCGTCAGCACCCTGCTGGTATCGTTCCTGGTCGAAGGATCCATGTCGTATCTTAATTACGCGTTTCGTCTTATGCATTTCCCGTTGGGGGTGTTTGCGGTGGCGATTGGAACGGTGGTTCTGCCGCGTGTTTCGGAAATTGCCAGCCGGGGGGATATGGATGTGCTGGGTCAGACTTTTCTTGAGGCGCTCAATCTTAGCCTGCTATTGATGATTCCTTCGGCGTTTGCCCTGGCGTTACTAGGCCCTGATATGATTAATCTCATCTACCAGCATGGCCACTTCACGCCCGAGAACGCCGAGAATACATCGTTGGCTCTGCTGCATTATTCGTACGGCATAATCGGATTGGGGGCGGTGCGGGTGACGGCCCCGGTGTTTTATGCGCTGGGGGATGCGCGATTGCCGATGCGGATTTCGATCATATCGGTGGTGGTGAATATGCTGCTGTATTACCCCATGATAAACGTGATGGGGAGTGAGCATGGATTCGCCGGTGTGGCGGCGGCTACATCGATAGCCGGGTTGCTCAATTTTGGGCTGCTCTTGTATTTCCTGCCGTACAAGGGGGTGAAAGTCCCGTACAAGAAGCTGGCTATCAAGGCGGGTCTGATAATTCTGGCTTCAGCGATTGCTATGACCGCTGCCAGATTCCTTCCGCTTGACGGAGTGGTGCCTTCCACCGGGTTAGCCAGCCGAGTTCTGAAGTCACTCGTCCCGTTGCTATTTGGGGCAGGTCTCTATATCGGCCTTTGCTATGTCATGAGAATTGGAGAAATTCGGATACTAATAAACGCGCTGACGCATCGGCGTCGCGCGCCTGAGCGGGGATGATTCGTAAATTTCCGGGGATATTCCTTCTGATCTTTGTGATTGGAGGGATAGTCATAGCGGACCTTACTCAGTGCCAGAGTTGGGTATTTCTTCTATTGGCATTAGCAAGCGGATTAGCCGGGCTCATTCTACTGAACCGAAATGGTCCGGTTACTTCGATGATTTTTCTGGGAGGCGCTCTGGGCGGGGTGGTTGCAGTACACTTTGCACTCTCATCCTATGATTTCGGCAATCGGCATTTGGCGAGGCTGATCGACGAGGATCGGGAGTGCCACATATTCGGCAGTGTTTCCGACTGGCCGGAATTGAAGGCAAATCTGACGGAAGTCACCGTTGCGGTCGACTCACTCGGCGAAGGAATGAACAGGTCGGTCGAAGGGGCTGTCTTGCTGAAGATCACCGACACATCAACGGCCTTGCAGATGGGCGACAGGGTTGAATTTCACGGTCGGATTTATCCGCTCCGGATAGAGGATCGCAGCAGCGGCAGCTTTGATTACGGGCGGTATCTTCGGATGAAAGGTATTTACGGGATAGTCTATCTGCCGACACTCCTGGATGTTCGGATAGATCGTCGTTACCAGTATGGATTCTTTGCCCTGACCGACCATCTGCGAAGCTGGATTACCGACTGCTTCAGGCGGAACCTGCCGCCCGATCAGGCAGCGCTGGCCTCGGGATTCCTTATTGGTGAAACGCGGGATATTCCGGTGCACGTGTACCAGCAATTTCGGGAAAGCGGCACGCTGCACTTGCTGGCGGTTTCAGGGTCCAACGTCGCTCTGGTGCTTCTTGTCTGCGTCCTCTTGTTACGTCCGTTTGGCCTGACCCGGCGCCGCCGAGGAGTGATGTTGTTGGCGCTGCTGTTGCTGTTTGCGGTGATATCCTACGGGCAGCCGTCGGTGATCCGGGCTTCGGTAATGGCCGGACTGGTGATCATCGCCGGTATGCTGGAACGCCGATATGATTTGAACAACATCATTGCGCTGTCGGCGGTGATCATCCTGTTGTTCGATCCCGGTGAGCTGTTCGATGTCGGCTTTCAGCTTTCCTATGCTACTGCCTGGGGGCTGATTTTCATTGTGCCGCGCGTGACAAAGTTGTTTCAGGAGCGGCAGAACACTCGATGGTACCGCTGGGTCGTGTTCCCCGTAATCATATCGCTGGCAGCACAGATTGTCTCGACTCCTTTGATTCTTCTGTATTTCGGTCAAGCGCCAGTGCTGTCGGTGCCGGCGAACCTCGTCATCGTGCCCCTGACCGGCATCGCCGTGGTGGGCGTGATGGTCGTGGCGATCGCCGATTTGATTTGGCCGGTACTGGGGCTGTTCGTAGGTTCCATGGTGTCGCTGGTTCTTGATCTGCTCCTCCGATTGGTGGCGCTGTTCGGCGCACCCGACCTGCCTTCGCTGAGGATGCCAACTCTTGCACATACCGGATTGGCAGTTGGGACCACGATTCTGGTCTATATCCTTATTGCGTTGGGAGCAGTGGCCATCGCAAGCAAGAAGGCTCGGCGGGCGGTCTTGTGGGTTCTTGCCATAGGGTGTCTGGCGGCACTCATCTTCAGCCTGAAACCACGTCACATTGCGGACGAAACTATACGTCTCACAACGATTCCCGGCGGTATTGCGGCTGTCCGCTCACAAAGCGGTAGCAGGTCGGGCGATCTGATTCTTCTGGGGGTCAGCGCGAGAGAATACTCGATCAGCGAGCGAATCCTGAGTCCATGGCTGGCGCGGCTTGGCGTCGACACCATTGACAAGTGTCTCATTCTTGGAGCAGAGTATCGTTCACTGGGAGACATCTTCTCTTTACATGACAGAGTGCCGACAGCAGAGTTCCACATACCTCAATCTCTGCGGCAAAGTGCAACCGATGTGCTATCTCATGCGGGACGGAGTGACCTTGCTTCCAGGGCGCAGTATTTCGGCGCGGCCGACGCTCCGGTCGGCGAACAGCCGGGTTACTACGTCGGACCGAATGGCCTCCGACTGCTGACGCCAAGTGGGACCGTTTGGTTTGCCCATGATCTGTCAGCTGTCCAAGCTGGTCAGGGCGGCGTAGTAAGCCCCGTATTTGCGGTCTTGGGGGAGAAGATCCGGGATTTGCAGATCGGCGACGGTCTGAGACGAAAAGGGATCCGAGGGATAATCTGTGCAAGTATTGAGCAGTCATCCGGTAGAAACGCGCCAGTGCCAGTCGATTCGTTGCTCGTAAACCGTCCCGATTTCTGGATAGACCTTCGCGCGACCGGCGAAGTAGTCATCGGTCTAAGCGACAGCCTTTCGCTCATCCGATAGTCGGTCGAAATCACCGTCTCTCATAAAGAATACTCGGGGGTGACCCGATATAAGTACAGAAGTACCAGACACAAGGTAACCGATGGAACCGTCTAAGCTGCGGGATGTACGTGTATGAGCTTGTCCGGCAATCTAAAGACAGTGGCGTTTCCCGACATTCTCCAGTTGCTCGCAACCGGAAAGAAGTCCGGGATTTTGGAGTGCAAGACCTCGGCGCGCCAGAAAGAGGTGGCGTTCAGGGAAGGGAATATCATCTTCGCTTCCTCGGTCAATAGTTCCGAGGATCTGCTTGGAAATATGCTGCTGAAGCGAGGGAAAATTTCAAAGACGGATCTGGAGCGGGCGATTACGCTGCATAAGCAGACCGGGCGGCAACTCGGAACGACGCTCATCGACATGAATCTCTTCGACAAGGAAGAAATCGCCGCCTGTCTGAAAATGCAGATTGAGGAGATAGTTTACAATCTCTTTTCATGGCGAGAAGGGGCATTTGTGTTTCACGAAGACGCCGTGCCCAAGAACGCTCCTTTCCTCATCGAACTAAGCACCATGAACGTCATCATGGAAGGGACGCGTCGGATTGACGAGTGGCTTGAGATTCAGAAAGTCCTGCCGTCGGATGATGTTTTGCTTCGCATTTGCAAGGCGCCCAAAACGCCGCAGGAAGAGATCGTGTTGAGTGTTGACGAGTTCCGCATCCTGTCACTCATCAACGGCGAGCGGACCGTGCCGCAACTCATCGACGTATCGCCGATGGGGGAATTCGTCACCTGCCGCTCCATCTACAGCCTGATCGTGAATGGCCTGGTGGAGGTGGCCGGACGGCGTGAGCCGGAACCGACCGCGCAGGAGGACGAGACTGAGCTGGCGATGTCGCTGGTATTCTACATGTACAACAACTGCTTCTATCGCATCCGGACGTACATGGAGGAGATGCTGGGGGAGGAGAATACTCAGTTCCAGTCGTTTTCGGCGCAATATCGTAACGGACTTCTCACCTTTTTCCCTGGTGTCGATCCCACCTCGGATCTGATGCCGCAATTCGACAAGTTTCTCTCGGCCGTCAACGCGCTGCCGGAAGCCACCCGGTACTACACGATAATGGCAAATCTGGAGAGAATGCTGTCGGAGCAACTGGTATTCGTGTATGACATGCTGGGGATCGGCGCCTTCCGCGAAGCGGTCAATCGCGTCAAGAAGGAGATCGCTCATCCACTGGCGCAGAGACGCGATCTGGTGCAGCGTTTTGGGATTGAAGATAATTTCTATGGCACCCTAAAACGGGCCGATAAAGTTGTCAAATTTGTAAGAGGATAAACATGAGACACCTATTCACTTCGATTCTGGTGACGCTGCCAGGCGTCGCAATGGCCCAAGAGGTCCAGCCACCCGTGGCGGTAAACAGTACGCCTCCTCTCCTGCTCACAATCGCCGTGCTCGCGAGTGCGATCGCTTGTGTCGTGTTCTGCGCGCAAGTGCTCATGCTCGTGCGCGGTGGGCAGTTGAGCCGCAGCTGGCTGGTATTTATGGCCGGATTCGGCGTGCTGGCTATGAGCCAGATAGTCGTAATTCTGACCGGCTTTGGTGTCATCCCTTCAAGCCGCTATCTGATGCCCGTTCTGCTGATTTTGATGTCGTCGCTGTTTGCGTACGGCCTATATGACACAAAACGGGTGCTCGGGTAATGCGATTTGAGTTGACATAACCTTTTGTGCGGATTATTTTTAGCGCGAGACAAATATCAAACCATGCTAATTGATTGCCCCGTCTATGGTTGCAAAGAGTGATTCGACAGCTTCGGCGAGCGAGATTAACGATCGCATAGTGAAGTGTGAGAGGATTCTTCAGTCGGACCCTAACTCGCAGATCTTTGCGGCGTTGGCTGAAGCTTATCGCAAGCAGGGTGAACTGGAGAAGGCATTTCATGTCTGCCAGAATGGCCTCCGCGTTCACCCCTCGTATGGTTCAGCCCATGTGGTTATGGCCAAGATCAACATGGACCGGGGGTTATACGATTGGGCTGAGGCGGAGATCAACAAGGCGATAGAGATCGAGGGAACCAACCGGGCAGTGGAATTGCTTTTGGCGGAGATTCACATCTACCGGGGCGAGTTCAACGCTGCGGTGAAGTTGCTTCGCAGATTGCATCAGGCTGATCCGAGGAACGATCAGATTCGGAAGTTATTGGACATCGCCCTTCGTATCCCGCAGGAGCAGGCAATGGTTTCACAAGGTCGAACGCCGACATCTCCGATTCAGTTGTCGGAAACGCCATCGGTGAAAACCCAGCGACCACAGTCGAGCGCGACCAAAGGCCAGACGGAGCCTCTGACTGCGGCGGAAGTCCTCAAATCGTCCGTGCAGTTACCTGATGTTGACGGCGCTTTGTTCTTCAACAATGAAGGACTCGTCGCGGAGAGCGAGTGGTCGGCCGGACTTGACGCCCACGCTTGCGCCGCCACTATGACGGAGATAGGCAAATTTCTCGATCAGGAACTGGTGAAACATTCGTTCGGCAAAGTGAGCGCGCTCATGATCGAGACCAAATTACCCATCCTCTATGTGCTGAGGAGCAGCGGCGGTATGTTCTTGTTCGTGTGCAATGCAAAGATCAATCTGGGGACGCTGCGGATGAGGATGCCGGCCCTGGTGGAGCGATATCACGCGTGAAGTGTGAGGTAGGATTATGACCATATCGTCAAAGACCGGCAGCGGTGCTCTTTTCGCATCATTCCTGTTGCTGGTAGTTCCGTTGCTGGTATTTCCGACCCAGTTTGGGCTGCCGTTGGCCAGAGCATCGGTTCTCACGGTTCTATTAGAAGCGGTGTATTATGTGGTGATGACGCTGCTCTTTGGGCGGGAGGTTACGTTTGGGAAGGCGTTATCGACCGCGGGATTCTGCCTGCTGTACCGATATTCTCTCGGTGTGCTGTTCGGTTGCGGTGTGGCGCTGTTCTTCGCCGTCGGTTGGTCAGCGGCCATGCAAATCGGCGTCTTCAGCTATCTGCCGGCCGTACTTCTGCAGACTATCGCGGCGCCGTTTGTGCTTCGGCCATTGCTTGGTCCGGTGAGTTCGGACCGCAGGACGGCCCGACCTGAACCGCGGGAGTTTGCCGCGCGGGAATCCGCTTCAACCGGACTTACGTCCATTTCGGTCTCGCGCGAGAAGGGGGTATACACCGAGTCTCAAACGCTGCGCGTTCAACCCGAGGCCGAAGCGCGGCGTCAGTTCGTGCAGACGCACGAGCCGGGTGGAAGCAGCGTGCCGCAGAGTGAATTGAACGGCTTTGAACGAGCCACTCGGTATATCGGCGAGCATGGCTCCGTTTTTCTGGCGGCGGTGGTTGATAACGAAGGGCTGCTTCTGTCCAATTTCAAGCGCGGGTCGATAGAGTCGGAGGACTGGGCGCCACTGGCGCTGCTGTTTTTCGATGCCAATCGCCGCGTTCTGAATCGAGCGACCCGCTCGTTAGGGACGCCGGAGAAACTGGATGTATTGCTGAAGGACACCCGCATTTTGATGGCGCGGGAGGCGATCTTCAGTTTGATGGTGGTCGCCGAGCGAAACAGCGATGAATCGCTGCAGATCAGGTTCAACCAGGCCATGGAGATGGTACGACGATACGTTGCCGAGCGGTTCGGCTCAGGGCAGGAAAGCAACGCGGAGAGGATACATGTATCAGATATTAAATGAATTGAACAAGACACCCGGGATAACCGGGTCGATGGTGGTCGGCAATGACGGCATCGTTATCGCGTCCGATCTGGAGTCCGGTCTGGAGGGAGATACGGTGGGCGCGCTGGCGGCGTCGATTACCACGAACATCCAGAAATCGCTGGATCGGCTGCGCACCAGTCCACTGTCCCAGGTGACGATCGAGGCCGATGAAGCCAAGCTGTTCTTCACCGATGCCGGTATCGGGATACTGGTGGTTACGGCCGAGAAGGATGTGAACATCGGGCTGATCCGGCTGGAGATCAAGAACGCTGTGAGTCGATTGAGAACAGTGGCTTAACCGGGAAGACGAGGAAGTAGACCGTTCTATGGTTTCGATCAACTACTCATCACGAGAGGTCTGCTGCAAGATCGTCTTCTATGGTCCCGGTCTTTCGGGCAAGACGACCAATTTGCAGTATGTGCATTCCAAGGTGCCGCACAACAGCCGGGGCAAGTTGATATCGCTGGCCACTGAGGCCGATCGAACCCTGTACTTTGATTTCCTGCCGATCAATATCGGCAGTATCAACGGCTTTACGGCGAAATTTCAACTGTATACCGTGCCCGGACAGGTGTATTACAATGCGACGCGCAAGCTGGTGCTTCGCGGTGTCGATGGTATCGTCTTTGTCGCCGACAGCCAGGTTGACAAGATGGACGAGAATATCGAGTCGCTCCTGAATCTTGAGGACAACCTTGTTGAGTATGGCTACTCGATTGAGGAAATACCGGTGGTCATACAGTATAACAAGCGGGACTTGCCGAACGTACTGAGTGTCGAGCAATTGAATGGGCAGTTGAACAAGCGCGGTTGGCCGACCTTCGAGGCATCCGCGACAATCGGCAACGGAGTTTTCGATACGCTGAAGCTGATCATTAAGTTGGTACTCGACAAGGCGAAGAGCACCGGAACATCCCGGATGAAACCGGTCTCGGCGTCCGCCAGTTTTGAACGGCCGGGCGACAGTCAGAAGTTGGCAGTAATAAATCCACATGAATCGGGACGCGTTCCGGTGGAGGCGTCGCACTCGGCAAGCGGTCGCGTGGCTGTCGAGCCGGCGGCAATCGCCGGTCCGATAGCCTCAACTGGCTCGCCGTATCGACCATATCCGGGATCGGAACCGTCAGCGCCCGTAGTGCGCCCGGCACCGGCGGTAACAGGAGAGCCGGCGCGAAGTTACGAAGCGCAAGTGACGCCGACGGCAGCGCCTGCGGTGCATGGGCAGGCTAACGAAGAAATAACAAATCGTGGACACTCGCCTCAGATGGCCCCCTCGCTGAAACGGCGGGTCGAGCCGAAGAAGCGCGGGTTTTTTAAGCGCTTGTTTGGCATAAAATGAAGATCAGGAGGTCTTAGATGTCTGGAGATACCCTTGTCATTTACGAGGAAGAGATCACGCGAATTGATGCTCTTCTTACTCGGATGTTGAAGGGAGCAGAGGCGAAATGCGCGTTGCTGGTGGACAAGGACGGGCACTTGATTACGCGCCAGGGGTTCACGCACTCGCTTGATACCACTGCGCTCGCGGCGTTGTTGGCCGGCGCTTTTGCTTCAACTAAGGAGATCGCGCGTTTGGTAGGAGAACCCGAGTTTTCCGTGCTCTTTCATCAGGGGAAGAAGGACCACATCCACATGTCGATCGTGGGGGAACGGTCCATCCTGGTGGTGATCTTTGATGATCGCACGACGATCGGTATGGTTCGTTTGTACGCCAAGGAAACTTCGCAGGAGTTGGCCAAGATTTTTGAGCAGATCCTGAGCAAGCCGGAATCCGAAAACAAGGCCGGTATATCGGGTGATTTCGCGGCCTTGGCCAATGACCGACTGGATGACATTTTCCAGGACTGAGTACGGTATTGAGGTAAGTGGAGAAGCGACCCTGCCGGTAAACAAACTCTCTGCCACGTCGATTGGATAGGATGCACGATGTCCACTGAGCTCAGCGCTCTTCTGGTAAGCGCGGGAAAAATCACGCAGGAACAGGCCGACAAGGCTCTGACTCTCGCCAAAGAGAAGAAGGAGAAGTTCGGCACTATCTTGGTGCAGATGGGGGCGGTGGGCAACGAAGACGAACTGGCCGGGTTCATCGGCAAGCATCTGAAGATCGGCGCCCTGCGGCTGGCCGATATCGAGTTAAATCCCGAAATCGTCAAACTGATCCCGCTGGATATCGCCCGCAAATTCAAAGTAATCGCCATATCGAAGCTGGGGAAAACGCTTCTGGTTGCGATCAGCGATCCGAACAACATCTACGTTCTTGACGCCATCAAGTTCATCACCGGCTGCAATGTCCAGCCGGCGATTGCCCCGGAACGAGCCATCGACAAAGCGATCGAGAGTTTCTATACCGACAGTTCCGGACTTTCCGAAATCGTCAAGGGACTCGAGGATTCGGATATTGAAGTAGTCTCCGCTGAAGAATCGCCCAGCGAATCCGACCTGATGTCGGCAATTCAGGACAAACCGCTGGTCAAGCTGGTGGATTCGATAATCGGTGATGCCATTCGGATGGGGGCATCGGATATCCATTTCGAGATGTACGAGAAGCGGATTCGCGTGCGGTACCGGATTGACGGTGATTTGCAGGAAATGGCGCCTTTGCCGTTCAAGTATCGCGCGGCGATCGTCTCGCGAATCAAGATTATGGCGGAACTGGACATTTCGGAACGGCGGCTTCCCCAGGACGGTCGTATCAAGATCAAATTGGGCGGACGAACGGTTGACCTCCGCGTTTCAGTACTCCCGACCATTTTCGGCGAAAAAGTCGTGATGCGAATTCTGGACCCGATGGCGCTCAAGATCGATATGACGCAGCTTGGTTTCCGGGAACAGGAACTGGAGAAATTTACCGATTCGATTCATTCGCCGTACGGCATCATTCTGGTGACCGGGCCGACCGGCTCCGGAAAGACGACCACGCTGTACTCGGCGCTTCAGCAGCTTAATACGATCGACGTAAACATCATGACTTCGGAGGACCCGGTTGAATTCAACTTCGAGGGGATCAACCAGGTGGCAGTCAAGTCGGAGATCGGCCTGACGTTCGCGGCGGCGCTGCGGTCATTCCTGCGACAGGACCCGGATATCGTGATGGTCGGCGAGATTCGAGACAGCGAGACGGCAGAGATCGCGATCAAGGCGGCGCTCACCGGACACCTGGTGTTTTCCACGCTGCACACTAACGATGCGCCGTCCTCGGTGACCCGACTTATCGATATGGGAGTGCCGAATTATCTGGTGGCTTCGGCAACCCGCCTGATTATGGCTCAGCGTATGACCCGCAAGATCTGTCAGCACTGCAAAGAAGAAATCAACCTGACAGCGGAACAGGTTGACAGCCTCAAAGTGCCAAAGGAATCGCTGCGCAATATTCGGGCATTTCGAGGCGTAGGCTGCAATGACTGCGGCAATACCGGCAAAGCCGGCCGGATCGGTATCTTTGAAGTCATGCCAATTTCGCCGGCCATTGAGCAACTCATTCTGGCGAAAGCATCGGATACCGAACTTCGCGCGAAAGCGGTTGAGGAGGGGATGTTCAGCCTGCGCATGGCGGCCGTCGACAAAATGAAGAATGGCCTAATCAGCCTTGAAGAGGTTTTTGCCGTAACCGGCGCCTGACGACCTCCCACATCTCCAGATTTCGCTGTCTCCCATCAAGTTACTCTGGCGATTCACCAATAAATTCATCAAGATTCCCTCGCGCCAGCCGATATATGTAGTAACGACTTGCGGCTAAATATAGTGCCCGGACGGCTGGAAGGAGATTTCACAAATGATGCTTCGTGATCTGCTGGAGCAAATGGTAAAGATGGGGGCATCGGACCTCCACCTGACAGTTGGTACTCCGCCGGTTGTGCGAGTCGACGGCAAGCTGCAACGAATACCGCAACACGACGTTTTGACCGGCGAGCACATAAAGAAGCTCGCGTACTCCATGCTCAACGACAAGCAGAAGCTCAAATTCGAACAGAATTCCGAACTTGATCTCTCTTTCGGCGTGGAACAGATGAGTCGTTTCCGGTGCAACATGTTTATGCAACGGGGAAACGTGGCCGTGGCCATCCGACAGATTCCATACAACGTACGTTCGTTTGAGGAACTTGGCCTGCCCAAGGTTGTTGCCGAGTTCTCGAAACTGCCGCGCGGATTGGTACTGGTAACGGGTCCAACCGGATCGGGCAAGTCCACGTCGCTGGCGTCGATCATCGACAAGATCAATCGCGAGCGGGCCGTACATATCATCACGGTTGAAGACCCGATTGAATACCTGCATCGGCATCAAATGGCAATTGTGAACCAGCGCGAAGTATTCGCGGACACTCACTCTTTCGCCACGGCGCTGAAATACGCTTTGCGCGAGGACCCGGATGTCGTTCTGGTGGGTGAAATGCGCGACCTTGAGACAATTGAGGCGGCGTTGTCGATCTCCGAAACCGGACACTTGGCGTTTGCGACGCTGCACACCAACTCCTGTGCCGAGACAATCAACCGAATTGTGGATGTATTCCCGACCAACCAGCAGGAACAGGTCAGAGTGAATCTTTCGTTTGTCCTTCAGGCGGTTGTCTCCCAGACGCTGATTCCCAAAGTGGGTGGCGGCCGGGTGATGGCGCTGGAAATAATGATCGCGACACCGGCCATTCGCGCCATTATTCGCGACGACAAAGTACATCAGCTGTATTCCATGATTCAGTCCGGTCAAAAATACGGCATGAAGACGATGAATCAATCGCTGAGTGAACTGTATCAGGGCGGGAAGATATCCATAAACGACGCGATGAACTACAGTCATAACACCCAGGAACTCGGCGAAATGCTGAACCGTCAGAAATCGCCGGCCTACGCGTGATCGGCCGATAACGAAGGAAAGGGCTTACCATGCCGGTATTTGAATACAAAGGAAAAACCCTCGCCGGAGCAGCCGTTCAGGGAACCATGAAGGCGAACAGTCGCGAAGACATGGAGCGAGTGCTGCGGCAGAACCGCATTCTGGTTTCATCGATCAACAAGAAGGCGGCAGAGATTCAGCTCAAGATCGGCACCGGCGTCAAGAAGGTGGAAATTTCCCGGTTCACGCGTCAGTTTGCGACCATGATCGGCGCGGGCTTACCGATGATCCAGTGCCTGGATATTCTGTCCACTCAGACAGAAAACAAGGAATTCGCCAAGATTATTACGCAGATAAAGGATAGTGTCCAAGGCGGCGCGACGCTGTCGGAATCAATGGCTCGCCATCCCAAAGTGTTTGACCCGCTGTACACCAACATGGTCGAGGCAGGCGAACTTGGGGGTGCACTCGACGCTATTCTCGTTCGTCTGGCCGGCTATCGGGAGAAAGCGGACAAACTTGTGCGCAAGGTCAAGGGCGCTATGATGTACCCGGCAGTGATTGTTGTCGTCGCTACCGGTGTCACCATTGCCATGCTAACCTTCATTGTACCGGTCTTTGCCGGTATGTTCAAGGGCGTCGGTTCGGAACTGCCGGCTCCAACTCAATTTGTCTTGGACGTTTCCAACTTCCTTCAAGCGAATTATGTCTACATGCTTTTCGGTCTGGCCGGGGCGTTCGGCGCGCTGTTCTGGTGGAAAAGAACACCGGCGGGGGCACTGGCGATCGACAAATTCATGATTAGGACTCCGGTACTGGGGACGCTGATACGCAAGTCCTCGATAGCCCGATTTACGCGCACGTTGAGCACCCTGCTGGCCTCCGGTGTATCGATTCTTGAGGCGCTGGAAATCACGGCCAAGACGTCGGGCAATCTGGTCGTGTCCAACGCTATCAACAAGTCGGTGTTGGCAATTGCCGAGGGTGAGACGATCACCGGGCCGCTGAAGGAAACCGGCGTGTTTCCGCCAATGGTGATTCAGATGATCGGCGTCGGTGAGAAGACCGGCGGTTTGGATGACATGCTGAACAAGATCGCGGACTTCTACGACGAGGAAGTGAACGATGCCGTGGCGGCTCTGACCTCGATTATCGAGCCGATCATTATTGTGTTCATGGGCGCAATAATCGGCGGCATCCTGATCGCGATGTATTTGCCGATGTTCGATATTATCGGCAAGATCGGATAAGCAGGCGCCGGCAGGGCTTGGCTGAACCTGCCCGGCCTAACCAACAGACGTAAGGAATTGCGGCGCCGGCAACGGCGCCGCTTCTTCTATGGAGCAACAGGAAAGACTCAGGCGGCTTGGCTGGTTTCTCCCGCTTCGGCTGGTCTCGTACGTCATCATGACGGCGGTCGTGGGGTTCTGGCTGCATTTCCCCTTGTTCCTGCACATCCCGCTCATACTCTATTCCGTCTGCACGCTGGGTTTCGTCGTAACAATAGCGCTCGAGCGGAGACTCCCGATGGGAACGGCATCACGGGTTCTCATTGCTCTCCAATTCCTCGCGGAAGTTCTGCTCGAGAGCGGGATAATCTACGCGACCGGCG
>Ga0315276_10003658_pt1 | contig 14096 bp, 18 predicted proteins | sample YL17G05_0_MG_FD_204542 | JGI IMG/M metagenome (GOLD analysis project Ga0315276, IMG submission 204542) | Sediment microbial communities from Yellowstone Lake, YNP, Wyoming, USA - YL17G05_0 | ecosystem: Environmental > Aquatic > Freshwater > Lake > Sediment | place: USA: Wyoming | collected...
GTCGTAAGATGTATTGATTTGGTCAAAGTATTTTTTTGCCTTCTCTAACGTTTCTCTTTCTTCCTTTAGCAAAAGATTGAGGACCTTGGGGCTCAAACTCATTGTTAGAGTTTCGGAGAGGAAAGAGATGAAGATTACCCTGACAGACTGTAGATGGTCCTTTCGAAGTGTCTGAAGCGAATCCAAGATAGGCACCAAGGCCTGGCTCGAGGCATCGGTAATGACCAGCACCTTGGAAACCCTTTTTTCAGATTCCACTGTCATGCTTTTTCGGGGTATGTCGCTCCATCGGCTTTAAGAAACCTCTTTCAACTGTTGTTCCCTCTAAAGGATGCCTAAGAGGAGGATCGCGATACAAAGGACATGCCATGATGCTTAATCCTTCAACATCCCTTCATTTGACTGACGCCCTTCGCTGAAAGCCCTCTGCCCAGGGTTGGAGCAAAGGCGTTGGAATGATGTACCGCAACAGACAACCAACTCCGCCAAACCGTGTTAAGAGGTCGCTCTGGTTTACGATCTCAATGCGACAGCCACCCCGTTCTGCCATCCTCACCATCTCCTCTTTCATATTGACCTCTCGTATTTCGTTATCTTCGCAATAGGGACAGGCATCGGGTCTCACAGGATTGACTTCAATCGCCCCACAGGTGGTGCATAGCCAGCCGGGATCCGGTGCGTACCCACTGCTCATCAAAAGGAAGTCAACTTGCCCCTGGGAGAGCGCATTCAGCGTAGCCGTCGTCCCGACTACCGCAAGCCCATTGGTATTGATCTCTCGCTGAAGCCGATCCACCAGGGCTTGTGACTCTTTTTCCTCCTTTTGAATAAAGAAGTTCAGAGTCGCCGCTACAACATCCGAGATTTTAGTATTATCGGAGGCAATTAACGTTTCAATCAGCTTCGCTGTCAGATGACTGGGTAAATTCTTTCTCACTCGGGACGTCATCTGTGGATCCCCGACAATAATGAGGTGTGTGTGTCCCCCAGCCGACATCAGTTGATTCAAGATTTTAACCATCTCTTTGACGAAATGGTCGGTTCGTTCTTTCCTGTGGTTCTGATAGTATTCCCTGGTCCATGCATGGCCTATGCGTTTCTGTAATCCTGGACGTTCCTTCCATATCTGCTCGGTCACAGAACCAAGGTTTACTTCCAGTATGCGAGCGCTCTCTCTGGAGATGAGCGATATCACATACCGATGGTAGGTGTCCTTCAGTTCTACGAGGTGGTAAACATTAGGTGTGGAATCCACCACAATCCAATTGGGTAACGGCACTCGAAACTGGAGCGGTAAGAAAAAGGGGTATGCTCCGAAACGGGCAAAAATCGCCACCCCTCTTGTGTCAGAAAGTAATTCGTTTTCGAGGAAAGATTCAATTTTGATCAAACTTTCCTCCACCCCTCTCCATACCTCTCCCCGTAGACTTTTTCTCAGGAGATAAGCCCGCTCATCGAGAGAATTACGATAGCTGGTTTCACCCGTCTCCAGGTTTAGGTAGCAGGTCAAAACAGGATCATCCGTTTCTTTCAAGGTGACCAAAATGCGGATATCCTCCCGCAGCTTCTTAAGGTCTACAAAACCTTTCCCCCTTCTATTTGGAATAGTTGACAGTCGTTTGTTCAAAATCTGCACCTCCATTCTCTTTAGTCAAAAATGCCAAAGAGCCTTCCGGAACGCGACTTTTTCTTGTAACGGTATTGAACATAGTGGTCTTTTTCGTAGTCATTCCTGTCGTGGGGTCCTTCTCGTTCCATTCTAATCGGACAGAATTCCTCATCCAGAGATGCTTCAGCTTCTCTCATTTGGGAGATAATTTTCCCTAACTCCGCTTTATCGAACCAGATACCTCCACAGGATGGTCAATGATCGATTACCACACTTGTTTCGTTGCTTCGATCATCCCTTTTTCACACCTTGGACAATTCTTTTTTCTCTCCTTTCACTTTTTCAATCTCTCGTTTAGTTGAAACCTTCATCTTCTCCACGCAATAGTCTCAAGTTTTTTTATTCTTTCTTCAATGGGCGGATGGGTGCTAAAGAGTCTCAGCAAGCCCCCACCCGAAAGAGGATTGACGATAAACATGTGCGACGTCGCGGGATTGACCTCCATGGGTATCTTCTGGGAGGCAGCGTGAAGTTTTCTAAGAGCATTTGCCAAAGATAAAGGATTCCCGGCGATCCTCGCTCCCCCCTCGTCTGCCCCATACTCCCTTGAACGAGAAATCGCCATCTGGACTAACATCGCTGCGATGGGGCCGACAATCATCATAACAAGGGCTGCGATGGGATTGCCTCCCTTGCCTTCTTCATGACTCCTTCCGCCGAATATCATCGCCCACTGTGCCATTTGTGCAAGGTAACTGATGGCACCCGCTATAGTGGCTGCGACCGTCCCCACAAGGATATCCCGATGCTTGATATGGGCAAGTTCATGCCCGATGACCCCTTCCAGTTCCTCTCTTGAGAGAATCCTCATTATTCCTGTTGTAACAGCAACGGCGCCTTTTTCCGGATTTCTTCCCGTTGCAAAGGCATTAGGTTGTTCCTGATCGATGAGATACACCTTCGGCATGGGAAGATTGGCACTCAAGGCAAGCCTTCTCACACTGCCATGAAGCTCCGGAGCCTCTGCTTCACTTACCTCCCGGGCACCATACATCCTGAGTACGATCTTGTCACTGAACCAATAAGTGATGAAGTTCATAGCAAGGGCTATAATTAAAGCCACTGTCATACCAGACTTACCTCCCAGAAGCGCCCCGATAAACACGAGCATGAGGGTCAACGTCACCATCAAAACCATTGTTTTTAAGTTGTTCATTTTGAAACCTCCAATGACACCCTAAGGAGACTTAAAAGAATTTTTCTCCATCATTAATAGTAGTAAACGCCGTCCCTTTCCTTCAGTTGGAGTGGAGTTTGATAGTCTCCTAATGCTATCAGACTATAAAAACAGACGGTTCTAATTATTCGATCAAATGGTCTCTGTCATTTCTTTTCTGAATTCGATCTGTGTGCTCTTCTTGTCTACCTTTCGGCCGGATTGAAACTCCTCTTATTTTCTTCAAATTCCCAACGAGAAATCGAGCAATAGAGATCAATGCCTCAGTGAGGCTGAGATTTCCATATGATACGACTGGGACTTCAGCCATTTTTTTATCTCTTGAAGTACCCATATCTATCATCAAGGTCCTTATAAGGGTCTCATCTCTTCATGATATTCAATTACCAGTATTCTATTTCTTATCATTGCCCATCATCACCATGCTGGCATAGAAACGAATGCATCCACGAAACGAACCAGTTTATGCCGTTTACAATAATAAAGCCGTAAAGGTTGAAGCCTTAGGGCTGTTGGATCGCGGATAGCTTCCAGGGGTGATTTCCAACGGGACGAGTGAAGGTCCAGTACTCTTCGAATTTGACCGGGTCGGTCTTGCTGCCAGAAATTAGCTGCCCCGTTGTTTCATCAACCGTGTAATCCAGAATGTTAGCCAGAAATCTAACGGTAATGTAGTCCGATCCCGACTCCTGCCAAACCTCGACCAGATCGACCGATCTCAAAGCGATATTTTCAAGGCGATTGATCTTTTTCTCACGCCTCAGTTTATCCACATCTGTTTTGAGGGTCGAAAAGACTTCAGAGGTCAACAATTCCTTGACAGGCTCCAGGTCCCTGTTAGCCCATCCCGCCTGGATCTTGAAGAAGATGTCCGAACTGGTCTCCCTAAAAACAGCTTCATCAAACGTAGGGTCCATTTGGCGGATGTGCTGGAGGCCGACATCGACATCTGATCTCTGAGAGGAGGCAACGGGGCCTTCAGTGCCCGGCATCTGGGTGGGTCCCGCGGCATACGAGTCATAGGTAGGACTCCCGTAACAATACTGTGTCCCTGCATTGGACTCATTTCGAGCCAACGCGACTCTCCGCCTGCTCTTAAAGTACCAGTAGACTCCAAACAGGAGGGCCGCTCCCAGGAGGATCTCAAAGAGTCCGATACCGCCACCGAAACCACCCCCTGTGCCTGTGCCTGCAAACCCTAGACCCCTGAAGAGCATGGCTCCCAGGAGGCCGCCCATAAGCCCTCCAGCCAGTCCTCGCAGGAATCCTCCTGAAGAAGGTTGCTGAAACGGACCAGGCTGGGGATTGGTGGGTCTCGTCTGCGCGCCATAGGATCCGGGATCGCTCTTCGGTTGCGACGGCGGGCTATAACTTCGGCTTGGCCCAGAGGGCCGAGACCCTCGGCTTCCCGAAGACCTCCCGCCTCCTGCACGGGCGAAGGCATCCAGTTCTAAAATCCCGAAGAATAGATAGATAAACGCCGCGAAAAAAACCAGGCCTTTTCTGAATCCTTTTTTCATTCTTTTATTCCTCCTTTTCTCTCGATATAAAAATTTATATTGATGTATCCAGTTTGGCAATTTACCTCACCCATCACCTCATACTCTTTGACTCCAATAGCTGTTTGGCCAAAATGATGCTTCTCCTTCCTGACTTCTTCACTAACTTCCCGATCTCTCTGAGGGACCTTCCTTTTCGATAACTTGAAAGGGTTAACAACATAGGCATGTTTACCCCAGTCACCAATTCAACTTTCTCATTTTCTAAAAAGGATAGGCTGAGATTGGTAGCTGTTCCACCCAGAACATCCGTTAAGATCACAACTCCATCTCCATCGTCCACCTCAGTTATCCCTTTTTGAATCCGTTCATGAACCTCTTCTTTCTTATCTTTTGGCGAGATGGATACTCCTTTTATCCTTTGAAAATTCCTAACGGGGAACTGAACGGAAGAGATCAATGCCTCTGCCATTCTGTCGTGGGATATGATGAGGATGCCAACCATTTCTTACTTCCGTATTATTTTTTCTGGGAAGACCATTTCCTGAATCAATGTTCTCAATTTATTCAAATGAATCGGTTTTTCTAAGTAGGCATCCGCCCCCCTCTCAAGTGACTTGTGAAAAACTTCTTCGCTCCCAAAGGCTGTAATGACGATGATCGAAGCTTCGGGCTGAAGCTTCTTCAACCCTGGTAGGATATCCAACCCGGTTAAGCCGGGCATCCGAATATCGGTGATGATAAGATCAAAAGGTTCTTTCACCACTCTACGGAAAGCCTCGGAACCGTTATTCACAGAATCCGGCTCAAATCCTTCCTCCAAGAGGAAATCCTTCAGTAAAGACCTCATCTCTTCATCATCCTCAATCACCAATATTCTTTTCTTATTATTATCCATCATTACTCCTGTAACAGAATCGAGTATATCCTCGAAATAAATCAGTTTATGCCATTACAATAGCAAAATTGTATAAATTACATCCTTAAGGTTCGATATAAATAAAGAAGTTCGCTATGGCAAAAATCCCTAAGCCAATAATTAAAATCCATATAAAAATATCCCCTTTCTTCATCTTACCAACACTTTCGCAATGCAATTGGATTGTGGATTTTGCCTTCAGCTGATGTTAGGCTACTCTCCTCTCCCATGGTCTAATGCGATACAACAAACAGAATATGTCCGATACCCAGAATCGCCTGTTTACTAAAGGTAGATTAGCAACAGTTTGGGACAAGGCCTATTCGGTTCCTTATATATTAATCGAAATAACGCCCCTCTGCTTAGACCCGTGGATTAATATTAGAGACTATTCAATCTTTTCAGACAAAATCAATGTCTCTCGTTTAAGAGGAGAGGGGACATAAACCAGGTTGACTTCTAACTTTCCAAGAGGCTTTTCCTTGATAGCGTTCGCTGGGATCGTGACGTCCAAAGATCCTTCGGCAATGCCTTCAGGTTGAAGAGCCTTCCAAAACGAATAAACTTTCACTATTTTCTCTTCAGATTTATAAGGAATTGGCTTCCCAGCTTCATCCAAGTATTCGAGGGTAAGCGCCTGGATATCCAGGATATCTTTCGATTTATTGGTGATCTTGATGTTACCCTTGAGGCTCGGCGTCTCGACGATCTCTTTGGAAGCTATGTTTACTGTCATGACAACTTTGAGATCGCTAAGCTCCACAAGAAAAACCTGCCCCTTAACCTCAGCCTTCGGTGGAACCAAATTCTTTGTGATTTGCTCCTGTTTGGGAGTTTCCATCTTCTGCTCCTTAGCACACCCCAAAAATCCAACAGCCAAACTTAAAATCAAGAATATGAAGATCTTTGTGAAATGCATACACTGCCCCCTTTCTTGGTTAGTGGTTAGTAGGAATATTGGTTCTTTTCATTTACCCCGTTAGAAAGCCCCGATGCTTGCAGCGGAGATGAAGATAAAATTCCTTTTGGAGCGAACACGGGGTTTAAAGCCCCGTGTGAGCCCTCCCGTCGGAAGGTCGAAGACCTTCTAACGGGGTTTACTGGGTACCCGGGGACTCCTGAAGTATTTGAGAAGTTCGGAATCCGATTCAAGGAGAATCGTCGTCTTTCCCTCAAAAAGTTTTTCATACGTTTGGAGTCTCCTGAGAAAAGAGTAAAACTCCATATCCTGCTCATAGGAAGAGGCGTAAATCTCTGTGGCACGGCCATCCCCTTCGCCGAAAAGTTTCATAAGATTCTCTTTCCTCCCCATCGGGCCATCTTCTGTTGAATCTTCACTGCAATCTCATCCATTGAAGGACCGCCGTAGCCTTGCCCTTCACTCCCTCTAATAAATTCATCATCTTTCCAGGGCATCGTTTCCTCCTTGAAATTGAAATCAATATGAACAAATGAGAGCAAGAAGAATGCCGAAGACGGAAAAAGAAATTTATTCAATATCTCAATTGGTTAGGATTTTTTTGTAGAAATTCGAAGAATCTAAATAGGGGAATAAGGAAACAACCTGTGGCAAAATGGGACGATCGGGGTTAAGATGATTAGGTTAAAAATTTATGTTTCTTCGAGTTTTCGGTAGAGGGTTTTTCGGTCGAGGCCTAGTCTTTCGGCTGCCTTGGACTTATTCCCTCCTGTTTCAATCAGAACCCTCTTGACATATTCCTTCTCCAATTGGTCCAAGGTAAACTTCTCTTCCATCGCTTTTTCAAACAGTTTTTCATCATTCTTTTGAATTATCGAGGCTGGCAAATCGTCCGGAAGAATAACTTCATGCTGACTCAGTGTGATCGCCCTCTGAATGATATTCTCCAATTCTCTTACATTTCCAGGCCAGGAATAGTTTAGTAAGATTTTTAGGGCATCTTCTGAAACACTTGAAACAGCCTTCTTCAGTTCCATGCTGAATTTATGGATGAAATGTTGAACGAGAATGGGAATATCTTCCTTTCTTTCCCGAAGGGGCGGCATTTCGATATCGATCACCTTCAACCGATAATAGAGATCCTTCCGAAAGTGACCTTGCTGGATCAAAGACGCGATATCACGGTTCGAAGTAGAGATGATTCTCGCATCAATGGGATAGGAATTCGTATCTCCAAGAGGCCGGACTTCTCTCTCTTCGATCACTCGGAGCGATTTTGCCTGGAGTGTAAGCGGCATTTCTGTAATCTCGTCCAGGAAGAGGGTCCCCTCATTGGCTTCAAAAATGAGTCCTTTTTTATCTGATTTGGCATCGGTAAAGGCTCCCTTCTTATAACCGAACAATTCACTTTCAAGAAGTGTCTCTGGGATGGCTGCACAGTTAATGGCGACAAAAGGGCCCTCTTTCCGCACTCCGTTGAAGTGAATAGCCTTTGCGACTAACTCCTTACCCGTTCCGCTTTCTCCAGTAATTAAAACATTGCTCGAACTGTCGCTGATTCTTTCAATGAGGTCATAAATCTTTTGCATCGAAGGGCTTTTTCCGATGAGTTGATGGAAATCATATCGGGATTCCACTTCCTTTCTTAACCGAATGACCTCCTTCTTTAACAGGCGGTTTTCCAGGGCTTTCCTGACGGTCAAGACAAACTCATCCATTTGAAAGGGTTTGGTGATATAGTCATAGGCACCCATTTTCATTGCCTTGATCGCCGATTCAATCGTCCCAAAGGCAGTGATGATGATCACCGGCGTCATGGGTGCCACCTTGTGTGCCACTTCGAGGAGATCAAGACCTTTCAACCCCTTCATTTTTAAATCGGTGACGATGACATCGAACTCCTCTTTCTTGAGGATCTTAGATGCCTCGAAACTTTCGCCAGTGGTGTGGACAGAGAACCCTTCTTCTTTAAGAACATCGGAGAGCATTCCACACATTCCCAGATCGTCGTCAACGACTAAAACCTTAGAACCTTTCTCTCTCATACTCTTATTATCCTTGCGAAACAGGAAGGTAGATTTTAAACACAGACCCCTCTCCTATCTCGCTCTCCACATCGATCCATCCTTCATGGTCCTGGATAATGCCTTGACTGATCATCAGGCCCAGCCCCGTCCCTCTGTTCTTTGTTGTGAAGAACGGATTGAAAATGTTTGGGATGATTTCCTTCTCTATCCCAACGCCCGTATCCTCTATACATACCTCCACATATTGACGCTTTTCATTTTCAAAATCTGCCTTTGAAAGCCACTTCGATAAAACAGAAAAACGGAGCGTCCCCCCCTGTGGCATGGCCTGAACAGCATTCAGGATCATGTTCAAGAAGACCTGTTGGAGTTGATCTGGATCTCCCTTCACAGAAGGAAGGTTGTCTGCTATCTCTCTTGCAACACTGACTCTTTGCTTTTGGATCTGATGGCTTAGAAACTCGAGAGTCGTCTCAAGGAGTTCGGGGACATTTAGAAGGGACTGCTCAGGCTTCTTTTTCCTGACAAACCCAAGGAGTTGTTGAATGATTTTTGTGATTCGCGCAGATTGCTGAACGATAACATCCAGATTCTTCAGAGCCGTCTCCTTATCCTCAAGTTTTTTCTTCGTCATTTCGGCTCTTCCGCCGATGACATTGAGAGGGGTCCCAATTTCATGGGCCAGTCCCGAAGCCAATTGGCCGATCATGGCCAATTTTTCAGATTGACGGAGACTCCTCTCCAGATCCAGTCTGGTTTCGGATTCCTGGGTCATTCTCTCCTGGGCTTCTCTCAAATCTATCGCCATTTGATTGAAAGCCTGTGACAATTTGGAGAGTTCATCGCCCCTTTTCTTTAAGTCAATATGGATGTTGAGATCTCCCCTAGCCATATTCTTAATACCATCCATGAGCACGGAGATGGGTTGAGTGATCCATCTCCGTGTGGCAAAAAGGATCAAGACTATCGTTCCGCCAATGAGTATCAGCGTGGCGATGAAGATACTCCACTCCGCTTTCTCAATATCCTCTTCTACGAAAGAGGTATGTTGAAGGAGGGCAACCCCGCCAACGATATTCCCTTTTTCGTCTTTGAGAGGAAAGGTATATATAAAGACAGGCACTTTCTTATAGAAACCGAACGACTCTTGTGGACGACTCTCTCGAATCACTCTTTTGATCGACTCCAATAAAGGGTCGAATTCTCCTTCTATGGTATGGGAATGCAAAATAAGGTCTCTATCCTGGTGGTAGAATAGCGCTCCCAATGTGCGGTCGTTTTCGTCAACAGCGTTCAACAAGTCCTGAACGTATTTCAATTCACCCGGATATGACGTCCTTTCGAGAGAGATTTTCAAGGTGTGACCGATACTCCTAACTTCTAACTTCATCTTTTTAACGAGGAGTTCCCGACGAGACAGAATATGAAGATAACCGTACCCTGAAAGCACAAGGACGATGATTAGAGAAAGGTATATAGTGAGTTTTGTTCCGAGTTTCACTTTAAAAGTATGCCCTCCGTGTCAAATTTGCGTGAAGAAGTCGAGTGAGCAGGCCAATTTCTCATTTTACCATAAATTTAACATATCCACTCAGCACTCGGCCACCTACGTTTTTAGGACTATAGTATAGAATAAAAGTCCCTTGGGAAACAGCCCCCTTCAGTCCTGGGAAGACGATTTTGATAATTTTGGCCTTGATTTTTTATAACCTCCGCCTTAAAATTAGTTTGCTCTGAAGGGGAGTAGCTAGCGAGGTAAGGTCAACATACCGGTGTATGTCGCCTGGCCTTACCATTGGTTAAAGCCAATTAGCGAGACCTTTGGTGTAGACTTTGTTAGTCTGTGCTAAGGCCTCGCTTTTTATTTTGCGGGAGGATGGTTAGTTATATGTCAGCATATATTACAGCATACCGGCGGCGTTAGGGAAGAAACGTTTTTAATGAAACAAAATACGATTTGAGGAGAAGAAGAAATGGATTGGAAGATTTTTCTTACAACCTTCGGAACGATTTTTTTAGCTGAGTTGGGTGACAAAACTCAGTTGGCGGCCATCATGATGACTTCAAAGACAAAACTTCCTTTGTCTGTATTCACAGGGGCATCTCTGGCTTTGTGCCTCGTCACACTGGTTGGAGTAATCTTCGGTGAGGGTCTTATTGCCGTCATCCCCCAGAATATTCTTAAGAAGGTGGCTGCCCTGGCCTTCATCGTCATTGGGTTGTGGATGTTTCTCAGCAAATAGTCGTTCTCTATCAAAACAACGGGTAAACTACCATGAAAATAGGAGATGGATATGCCCAGCAAAATTCACAAAAAATACCGATTAGTTTTAAGAGTCACTTTGATCGTAGGGATCGTTATTGTCCTCAAACTCGTTGCCCATTGGTTTGGATGGGAGATTATCTCTTTGAATCCTCTTTTGTCAGGCATCGTTGCAGCCAATGTTTTTCTAATGGGCTTTCTTCTGTCTGGGATTCTAACCGATTATAAAGAAAGTGAGAGGCTTCCTGGGGAATTGACAACCAGCATTGAATCAATCGTTGAGGAGGCCGTGACGATTTATAAAAGTAAGAACGTCCCCGTAGCCAAAGAATGTTTTACATATCTTCATCAATTTACGGTTTCCATGAAAAATTGGTTTTACAAAAAGGAACGCACAAAGGATGTAATGGAAAAACTAAGTGGTCTCAGTGATTTCTTCGTTGCCTTTGAACCCCTAACCCAGGCAACCTTTAAACCTTTATCGCACGGCTGGAACAGGAACAAACCAACATCCGACGTATACTGGTTCGTATCCATACAGTCGAGAAACCTCTTTTGTGTCATCTGGATATTTGATTGCGGAAATAACCACGGTTCTTCTTATCCTTGGGCTTATTTTTTCCAAAATAGAGCCATTTTATGAATCCCTATTTTTTGTCGGTGTTATCGCTTTCTTACTGACTTTCTTAATTTTGCTGATTAGAGATCTGGATAACCCGTTTGGTTATTACGAGTCAGACTCAACCGAGGATGTTTCCTTAAAACCACTGGATGATTTGATAGACAAACTAACAAAAGCCATTTAAAACCGTTATGTTGCTCTCAACGAAACCTAACGTATTTTAGAACCTTCTTGGAGTAGTAGAGGTGGATATAAGCAGGATGGATGAGATGGACCCTAATAGTATAAAAGGGCAGAGTCATTTCTGATCCTGCCTTTGTTTTCTAGCAATTAGGACTACTCAAAGATTTTTGCGAGCGCTTTATAGCTGGTATGCGTCGCTTCGACAGCGGCTTTGATTTTCCCGAACTCATTCGAACGTACCATTGCGGCAAGCTCGGCCACGGCTTTGTCAAGTTGGTCCCGTGCCACCGTGAACGATTCCTCTTTCCCCTTGAAGCGTGAGGGGAGAGTGGCCTTGTTTAACGCTGCCATCTTCTCTTGCAATTGTCCGACCGACACTTTGACTTCCTCAAGAGAATCCTGCGGCATGTAATAATGGTAGACCATGTACAGGACGGCATGGAAATCGTCCAACTCCTTGAGCGGAACGCGGATCACCCGGCCGATGGCTTCGTACTGCGCATGGAGCTTCTCGGCAGCATCAAGAAGCGGTTGCTTCTGTTTGGCCTCTACGGCTACCTTGTACTCCTTCACGATTGCCTGGAGCTTTTCGACACCATTTCTCCAAGCGACTTTCTTTTCACGCAGGATTCCCGGGAGCTCAGCATTAGCGACTGCGGTGATCCTTTGTTCAATCTCTGGAAGGAGAGCCGTTAGCATGTCGTAGTCCTTGTTGGGCCAGGCGGTATGCCAGATATTGAAGATTACCGTGTGGAAATCATTCAGTGCCGGGACGGTCGCTGAGGTCTCAGAGGCGCGGTCCTTGGTGGCTTCCTGCGACAGAAGCGGCTGACACGTGAAGATGAGCACAAGGAATGTTAGAAGTACTCGTCTGATCAGTAATAGTGTCATTACAAATATCCTCCGTGGGAGAAGAGATGGTTATAAGGGTTTTAATCATGTGAATGCTTAAGTCATCGGCGATTTTATATTCTGACTTCCCGGAATAGTCAAGGGCGAGGAGAAATCGGGGTATGTATGCCATTGGTAACACACTTTTTGGGGAATACGTAGGTTGGTGTATCCCATCAGCGATCATTGCGGAAAGAGACGTTGACGACGAGAATTTCTGAGTCACCTGCCGTCCGGACAGGAGGGCCCCAGACCTGGATGCCGCTCGTCACGAAAACGTGTGTCCGATTTTTTAGCTTGTATCCCCAGCTCAATTCGTAATGGCGCTGCGTGATGAAATTCACAGGGAACAATTGCCCGTTGTGCGTATGGCCCGAGAGCAGGATGTCGGCGCCGCTGCGACTGACATTGTCGAGATCGGTCGGCCGGTGTTCCAAGACAACGACAGGTAGGTTTCTGTCGCAATCTCGCAAAAGCTCATTGATCGATTTTCGGCCTTTGGATCGTCCGTCATTCCGGCCGACGAGGTAGAAAGCGTTGTCGATTTGTTCGACAGTGTCCTGAAGGAGGCGAATCCCGGCTTGATCGAAAAACGTCTTAGAGCTGGCGCCGTGCAAATCATGATTTCCGGGAACCCCGTAGACGCCGTATTTGGGCTTCAGGTGGCGGAATTGGGCTTCGAACTCTCCCAACTTCTCGCCCTGCCGATCGCCTTCGAGCACGTCACCTCCGATCAAAACGATATCCGGGTTGACAGCGTTGACCTTTTCTATGAACCGCTCCATCAAATAGCGGTTGGTGGTCTCCCGGAAATGAAAATCGGAGGCAAAGGCGATTTTCAACTGCCGGATACCAGAAGATTTCCGAGGGATTTCAATCGAGTACTCGCGGATCTGCGGGTAATTATTCTGCACCGCACCAATCACGACGACAACTACGGGCACCGCCAGACCCAGAAATAGCCGGGCCTGCTGGAATCGTTGGTATTTTACTGTTTCCTTGGATAAGATTCTTGTCACCCGACCAAAACCGATAGCAAGATCCAGAAGGATGACGAAAAGGACAAGGTAAAGCAGGAGGGGCAGCGAAAAATAGCCGGTAACCATAATTAAATTGGCCCAGCCCATGCCTGAAGCATGAGATAGCGTTTCAGCGATCGGGAAGGCGAGCACGAGAAAACTATAGAAGATAATGAAAAAGATTTTGAAAAGCCTTTGCGGGATCAACTTCCAGATGCGAAAACCGGCATAGATGATCAGAGGCGCGCAGAATAAAATCTCTCTCAGCAAGAACATGATTAGAATTTATAAAATTTGAGCCTCTTTTTCGCAAGGTTCGGGTTCATATTGAGGGCTGCCTTTTTTGAAAGGAATAAGGACGACATTGGGTCGAAAGAGCCGCGTCATGAGGATCGCCCAAGGCAACAAAATGAAATAACAAATTGAAGAACTCGCTTTAGAATGTGTTAGGGAGTAGTACATCAAACGAAATCGACCACAAGAAATGGCGGTGTCCTCTTCATACGTTCGAGCGCCAACCCGGCAAAAAACTTTAGAAGCGAAGTCAGCCATCGCAGGAAGGGTTTTCGCCCTAACTCTAAACCGAGGATTTCTTGCCACTATACGCCCCTTACAAAAAGCGGCAATATGATGGACAAACCAAAACCCCGGGATTCGTTCCGTTTATTACTAATTGGAATGTTGTATGGAGGCAAGATTTTCCAAAATCACGAGTACAGGAAGAAATTGATACTCTCTTTCATATTGTCTGCCAGAGCAAACCTTAACTTTTACAGTTTCTTTAAGTTCTATTTTACAGCGCCGGTGACCAGACCGCTCAGGAGATGACGCCTGAAAATGTAATAGAGAATCACGGGTGGAATGGAGTAGAGCACTGACTCAGCCATAAGGAGGTTCCAGGGAGGGTT
>Ga0315276_10003659_pt1 | contig 14095 bp, 14 predicted proteins | sample YL17G05_0_MG_FD_204542 | JGI IMG/M metagenome (GOLD analysis project Ga0315276, IMG submission 204542) | Sediment microbial communities from Yellowstone Lake, YNP, Wyoming, USA - YL17G05_0 | ecosystem: Environmental > Aquatic > Freshwater > Lake > Sediment | place: USA: Wyoming | collected...
ACGACGCATTAATAAACCGCCGCCAACCTTTCCATTGGCTGGTTTTTTTACTTTATTACTTTTAATCGCGTCATATTCACGTTGTATAGATTCGCGATTTTCAAAATGTGGATGTCCATCGTATTGTGCAGACAGCAGATTAAAATTCTTTACAAAGTCGAAGAATGCTACATTTTTAGGCTGATATTCCCAAATATAGTCGGATTTTTTGCTGGCGTCGTTTTCATCATCGCTGGCATCGCAACCATCTTCGCCGTAGTCGTCAGTTTGTTCATTTTTTACATATACAAAATTAAACTGTGATTTAAGTTCGTAAGCTTCATGGCCTGGTTTTCTAGAGCCGTATAACTGCCAACCGACGGGGTTTTGAATACGGGATATATTATCATCGAGTATATCATCCCACGAATTTTTCAAAGGCAGGTGTTTCAAGATGTCGGGTATTTTTTTAAGAATAGCATTTCGAAGCATGTGTTGAATGATCCTGTCGGCATGAATACCGATAATGAGATGAATGCCGTCTTTTGTAAAGTTATCGTCATCGGTATTTACATTAGGTTTTTCAAATACGAAAACGCTAATCTCTTTTTTTTCGGCATCTTCGATATTCAACATACTAGATATTTCATCCATATAGAGTCCAATAATATTTTCAATATCATCTTTTGTATGTTGACGAGTGTCAATATGCGATCCGTATCGAAAGTCCAAGTCGACCAAGATGGGACCACCACTTGGCAACTGTTTTTCTGTCAAATATTCATGGCGACGATTTGCGACGACATGTTTCGAGTATTTTGCCCAAAATTCTGGTAATTTTTCTGTTGAAATACAGAATGTTCCTCCTGACACACCATGTTCTTGACTGGGAATTCTAGTATGTGTGAAAGATAAATTTGCACACGAGGGGTCTCCTTTTTTAATATAAAATTGTTTCATATAGGTTTCATAGTCGCTTGCGCTTGATGATTGGGTTGACATTTTTGATGATTGTTTTTTGTTCTGTGGTGAATGATTTTGATATTCCATTTGTATATTATAGAGAGAGATATTTTTATATCAATTTTTCTATGTTTCAAAATATCCCTAAAAATAGAGAACTGTGTTTAAAGTAAAAGTAATATATGTATAAAAACTACATAAAAATAAAACGAATATATTATATATTGTTGAAGTATCGTTAAAATAATACTGTAACCGTTTAGAATGAAAAAAAATACAAATACTAATATACCTACTAATATACCTACTAATATATTTGAAGACGTTATTGAAGAAGAATTTAATGTTAATAAAATTGTAACAGAAACAAAAAAACCATCTGTGTCGTCGTCGTCGTCGTCCTCATCGTCCGAAAGTGCTTCCAATGTATGTATTCCTAAAGAAACAGTGGAACGATTATTAAAAGATATAAAAGACATGTTTATGTCGTCGCTTGAAGATATGGGTATTTATTACAAACATTCTGATACGAATATTTTGAAAGCTTATATAATGATCGTTGGGCAACCCGATACATTATATTTTGGTGGGTATTATTTTTTCGAAATAACTTTTCCGTCGGATTATCCACATGCTCCTCCTGTTGTTGAATATTTAACAAATGATGGAGTTACAAGATTTCATCCTAATTTTTATAAGTCGAAAAAAGTATGTTTATCGATGCTAAATACATGGAGGGGGGAACAATGGACAAGTTGTTTAACTATAAAGTCTATTTTATTGACGCTTTTATCTATAATGGATAGTCAACCAATGTTACATGAACCAGGTGTTACTGATAAACATCACGATTACAATAATTATCATAATATGATTTTATATAAAAATATTGACTTTTCTTGTATTCGATTAATGGATGAATTTATGGATACAACTATTATTCCTTTTGAAATCGAGTATAAAGAATATTTTTATAAAATTATGTTGGAAACATTTAAAAAAAACGCGAAAGGTATAAAGGAGGTTATTACTAGTTCTACAAAAATAAAGAATATTAATAAATTTTACATAATATCTGGATTATACAATATGTCTTTATATGTGAACTTTGACGAACTTTTAATTAAGTTAATTAAAGTCGCACAGAAATATGATGCAAGTATTGATTAGTAATTGTTATAGTTTTTTGACTATTAAATTTAACTAATAATAAATTGCATAAAATTGAAATAAACAAATAATACTATATTATAATATACAAACATTCTATCAAACAATCATGCACTTTTGTATAAATTGTAGCAATATGTATTATATTCGGTTGTCAGAAGAAGACCCCAATTCGATTGTATATTATTGTCGAAACTGTGGACATGAAAATAAAAATATTTCACTTGATAGTGTTACAATTTCCAAAACAAATTTTAAGCATAATAAGCAAAAGTATAATTCAATTATTAACAAGTATACAAAAATGGATCCAACTCTGCCTCGTATTAATACTATAAAGTGTCCGAATCAATCTTGTGACAGCAACGAATCGGGGAAGGAAAAAGAACGAGAAATTATTTATCTTAGATATGATGATATTAATATGAATTTTGTATATATGTGTTCGACGTGTGATACTGTTTGGAATATAGAACAGTCACTATCATAGTTTGTATTACCATTGCATTTATAATATTGTATAATATTTAGAAATGATATTATACTATAATAAATATTTTTTGTTTTATATAAATAATACTGTTATTTATATAATATAAAATTGAAATAAAATCAAAATAATATATTATATATAAGAGACACCTAAACAATACAATGCAAAAATCTGATCCAAAGTATGATTCTGCTTCTGATTCTGATTCTGGTCCTGGTTCAGATGATGAAAAAGCAAATAGTGATGATCAAAGTCCTAAAAAAAATACATTAACCAAGGTAAAATCCATATTGGGGTTTGGTGATGAAGATTCCGATAATCCTAGTCCAAATGTTTCTGATTCTGAAACTGAAACTGAAAATGAAGCGGGTGGTAGTGAAGGGGAAGAGGAAGGGGAAGAAAACCCAACTATCAGGGATGGATTTTCTAAATTATTGGAAAGTTTAAAAAGCGCTGTTAAAGGTAGTAAAAGTGCAATCGAAGATGTAGATGCAGACCTAAATGAAGGGTTGGAATTGGGTATGGGAATGGGCGCCGATAAACAATCAAGTCGTAAAGGAAAGTCTGCATCAGCAGCGAAGACATCAAAGACGTCTAGAAAAAAAAAGATACGCGGAGTGCAACCGACAACAGAGGAATTGGAATACAATAGTGATGAAGATGAAGGCGAAGGCGAAGGCGAAGGTGAAGGTGAAGGTAAAGGTGATGATGATGATGAATCTAAGTTAAAAAAATTTGACAAAGAATTAAGGAACGAATATTTGGTAAACTTTCACCCTGAAAGTCTTATTCAAAATTATGATGAGATTTATAATTTAGCGCGAGTTGTTAGGGACTCAAATGGTGCAGTTATTGACGGTTTACATAAAACATTGCCTATACTAACAAAATACGAAAAAACAAGAATTTTAGGACAGCGTGCAAAACAAATTAATGACGGCGCGACCCCATTCATAAAAGTGCCCGAAGGTGTTATAGATGGTTATCTAATTGCGATTAAAGAACTAGAAGAAAAAAGAATACCATTTATAATCAGACGGCCATTACCAAATCGTGGTTCTGAATATTGGCACATTGAAGATTTGGAGGTTATTTGTTAACACTTCCAGCGTTTTCCGCAATCGAGACAAGATACAAATGTAGTCATTGGTTCGTCTGCAGATCGCGTTTGTAGTTGATAGTATGTGCATTTTTTTGAATGACACTTGCGACATGTAAATTTATCTGTAGATGCTTCCAGTTTTGGTTCATACTTATTCTGGTCACGAATTTTCTTATCTTCAATTAGTTTTTCCCACTTTTCAGGACTCATTTCTTGATGACTCATAAATGCTAACTTATGTGCTTGTATTTCGCGAGTTTTCATCATATTTAGTATTCTTTCATTTTTTAAATTTACATATATAGTGCGAAGAAGGTCTAAATAAATCGCAACAAAATATACATTGTCCCATTTTTTAACAATACATTTTTCTTTTGCTTTTCCTAAAGAACTATTGAAAATACCTTTTTCAAGATTTGTTGCAATTTCGGCGTCTGTAATAATCTGACTTAACTTTGCGCGAACATTTTCACGAAATTGGATAGGGTTTGTGATTTGACGCATTTTTATTAAGATGGGTGTGATTTTGTATGATTGTTATTAACTAAATGTCGTTGTATATTAATAACAATCGAATTGTCTTTATTCAATTTTCCTATATATATAAATCTATAACTCTATAACTCCTAAAATACAAAATTTAAGGAAGACTCAATGCTGAAGATAATGCACCAGTTGTGTTAAAAAATATACCCTTAATCATTTCAAGTATATATACAAAGAAAGCAAGAAACATAAGGACCCAAGGAAGAAGCACTAAAAACCAAGAGAGGTTGCTAAATCCCTTTTTGCATAAATACGATAATACCCATGTCCATAAAACAATAAATACAACCTGAACTACGTATGATGTTTTTGTATCTTTTTTATATGTAAAGTTAAGACTTTGTAAAAAAGAATTATTGGACTCGTTTAAAGTAATTTGCTGTGATATCGCATTTAATCCAAAATAAGAAAGTATTACTAAAACAAAAGAAATTATTAAATAAATTTGAGCGGGTGTGCAAAGCTTGTCGAACATTATAAATTATATACTATATATAATAATTGATAAAAAAATATTATCAATTATTAAAAATACTATTATCAATTATTAAAAACTATTATCAATTATTAGTTATTGGTTATTTTTTATTTACTATATGAATATTCATCTTCGCTTAATTCGCTTGATTCATCGGTTTTCCATCCAGAATTCTCGTTATCGTCATCATCATCTTTTAACATATTTTTATCACCAGTATTATCTACAATACTTGTTTTAACTTTTGGTTTACTTTTACTTAACACATTCTTAGTTACAATATTTCTAGTTTTTTTATTAAAGTATTCATCTTCTACTCCATCCTCTCCATCAACGCATCCATCGCCATCATTACTTCCATCGTCTGAAGAATTATCACTATCAGTATCTGTATCACTATCATCCTCATCACTTTCATGATCGTCTGCATTACCTGCTACATCTACATCAGACTCACATCCCACTCCACCATCTACTACAAATCCATCTTTTAAATACCCATCGCGTGTTTTTCTGTTTTTAGGAATCGATTCTAACTCGTCTTCTTCATCTTCATCTTCGTCTTCATTCGCAACTAGTGACTCGAAACCTCCAAATAAATGTTCATAAATTTTATCCCATTTATCCTTTGTTAAATTTACATAGTTGTTTTTATTATCACGCGCGACTAGTGCACACCCACCGAAAAATAATTCATTATCGACGGGAGGAGGAAACTCATATTTATTTTCGTGGTTTGCTAATCCGTCATTTTTAGCCCATAATTCTACTATTACTTTAGTTGACGAGCTTTCATCAACACTTTTTGAAGAATAATTCCACTCTGTTCTTTTAATAAACCCATCAACTTTTTTAAATTTACATTTTTTTGATAGCTCTTCGGGACAAATTATATTTTCTTTAATATCATACTCCTTTAAGTCTCCATTTTTTTCAACAACAATAAATGTAATATTGCTTTCTTTACTTTTAACTTTTTTAGTTTCATGTATAATATTTTTATTAAGTTTTACGTCTATTTTTTCATCATTTGTTGATTTTGAATTTGATTTTGATTTTGATTTTTTTTCACCCTTATTTTCCATGGTTTGAATGTGTGCTTGAATATATCATTTGTATGTAATCGGTTTAAATAGTTTCTCGTATAATATATAAAGTTTAACTTAAAGAGATAATTATAAAAAGAGCATACAGCATAAATGGAGACAGCTCACAAACAAAAATCTTTTTACTCTAATAACAAAAATAACAAAAATAACAAAATAGATAAAAAGACTAGTTATACAAATAAGCCAACTCCTATAAAAATTTATTTTCCAAATATTTCTTTAAATAAAATAAATGATATTATAAATCCTGATAAAAAAGTAAAAAATAAGTCAATTAAATCAAATATAAATAGTAACTCTATTATATCAAAATATTTAGTAGATGAGAGGAATAAGACCATCATTTATGGTGCTACAGGAATATTTGAAATATTTAATAATAACTTATATCAACTATATCCTGTAGACAGATCGGTTAAAGAAATAACTATTAATAATAACTTGAATATTTTGCTCGATAGTTCATATATGAAAAGATCTGATACCGAATCATATCAGATACCATATTCTTACACTGTTAAATATAAAACAATTAAGACATATAAAAATGATACTAAGTCAAATATAAAATTTATAATAGAAATGGAAAATGATAACTTGTATGATTTTTACGTGTTGATTACATCAGCAGAAACAAATACTAATGAAAAACATGAAATAGAAATAAATAAATTTGTAAAAGATGAAATAATGTCGTTTTTATCGAGGTTAAACTTATATAGGTAATTATATACAGTAGTTAAAATGTGGGGATGGATAATAAAAGTTACAGTCATTTCATTATTATTAATATTTTTACTACATTATTTATATTCATTCTTTAAAACAACATTAACATCTCCAAAGTTAAAAGATTTAGTAAATAAACCCCAGGCAAAATATAATACAATTTATAATTCACTTAAAAGTGCAGGAGATGGAGGTTCTCAAAATTTAGGAGAAGATATTAAAAATAACTCCAGTAATTCTGATAACTCTAGTAACTCTAGTAACTCTAATTCATCTAATATGAAAGATGAATTGAAAAAATATTTAAAGGAGTTAAATGTTATGGGCAATAACGCTAGCGGTGGTAGTGGTGTTAGTGCTGTAAATACAGCTATCGAACATACAAATATTATAAATCCTCATAATGAAGAAGTCAGTATATATTCTCCCGATAATATTATAGGCGGTGTTGGTGCAAATGGTATATCTACACGAGTAAATAATATACCTAACTATATGCCGAATTTAAATAAAATAGATTCACAATCACAGCCAGACTTTGGAACACCGTCTATGTCGTCATCATATGCCTCCGCATATTCTCCTTATTGATCAATAATCGGTCGACCAGTGAATATAATATTTGTAATATAGTTAAAGATATTTTTATATTACAATACATTACAATAACCTAGTAGTATGTCACCCCACTTTAATGATATAGGATCGACTAGAAATAAAATGAATTTATCAGAAATAAACGCATTATCATTTGATGAACAGAATGAAATATTAAGAAATTTTCCTTCAACAATTAAATTTTCTTATGAAAGAAGCACTCATAAGAAAGTTTTATCGGACGTATATGTAATTATACCAAAAGGTAAGAAATATTTTGTATGGTTTACGCACAGAAATAGAAAAAATATTTGTATTTTTCTCGAAATAGGGTATCAGAATAAAATAATGAACATATTTTATCGACATGTTTCATTCGATGATATATTATCTTATGGAACTATATTTTATGGAACTTTATTTAGGACTAATAAAAACGATAACTTACAGAAAAATATATTTAATAACGAAATTTTTTCTGTAGAAGATATTTTTTATTATAAAGGAGACGATATTTCAAACTACATATATGAAGACAAATTAAAAGTAGTTAAAAATATATTTGATACAAAATTACAATATAATACTTCTTTTTTTAATAATGGGGTTGTTTTTGGATTGCCTATTATGACTACTAATTTTTTAGAAGCATGCGACAAGGCAGAGGAGTTACCTTATTCGGTCTATTCTATTCAGTATAGATATTTTGGGAGAGAAAGTTCAAATAAGTCTATGATCGAGTTTTATCATTTTGGAACTAATGGCAATAGTTACAGTTACAGTAACGGTAACGGTAACGGTAATAGTAATAGTAGCAGTAATAGTATTATTGGTTTAACAAAAGTGACATGTGACACAAGCAGGCATAATGATACTATAAAACAAAAACCATTATCAAATGAAATATATAAAATTTTCTTTATAAAACCTGATTTACAAAATGATATTTATTATATCTATCAAAGTAATACTACAAATTTTGAAGTTATTTCAAAAGAAATAGCACATATACCAGATTATAAAACGAGTGTTTTAATGAATAAGTTATTTCGTAATATTAAAGAAAATAATAATTTAGATAGTTTAGAAGAAAGCGATGAAGAAGAAGAATTTGAAAATATACAAATCGATAAATTTGTAGACTTAAATAAAATAATTAAAATGCGTTGTATTTTCAATTACAAATTTAAAAAATGGGTTCCCGTTTCTGTTGTGTAAAAACATATTTATAAAGCGGGGTATATATTTATGTTAATGTCTATATATATATGTCTATATATATGTCTATATCTAAAATAAAATATTTTATAAATATATATTATTTGATATAATGTTATCATTGGCGCCAACACAATATTTGAATAGAGAAAATGTTCATGGAGGACCTTTTACTACTGACCAAACTGGTGGTGTTGCAAATTCAGGAAATACTGCATTTGGTGAAGTTGGAGGAAGTGCTGCCGCTTTAAGGGGTGGTGGTTTATATTCCATAAGTGGTAGTGGCGGAAGCCCTAGTGCCGTTCAAACACCCTTGGGTAGTTCTTGTGGTATGATGAAGGGTGGCGGAAGACGTCGCAAGCATGGTGTAAAACGTAGTAGAAAGCATAGACGATCTCATTCTTCGAAAAAATATGCCCACAAACGTAGTCTTAAGTATCGTATTAAACATAGGCGTTCACGAAAACATTCTCATTCCAAGAAAGTCAGAAGAGGAAGAGGACAAGCTGGTGGATACCATCAATATATGGGAAACACACCATTTACGCTAGGATACAGAACTCCTGGTTTTAACTTAGCTCCTAATATGAGCGCTCTCGCAAATCCAGCTCCTTTTATGCCTTATAATAGTTTAACGGGTGGTAGGTAATGTGTATTAAAATATATTTATGTAGACAAAATTGTTTTTTATTTTTAAAATTTTTATCCATGGTTATATTATTATTTTATTATATACGTATATACATATATACGTATATACTTGTTATATCATGTTGGTTAAAGTAACTATTGTTATAATAGTAGCTGTAATAATATTTATATTTATTATAGCTCATTTTTGGATGGGAAGTTATTATAGAAATATTAAATTTAAAACACTCTTAACAGTTATTACAACATTTACTAGTATTATGTTTTCATCAGCAATAATTGTTCAAGTATTACAATATAATAGCCAAAAAGCAAATGAAGAAATTGACCATTATAACGATTTATCTAAAGTTTTTTTAGATGATATACTACAGATGTTTATTGACCATCCAGCAATGGATTATTACTATAATGATTTACTTGGTATAAAGGCAATAGATAAAAATACAAAACGAAATTATGTTTTAGAGAATCAAGTTTCAATGCTTATATTTTCTAAACTAGCAAAATTTGCAATATTTGCTCAACAAACGGCCGATAAAGATATTAGTGAAAAAATTGAAAACTGGATGGGGCATGTTGCTAAAACTTTTATGAAATCTCCTACACTACAATCTTATTGGGTAAATGAATATAAACCTAAACTGTCTGGTCCTGCATCAAGAAAATATATGGAAAAAAATTTTAAATTATAATTATTATTAATGTTAACATTCTAAATTTAAAAATATATATTTATAAAAATATATTTTGTTATTTTGAAAATTATTCTCCAAATAATGCTGACACATCTAATAAACAGCCCTTTCCCATAAGACCTAACTTACCTTTTGCCATATTACGTTTGTTTTCATGTTCAGATTCTTCAGTATCAAAATCAACACAAATACCATCATTTGTTTTCGGTATTGAAAGATTAAGATTAAGATTAATATTCAATTGATCCGCTATACTTTTTTGCCCCGATGTTTTTGTATTAGGGTGTATCTTTTTCGACACACTCGTTGATTCGCCTTTTCGTTCCGACGATACTTTCCATTTTGTCGTATCTTTATTGTAATTTTGTTCCTCATATTCTTTATTATCGCATATCAAAATTTTATAATTCTGTGACTTATAATATTTTCGTCTCTTATACCATTGACTCATGAAAATATCATGCTCATCTATAATATCAACCACAAGAGGCGAACTATGTTTTTGACGCAGAATTCTTCCTACTGACTGACATACATCCGTCTTTGGTGATGCCAATATTAAACTTGTAAGCGTCTTAATATCCAATCCCTCAGATGCCATAGCATATGTTGCTATAATTACCTTTTTACTTTCGCTTTGTTTTAGCGCAGCTTCCTTCATTCCACCTATATAGTATCCCACCGAACCTCCAGCTATATTGCGATGCACTATTGCGTCGTGTAAATATGTAATTAATGACTTATTATGCGCTAGTATCATAAACTGTTGATCTTGATTCATTTCTAATTCAGCGGCTAAAACACGCAGAATAAACTCGCTTCTATGACTGTAACTACACAACTTCGAAATCATCGTGCTGAATTTCGGATTACCCATATAGTCATGCTGCGTCTCATTAAACTCCTCATCGTCTACGCTATATACTATACCTTTCACCAATACGCTATGCTCTGATTCCGTCTTCTCTTTATGAACTACTGGCCCAATAAACATCTCAAATACTTTTGTTAACCCATCCTTTCGCTCCATCGTCCCCGATAACCCCAGCGTATATGTCGTATTTACTTTCATCATACACCTCGAAAATACCTCCGCACCCATATGATGACAATTGCTTACTATTGGACCAATGCGCATTCCATCCACCATTTTTAATACAAAATTATGGTTGTCTTTCACCTCGATATCATATACAGCATAACCCTCATCTGATTTTCCAAAAATCTGCGCATTTCCCGGTGTTTCAAGTGGAGTATAATTTTCACTATATAAGAATGCTGTTGCTGTTAACAGACCATTTGGAGATAATGCTTTATATAACTCAAAACTACCAATCTCGAGTTGGTCAGTAATATTATACATACATTCAATATAATCACCTATTTCTAGCTCATCTGCACACTTATATCCTTTTTTGGTCAATATTTTGTGTTCTGGTGTGCAAACAAACGAACCACACATTAAATATACTTTGATGAGCTCCTTCCGATGCCTTTTCCATGCATGCATCATTTGCCCCCATTCAAATCGTTCCGTGGTTTGATTGTAGCTCAGAATTTTTGGCAATGCATCTACCAATTTATCAACATCCTTCTCTATTCTCACATACTTATTGTATATACCACTCGATATACCTCGCGCAATCCACATGTCATATAATGCTCCGATTTCCATAGGTCCGCGCGATGTGTGTATAAGTGTATTACGCGGAAAACATTCGTCATATATAGTCAGACCAAACTGTCGGAATGTGTCTTTCGGATATTCCTTCATAGACAAAGACTGTAACATACCAATTACTATATCTTTGTTTTCTATATCCATTATTTGTCCCTGTATTTTACCAACACGAGCACCAGGCAGAAATTGCTCTATTCTCTCTATCCACTGGTTCAATAGAAACGATTTATGAACAATTACAAGAGCACACTTTCCCAAACGTGCTACTATATTTAGAGCCATTACTGTTTTACCCTTACCTGGATCTACGTCTAATAATCCACCACCACATTCACCTACGTGCTTTATATACTTATCTACTATTGCAATTTGATATGGACGCAACTCGCCGCTGAATTCCAACTCGACTTTGTTTCCTGGATTTATTAGTATTCTATCTGGCTGTCCATATGTATCTATACCAAAATAGCGCGGCATATACAATTTAAGTGGAGATTCCAAGTATATGGGAAATGGATTAGGTTGTATTGGCGATTTAGGAATAAACGGCTTTACGGTTAACTCTGTTCTTATATAATGCTGCTCTTCTACAGATAAACATTCTTTGAAAATTGAATATCCCTTTTCCCCTAAGTATGTTGAATAATTGTCATTTTTTTGTTTAGACGAACTAGATGTAAGAAGATCGTGTTGAATAGGATTCGGAATAGCAAGAGGAGTAGACGATTTTTTCTTCATAGTGTGTTATTATGCGTTGTTTTTTTAACAAGATAAAATAAGGTGGATACTAGTATTACTATTTTTATTTAGCCATTTTCAATTTTAACTATTTTGAAATTATTCCAAAATAATTGATAAATAAAAAATATAATATTATGATATACGGAAATGTTGAAAAAAAATGATAGTGCTAATAAACTAATGAACGGTCAGTCTTTGTTATTTATTATTTTTGTTATTTATATTATTTTTAATATACAAACACCTGACCCCGTTGCTAGTATTATCGACTCTACTCTCGGGTATGTTGTTATTATCGGACTGTTCGCCTTAATGGCCGTAAATCTGCATCCTTTAGTTACACTTGTCGGAATTTTTGCCATTTATCTCCTATTTAAACGCTCCAGTATGGCTACAGGATCACTCGCTATGGTTAAATTCCTCCCCACCGAAAATGTAAAAAGCCAATACTTGTCGGCATTTAACCAGTTTCCTGTTACTTTAGAGGAAGAAGTTGTCCAAAAAATGGCTCCTTTACAGTCTGGCCCAATGATGGCTCCTAAAACGTTTTCCCCTGTTTTAGATGACTTGCACGAAGCAGCAAATGTAAATTATAACGGAGTTGTATAAATATTAGACCATAATGCGGATATTTTTATTTTATTGATATATTAGATTATCAATAAAATAATTTGATGCATTGTATGCATAGTATGTATATAGAACTATATTCTCACGTTCGCGTAAATGCCCGTTTTCCTAAACTTAAAACAATAATTCCTAATACAATTGACAAAATAAACTGAACTGAGCCCGATTGCATTAAAGAATTAATTAATTTCATACCTTGCTCTCGCGAGTCTTTACCTATTTCATCTTTGGATTCTTTGTATAGTTCCTTGCCTTCTTCACCTGTAGGTTGACAGTCTATATATATTTTATCATCAGTTGCTTTACCTTGATAGTTGGGACCGTTCGAATTAATATACAATGTTTGAGTTGTAACTGCTGGATATAAATTTTCAACTCTAAGCTTAGATAATTTTGTATTTAATTTATCTACCGCTGTTTGGCTAATCGTCTGTCCACTTTTTAACATATCGAATACAATATTGCTTTGCTTACATGTAGCTGTATTAACATAAAAAAAATAATATGGCGTATTAGGAATAAAATTATTTAAATTAAAATTATTTATATTTATTTGATACCCTTCATTAACATTTACAGATCTACCCGCCGTTTGTTTTGTAAATTCATTTATAATGTTGTCTAAAACTAGACCACCTGATTTTAAATTTGATGACGACGATGAACCAGATGACACTATAAATGGTATTGATACTAATAATTTCTCTTTATTGTCACCTTCGTGACTTATTACAAATTCAATATCTGCTCTAGTTCCCTTGTATGTATTTTTAGATGGTTGGAATATCTGTATTCCAGATACATTATATTTTTTTTTATTTAGAAATGCCTGTGAAACTGTTCCATCCGATTTTAAATCATAATTTATTTTTAACATACCTCCAGCATTAAATACTACACACGAGCTATCATTATAGTCATATTTATAGTCACAATACATATTACAATTTTCGGCTTTTACAGTAGTGTCTATATTTATTGGAAAATCACATTCATTCATTTTATTTTTCTATTTACGTATTGATATATTATTATTATACTAAATATATTTTTTATTTTATATAAATTATATATTTTAATTAAAGCATTTAATTAAAGCATAAAATTAAAAATATATAAGTAATATATATTTAATATATAGGTTATAGGAATTATAAAATGTCAGGATTCAGTAGACCATTTCGCGAATCGTCATGGTTTGATAACTTTTTTGATATGAGTGCTTATCACCCATCTACGGATATAAAAAAACTAGATTTTCAAACTATAGAAACGGTTGTTATAAAAACAGATAAAATTGATGTATATGA
>Ga0315276_10003665_pt1 | contig 14070 bp, 16 predicted proteins | sample YL17G05_0_MG_FD_204542 | JGI IMG/M metagenome (GOLD analysis project Ga0315276, IMG submission 204542) | Sediment microbial communities from Yellowstone Lake, YNP, Wyoming, USA - YL17G05_0 | ecosystem: Environmental > Aquatic > Freshwater > Lake > Sediment | place: USA: Wyoming | collected...
CGTCCACGTCCCAATATCATCAAATCTGTATTCAAAAGCCTTTATTTCTCCGGAAACATAATCTGTACCGCTCTCAGCCGAACAATACGTGCAAGTCCGTGCTATTGTGTAAAAACCGCCCCTTAAGGAATGGCCAGGGCCATGGTAATTTCCTGCTTCATAAACTTCGATAGAACTGGTTGCCCAGGATTCCCTGATTCCCGCATTCACCACAGCTCCTCCGCCAGTCGCTAGCCGTGCACAAAGCTCTAATTCAGCCAATCTTGTTGTAACCATAGCAGTATTGGTTGCAGTGTACCCTCCTCGAGATACGCTCGCCAAAACCATGTAGGAAGTTTCTGCTTCTTCACGGTTATAGTAGTCACAGCCAGGCGCGAAATGAAAAGATGTGGAAGTTAGCGTTGAAGGACTAGGTGAACTATATTCCCAATCGCCGGTTTCGTCTTCGCCGCAATCAATTCGGATGTCGATTGGCCCGGTTGCCCAGCCCCCGGTATCGACAATGATTTCTACGCCCCCTAACGGTGCTACGCCGCTGGACGGGTCAGCAGTTACATTCACTGTCAAGGACGGCTGCGGAGCGACGTATAAAGTATAGGTAGCATCATGCGTTTTAGAAGGACTGGCACCAGTAATGGTTATAGTATAAGTTCCGACTGGGGTAATGGCTTGGGTCTGAATCGTCATTGTCCGGACACATTCATCGTTCGGCGTACAAGAGTTTGTCGGAGAAAAAGATATTGATATCGTGGGTTCTGCCGGCATTGTGGGTTCTGCCCTTGCTGCAGCAGACAAAGTAACTGGTTCTGCCGGACCTTGTAATCTGCCGATTCTCACTCCGATGCTGTTCGAGCCGCTTTGATAAATCGAGCCTGCATCGATTTCCGGGGCAATATTGAAATCCCAAAGAACATTGTCAAACGTATATGTTACTCTTATGTAGTCGCCGTCATCCGTTGTGGCGCGCAAAACAAGGGTGTGCGTACTTTGGGGATAAGAGGAAATATTAATTGTCCTGTGGAATTCGTACCCGTATCTTATAAGCGATTGGCAGACAGTGCATGTAGCGCTTCGGCCCGTTACGGTTTGATGCCAATCTGCTGTAGCCCCTAATGTCATGCTCACACTGGCTCCATCATCAATGCTGTAAACCAAAGCTGTTATCCTATAAGCTACGGCCTGCCTTAAGCTGCACGCATCCCTATCGGGACAATACCCCCCGCTTTCACTGGGCCCTTGCATGGTTCCCGAAAGAAAAATGGTATTGGTCGCGTGTTCAGGACTTACGCTTCCAATGATAGCCCCATCAAAACCCCCCTGTGCTTCTGCAAGCGGAATTGGCTCGGAAAAGATAAAAAGAACCGGAATAAGAATGATTCCGATTATTAAAAATCTAAAATATGTAAAATATTTTGTATTTGTTTTATTGATACAACTGAACGAAAACTTCTTCATTATCTATTATTATTTACTAATAATATTTTCTATATATATTATAGCACATCTGTTTCTTTGCAACAAAAAATCCCCCACCAAATTTTTGGTGGGGGACGAACGTACTACAGCGGACTGATGATTTCGATTGTATCATTATTGTGGAGAACAAATACCACGTCTCCGTATTCCGAACCATTGAAAATGAGTTCGATTTCCTTGCCCTTGAAGCAGATGAAAAAGCGTTTGCGCACCTTGCCTCTTTTGCGCCAATCCTCGGCGCCCATCGTAATCCTTGTTTCTGTTTTTATCGGAATATTACCGACAGCATGGGTGTTCTCGGATATTTTTGGCATAACCGCTGCCCCCTGGGTGTTCGAATATTTCCAGTTTAACGAAACCACCTCTGACGACTCGAGGTACCAAGGCTCTATTCTCACATACTTTACTTCCACGCTAATGTTTTTGGGAGTGGTATCCGGCGGTGGCGGCGGATCTGGTCCGGTAATGGTTCCGCAGCCCGTGAAGAACGTCACGGAAATCATCAAAATCGCGAAAACAATCAAACAAACGTTCAGTTTTTTCATTCTATCCTCCTTAAGGATTTTTCGGAATTTATTTATATAAAGCGCAAAGCGCAATAAAAAGAACTGAATCTATATATGTTAACCCTTCATCTTTCTTAATAAAATTTTCGGTATTACCAACGTCCGTAGCCGTAAGGCGGCTTCGCCTCTGAGTGATATATCTATGATGCTATAACCGAGAAAGGTGCAGGGTAAATGTACAAAAATGTACAACTTATTTTCTTAACTTTATTATACGCCCAAAAATCAAAAAAGTCAATAGTCCGTAATTGTATTAAAAAAAACAAGCAATCTGATGCTTGTTTTTTTCTATTCCTTGTTTTTAAATTCTTTAACAAATTCTTTCAATCCTTCTTCGCCTAATTCGTGAATCATATTTGTTAGCTCTTGATGCGAAGATTTTTGAACGTATTCTAGCCAAAAATCAAAGTCTTTTTCTGGTTCCCGGGCCTTACATTTTAACCAAAATATTACAAATTCTGATCGTTTAATTCTTTCTGCGATTTCAACAGCCTTATCAATAAGTTCTTGGGGAATTTCCGGATCTTTCTCGAATTTTTCTTTATTTATTCTAATTGGTAGTTCCATAAAATTAAATTTTGGGCGGTTTATAGACTCGCCCGGGTCTTGGCGAGGGCTCACCCGTTATTGTTGGTTGTCGCCGCCGGAAAGTTGATTTACCAATTTTTGATCATCAAAATTTAAAGCCATTCTTATCATTTCTTTTAGGTTCTTCTTGTCTACCTTGAAACCATATTGTCCTTCTTTCCATTTAATCAAATATATCTTTAAAAATAAATCGTGTAAAAAACAAAGTTTCGATTCAAGGTATTTATCAAAACAATTATCGATTACAAGTAATTCGTCTACTTCTTTCGCGTAGGGAATTTTCCTTTCTAGTAAGAAATAAAGTTTTTTAAAATAGAAGGATTGAAGATTCCCCGTGTTTTTACTTATAAATACTTCTATTTCCCCCCTTTCTCCAGGATCATCTGTGAAAAAATCTGACTGTCTTTTCATGACTTTCTTCATGTATTTATGGAAACATAATGGTTCGTTATTAAAATAAAGTTTAATCAACTCTTGCTCAAATTCCGGCCTATCTTCTTTCTCGCATATTCTATACCGACTAAAATCAATCTCTCTTTTAATCGGATAACACGGACGAGATGGCGTCAAAAGCATCAAATTTTCATCTGGGGTTATCGATGCTTTTTCAAAATAAATTTTATTACAATAATCTGCAAATTCTTTTATTTTTGATGAATAAGCAAAATAAAGGGGCTCAATCTGTAAGGAACTATCATATAGCTGAATTCCTCTCTTGGTTATCTCATCTCTTTTTTGCGACAACAATTCTCCATCGCCTACCGTTTCTGTCAAAAAGGCGGATATATTATTTTGAATATTGATCTTATCTACATATATCGATTTCAGATTTCTCAAGAAAACATCTATCGCCAAACTTCCTGGAATAATTTTGTCTGATGCCTCCTTGATTGATTCTTGTAGAATTTCGGTGTCTTTGTCGCCCCTGAGAGCGTCTTGAAGACTGGGCTTAATAAACTCCGTAAATATGTTATCAATATTACCCCTTACTTCTTCGTCTAAATATGGATAAGGTATATTAATCTTTTCGATTAAATTATCCATATCATTCTCGCCTATTCCTATGTCTAAATTATTAACCAACTTTCTTTCGTGGATAACCGAATTTAATTCTTCTTTAATGTTTTCCATCATGATTCTTGTTGAGGATCCTGTTGATTAGAGTAAAAATTGACCCCTTTGTTAGATAAAGTAAAAAACCATACCCCCAAAGGAGGACTATTTAATTTTTGGATATCTTCAAACGAGTATCCTTGTTTTTGATAAAGGAGGGGATCGGAAACAATAAAATTTTCTTTGTCGTAACCCGTTATTAATCTCGCATGCACCTCGCCAGATTCGGTAGTACCATTAATAATAATGGGTTCACCGCTCATTAGACGATCCCTCAATAAGGCAGGGGTTAATTCAATGCCCGTGTACTCCTGAAAGTGTTCATTTTTCTTACACTCATCAATAACTTTTAAATAATTTAATCTCAGCGTTTCGGCAAAAGCGTTATCGAATTTCTTATCCTTATAATTGAATTGGGAAAAAACCTTAACGTGTAAATTATTTTTTAAGGCATCTTCTACTAAATCACATAGTTGAATTGTTTCAGTGTTGGGCCTTAAAAGCTTATCGTATAATTCTTTTTCTTTTTCTTTTGTTGGTTTAAAATCTCTCTTAAATACATTAACAGCCATCATATATGCTGCAATAGAACAAGTATATGGGCTTGTCTGACGATAATGCATATTTTTAAGTTTATAATTATTCTCTAGTGTTTTTAGTTTTTCCCCTAGGATCTCTTCGGGATCAGAAACTTGAATTCTGTTTTTTGCTTCCAAATTTCGAATCAGCAAATCTGAAAATCGTTGTCCGTCGGCACTATTTATTAAATCTAATTCTTTAAAATCGTTATGTAACTTCATAAATAAAAGCACATCATTATAACATAATGAATAATGAGGGGTAATGTCCTCCAAAAATTCGATTATTTCTCGAGTCTTTTTTATAACATGCTCTTTTCTTGTTTCTTCCATGTTTTTTGGGCTATCTAAGGGTATTTTTTCTTTCATGCGATAAATTTTCTAAACAATGCGCATCTTTATTTATTAAATTATTTTTAGCATACGAAGTCGCGATACATCCCCCTAAGCACAAATTGAATAATTTACATTTTCCACAATTATTTTTCCTGATTTCTTGGATATAATAAAATTTTTTGAGATATTCTAATAAATCGAAATTATCAACATTAAAGCCCGTATTAAAACCACTCATTCTCGAACAAAGCTTAATGTCTCCATCGGGGTAAACTGCAAATCCACCATTCGGGACTATGCACCCAGAAATACAATTTAAACCGACAAGATCAAGATTACGTGCTCTTTTATTACTTTTAGCCTCTAGGTAGGATATTGTTTTTATTACTGGATCGTCTGTAATAAACGACGATCCGAAAATTAGTTTAATTTTCCTTATAACCCTTAAAAAACTATCAAGACTTAGCACGTTCTTATAATCGCTACGGTTCAACGGACAAAATCTGTCAATGCTTATCAATAATCCTGGATGAGCTTCTTTAAGAGAATTTGCAATTTTAATTTGATTCGAGATATCGACACTTTTCGAAAGCATTAATTTTACAACGCTTTTAATATCATTTTCTGCCAAAAAGGCAAGATCTTCCTTTCTTTCGCTCATAAGCGCAAGATTCACTTGAACCACATCTATTTTATCTTTTAAGCCCAGAATGATTTCCTTGGCTTTTTTATAATTTAGGTCATTGATTAACAACGAAATTTTCGAAATAAATTTTTGAGAATATACAAAATTACAAATTTTTTCTATCTCGGAATGCATCCATAAATCGCCACCTGTCAAATTTAGATGTAGAAAAAATTTATATTTACTAGTCCATTCAGAAAACTTCAGTAAAAAATTTTCGACCCCTTTAAGGCTAAGATGCAAATCATTAACTTTTTTTAGATAACAATAGGAGCATTTTAGGGTGCATTTTTTAATTAAATTAAGCTGAATCAAAAATGGATTGCCAATCTCTAAGGGTTTCATTGTTAAAATACTTTAATTAGATAATCATCTAATTATCAGCAGCAACACAAATATGACAACCTTTGTTTTTTATTGCCTTTACTTTTAGATTTTTATTCTTGTTGACTTTTTTAATGCTATGTTTTTTCATAAAAATTTACGTGATTTAATATTATTCATTGAATTACGACCTTTGATTTGATTTACCCTCCTTCTTTTCAGATTATACACCCAAACTCGTAATTTGTCAAACGATTTTCCGACCTCTAACTTCAGTTTACAAAATTACACTAAGATTGTAAAATAAAAACAACGAACATGTTTATACCACAACACAATAAAAAAGCAATGCGCGTATTTTCAAAACTCGTTAGTGGACTTAATCGTATGGGCATTACGCCGATTGTTTACGGATCACTTGGTCTCGCATTTTTAATTAAAAAACAAATACCAATCAATGATATTGACATGATTCTACTAGACGACGACTTCGATAATCGTTGGGAAGATATTTGTAAGTTTCTCATCAAAGATATGAAATATGCTATCGATCCTGAACATAAACAAGAATTTTTGAATGATATTTTAGTATCGTTTATGTCTGTAAGCGATATTCGAAAACTCACCAAAATAAATATTTCTCAACTACAAAAAACAGCTAGAAAGGAAATTACTTACTACAATCTTACACTTAATCAGCATCTTAATATTTATAAAAATGGCCTTTTAAATAAATTCCGAAGACAGAAAAAGGAGAAAGACGACAAAAATAAAATTGATTTAATTAGAAGGTATTTATTAAAAAATAGGGAGTAATAAGTCAAACTTATTACTCCCTAGCGCCACATTTAGTGCGTTGAGCTGCGCGATGCGCATTTCGTGCACATTAAACGAGCGCGCGCCGAAGTTCTTCTCGATCTCCATATCGGGGCGAACTTTTTCATGGCCGCCTCCTTTCATTAAATTTTTAAATCATCACCCCCTTTCTTTGATAATGTAAGGGGTATTTTTAGCCATAGCTCTGGTTGTTGAAACGGATTTCCTGTCTCTGCGTAATTCGTACCCATACAAAAATTAAATAAAATCTTCCTACCCAATACTGCCTTAGTCTGATTAGCTACCTTAAACATTGCTGGTAGATTTATAATTCGACGAATATCATTATTACAAATATTCCCTATTGGTAGTGAGTATTGACTACATGGCCATACATCGCCATTAGACATTATACCGAAAAGAGCTTTTCCTGCTGCACAAATTAATTCTTGCGGATTTCTAATATTGAATCGGGTAAAAAAGTCGGGGTGTTCAACCGTAAATTGTTTAATTTGACTCTCTGAAATGTTTAATGAAGATTTATTGGATTCAGGATTCTGATATTCGTTTACAATTGGCCATGAAAAGTCTTGTCGTATATCTAAATCTTTAAATAGCGAAATAGTATCATTGCGCGTCTCAAAGTTTTTAGTCATGATGGGTGTGGCGACTTCAACATAATATCCTTTCTCTCTGAGAAGACAAAGATTTCTCGTGGTTTTCTTAAATGATCCATCAATCGTTGTAATTTCATCATGAACCTTTGAATAACTTGAATATATTGAGGTTTGTATACGCCCAATTCTCAACGATTTGGGATCTGCTTCTAAAAACCATCTGGGAAGATACTGTAAATTGGAGAAGATCTCTATTATAAACTCTTTTTCCGTTGCAACTCGAAGAAATCTTCTAAGATTTCTATTAATAAACGGCTCCCCGCCTGTTAATACCAGTAAAAACACGCCCATTCTTTTCAGGGAATTCAAAAAATCACTAATCTGTGTTTCTTCCATGGCCTGGAAAACGCTGGGAATCACTGATTTAAGATTCTTGCCACTGATATAACAATGTATACAATGCAGGTTGCAATTTTTATTAAGTTCCAAATTTACGACGGTGGGAAATGAAAATTGCATACCCAGATCAATAAGGTTAGATCTACATAATCTTGTATTCGGCCCATCACCGGTTCTAATAAGAAACCTTCTTACTTCATTGGGAATATCGGAGTTTAAATCTGATAATAATGATATTAATTTCAGAATGTCTTTTTCCTTAATGTTAAAAGACATTATTTCGCCAGTTGTATAATTTAGTATATGACTTTTACCATTCACTACGCGATATAGGATTGTGGGTTTTTTGTTGGTTTTGACCATTTATTCCTCCTCTGTTTTATCTATCTCAACCATTGCTGAAATGCAGCAAATTCAATTGTAAAAGAACCTCAAAGATCTATGTTAAAGGCCGTTTTGACCTTTTTGTTCTATGTCGTTAATCTACAACGAAACGTATATACTTGTCAACCCCGTAGTAGATTTTTGGCTGTCCCGCATTTGCGGGGTAAATATAATTAAAATTAGCCAAAAATTCACTACGGGGTCAAGCCTTTTACCGCTACTATATATGACGATTGATAACCCTAAAAATTACACTTTTTTACTGTCTAAAAGGTCTTCTTTGAAAACCGATTGCATTAGGTAGAAATTACGGTAAATTCCGTTTTTGATTTTCATCAATTTTTGATGGCTTCCGCGCTCAACTATTTCGCCTTTTTTAATCACGAAAATCTTATCAGAATGGGAAATCGTGCTCAAACGGTGAGCAATAATAAAAGTGGTTCGCCCTTTAATCAGGCGCTTTAATGCTTCCTGGACCAGTTTTTCCGAAACCGAATCCAGGGCAGAAGTTGCCTCGTCCAAGATTAAAATTTTCGGGTCTCTTAATAATGCCCGCGCAATGGCAATCCTCTGTTTCTGCCCGGTGGATAATTTAATTCCCCTTTCTCCGACCAGTTGTTTATATTTCTTGGAAAATTTTTGAATAAATTCATGCGCATTCGCAGCTTCGGCAACTTTAATAATTTCCTTCATCGAAACATTGGGCTTTCCGTAAGCAATATTATTTCTGACCGTATCATTGAATAAGCTGATTTCCTGCGGAACAATGGCAATGTTTTTTCTCAATGAATGCAGATTAACTTCCTGAATATCACGGCCATCAATGAGAATTCTTCCTTTTGTCGGACTGATATAACGCGAAATCAAATCCACCATTGTGGTTTTCCCCACCCCGCTTTCTCCAACCAGTGCAACAACCTCTCCTGATTTAACTTTAAAATCAATGCTCCTCAATACCGGCTTTTTCTTTTTGTAGGAAAAATTCACATTTTCAAAAATCACTTCTCCGCGAAAATCTTTCAATTCATGCCCACCTTCATATTTTTCTGTTTTCGTTTTAAATAAAACAAGGGCCCGCCTGATAATCACCATTCCCCTCTTAAACATCCGATAATTATTTCCCAAGTGGGCAAAGGGCTGGTAAACCAGATTTATGTAACCGACGAACATTACCAGCTCGCCCGCTGAAACAAGCCCGGCACGGAGAAAAAGTATTCCCATCCCGAAAACCGCAACAAATCCGAATCCGATAATTGTTTGTTGCCAGGCATCCATTTTAATCCAAGCCCGAATAAACACCCCAAATCTGTCAGCAATATCCGAGAAATTTCTGATATTTCTTTTTCTTTCAAATCCTTCGGCAATACTCGACTTTACAACACCGATATTATAAGTGGCGTTATAAAAATCTCCGTATCCTTTTTCATAGGCCTTATTTAATCTTTTTTGAGTTTTAATAATCGCTTTTGTTTTCCAAAGTGTAGCAAGAACAAAAAGCACAAGAATTACGAAAACGCCCAGCGAAAGCTTCCATTCAACATAAGCCAAAATCCCCAATCCGATAAATGCCTTCAATAATCCCGGTCCCACCGATAAAGTTAAATCCTGGATAATTCTTTCGAAGAACTCGCTTGCCCGGCTGACCCTCTGAAGAATCTCCCCCATTTTTTTATCTTTATGAAAGCTAACGGGTAAATTGGAAATATGATAAACCAAATCAAGAAGCAGGTCGTTAGAACTAAGCATGGAAACCGTGGAATTCATTCTGTCGGCACGCCTATCGATCCAACCGGAAAAAAGAGCAAGAAAAAGCCAAAAACCTAAAATCTCAAAAATTAAATCTATATTGGCCGAACCCTTAGATGCCAAATCGACAAGACGGCCGTAAATATAGGGAATAGCCGCGCCAATAGCTGAAGAAATAATTGCCAAAAAAATTATAAAATATACCTTCTTTTTATATTTTCGAAGGTATTGCCAAAGAGTCTTAATTTCTTTAGAAAATTTCATATTTAATTGGATTATAGCAAAAATCAGGCTCTTCGTCAAAAATGGTTTTTGCCTTTATTTTGCATTTATTCTATAATTATATTGGAATGGCGAAATCCGTTCTTATTATTTTAATTATATGATTATTTTATAATTAAGGTATTAATAATTAATTAATAATTTTTTCAATAAAATTATAACTATGAAACCGGGTATTTTAATCGCAATTATTGCAATTCTTGTGATTGCTGTTGTTGTCGTTATTATCGGGACTTCGGGAGGAGAAAAAACAACTCCTGGCGCGGAAATCAAGCCACTTGAAGAAACCAAGCTTGCCGAAATTACCGAAGACATTAGGGGTATTTCCGGAAAAATCATCGCCATGGGCAAAGACATGATAACCGTGGAAGCCCTAATTATGATGAAAGATGCGACCCAGGCACCGATAAAGCATAATGTAAAGGTCACCGCGGATGCAGGCACCTCAATCACTAAACTCACCTTTCCTTCTCCGGAAAAAATGATGGGCAGTACCGATCCAATAGTACCGAAAGAAGAAACGCTTAAACTCGGCGAACTAAAAATCGGGGACACGGTAGATATCAGAGCAGACAAAAATATTTACGACAGTATTAAAGCGGGTACACCGTTTGTGGCAAGTACGATAAATGCGATTGCTTACGAATAAAATAAAGAGGTTTCTCCTCGACTTATTTTTTCCTAAAAATTGTTTAGGATGTAAACAACCCGACACATATTTGTGTCGGGATTGTTTTAATAAGATCCCACTCGCCTCAAATAATACTTGTTTCTTTTGCGAAGAAATCACCGGACAAGGACGAATTTGCATTAACTGTAAAAAAGAAAAATATCTCGATAGAGTAATTTCCGCAAGCGAATACAAGAATCCGTTAATCAGAGATTTAATCCGTGCTTTCAAATACCATTACGTCCAAGAATTGGCAGCGCCTCTTTCACAATTATTAATACAGATAATGGAAAATCAAGGTTTTGGATTTCACCTGTCCGCCAATGGACGGGACAATTTAGATTTTGTTGTTATTCCCGTGCCTTTATTCAAACATCGCCTGCATTATCGCGGATTTAATCAGGCCGAATTAATTGCTCAAGAAATCGCAAAACATTTTAAATTACCCATTGAAATAAATACCATAAAAAGAAAAATTTCCCGCGCCCCACAGGCGAAAATCAACGACATCGAAAAAAGAAAAACCAACATCAAAGATGTCTTTAACATTGTCCCGAGCGAAGTCGAGGGAAAAATTATTCTTTTGATTGACGATGTAATCACTACCGGTGCAACATTAAGCGAAGCAGCCAGGATTCTGAAACAAAATAAAGCCAAAGAAGTGTGGGGCATAACAATTGCGAAAGGTTAAAATACACGGTATAATAGAAATATGGCTGAATTGATTAATTCCAAAAGGGCGTCTCTTCCCTCAAAACAACAGAGACGGTTTATAAATAAAATCCTCTTAAAAATTCCGATTAAAAAAGCGGCAGAATTATGTGATATCTCCGAAAAAACCATTAGGGATTGGCGAAGAGAAAAATTTTCCATGAACCTAAAATCAATCCAAATATTATCCCAAATAACTAAAATCTCTTTACCCATAAATCTTGAAATAAAACCGAGGTATTGGTACGTAAATAAGGGCTCGTCTATTGGTGGAATTGCCGTATTTAAAAAATACGGACGAGTCGGAGGCGATCCGGAAAGTCGGAAGAATAAATGGTTTAGGTGGTGGAATAAAACAGGCAGATTTAAGAAACATCCAATTATTAATGTTCGTCTACCTATTAAAAAACCCCGAAAAACAAAAAAACTGGCAGAATTTTTCGGTATTCTTATAGGCGACGGTGGGATAACTCAAAGACAAATAACTATTACCCTGAATCATGTAGACGATAAAGAGTATTGTGGTTTCGTAATTAAATTAATTAAAAAATTATTCGATGTTCAACCAAGCGTTTATCATGATGTCAAAAATTCGGTCAATGATATCGTAATATCAAGAACCGAATTGGTAGATTGGCTCCATTCCCTAGGATTACCGATCGGCAACAAGGTAAAACAAAAAATTGATATTCCGAAATGGATAAAAGAAAATAAAAAGTTTTTAATTTCCTGTATTCGTGGTCTTGTCGATACTGATGGTTGCGTAATTAAACATTCTTATTCGGTTAACGGAAAAAAATATAATTATAAAAAAATAGCATTCTCCAGTCGATCCGAACCGTTAATTAAAAGTGTTTATAATTCTCTTGAAAAAAGCGGGTTATCGGCAAGAATTACAAAAGACGGAAAAGATGTCAGGATAGAAAACAAAAACGAAGTAAAAAAGTATTTTGAAGTTGTTGGCTCACATAATCCAAAACATTTGAAAAAATATCGTAAATAAACTATAATAAATTTGCCTGGAGGAGTCGGATAAAGGTCATTCCAATGGTTTGCTAAACCATGACCCCGAAAGGGGTCTTGTGGGTTCGAGTCCCACCTCCTCCGAACGCAACATGAACGAAATTAAATATCTTAAAAAAGAAAACAAGCAACTAAAAGAAGAAATTGAAAAATTAAAAGACTTAGTCACGATTGATTATCTGACCAAGGTTTATAATCGCCATGCATTTTCCCATTTTCTAAAAAGCGCCTGTAAGGAAGTAAAATGGACAGCCGAGCATATGAGTAGGCGTCAGAGACAGGAACATTTTTCTCTATTGCTTATCGATATCGACGATTTCAAGAAATTCAACGATAAGTTCGGACATCTTTACGGAGACAAAATCCTCAGGAGAGTGGCGAACTTCCTCTCAAGTTCTGTGCGTGAATTCGATATTGTCGCGCGCTGGGGTGGTGAAGAATTTGCAATAATCTTACAGGAAACTAATCTGGAACAGGCAAAGAAAAAAGCGGAAATGATACTGAAGAATGCGAAGAAAAAATTACCCCTTACTTTCAGTATCGGTATAGTCGAATCAAACCCCAAATACTCGCCAACACAAATTTTCAAAAAAGTAGACAAGGCCATCTATCAGGCAAAAGAAGAAGGCAAGAATCGGGTTGTTGCGGCATAAATGGTGGGGTCGCATAGTGGACTAGTGCGGCGGTCTTGAAAACCGCTAGGGCTGAAAGGCTCTCGTGAGTTCGAATCTCACCCCCACCGATTTGGACGAAGTCTTCGAAAAATTTTAATTATTAAATAAATTAACTTATGACTGCGCAAATAATCAAAACCGAGACAAAAATAAACAATATTCTGTTCTGGCTTTGTTTCTTGATTACGATTCTCGCTATAGCAATGACGCTTTTAGAATTTTTCAGCCGCGACGAATATCCGCCAACCAGTATTTCCCTGTTCTATGTTGGCGTTTTGGCGATTTATTCCCTGCACAAAGAAGCAATTCGTTTTTTGGAATACGCAACTCCGGAAAAAAGCCACAAGTCGAAAAAAGGAGAATTATTTGTTTATTTGTGGATTGTAATGACCGGCATTCTTTATTCAATAAACTTTTTCACCAAAAATCATTATTCTTATTCTGAATTTGGCGAACAAACTGCGAGCCTGATGACTGCGACCTATATCACGTTGGAGGTCGGTATTGTTTTTATCCTCGCCAGAATCATGAAATTATTAATGATTAAATTCTTCAACAAATCAAATGAAAGATGAAATAAAGATAAATGATTTACGGGAATTTGAATGGGAGGCTGCAGAATTCGAAAAAACCGAAAAAGAAAAATCCTGGTTTATCTTACCGGCAATAATTACGATTATTTTAGGCGTTTTTGCACTTCTGGTTGATAATCCTCTGTTTGTGGTTTTGATTATTTTAAGCTTCGTCTCCTTTTACATCTACGCAAGAAAATCTCCGCGCATCATTAAATTCAGAATCGACGAAAAGGGGGCGGAAATCGACGGAAGGCTGCATGAATTTGCGGACCTGCGTTCGTTCTGGATGTTTTACGATCCGCCACTGGAAAAAACTCTCAGTTTTCGCGGCAAAAAAACATTTTTCCCTTATCTGAGAATTCCCTTAGACAAGGAAAATCCGACAGAAATCAGAAAATTCCTCTTAAAATTTCTACCGGAAAAACGCCACAAAGAATCAATTATCGATATCTGGATGAAAAGAATCGGATTTTAACTTATCCCGCCGAAGCACTGGCAAGAGCGGAA
>Ga0315276_10003666_pt1 | contig 14069 bp, 9 predicted proteins | sample YL17G05_0_MG_FD_204542 | JGI IMG/M metagenome (GOLD analysis project Ga0315276, IMG submission 204542) | Sediment microbial communities from Yellowstone Lake, YNP, Wyoming, USA - YL17G05_0 | ecosystem: Environmental > Aquatic > Freshwater > Lake > Sediment | place: USA: Wyoming | collected...
GGTTGTAGTCGAGTTGACTCATCAAGCGCAGTGCCCGGACATCGCGAAACAGGATCCTCAAGCGGTAGCCACTGTACTTCTTGTGTTGTAGATGCATCTCGATTTGCAGCTCAGGTGTGGACGCCAGTGACGGCTGAATCCAGGTAATACTGAACGACCGCGCGATCGAATAGTCGTGAAGCTTACGCAGTAACTTCTCGTCCGAGCGCTCAGGCATTGACACTCCAGATCCTCTGAGCAGGCATATAAATCGGTGCGCTTTACAGCGCTCTCTACAGCGTAGATTTACAGCTGGCGGTTGACGATGCGCAGGGCGCGGCCGACGACTTCCACCTTGTCGCGGGCGCGGTCGATCAGCAGCGCGCGGGCGGCGAACTCGGGGTTGAGCGGCATCAGCGCCAGCAGCCCCTGCACTTCGGTGTAGCTGCGCAACTGGATCTGGTTGCGGTCGTTGATCGCCACGATGTGGCCGCTCTGCAGCTCGCTGGCCGGGCTGATCACCACCCAGTCCCCGCGCTGGACCAGCGGCGTCATCGAGTTATCCGCCACCGCCAGCACGAAGCCGTCAACGTCATCTGCCACCATCGCCGCGGGCAGCTTGAAGCCGGCAGCCATCCCCGCTGAGTTAGGCAGCGGCCGCCAGCTGGAGTCGTAAACCGGCAGTGTCATTTCCTGCGAGAGCTCTTCAACCTTGAGCTGCTCGCCCTCGGGTGCCGCGGGCAGGCTGGCCACCTCGCCGCGCTGGCGGATCTGGTCGCTGAGGAACTCCAGGCTGGCCAGGCCGCGCTTGAGCAGGTCCATCAGCTCGGCGGAACTGGAGACTTCCACCAGCGGCTCGGCGTCGAACAGGTTGCTCTTGAACTGCCCCTCGAGGTCGCCGGTCGCCGGCATGCTGCTGGACAGCTGGACGATGCCCGCCTTGCGCAGCAGGTGGATCTCGGGCACTTTGTAGGCGCGCGCCAGCTTGGCCAGTGTCTTGGCTGAGGGCGTGTAGATCCCGTTTTCGATCTGGCTGATGTAGCCCTGGGTGATCCCAGTCTGCTCCGCCGTCTGCGTCATCGTGAAGCTGTTCTTGATGCGCAACAGCTTCAGATAGTTGCCCAAATCGCTACCGCGCATTTCGGCTCCCCAAATATTCTATCGGCATTATGATAATACCTGAGTGCAGGAATTATAGCAAGTAAAATTCGGATTCACGATTCGCGCAGTTCGCTGGCGACTCTCAGCAGCTGCTTGCGCAGCTTGCGCGAGCGCTTGGCAAGGCTGCCGTGGTAATCCCACCAGTTAAGCTTGCCACTGAGCACAACGTCATTGCCCAGCAAGTCAACCTGCTGGTGGCAGAGCCTGAGGCAATGCTCCACTGAGTGGCAACCCAGCAGCGGCGTGAACTCCAGGCCATCGCGGCCGATCAGCTTGGGGGTGATCACCAGCGATACCTTGTCCACCGCCTGCTGCCTAATGGCTTCCTGCGCCAGGCGCGCCCCGCCCTCCACCAGCACACTGCGGATGCCGAGCCGGGCCAGCGCCCGGCTAAGCTTGCCCAGCTTCAGCTTGCCCGAGCCGGTTTTCGGCAGGCCGATGATCTCCACGCCAGGTGGCAGCCCGCCCGCGGTCCTGGCACAGCTCTTTTCGGCGACGTAGATCGCGCGTGGCAGCTGCTCGCGGAAGCTCCCGCCGGCCTTCCACAGGTGCAGCTTGGCCAGCCGCGGCAGCGTTTCCAGGTGCGGATCGAGAATCACCGGCACAGGATTGCGCGCCGGCGTGCCCTCATCCAGCGGACGGTAGGCTGCCAGCACGTCCGGCCGCACGGTGAGCCGAGGGTTGTCCGCCAGCACGGTGCGGTAGCCGACGAGCACGGCGTCATACTTCTGGCGCAGGTAGTGGGCATAGCCCAGGCTCTCGGGACCGGAGAGCCACTGGCTATTGCCGTTGGCGCAGGCCACCTTGCCGTCCAGGCTCAGCGCCAGCTTAAGGTGCATATATGGGCGGCCGCCGCGGCGGTTCTCCAGGTAGTAATCCAGGAAATCCTCGCACTCCTCCTGCAGCACGCCTTCGCGGGTCTCGATGCCCAGCTCGGGCAGCAGCGTCGCCGCCATGCCCGCTGTGCGCTGATCCGCGTCGCGGCAGCCGTACACGACGCAGGCCACGCCCGCCGCCGCCAGCTGCTGGCAGCAGGCGGGCTGGCGCCCGACGTGGCTGCAGGGTTCGAGGTTGACATAGCAGGTCGCGCCGCGCGCCGCCTCGCCGGCCTGGCGCAGCGCCAGCACCTCGGCGTGCTCCTCGCCATCGTGCAGGTGCGCCGCGCGGGCCAGCACCGTGCCATCCTTGACCAGCACGCAGCCTACCAGCGGGTTGGGCGAGGTCCAGCCCAGGCCGCGGTGCGCCAGCTGCAGCGCCTCGCGCATGTAGTACTCGTCGCTGCCCGCGGGATAAGGGTTCGCCGTCAATTTCATGGCCCAGGCATCATAGCAGCTCGGCGAGGTCAATCATCTTGCTCAGCTCGGTCCATTCCGGTTCGCCGGAGGTGGAGAACTCACCGGCATAGCTGGAATTGAAGTCCCACCACCAGTGGCCGTCGCGCCAGCGCCAGCACATCTTGGACTGGAAGATGCCAACCCCGTCGCCCTGCTTGACGCGGCAGGTGGCGATCGCCCAGATGGTGTTCTTGTCGCTGTTGCTGACACGCCAGCTGGTCAGCTTCAGCGAGTCGACGTCCTTGTAATAGTCGGCGGGCACGTACTGGTTGACCAGCGCGCCGACCTGCTGCTGCTCGGTGGGCACGATGCCGGCGACGACGGCGCTGGTCCGCCCTTCCCGGGCGTCCTTGAGCAGCTGAAGACAGGTCTGGTTGAAGCGCCAGTTGCGATACAGCCCGGGTCCGAACCAGGCGGCAATCACGACCAGCAGGATGAGCACGGCCAGCACCGGGGCCAGCCGGTTAGCAGTAGTGTTCATCTCTCTCTCCTTCCAGGCGATTTTGCGCCGCCGCTGTTAATCCTGCAACCCCTCCGCAGTCGGGGCACGCTACTTCAGAACGCAATCTAGTACCAGCCGGCAGCACATACTTACGCAGACTCAAAAAAAGGGCTCCGGTTGCCGGAGCCCTTGAAATTCGCTGCAATTTGGCCTGCGCTACTCGGCTTCGAGCTGGCAGAACATATTCAGCACCATGTAACGGCGCTGCTCCTCGGGCTTGACCTCGGTCAGCCGCGGCTTGCCCGACACGTCGGTCGTGCGGGTGTTGTAGAAGAATTCCATATTGATGATCAGGCCGGGGAAGCGCATCGCGAAGCGGCCGTCATAGGGCCAGCGGATCCGCTGGATGCCCGCTTCCGCTTTCTGGTACTGCCAGTCGATGAACGGCGGGCGCTCGATGCCGAAGATCTCGCCGTTCTCGTAGTCGAACCAGTAGCGCGCGGCGATACCCATCTGGCCCCAGCTCTTGAACTCGGTGAGCTGGTCCTCGGTGCGCTCGTCCCATTCCATGTTCCATTCGGCGACGCCGCTGGCGTCGATCACCGCCACCTTGCGCGTGCCGACGGTTCGGAAGTCCACCACCCGGAAGAGGAACTTGGTCATCACCGGCTGGTCGGTGGGCAGGCCGGGCACGTGGATCGGATAGGAGTGGAACCACATGTCCTCCTTGTAAACCGGCTCTTCCGGCACGTACAGGAGGTGCGTCCATTCAAAGACGTGGCTGATATTAATGTCGACGTAGTAGGTCTTGCCTTCCTTGTTGGAGACCAGGCGGTTCTTGCTGACCTTGCGCAGCAGATCGAGACCGCCGATGTCCAGCACCTCACCGCGCTTGTTGGTGATGTAGTTCAGGCTGGTGACCAGGATGGTGTCGAGGTTGATCGTCGAGTTGGAAGTTTCACCGGCATAGCCGCCACCTCCGCCCTGATCACCACCACCACCACCGCCGCCGCCATCACCGCCGCCGCCACCGCCGCCAGGCGGCTCCTGCATCGGCTGGCCAAACAGGTCGGCCGGGCCCGGCGGCAATCCGAGGTCGGAGACGAACGGTCCGACGCTGCCGCCACCCGCGCCGCGCGTGCCACCGCCGCCGGAGCCACCACCACCACCACCGCCGCCGCCGCCATCGCCACCGCCGCCGCCATCGCCACCGCCGTCACCGCCGCCGCCGCCTTCTTCGCCACCACCGGGGATGGCCGGCCAGGGCTGGCCGCCGAAGCGCGGGTCGACACGGTCGTTGCCCAGCGGCGTCTGCAGGGCGCGGACGTTGTACTCGTAGAACGTGATCGCATGGCGGTTCATGCCATACAGCGACTCAACAACGGTGTCCTTGTAAACGGTGCCGATGAGGAACTCGCCCATCGCCATCTCGTCTTTGTTGCCCGGCGACACGTGTTCGCCGGTCATCGCGAGCTGGAACATGTAGCGCGAGCTGAACCCTTTATCGGGATTGAAACTCAGCTGGATCGCCGATTCCTCAAACGCCGCCGCTGGCACCAGGCGCCAGACAGCCGCGAGCAGCGCCACTGCAACTAGCAAAGCAAAGCGCTGGATCTTAGGCATCACTTCCCACCTTTGGCCACACCTTTGGCCCCACGCATTAAGACCAACCAACGTGAGAGATGTTTCAAGAAAGTGGAGCTGAGGGGACTCGAACCCCTGACCCTCTGTCTGCCAGACAGATGCGCTACCACTGCGCCACAGCCCCGTGTCATCTCAACTCAACCTCCAGGGCGGCGGCCCACAACTCCTCCAGCCGGTAAAACTCACGCATCGCCGGCAGGAAGACGTGCACCACCAGGACACCGTAGTCAATGAGAATCCAGTCGCCAAAACGGTATCCGTCGAGACCATCGGGCATTATATCATAGCGGGACAGCTCGCTGACGACGTTGTCAGCGATGGCGCGGTTGTGGATATCGCTCATCCCGCAGCACAGGATGATGTAATCCAGGTAGTCCACTTGGCCCGTCAGATCGAGCACCAGGACCTCATCGCCGCGTTTGTCCTCGATCGCCCGGCGGACGATGCCCAGCACGTCAGTCATCGTCAGATCGTCGGCCGCCGCCGCGCGTACTGCTGTTCTCTTAGCCGCTTTTACCATGCTGCTCCAATGCTGCTCGAATCAATTCCAAGCTACCAGCAATGATACCTTGTGCCGCGGCCGGCAGGGGTAGCGGCGCTGCGGGGTTGCTGATAACGCGTACTACCGGCCACGGCGGCGGCCCCGCGGGCGGCCGGCTAGGGCTACGCCTCGCCGGCGATGGCGGCGATCGCGGCGCGGGCCAGCGCACCGTACACATCGTCGTTAACGCGCTGTTGCAGCTCCGGCAGCGCCGCCGCGGCCGCCGGCCCGATCTCCCCTAAGGCGATGATCACCTGCTGGGTGACGAAGAAGTCGTCGGTGTTGAGCGCCGCGCTCAGCGCCGGCACGGCCTTTGCCGCCAGCGGCCCCAGCAGGCCCAGCGTCTGCGCGCTCCACGTGCGCGCCAGCTGCTCGTCCGCCTTAAGCCCCTGGCACAGCACGGGCACCGCAGCGCTGGCGGACGGGCCCAGGTCCCCCAGCATCTGCATCGCGCGAAGCCGGTTGTCGGCCGGCACCTGGGGATCGATGACCGCAGCCGCCAGCAGCTCGGCTGTAACCCAGTCGCCCGGGGCGATCATCCCCAGCGCCAGCGCCGCGCTGCTGCGCGCCAGCGGATCGGAGGACTTGGCCTGCTCCTTCAGCGCCGGCAGCGCCGCCGTGCCGATGTCGGCCAGCGCCAGCACGGCGCAAGACCAGACGTCGGGATCACCCAGCAGTCCGGCGATCGCTGCGGTAGCTTCCGGCGCGCGGGCGTCCAGATACACCAGCGACATGAGCGCCTCTTTTTGCAGCAACCGGTCCGGCCCCTGCAGCGCCTCGATCACAAGTTGCGTAGCCTGTTCGCCGTAGCCGTGGCCCTGGCCGATCAGCCGGATGATGTACAGGCGCGCCTCGGGTGCATCGCGATAGACCTTCACCAGTTCGGCGTCAGTGCTGAAGTAGTGCAGCGAGTCCAGCGCTTCCACGGCGGCCAGCGCGGTCATCCCTCCCCACCGCAGGGCATCAAGCAGCGGTTCAACTCTCCTTTCGGCGGGATACGGCATCTGTCCCAGCACCTGCGCGGCCAGGACGCGCTGGCTTTCGTCCTCGCTGCCCAGCATCCGCAGCAGCGGCTCCAGCGCCGGCTCACCGATGCTGGCCAGCGTCGCGCCGGCGGTCTCCTGCACTTCGGGCGAATCGCCGTTCAGCATCCTGATCAGCGCCGGCACGGCCGGGCCGCCATCCTGGCGCAACTCCGAGATTGCCCCGGCCGCAGCGCGCTGCACCTGCCAGACCGGATCGCCAAGCGCGGCAATCAGCTCAGGCAGGGCCGGCGTTCTATCAAACCACCGCCGCTCGTGGAACAGCTCACCGAGCGCATAGCAGGCATACTCGCGCTCAACGTCGCTGCCCTGGCTGAGCGCCGCGCGCAGGCCGACCATGGCGTCCGGGCCGATACTTGCCGCCGCGGTGGCCGCCGCGCGCGCGTTGCGCGGTTCATCGGCGAACAGCCTGATCAGGCTGTCCAGCGCCGGCAGGGCGTAGTGGCCGTAGTACTGCAGCCCCAGCACGCCGGCCAGCCGTACCGCCGACGACGGGCTGTTCAGCAACTCGGCGAGGCTGGCCACGTCCTCGTTGGCGGACGCCAGCGGCGCGAACTGCTCATCGTCGGCCGGCTCCTGCGCCCCGGCCGCGGCCGGCATCAGCACCACTGCCGCCAGCAGTGCAGCACTACACTTCAGCAGCCTGGCAATCATGGGTCAAGCATAGCACCGTCACCGTGCGCGCAGTGAGCAGTCCGCCTCTCAGCCGTGCAGCTTAGCCAGTGCTATCGCCGTCTGCCGGACTCTCCGGCGCCGGGCTTGAGCCATCCTGCGCTCCGTCCGCCGGCGTGCCGTCCACGCCCTCCACGGTTGGCGGCGGCGGAGGTTCGAGGTTGGTGACAAACGCGCGCGCCTTATCCACGTCCTCGGGCAGCATCGCCTGCACAGCCATGCCGCCGGTCTCCCCGCGCAGGTGGTCGGGATACTGCGGATCCTGCGGGCCATAGCTCTGCAGCGTCTGGCTCTGGATGGACAGCGGCGAGTAGTCGTCGATGTGCTGCGCCAGCGCCAGCAGCTGATCCAGGGTGAAGTTGGTCAGCACGCATTCGTTCAGGCGCTGCGCGGCGTTTTTCACCTGCAGCAGCTGCTGGGGACTGCGCGAGTTGGCCATGCTCATGGCCTTTTCCAGCAGCAGGCGGATCACCGTCTGCTGGCGCCCCATGCGCGTGATGTCGCCCAGCATGTCGTGGCGGAAGCGCGCGTACTGCACGACCTGCTCGCCCGTCATGTGCTGCGGGCCCTGCTTGAAGTGGATGTGCAGGTTGCCGCGGCGGTCGTCGTAGTTCATGTCCTTCTCGACGTCGACGTCCAGCCCGCCCAGCGCGTCCACCACCGCCGCCAGCCCCTCGAACTGGATCACCACGAAGTACTGCGGCTCGATCCCCGTCAGCCGCGTCACGGCGTCGCGCGTGTTCATGATGCCGGCATAAGGATCGTCAGGCTTCTGTATCTGGCCGTTGGCATAGCTGTGGGCCAGCTTGTTGAAGCCCACCTTGCCGCTCTCGCCGACCTGCTCCACCCAGCCGTCGCGCGGGATGGACAGCAGGCGGATCTGCTTGGTGGAGATATCCGTCGCTGCCAGGATCACGCTGTCGCTGCGGCGGATCGCGTCTCCCTCGCCCTTGCGCTCCGGGACGTGGTCCAGCCCGACCAGCAGCACGTTGATCAGGCGCTGGTTGGGAAAGGCGTTGCTCAGCGACAGGCGCGGATTAAGTATGTTCTGCATGCCGCGCTTGACCGAGCGGCCGATGTTCTCGTGCGTGCCGGTGACCGGGTTGAAGATCGGGATGTTCCAGACCAGCACGGCCAGCGTGGCGCAGAACACCAGCAAGCCGGCCAGCGGGTACATGAAGCGTTTGCGCGTATACCAGGGGCGCCTGGGCGGTCGCGCGCCGCGGCGCAGATCGCTCATCCGCGCGCCCTGCGCCGAAGCCGCCGCCAGCCGCTCGTGCGGCGCAGCGCGCAATGCACCTGGCGTTCCCTCCAGTTGAGTCCTGTCTCTCGGCAATCAGACCCCGCGGCTTAAGTACTCGTTATACACAGCGACCGTGGCCGGCTCGACCAGCCGCCCGCGCTGTACAGCATACAGCAGCTTGAAGCGGCTGACCATCAGCACTGCCCGCGCGAGATTGGCGGGCGCCACCTGCCGCAGTTCTGCTATACCTTCAAAGTCGCGATCAGCCGCTACCTGGTCGGCCACGAACAGGATGCAGCTCAGCGTATCCATGTTCGGCTGGCCGGTGACATGCCGCGCGACCGCTGTGCGCACCAGCCCGTCCGTAACACCAAAGCGCTCGGCCAGCAGGGCGGCGCCCACCTTGCCGTGCAACAGCATCGGCCATTGCCGTTCCACCGGCGTCACCTCAATATCGAAGCGCTGCGCCTGTTCGATTAACTGCGCAGCGCTGAGCCGCTTGGCATTGTCGTGCAGCAGGCCGGCCAGCTCCGCGCGCTCCGCCAGCTCCGGCGCGTGCGCCAGCGCCAGCGCCACCGCGGCCTCCGCCACATTGAGCGAATGCTGCACGCGGTGCGCGCCGAGATAGCCGGCAAGCTGAGCCAGATAGCGTTCGCGGTCCGGTTGGCCAAGCATCGCGGGATTATAGCGGCGACCGCGACTCGTGCAGCCTGGCGCGGCGCGGCGCCTGCTCTGCCTGGCTGATGAAGTCGCCGTAACTTACAAAGTATCGCTGTACGGCTCTGCTACAATCCGGCGGGAAGCGGCTGGCTTGGGTCGCATACAGCGCGGCAGCATCAGCAGGAGGTCCGTGGCATGGCGCAGCACAGCAGGTCTCGCTTGAAGAAAGCGGAGCTGGGAGCTTTACGCGAGCAGGCGATGGCGATGGCCGGTATCGGCATCACGCAGTACGCAGCAGACGGCACGGTGCTTTACGCGGACCAGCGGGCGCTGGAGATCCTCGACCTCAAGCACAAGTACGCTGACCCGGCGGAGCTCTGCGGCCTCAACATCGACGACCTGCTGCAGTACGCCGAGGCGCCGGGGAGCCTGCGCCAGGGCATAGTGCGCCACGGCGGCGTGGCTGGCGGCGAATATCGGTTTCGCACGCTGAGCGGCAAGGAGCGCCACGTCCGCCACGACTCGTGCCTGGTGGGAGACGGCGAGACGGGCGAACAGGTGGTGCAGTCGATCTTCCGCGACATCACCGATGAGAAGGCCACCGAGAACGCGCTGCGCGAGAGCGAGGAACGCTACCGGCGGCTGATTGAGGAAAGCCTGGTACCCATCGTCGTGATCCAGGATGAGAAAGTGGTGTATGCCAACACAGCGCTGTGTGAGCTTGCCGGCTTCACCGCTGAAGAGCTCATTGGGCAGCCGCAGGCACTGCGCATCCATCCCGACGACCGGACGCTGATCATGCAGCGGTCGGCCGACCGGCTGGCGGGCAAGTCCGTACCGTTGCGCTACGAGCTGCGCGTGCTGTGCAAGGATGAGACTGTGCTGTGGGTAGAGCTCACGGCCTCGCTGTGCATGTACAAAGGCCGTCCGGCCATCCAGACCTCGTTTGTTGACATCACCGAGCGCAAGCTGGCAGAGCAGCGCCTGCGCCAGACCGAGCTGCGGCTGGCGACGCTGTTTGAAAACCTGCCTGACGTGGTGATGTACGAGACCGGCGGCGGCCGCGAATATGTCAGCGACAACATCCGTAACATCACCGGGGTGCCGGCTGAGCAGTTCATGAGCGATCGCACCACCTTCCCCGGACTGATGCATCCGGATGATGATGCGCCGATGGGGGACGCAATCCGTCAGTGGAATGCCGCCGGCTCTCCAGGCGTGCTGCAAATGGAATTCCGCTGCCGCCGCCCGGACGGCGAGTGGGGATGGCTGGAAGACCGCATGGTGCGCATCCGCCCGGCAGGCGAGCGGTCGTATATGGCGGGCGTGCTGGTTGACATCACGGAACGCAAGCGCACCGAACAGGCGCTCGCCGAAAGCCGCGCGGAACTGCAACGCATCGCCGACGGCGTGCCGGTGCTGCTGGCGCACTTTGACATGGGCCAGCGCTGCCTGTTCGCCAACCGCGGCTACGCCGAATGGTTTGGGCGCAGCATCGAGGAGATCGTCGGCCAACAGCTGCAGGACATCCTCACCGAGCGGGCCTACGCCGCCGCACTGCCCTTCCTCGAACTGGCCGAGCAAGGCATTCCGGTCAACTACGAAGCTCCTGGATTCGGCGGGCCAGGCGGCAGCTTTGTCCAGGTCAGCGTCAATCCGCACATGGACGCCACGGGCACGGTGCTGGGCTACTACGTCGTGGTCAGCAACATTACAATAAGCAAGCAGGCCGAGGAGGCGCTGCGCGAGAGCGAGGAGCGCTACCGGCGGCTGGTGGAAACCGCCCAGGAGGGCATCGTCACTGACGATCCGGACGGCCGGATCACCTTCGTCAATCCAGCCTTCGCCACCATGCTGGGCTACGGCGCCGACGAACTGCTGGGCCGCTCGATCCAATCGCTGTGCGATGAACACAACGGCACCCTGCTCCGCCGGGGCACATCGCAGCGCCAGCAGGGCAGGATCACGTCTTACGAGGTGCGACTGCAGTGCAAGGACGGCACTGAACGCGACTTCAACCTGACCGCCAATCCGCTGCTGAGCCGGGAAGGCCAGCACGAGGGCGCGCTGGGGATCTTCACCGACATCACCGAACGCAAGCAGGCCGAAGAGGCGCTGCGGCTCAGTGAGCAGCGCCTGCGGCAGGTCATCGACCTGGTGCCGCATTTCATCTTTGCCAAGGACATCGAGGGGCGCTTCATCCTGGTGAATGAAGCCATCGCCGAAGCTTACGGCACGACCGTCGAGGAGCTGACCGGCAAGACCGATGCCGACTTTGCGCAGTCCGCAGCAGAGGCGCGGCACTTCCGCAGCGATGACATGGAAGTCATCGCCAGCGGGAAGTCCAAGGTAGTGCCCGAGGAGACGATCACCGACGCTCAGGGCAACGTACGCTACCTGCAGACCACCAAGATTCCCTTCACCTTCTCCGGACTGTCAGCGCCGTCAGTCCTCGGGGTGGCGGTCAACATCAGTGAGCGCAAGTGGGCAGAGGAAGCGCTGCGCGAAAGCGAGGAGCGTTACCGCTACCTGATTGAGCACATGTCCGACGGCCTGGCCATCGTCGATCCCACCGAGCATTTCACCTTTGCGAACCCGGCGCTGGAGCAGATCTTCGGTGTGCCGCCGGGCGGGCTGGTCGGCCGCGCGCTTTTCGCGTTCACTGCGCCTGAGGCCAGCGCGCTGTTGCAGTCGCACACCGCGCGCCGCCAGGCAGGTGAGACCACCAGCTATGAACATGCGCTGTTCCGCCCGAACGGCGAGCGCCGCGAGGTGTTCGTCACCGGCAGCCCGCTGATAGACAAGGAAGGCACGTATACCGGCGCCTTCGCGCTGGTGCACGACATCACGGAGCGCAAGGCCGCCGAACGCGCGATTGCCCAGGAGCGCGATCTGCTGCACACGCTGCTGGACGGCATTCCCGACATGGTGTACTTCAAGGACACCGCCTCGCGCTTTGTGCGCATCAACAAGTCCCAGGCGCGCCTGCTGGGTACGGCGTCACCTGAGGAAGCGCTGGGGAAGTCGGACGACGACTACTTCGCGCCTGATGAAGCCGAGTGGCGCAGGCAGGATGAGCTCAGAATCATGGCCACGAGCCTGCCGCAGGTTGGCAAGATCGAGCGCATTGAGAAGCCCGACGCCCCCCCGCTGTGGCTCTCGGTGACCAAAATCCCGCGCCGCAGCGAAACTGGCGAGATCATCGGCACCTTCGGCGTCTCGCGCGACATCACCGAGATCATCGAGACGCGTGAGGCGCTGCGCGACAGCGAAGAGCGCTACCGCGCGCTGGTGGAGACGATGGATGAGGGCATTCTGCTGCTGGACGCAGATGGCGTCTGCCAGTTTGCCAATCCGGCGGTGTTTAGCATCATCCAACGCGACAATCGCCCGCTGGTCGGGCACAACGTCCGCGAATTCCTCGCCGCGGACCAGCATGGCATCATCGATGCAGAAGGTGCCCGGCGCCGCAAGGGTCTGCGCGGGAGCTACGAAGTGCAGTTCGCGCGGCCGGACGGCGATACCCGCGACTTGTGGATCACCGCCACGCCGCGCTTCGACATGGCCGGCAGCTACATCGGCTCGCTGGTGCTGGTGCAGGACATCACGGAGCGCAAGCGGCTGCTGACCCAGCTGGTGCAGGAGCAGAAGGAGGAAACGATCCTCACGCTGGCCGGCGGCATCGCCCACGACTTCAACAACATCCTCGTCGGCGTGCTCGGCAGCTCGACGCTGCTGCTGGAGTCGCCCGCCCTGAGCGGCAGCGACCGCGAGCTGTGCGAGATCATCCGCACCTCGTCACAGCGCATGTCGGACCTGACGAACAAGCTGCTGGCCTATGCCCGCGGCGGGCGCTACCAGCCGCGGCCGCTGGATATCAATGCCGCGATCAGCGAAACGCTGTCCCTGCTGAAGAGCAGCATCCCGCTGTCGATCGAGCTCGAGCGCGATTTCGCCGCTGAGCTCTGGCTGGTGGAGGGCGATCCCGGGCAGTTGCACCAGGTGCTGCTGAACCTGGTGATCAATGCTTACGAGGCGATGCCCGAGGGCGGCAAGCTGGCGGTGCACACGCAGAATGTGGCGCGGCCCTACGGCTGGCGCTGCCCGCGCCACGGCGAGCATCCGCCCGGCGACTACGTGCATATTACCGTCGCGGACAGCGGCCAGGGAATGGACGCGGCGACGCTGGCGCGCATCTTTGAGCCGTTCTTCACCACCAAGCTGCAGGGACGCGGGCTGGGGCTGGCGGCGGTCCAGGGCATTATCCGCAGCCACGGCGGCTGCATCGACGTGGAAAGCAGGCCCGGCGGCGGCGCGAAGTTCAGCCTCTACCTGCCGCGTACCGAGATGCAGCTGCAGGATGCCACGGCCTCGGCGGACAGCCGCCTGGCCGGCAAGGAGACGATCCTGTTCGTGGACGACGAGGAAGTCGTGCGCGAGATGGCCAGGCGCGCGCTTCAGCGCCGCGGCTACAAGGTGCTGATGGCCGCCACCGGCACGGATGGCCTGGAGCAATACCTGGCGCATGCTGCGGAGATAGCGCTGGTGGTCTTCGATATGCAGATGCCGCAGATGGGCGGCGGCGCGCTGCTCGCCCGGCTGAAAGCGCTGAATCCGCGGCTGAAAACGATCGCCAGCAGCGGCTTCAACGAGGCGCTGGTGCTCAGCGAGATCTCGGACGAAAGCCCCTCGGGCTTCCTGCAGAAGCCCTATTCGCCGCGCGAGCTGCAGAGCATGGTGCGCGAAGTGTTGGATCGGCCGGAGTAGCCCCGGTGGGACCGGACTCCGTGCCGGCCCGTCTTCCAGTAGGGGCGAAGCCAGGCTTCGCCCGTCTTGGGTGGCCAGTGGTCAGTGACCAGCAAGACAGTAGTCAGTTGTCAGTAGTCAGCAAGAAGTGGGCCTCAGAGGCTCGTCCCGCCGCCTACTGCTCGACGCTGCGCGCTTCGAAGGTCACGCTGACGGTCAGTTCCTGGCCGTCGCGCGCCACGGTGACAGGCGCGGTATCGCCGGGATTCAGGTCCTGCAGGGCGAAGACGAAGTCGTAGATGTTGACGATCACACGGTCGCCGATCTTCACCACGCGGTCGCCGGGCTTGATCCCCGCCTTGTCCGCCGGTCCGCCGGGGCGCACGTCGCCGATCATGTAGCCCGGCAGATCGCTGCCCTCGTAGGACGGCGTGGTGCCCATCGTCACTTTGCGCTCCTTCTTCACCGGCCCGCCGGCGCCCACGCCCTCGGGCTTCTGGAACGTCAATGTGCCGTCGTGGTCGCTGAGGCTTTGCGCCATGTCGCGCGCGAAGTCGGCCACCTCGGCCAGCCCGCGGTAGTTCAGCGTCACCGGCAGGTCCTG
>Ga0315276_10003669_pt1 | contig 14066 bp, 12 predicted proteins | sample YL17G05_0_MG_FD_204542 | JGI IMG/M metagenome (GOLD analysis project Ga0315276, IMG submission 204542) | Sediment microbial communities from Yellowstone Lake, YNP, Wyoming, USA - YL17G05_0 | ecosystem: Environmental > Aquatic > Freshwater > Lake > Sediment | place: USA: Wyoming | collected...
ACCCACCTCGCGTATCGAAAGAGCGGGGATGGAAACCCTCCATCTAAAGTCGCGCGCGCCGTATTTCTATCCCGACAATCGCAGTATATCTGCATCGTAAAAGCAAGAGTGCCAAGGATTGTGCTCCAGCCGTGGGTTGCATTCTCTTTAAAACCCAGATCGACCATGCGACTAATCGGGTCTGACACGACTACCTTGAGAAAAAAGCCCCAGACCACCAGCCAGATAGATTCTTTGAATATCTCAAGACTGATTGTTCGCGGTCTTTTGAATTGCGGCAGCAGGTGCCACGCTCTCTCAATCGGGCCGGCTACCACCTGGCCAAAAAAAATCTGCAAACAATAGAACGCTATGATATCCTCCTCTGTTTCGATATCTCGACGATATACATCAATGACATATGCCATACCTTGAAATGTATAAAAAGATATCCCTATCGGCAAAATCAGTTTCAGTGTCGTCACGCTGTCTGGAAAGCCTATTTGCGTAAGAAGAAAATTAAGGTTTGATGTGAAAAAACCTGCATATTTAAAGATGCCAAGCACTGAAATGTTCACAACTATACTTGCTATAAGCCACAACTTCCTCCTGCCCAAGAAAGTGCTGCCAATCAACAATCCCATTACATAATTGGTCCCAACTGACAACAACATGAGCACCAGCAACTTGCAGCTCCACCATCCGTAGAACACGACACTTCCGATTAATACAATAACGTTCTGGAGTTTATACCGCTTGCCGGCAAGATGATAAACAACAAAAAACAAACTAAAAAAAAGAATGAAAACTTCTGAATCGAAAGTCATTAAACCCTCACAAATCGAAAAAGCCTATGACTCCATCCAGCGGGGATTAGTAAACCTAAGGCAGAGTCAATATATAAAGGTATCAACTCAAATAGAGTGTTGAGGGGTGAATGGTGTAATTCCAGTCACCATGAAACGTGTTCCGTTTCAGGTTCACCCGCTTAATTTCATCATCCGTCACCTTCCGACCGGTCGGATATTTCCGCCGATCCAGACGGCAGGTCACTTGGAGTCCTTTAGCGGTCGTCGTGCGAGAGACCAGATTTACGATCGTCTCATAATCCCGAAGTGGCTCGCCGCGCCAATTCGAGGAGATGAAAGAAAACAACCGGTGTTCAACCTTGTTCCATTTGCTGGTGCCGGGTGGAAAGTGACAGACGGAAATAGCAAGACCCGTTTCATCCGCGAACTTCTGCAACTCTAATTTCCAGAGCCGCAACGGTGGGCCATTGCTACCCCCACCATCCGCCGTGATGAGCAACACCCGCGCCTGCGAATACAATGATCTGCCTTCACTACGCCACCACCCCCGGATGGATGCGACCGCGAATGCCCCCGTGTCATGATCCATCCCCACGTTGACGAACCCCGTATTGCGCGCGAGGTCGTAAATGCCATACGGATATGCGCGAGGAACGTCAGGAGAAGGAAAGTCGTGCCCGTTTACTTTGACCGGCTTCTTTGCTGGAAGCCACTGTTTGCCGCCATTATCATAGTTTCCGTAGTAAAAGGGGACGTAGTTTAAAATTTACAGTTTTGCCTACCCATACCCATTAAAACTCCCTATTCCAGAACTACAGTGCTAAATTTTGAGAGCTGGGTAAAGCCCTCCAGATTCGAGGATCGAGGCTCAAATTCCAGGCGCCGGGTCTCGGATTCACCACCCAAAATTCTATGGCGCAGGTCCATAATGTGCATTCGCTGGATCCAATGATCAGATTCGGTCTTTTGGTGGATGTTGTTAATGCCTTTCACTTTTGCAGTCACTCCGTCTGATATCGGTCCGGGGTCAAAATTTACTGGCGGCAGTCAATTTCATAGCCCCTTGGTCCATACCTTAAAGCCTATAAGCCTTGGGCCGGTTGCCGGGAATGGATTGGGCTATTCTCCAGCAAGCCCATAATAACTTGGAACAATTAATGTTTCTCAACCCCCATAAGGCGGATGGCAAACCGAATTTAAGGGGAGGATCCGTGAAATTCTTCTGGTGGGTAAAGCTTTAATGCCCCACTGTCAATTTAGGTCGCAAAAATCGAACCAACCTAAGAACCTTTTCTCACGCCAAGGCGCAAAGCACGCAAAGGTTACCTTGGGCATAAAAACCATAACGATCTTCAAAACCTTTTTTCACGCAAAGGCGCAAAGAGTGACTTGGGTTTTACAACCAAAAGGACCATCATAGATGTATTTGAAAAAATTTAACCTTGGCGAACTTGGCGTCTTGGCGTGACATCGGTCTTTCGCAAAAGCGCAAAGGAGTGCCCGATCAAAGTCCCGCGTCTTGATTCCCAGGTGAAAAGGGGCACGTCCTTAAAGAACGAAACAACTTATTGGGTGAGTTGATGACTATTCTCATGATCGCCTGAGAAAGGGGCCAATAAAATCTTTCATAAAATTCTCCACTGATCACTTGGTCAGGCCCCCTTCCATCTTTATAATAAGGCAAATAACCTTAACAGCCTGTTATTCACCTCCCCCTGCATGCGAGGGGATAATTCTCCCAATTCACGCCGCACGAAAGAGGTGGTGATGGTCATAAGACGGTGTAATCGAACGACGGAATGAACCCGTAAGCCCGTGGAACGAAAATCATCTTCTGTGGGATTCAACTGCAAGTCCGTTTCCAGAATGTCAGCAGGCGGTTGGCTGCTGATGAAAGCCAAAACAACGTGCCGGTGTGGGCCGATGGGATTGGTTAAACAAACTGCTGGCCTGACCTTGGTGGATGAAAAGTCATCGAAAGGAAAAGGGACCAGTACTATTTTACCCTTGATCACGGAAGGGCCTCCCGTCGGAAAGGGTGTAAATATCCTCTTCCGGTCTCTTCAAGAAATCAAAGGCCGGATTCCTGCTTCCAGCTTGAACCCATTCCTTTTCATCTATGTCGGCTTCCTCGGGTATAAAGACGATAACCCGAACCCTCACCGGCCCGCTAAAAGGCAAAGGCTCATCCAGTACAAGCTGCCTCTGGGCATTAATCGTGGCCGTGGTTTCAATAACCTTTTCAAGAATATCCATAAATTTAATCTCCTTCTTAAAGAGAGTAGGGACGTCATTCCGGTCAAATCAAAGGCAATTATAGCACAGCAGCCCTCTCGTGAAAAGGGACTTGCGGGGGTATGGCTTACGGACCCAGGCTTCTGTTTACTGGACATTCTCTTTTACCCATTCGAAGGAGGCCGAGCCAACAAGAGTCCGCTTGACCTCCTTGACCTCATAAAAATAAGAGAAAAGGTAATCGCATAGAAGGGACGGGAAGCGTCATTTTTATACACAGCGACATAAGTAATTCCCCATGATCCTTTCGTCATCTCTTGCAATCAGCCCTAAAGGGCTGAGTTACAGCTTCTGACAGGATCGTAACTCAGGGCTTTAGCCCTGATATCCGGTGCTGATTTATGACGCTATGTATAATTCCCAAACTAGCCCGTGATCTTTAACCCCTTCTGCTCGATTTTTCCATTTTCAATTTGAAAAGCACCAACCTGGGGAGCCTTCGGATCCATTAAAGAAATGATCAAAATGAGGGAAGCGGGATAAAAAGCATAAGCCACATCGCGTTGGGAGGGAAAAGCAGGAGAATGTGGATGGGAATGATAAATGGCCGATACCTCTAACCCCGCTTCCTCAACCTCACGAAAAACTTTGAGCTGCTCCTCTGGCGCCATAAGATAGGAAGAAGAGCTCTTTTCCGTATTCTCCATGGAATAAACCTTGGTGATTATCCCATCCTTCCCCGCCAAAATTCCGCAGCTCTCCAGCGGGGATTCCCGGCGGGCGTGCTCGATGACCCGGCTCAAGAGGTCCTCTGGAATTTCCAAGTCTGGAAGGATTTTTTTCATGCGTGAAGACTACGCCAAGGGGGTTGATAATCGCCTACCGCTTTAATTCTTTCAATCGTTTCCAGGTTCGCTTTGAACGGAATTGGCAGAGCGAATGGATATGGCAATCGGTGACTCTGGACAAAAGGGGTTTCCTTCAACTTCAAATTATAGGAAAGAAGCATGAGCGTCTCGAGATTGACTACATCCTGGATATTATAAGCCAGCAAAGTCTCCAAAACCTTCTCATCGCGCGTTCTTTGGTAATCATCCCAGAGTAAGACCGCAAAGTATCCATCTAGCCCTTCCAGTTCTTTCCGGTCGATCCCCGCCTTCTTCTCGCAACCCTTCAGACCCCCGGTATACCCAAGAGCCCTCAAGAGATATCGCAAGTCGATATGAACTTGGGTGATATCTATTTTAAAATAACTTTCTATGAAAGGCACATCGAAGCATTTGCCGTTATAGGTTACGATGACCTTGTATCTTTGAATATCTTCCTTGAACTCATCCAGATTCTGTCCTTGGACATAGGTGAAAATCGAATTTCCATCATAGAGGGCGATGGTGGTTATTTCATTGTTCCAGGAATCCAGTCCCGTGGTTTCAATATCCAGGTAGGCGGTAGATTCTCGGAACTCGGGGAAGAATCTCCAATGCTGGTTTGCGGGGATTTTTCCGGCAAAATGTTTTGGATTTCCAGTCGCCAACTGGTTCAATGAATCCTCAAGGCACTGGTTTATGATATGCCTCTTCGTGGGAGAAAAATGGGCGGACCCTTCCCGGAGCAAGTCATCCCATGAAAGAATGCCGCCGGACCAAATATTTTGCTCTGTTCTTGGCCCCACCCCGGGTATATGGAGAAAGGTATTTCTAAGCATGTCATCTTTATCCTTAGGACAGCACGGTATTCACTCCAATTGATATCATGGTTGACTTAGATTTACCAGCGCCAAGCTGCAAAATTTAGCGTAATATTGCCAAGCTATCCCAGGCCCGGGGGCCAGGGCGCTTCGCCCTGTACACCATGCGGTGCAGGGTTTCGCTTGGCATCATGAGGCGGTGGTCTTTTCATGGATGAGGCGGGAAAGAGCACCCCGCCTCCTTTTGGGGAGACTCGGCAGGAGCGTGGGGTTAGCTATTATCCCGGCCGATGCTGCCCGCGCTCAGCACCCTGACCCCCGGGCCACTAATCCAAACGCAATTTGTCATTTTACAGTTCTGTAGGGCGTGATCCCCGATCACGCCTTTAAGCGGTGCGTTCAGGGAACGCACCCTACATTCTTACGTAATTCTATTTATTGCGTTTGCATTAGCGCATCCGGAAACCCGCGAATTCCCCCTCTGACGGGGGAGGGCCAGGGTGGGGGTGATAACGAGTGGGGTATCAATGCTTTTTATTTCTATTCCCCCTCACCCCGCCCCTCTCCCGCGAGGGGAGAGGGAGTTTCCGGATGGACACTAACTAATAAATGAGGTCAAGGGAGACGGGGAATTCTCCCTTCGCGAAGAATTGGGTTCCAATTCTTATTCCCGACAATAAATCCTTGATCCCCCGAATCCAATCGCTTATAATGGAAAAAACTTGCCCAAGCGTTTCCTCTATGCGTTGCCTCCGGGGATTCCCTGAATATTTTGCGAGCCATTTGTATTGGGTCTTCTTTTACTGTTCCCAGGGTTTTTTGCGTAATTTGGCAAGTCGGCTTCTGACAAATTTTGATTCTTGAAGGCCTCATGAACAACGTACGGAATTTCAGCATTATCGCCCATATTGATCACGGAAAATCAACCCTGGCGGACCGGTTGATTCAATATACCGGGGTCGTTGATGAGCGCAATTTCCAGGACCAGATCCTGGATAACATGGACATCGAAAGGGAGCGGGGCATCACCATCAAGAGCCAGGCGATCACCCTCCCCTATCGGGGCCGCGATGGGAAAGATTATATTTTAAATTTGATTGATACCCCGGGGCATGTGGATTTTTCCTATGAAGTTTCCCGGGCCCTGGCCTCCTGCGACGGGGTTCTCCTCTTGATCGATGCCTCGCAAGGCGTACAGGCCCAAACCATCGCGAACCTTTATCTGGCCATGGAAAACAATCTGACCATTATCCCGATCATCAACAAAATTGACCTGCCCACGGCAGATGTGGAGAGGGTGATTGAACAGATCGATTCCGAACTGGGATTAGACCCTTACTCCCATCTCACCTGCTCGGCCAAAGAAGGAATCGGCATCGAAGATATCTTGGAGGCGATCGTCCAGAGACTTCCTGCCCCCAAGGGGAACCCGGACGCCCCCCTGGCGGCTCTTCTCTTCGACGCCAAGTATGATTCTTTCCGCGGAACCGTCATCCACTGCCGTATTTTCGACGGCACGGTGAAAAGCGGAGATATGATCCGTTTTGTTTCCAATCAGGCGGCCTACAAGGTTGATGAGGTCGGGCGATTTTTGCTCCGGCGGGATAAGCGGGATCAGCTCTCCGCGGGGGAAGTCGGCTATATTATTGCCGGGGTGAAGACGGTTTCCGATGTGCATATCGGGGACACGATTACCCTCGACAACCAGCCCTGCGCTCAGCCTCTGCCGGGCTTCAGGGAAATTAAACCTGTCGTTTTCTCGTCCATTTACCCGATCGCTTCGGATGATTATGAAGATCTGGCCGTGGCTCTGGAAAAGTACAAGCTGAATGATTCGGCTCTTACGTACCAGAAAGATTCCTCCGTGGCTTTGGGCCAGGGCTTTCGCTGCGGCTTTCTCGGCCTCCTGCACCTGGATGTGGTCCAGGAAAGGCTGGAAAGAGAATACGGGCTTTCGATCATTCTCTCCGTGCCCAGCGTGCGCTATCGGTTCACCCTGAAGGACGGGACGGTTGTCCACATCGACAACCCCGCGTATTATCCCGACCCTTCGGCCATTGCCAAGTCCGAAGAGCCGTATATCCGCGCCACCCTGCTAATGCCGGAAAAGTATCTGGGGGCGGTTATGAAGCTCTGTATGGAAAGGCGCGGGATGAACTCCACCCTGAATTACCGGGGTCCCGGGCGGGCGGAATTGATCTATGAGCTGCCCCTGGCCGAGGTGATCTATGATTTTTATGATCGTTTTAAATCCCTGACGCAAGGATACGGCTCTTTCGATTATGATCTCATCGATTACCGGGAGAGTGACCTGGTCCTGGTGGACATCCTGGTCAACGGCGAAAAAGTGGATGCCCTTTCCCAGATTGTCCACCGCGATAATGCACGGCCACGGGCGCTGCAGGCCTGCGAAAGGTTGAAGGAAGAAATCCCCCGGCAGGCTTTCAAGGTCCCCATCCAGGGGGCCATCGGAGGTGAAATTATCGCCCGTACCACCATTTCTCCCTATCGCAAGGATGTGACCGCGAAGTGTTATGGCGGAGATATTACGCGCAAGCGGAAACTCCTGGAGAAGCAGAAAAAGGGGCAAAAGCGGATGAAGATGATCGGATCGGTCAGCATCCCCCAGAGCGCCTTTCTGGCCGTATTGAAGTCGGATACTGATTAAGGATAGGATTCCAAGGATCCAAGGGTTCAAGTGAAAGATGTCAATTTTCTTGCTTAAGGATGTTCGCTAGCCCCCGGGAACCCTTTACGATGGCTCCATGACTCTCCAAACCATTCCACCCCAAAATTTCTCTGAAGCTGCCGGGCTCTACATCCATATCCCCTTTTGTGTTAAAAAGTGCTCCTATTGCGGCTTCTATTCCAGCACTTCCATCTCCCTTGTCCCTGATTTCCTCCAAGCGCTCTTCAAAGAAATGGAGATTACCGCCCATAAATTCGGGGCCTTTGATACCGTCTACATCGGCGGGGGAACTCCGTCGCTTTTGCGGCCCCAGCAGTTGGGAGAAATCCTGAAACGGGTGCACAGTCATTTCGACCTGCAATCCGGAGCCGAGATCACCCTCGAAGCCAATCCGGGAGACCTGGACAGACCTTTTCTCCAGGAATTGGTCGCCCTGGGATTCAACCGACTGAACGTTGGCGTGCAATCTTTCGAGGACAAAGTGTTGCAATTCCTGGGACGCAGGCATTCATCCGAGGAGGCCCTCTCCGCGGTCGAGCATTCCCGCTGGGCCGGATTCGATAATTTGGGATTGGATTTAATCTACGGGATTCCGGGCCAGTCCACGGAGTCGTGGCTGGCATCTCTGGCCCGGGCTGTCGCTCTGGGACCGGAACATCTTTCGTGCTATCAATTATCCGTCGAGAAGAACACTCCCCTGGAGAAAGAATTTGCCAGAGGAAAATTTGCGCTCCCCGGGGAGGAGCAGCAATATGATTTTTTTATGAAAACAGCCGAATTTCTGGAAAATTCCGGTTACCTGCACTACGAGGTATCAAACTTTGCCAGGGGGATAAAATATTTTTCCCGTCATAATCAAAAATATTGGGATCACACTCCCTATCTCGGCCTCGGCCCGGCCGCGCATTCATTCCTGGGAAATCAGCGTTGGTGGAATTATCCCTCCTTGCAGCAGTATCTGGCTGAAATCCAACAGGCGAGGTCCCCCATTCAGGCAACCGAAATCTTGACCCCGGAACAGTTGCGGTTAGAAGCCATTTATCTGGGCCTGCGGACCCGAAAGGGGATCCATCTGAAGGATCTTCTTGAAAACTATGAATATGACCTGCTTGCAGGGAAAAGAGGACTGCTCACCAGGCTGCAGCAAGAAGGATTTCTGGCCATTGAAGATGACCATGTGTATCCCACCCGCGCCGGTCTTGTTGTAGCGGACCGCCTCGCGTTGATGTAGGAAGTGAAGCGCAGGCGGGTGGCCTCGGATCGGGGTTATGGGCTCTAAAAGCAGCTATTCGAGGGGCAGAATTTTTTTGAAATTGGGTCGCTTCGGCGGGTCCGGCCCGCTAACAGGTTGCCGAAAAAGTCGTTTTCGGTCTTAAGATGTCATTCCTGCGGAACCAGGAATCCAGTCTTTTCAAAACATCCTGGACTCCCGCTTTCGCGGGAGTGACGGTCTATTGGAGTTTTTCCGCAACCTCCTAGAGTGACATTGTATGCTTGCTTTGGGAGATGGGTTTTGATATACAGGGATGTTTTCAACGGTAAGGCAGGAAACCCGAAGAAGAAAGGCGGTCCTCATGAAGAAGAAGATCATGGTTTTGGTTTTGGCATCCTTTTTTGCGGCCGGCTGGACCTTCCCGCAAAGCGTTCAGGCCGCTTTGGAATGGAGAATCATCCAAGACTTAGACCTGAAGACCACTCCGCTGGATATCGCTTCATCTGCGGATGGGCTGTGGTTATTCATCCTAACGCCCGGAGAAATTCTTGTCTATTCGGCTCAAGAAGGCAAGATCACCGAGCGCATTCCCGTCGGCCCGGGCTTTGACAGAATCACATCTTTTCCCAGGGGCAATGTGCTCACCATTACGAGCAGTACCCAGAAGGCCCTCCAGATCATTTACCTGGAAACCGTGTATAAGATTGACGTGATGGGGCTGCCTTTTAAGGGACCCCAGGATGCGCTGGTCACTATTGCCGTCTTTACGGACTATCAGTGACCCTACTGCGTAGAGCTTGAAGCTCTCCTCCAGCAGGTGCTGGAGAAAAATCCGAAAGATGTGAAACTGGTTATGAAACACTTTCCCCTTCCGAGCCACAGCTTTGCCAAGAAGGCCGCCATTGCGGCGCTGGCCGCCGAGAAGCAGGGGAAGTTCTGGGAGATGCATGAAAAGCTGTTCGCCCATCAGAAGCAGCTCAGCGATGCCAAAGTGGAGGAGATCGCCCGGGATCTCGGCCTGAATATGGAACGGTTTGACCAGGACTTGAAAGACCCGGAGATGCAAGCCCGGATCGATCGGGACCTGAAGAACGGCCAGCAGGCCAACGTTCGGGGAACCCCCGCGATTTTCTTGAACGGGAAACAGCTCAATCAGCGGAGCCTCCCGGGTTTCCAGCAGGCCATTGACGCGGAATTGAAGAAAAAGAAATAGAGAGTGTCCCCGATACCCATCGTAGCCACGAAATAGCGGTCATAAGCAAGTATTCGTTTAAATTTTTACAGGAGGGAATGAGATGAAAGGAAAGAAGGAAGATGGCGCAGGGCTGACGAGGAGGGATTTCCTTTATCTGACCGGAGCGGGCGTGGCCGGGATGGCCGTAGCGGGCATGCCCGAAGCCGGCCATAGCGAAGAAAAAAAACCAAAGTACGGGGGCATTTTACGCATGGCCGAACGTTACGGCTCCAGCGGGCTGGACCCCCACAAAAATCAAGTCTTTATTGATTACCAGAATTGTAGCTGTATGTTCAGCGGACTCTTCGAAATGGGTAAGCTCCCCAACGTAGAGATGCACCCGCTGCTGGTGAAAACCTGGGAGGTCTCGAAGGACGGGAGAGAATACCTTTTCTCCTTGAAAGAAGGGGTGAGATTTCATCATGGGAAGGAGTTGGACAGTGGAGATGTGAAATATTCGATCGAAAGGGTGATGAACCCGGCCACGCGGTCGCCGCGGGCTTTTTCCTTCAAGTGGATTGATTCCATTGCGATCATCGACAAGTATAATTTTAAGGTCAAGCTGAAAGAGCCCTTCGCCCCCTTCATTACCACTTTGACCAGCCTTACCTGTGCAATCATTCCGGCGGGAGCGGAGATGACACCCACCAAGCCGGCGCCGGGCACCGGCCCCTTTGTTTTCAAGTCTTTCGTTCCGAACGAAACTGCCGAATATACCCGCTTTGATAAATACTGGGAATATGATGAGAAGACGGGCGACCGCCTCCCTTATTTGGGCGGTATTCAAATGAGAAAAATCGTGGATGAAAATGTCCGGTTTACAGCCCTGCGGGCGGGCGACTTGGATTTCGTTGCCACGCCACCGCTAAATGTCGTGGCCAAGGCCATGTTGGAGAAACCGGTACCGGGTATCTTTATGGACTGTGAATCCGTGGGAAACCCCTGGATATGGTTTAACCTCACCAAGCCGCCTTTTGATAACAAAAAAGTCCGGGAAGCGGTGGCCTATGCGATCGATAAGAAAGAGCTCATCAAGGCCATTTTTTGGGGGTTGGGCGAAACCGTCAACAATCAACCCTTTTTGAATGGTTCCCGCTTTTACATCCCGGTTCAGGACCGCGAGATGAATCTGGAGAAGGCCAGGCAGCTTCTGGCCGAAGCCGGGTATCCCAACGGCTTCCAGACCGAGTTCCTGCAGTATTCGCACACCGTTTTCTCGGCCGGCTGTGAGGCCATTATCGGGCAATTGAAGAGGATCGGGATTGAGGCCACGATGAAAGTTTTGGATCGAGCGCCCCATGTGACCATGCTGAGAAAAGGAGACTTCAATATAACCTTCACGTCGGAATCCGAAAGATTTGACTGGGATGACGCGTATTACATGTTTCTCCATTCCAGCGAGATCGGCAAGAACAATTTATCCAGGTACAGCAACAAGAAAATGGATGAGCTGCTGGAGAAGGGCCGGCTGACTCAGCGGTGGGAGGACCGGCAGCAAATTTATAAGCAGGTCGTCGAGCTGATCAAAGAAGACCTTCCCCACATTTATGTGACCAAAGAAGTGGTGACCATTGCGCTGCGGGACTACGTGAAGGGGTATCGCAAGGGCTTTACGCTGAGGCTGGCCTGGGCCGGCGGCGGAGTAAAATATTTCTGGCTGGACAAGTAAGCCGCGCAAAAATTCGGCAGCCCCGGTTTTTGGGAATCGGTCCTTTTATTCACAGCGAATTCATGGGAAAGGGGGTCAGTCATTGAAATTGGCTGCTCTTTTTATAAGAATAAAGTTGCAACAAGGGAAGGGATTGATTTTTTGAATTAATGGGGGAATAAATTTGCCGCTTTAATACCTGAAAAAAGCGTGAAGATGATATTTTCTCTACCACCCAAAACACAAATTGGCCTTTAAATCCTTATGGAGACGCTATATAATCTTGATAAAACCTCTTCGGCAGAACCTTCCCTAAAAGGGAACATTGTGCCCGATGGCAAAAAGGCTGATATTTTTTCATCCCTCCCTTGGAGAGTCCAATCTGACTCGCTTTGCGGGCATCTCACCTATTCATTGGTTCAGTTGAAAAAGGAAAATAAATTTGCATTTGCTAAAAAGTACTTTCATCAACTTTCAATTTATTATTTTTTGCTATAATTTATCGAGCAATTACTTATATTTTGACCCCCTGCATTCAGATTATCAGGGTATTTGAGGTTAATGCCTGATAAAAATTTAACCAATTTGCTAAATATTTTAGAAATTAAAAGTCCGAATTCATTGTATTATTAAGATTTCCATATTCGAGTGGGATTAATTCACGCTTTTTTCAGGTAATAAGTGGATTATGGTGGTCCGCTGGGTTTAGAATGAAGGTCCGATGCGCAGCTGGACGACAGCGTTCATCCTAATTTCCATACTTATTCCCGGGGCGACTTTGGCGGAGATCTATTACTGGGTCGACGACCAGGGCACTCAATACTACACTACAAGTCCTGAGAGCATCCCTGAGCCGTACCGCTCTAGGGCCCGACCCCTTTCTCTGCCCACATCTCCTCCTGCGCCTCCGGAACTGCCATCTAGCCCATCCCCCAAGGCATTTATCAAGATTCCCTTTCATCCTGGTTCTCCGGTTCTGGTTAGCGCCAAGATCAATGGTGCCGGACCCCTCACCCTGATTCTGGATACCGGCGCTGACCGCACGCTGATCCGGTTATCGGCTCTACGGAAACTGGGTATTGCGGATGAGAATACGACCCGTGTTGTTCTAAGGGGAGTGACCGGAGAGAGCGATGTGGATGCCGTGTGGGTTAATGTGGTGGAGGTGGGCGAAGCTAGGGTGGGACCGCTTCGGATCATCGCCCATGATGCAGACCTGAAGGGGGCGGATGGTCTATTGGGCCGCGACTTCTTGGCCCATTTCAACGTGACCATCGACTCCAAGGAAGGGGTCGTTACTCTCGTATCGAATTAGCCTGCATCCGGAAAGACGGATTTACCTTCCTCCTTCTATGGAGGCGGGGAAGGCACCCTTGGGGCCTGGTCAAAAATGTGTTTTCCATCCGTCCTGGAATCTGCTATTTTATGAATGCTGCTGGTTATGGGGCACAATCACACGTCGGCGATATGGACTTGATCCAAGAAGAATTCCGTTGTTTTTGAGGGGTACCCTCCGATGTACCTCGACTTTTATGGCTTCCGCGAAAAGCCTTTTAACCTGCCCCCCGACCCACGCTTTGTCTTCCTGAGCAAGAACCACAGGGAAGCCTTTGCCCACCTGCTGTACGGGATTAACAATCGGGCAGGATTTATTGCCCTGACGGGAGAGGTGGGATCGGGGAAAACGACGGTCCTGCGTGCACTCCTCAGCCAGCTTGATGCCGATCATCACCGAACGGCCTTGATTTTCAACCCCTGTCTTTCGCCCCCCGAGCTTCTTCAAAGTATAACCCGGGAATTCGGTATTCCCACCTGCACCTCCCACAGCGCGAGCCTCCTGGAAGCCCTCAACCTGTTTCTTCTCCAGCAGAATGCCGCGGGGCGCACCGTACTGCCCTCAATGCACTCAGGAAGAAAATCGCACCGAGGCTTCCGGCGACATTTTTCTTTAAAATGAATTGCTTCGCCGGGTCCGGCCCGAACCGTCGAACGATGCGAAGAACATTGCAAGAATGAAATTAAGAGATCAAACAAAATTAAGATTAAAGAGAATTATCCTCGTTGGCTCTATCGGTGGGATGATCGGAGGATTATATTCCCAATTGGGCCTACCCATAAAGGGTTATCTATGGGGGGGCATTTTCGTGGGGGCCGGGATCGGCGCAGGCATATTCTCGAGTGAAGTCTTTTTCCTGCGCGCATGGACGAAGAGGAAAAGCTTCACGACGGCGATTCTATTGAGCACGACATACTATTTGATGGTCATCATATGCATATTATTCATGTCTTCTGTACTCTTTGGGGAAAGTGGATCTATGGCCTTACGCTTCCGACAATTCTGGGGATCTCCCGAAACGCATACGAACATTTTGTTTTCGCTGCTCGTGTCATTCCTCTTTTCCTTCTCGTTTCAAATCAGCGGACTTATCGGGGGAAGAATTTTCTTCTCCTTTTTTACGGGCAAATATCATCAGCCGATCGAGGAAGATCGGATTTTTATGTTTCTGGATTTAAAATCATCCACGAGCATCGCGGAAAAAATCGGGCATATAAAATTTCGTAACATTTTAGC
>Ga0315276_10003670_pt1 | contig 14062 bp, 12 predicted proteins | sample YL17G05_0_MG_FD_204542 | JGI IMG/M metagenome (GOLD analysis project Ga0315276, IMG submission 204542) | Sediment microbial communities from Yellowstone Lake, YNP, Wyoming, USA - YL17G05_0 | ecosystem: Environmental > Aquatic > Freshwater > Lake > Sediment | place: USA: Wyoming | collected...
CTAAGGAGCCAGTCTCAGGGATACTGCTCGCCAGCCAGGGCGGGGAACTCATACTCAAGCTTGACGATGGGAGCATCAGGATAGTCTCTGTGAACGACCTCCTCCTGCCGTCGCTGCCTGAGGGGCTGATAATGAAGCCGACACTCGAATGGCTTCTCTCCAACAAGGGTGCGGGACAGAAGACCGCTGAGCTGTCATACATGACGTCAGGTATGAGCTGGGCGGCCGACTACGTCCTCGTCACAGACAAGGACGACAAGGCGATGGACCTGAACGGCTGGGTGACGATAAACAACAATGCAGGGGCCACATTCAAGGATGCCGCGCTCAAACTGGTGGCAGGCGACGTCAACCTCGTGAGGCCTCCGCAGCCGACGTACGCGAGGTACGACATGGCTATGGAGTCTAAGGGCAGCGTGTCACAGTTCCAGGAGGAGTCGCTGTTCGAATACCACATGTACGATCTAGGGAGGAGGACAACCCTGAAGGACAACGAGCAGAAGCAGCTGAGCCTGCTCACAAGTCAGGGTTCTAAGGTGGAGAAGGAGTACGTCTATGAGAACGACGGAACCTGGTACTGGGGCGGCTCGGACGGGACGGGCAAGATACAGGTGAAGCTGAACTTCAACAACAGCAAAACTAACGGCCTCGGGATGCCCCTCCCGAAGGGGAAGGTGAGGGTGTTCAAGGCCGACAGCGAAGGCAGGCTGCAGTTCCTCGGCGAAGACCAGATAGACCACACCCCCAAGGACGAGACGGTGAGGATACTGGTGGGCAACGCGTTCGACATAGTCGGCGAGCGCAAGCAGATGAACGTCCAGGACCTAGGCTGCCAGCATGAAATAACCTGGGAGTCGACCCTCAGGAACCACAAGAGCGAGGACGTGACGGTGACCGTCATAGAAAGCGCCTTCTGGGACTGGAAGATAACCTCCGAGAACTATCCGCACATCAAGGAAAGCAACAGGAGGATACGCTGGAACGTGCCGGTGAAGGCAGGCGGCGAGTCGAAGCTGGCCTACACCATACGGTACAACTGGTGCTAGGAGGCAAGGCCGCATGCGGCCCCCGTTTGGGGGCCGCAGCACCCTTTTTTATTCGTCCGTTCAATAGGGTAAGCGAACATGCCGCAACCTCACGTGATACTGACCACCACGGCCAGCCTTGACGGCAGGATCATGCCTGAGAATCCGGGCCTCCTGTCCAACCGCCTGGAGGAGAACAGGATACAGGAGCTCAGGGCGAAGGTGGATGCCGTCCTCACGAGCGCGGAGCGAATAATACAGGAGGACATCAACTTCCCGATAAAGGATCCGAGGGGTCCTGAACCGGCGATAGTGGTCGCAGACAAGAACGGCGACACGCCCCCGGCGGCCGCGGTGTTCAAGAACCGCTCCCGGAAGGTCATACTCGTTACCTCCAAGAAGGCGTCCAAGACGAAGGTGCAGCGCCTCCAGGACGCGCGGCCGGACCTGGTGGTCATGGAGCTTGGCGAATACGCGGTCAACCTGGAGGACATGCTATGGGACCTGCATCGCGCAGGCCTCAGGAACATACTCCTTGAGGGAGACGACGCCCTGAACCAGCGCATGCTGGACCACGGTCTCGTCGACGAGGTGTTCGTCCTCATAGCCCCCATGGTCGTCGGGGAGGGCGCCCCGAACGTACTGGCGGGAAAATACGACCGACGGATAGACATGCAGCTTGAGGGCATACTCCAGTACGGCGACCACGTCGTCCTACACTATAACATCATAAAGCACAGGAGATAGGTCTGCAACGTCCATTTTTACTGGCTCTTCCCAGTTAATTACATGGGCGCTGTTGTTTCGGGGGGTCGGCCGGGTGTCAGGGAACTTGTCGGCGGCTTCGACCTGGAGTTCCCCCTTCTTGAGGAGGAGTCCATACGTTCCCTGAGGCTGTGCAACGTCACCCAGTGGTTCGACGGCGACGCGGCCGGGATACAGACCCATGAGCGGGCCGTGGAGGCCGGCATTCTGGGGAATCACCGGTTGGGCATACATCACCTGTTCATGACTAAGGATTCCCGGTCGGTGGAGCGTGTGGAGGCGGTAGGTGAGGGCACAGTGACTCGGCATCCGGTCCACCAGGGGGAGGGCGCTTTAGGGTTCTTCTCGCCAAAGGCTTTCTGTCCGCTGTCAGGGACGAGGCAAGGCGAATATTCAGGGAAAACTGCATAAACCTCGTCCATATAAGATGTCCAGGGACGCCGATGGGCAACGCCGTGGCGCGTGTCGCCAGGGACATGGACATACCGTTGGTCCTGACGCACCACTTCGGCAGGCGCACGGAACCAGGCAAGTCCCTTGTGGAGCTGTGCGTGCTCCCGAGCACAAGGAGGATGGCGGCGGTAAGCCTAGGCGTAGCGGGCGAGACTTCAAGCGTCCTCAAGGGTGCGGTTTACATCGGCAACGGAGTCGATACCAGGTACTTCGACCCGGATGCTGTCTCTGACCTAGAATTCAGGCGGAAATACCCCCAGACTGAGGGGAAAAAAGTCATCTTGGATGTCGCCAGGATTTCTAAGACTAAGGATCAGCTTGACCTCTTGGAGGCTTACCTGCAACTGCCTGAGGAGGCGCGCAGGAGCACAGTACTGGTTTTCGTTGGGGGAGTCCAGCCGGGCGAGGAAGGCTACCTGAGGAAACTCGAAAACAGGGCCGCGGAGCTTGGCGTATCCGACGGGGTCGTCATCACAGGGAACATGTCCGCCGCCGGGGTGAGGCAGGCGTACAAGCGCGCGGACGTGGTGGTGCTGGCAAGCCGGATGGAGGGTACGCCGAGGACCGTCCTCGAGGCCGGGGCTATGAAGAAAACTGTCATAGCCACGGACGTCGGAGGCACCCATGAGGCGGTCATCGAGGGGGTGACCGGTCATCTTGTCAGGCCAAACGATCCCGCCGCCCTAGCCAAGAGGGTGGGGGATGTCCTCGCAAGCCCTGAAGGCGCGGCCAGGATGGGGGAGGCTGCGAGAAGGCATGTGGAACGCTATTTTTCGATGGACGGTCTGGCGGAAAGGCATCTTCGCGTGTACTCTAAGGTCCTGCGGGGTGGCGAAGCCGACTCAGTCAAGGCTGGATAGGCCGTGTAGCGTTTATATGTGGTCTCTGCGTCAGAATATACTGTCATGAAGCATGTGATACAGTTGGCGTTGGATTTCGTCGACCTCGACCGTGCGGTGAAGGCGGCCTCGGAGGCAGCGGGCAGCGTGGACTGGATTGAGGCCGGGACGCCGCTCATTAAGTCTGAGGGCTTGGATGCGGTCAGGCAGCTGAGGCGCCTGTTCCCCAGGAAGGTGATAGTCGCTGACATGAAGGTTATGGACGCCGGCCGCTTGGAGGTGGAGGCGGCTGCGAAGGCGGGGGCGGACGTAGTCGACGTCTGCGCGGCTGCGTCTGAGGCGACTATCCGGGAGTGCGTGGAGGCGGGGAGGAACTACGGGGCGAAGATTATGGTCGACCTAATCGGCGTCGAGGATGCGGTTGGGAAGGCAAAGCTCGCTGAAAGGCTCGGCGCAGACTACGTTGCAGTCCACACCGCAATAGACGAGCAGATGCAGTCGAAGACCCCGTTCTCGAAGGTTAAGGCGGTCGCCGAAGCCGTTGGCATCCCAGTAGCCGCCGCCGGGGGGCTGAACTCAGAGTCGGTGGTCGATGCGGTGGATGCGGGAGCCAGGATACTCATAGTCGGCGGGGCGGTGACTAAGGCCGCTAATGCTAAGGCTGCAGCCCGGGCAATACGTAAGGCAGCTGATTCAGGAAGGAAGGTCAAGTCCGATTTGTACCGGCGAGGCGTCGACGTGAAGGCCATACTATCCGGCGTCTCGGCTGCGAACGTTTCGGACGCAATGCACCGGGGCGGCAACCTAGCAGGGTTGAATCCTCTCGCAGTTGGCTACAGGGCATGCGGGCCCGCGGTCACTGTCAGGACGTACCCAGGGGACTGGGCGAAGCCGGTGGAGGCGATAGACGTAGCTGAGCCTGGGGATGTGCTGGTGATAACCGCAGGCGGCGTAGGCCCCGCGGTATGGGGGGAGCTCGCCACCGAGTCGGCGGCGAAAAGGAGGCTTGCAGCCGTCGTCGTCGACGGAGCCGTCCGTGACACCGACGAGATACGCAAGCTCAAATTTCCAGTCTACTCCCGCCTTAGGACGCCCGCGGCCGGGGAGCCAAGAGGCTTCGGGGAGATTAACGTGCCTATACAGGTGGGTGAGGTCAAGGTGAGGCCCGGCGACTGGGTCCTGTGCGACGGCGACGGCGTCGTCGTGGTGCCGAAGGAGAATGCGGTTGAAGTCGCCAACCGGGCGCAGGACGTGCTGGAGCGCGAGAACAGGATACGCGATGAGATACGCGGGGGCGGCTCGCTGGGGAAGGTGACGCACCTCCTTAAATGGGAGAAGAAGGCTTAGGCATCTACTGAGCCTTGCCCCTGAGGACATCGTATCCGACCGCGACGAAGTTCAAGGCTATGAACAGTATGTACACCGGTATCAGGCTGTTCGCGACGAAGTATATGTCCAGCGGCTTCTGGCCGCCCATAAGCCAGAGCACGATGAAGAAGCAAATCAGGAGGTAGTTCACAAGCCCCGTGAGTATGAGGGTGAGGCTGTTCGCGACAAGCTTCATCCTCCTGAAAACCTCCCGCTCCTGCTCGTCGAACGTCAGCCTGATTATCTCCCTGTCGCCCCTGAGCTGCGGCGCAATCCGCCTGTCCACGAGCACCTTCGTGGGTATGAGGAGCGATATGAATTCGCCAAAGAACACGAGCACGCTCATGGTGACGCATATTACGAGCTGCGAGTACCCGAGCTCCTTGAACCCGAACACGACGCCGTGGAGCACATAGCCGAGGCCGAAGAAGTTCACGAACACTATCGGGGCAAGCACCACCAACCTCTCGCTCCTGAGGGCGTCGCTGAGGACTCCGAAGTACCCCCTGAGATTGAACATACGCTTAACTTATCTGAGGCGCGGTTAAAAAACCCTAAAACCAGCCGGTGAGTGTCTTCTGGCTGGCAGTCCTGTACGCTGCCTCAAGCTCCAGGCAGGCCCTTCTGACCCTCTCCTGGCTGAATCCGTGGCCGGCGCACAATAGTTCGGAGAGGCCGCCGGCGTCTACCGCTCCGCCTCCCACGTCGTAGTCGGCGGCGTACGGGTGCTCGAGGAATATCCGCCTCACCTCCTCGAAGTCGAAGTCCACGGGTATCTCCGCAACCTTCCCCCCAAGAACGGCCTTCAGCGCCTTCTTCGGGCCTATGCCGTGGACGCCCTCGTTGAAGTCTGTGCCGACGAGTATGGCTACGTCTATCAGCCCCTCCCGTGTTACGCCAAGTCCAGCGAGAGCCTCCCCCAGGGTTATCATCCCAAGCTCTAACTTCCCGCTTAGTGTGAGGCCTCTCACCAGCCTCGGGGCGCCGAAGAGAAGGCTGTCGTAGTCCTGGCTCGCCACAGCCCAGGCGTCCCCGTTCAGCGCCATGCGGGCGCACTGTGCCTCCCCCTCGGAGGGTGCCTGCACCACGGGGACGCCCATGAAGGCGAGGAGTTTCCTTGCGTCTGCGAGCATCTCCTCAGTCAGCTTCGAAGTCCTCTTCGCGTACTTGAGGGCGTCGTCGAGCCTGCCCTCCGCCTTCGCACGCTCCCATTCCTCATGGGCCTGTCTCTTCCTCTCGCCCCTCGCCTTCAGGGTCCTGTATTTCAACTCCGGCGGCTTCCCGTCGAAGACGTACACAGGCCTTATTCCGAGCCTGATGAGGTTCGTGGTCCTGTACAGGAGTCCGGAGAGGTGGGAGGTGACGTTGCCTTTCGCGTCCATCAGGGGCGTGCCGTCAGGCTGCCTGATGGAGGCTAGGAACTGGTATATGGTGTTGAGGGCGTCGATGGCCAGCGTCTTCCCTGCCAGGTCGGAGAATTCTATCCTCTTTTCCGGGACTATGTCCCTCAGGTTGACTCCCATCTCGCCCTCAGTTGAAGCCGTACAGCCGCCTAATCCACGCCGGCGCTATGATGTCCCTAAGCACGATGGCTCCGGTGTGCGCCACCTCGCCGCTGCCTGAGACCACGATTTTCCCGCCCTCGACTCTTATGGCGGAGGTGTTGGACTCGACCACCATTATCGCCGGCGTTATCTTCGCGCAGTCGGCCGTGATGTTGCCCCTCGTCCAGTTCTGTATGAGGTTGTTGAGCGGCTGCTGCTCGCAGGTGCCGTTGACCATAAGCCATGGGTAGAGGAAGAACTCGTTGGCGTCAATCTCCCTCTGGTCTATCGTCCCGTCCCTGTTGGCGTCCGCCCTGACGCCCTGGAGGAAGCTGAGGGCGCCCATCAGCTCGGCGTATCCGCGGCCTCCGGCGGCGCCGATTTTCTCGTCGAGTATGAGGCTCATCGACTTAGAGTTGTTGATGTACGCTTCGGCCTCGTCAAAGTCGGGGCATTCGATGCCGTCCCTGAGGCAGGCGAACACGTGGCACGCCCTCAGGAGTTCATCCTCAGTCGCGCCTTTGATGGACGCGCTCCTGGCCTTCAGGTACACGCCGGTGTCGCCTTCGCCAACCGTTATTATGTAGCCGCGGGGGTCGGGCTTTGATATCGCTGACAGTTCGAACTTGCATGTGAGCTCTGCGGGCGTTGCGGTCGCGTTGGACATGGCTATGTACTCCATCCTCCTGAGATTCTCGAGCGGCATCTCGGAGACCACCTTTATCCCGTGGACCCTGTATTCCGTGGACGGTTTAGGCACTATGACCGCGAGGATGAACACAACAGCCACAGCAACTAGGACCGCTTTCACGGCTAGCACGGCCCTCCCCCCGCCTTCAGCCTCCCCGGAAGCCATGGTAAATATACGCCGGCACATAATATAACATGGATTCGCAGGCTTACGTAAATCAGAAGCGGAAGGCCCTCAACAACCTCGCCCTCGCCGAGAGGGCCGGAGACCTTGACATGGAACTGACGCCGCTCCTGGCCTCGATAAACGCGAAAGCGGAATACTACACGACGTCGAGTTGTTCTGGCCGAATAGCTCTCATGCAGGACCTCGGGGGCAAAGGCGAGGACCGGTTCATCGCGAAATGGCACCGGACTGTCGGCGCGGGGGAAGTCCTCGAGGCCCTCGGACGGGCCGAAGGGAATGTCTGGTTCAGGTATGAGCCGCCGATACTCCATGTCATGGCACTATCTCAGGCGGCGGCGTCCGCATTTCTCCAGGCTGCCCGGGAGTCAGGGTTCAAAAGGTCCGGGATACAGTCCCTAAAAGAAGGCCGCATACTGGTCGAAGTCGTCAGCACGGAGCGGATAGACGCCCCGGTCATGGCGTCAGGAATCATGATAGCGGATGAGGGCTATATACGGTGGCTTACAGAGTATGCTGGGGTTAAGGCAGCCCGCAGCCGTGTAAAGATTGAGCGGCTTACATCCCTGGTCGGTGGTCTTAATTGATTTTACTGCTCGGAGACTTCCTTGTTGATACTTATGCTGGTCTTTGATGCGACAGCCTTCGCAGCGGCGTCGACTAGGGCTGGGTCCGGGGTGTTGCCCCTGTTCTGCCTTATCAGGAGCAGCAGCTCCAGGGACCCATGCAGGGCAACCGCTAATTCGTCCGTGACCTCTGGATCCTCAAGCCTCAAGATTTCGGAAAGGTGTTCTGGGGTGTATGCGGCCGCGGTCGATTCTGTCTTCAAGGCCGCATTCTCCACGGTCTTCCTCCTCTCAGCCTCAGATAGTTTCTTCTCATCCCTCCCACTCGCCTCAGACGCATCAATCCTCAGGAGCATCTGGAGCCTCTCAGGGGACAGCCCGCTCTCCTTGGCACTCCGGTAATAATACTCGTATCTGCGCCTGCCATCTTCAGAGTTGACAGCCCAGGATATTACGTTCGAAAGCTGCTCGAGGCTGCCAGGTTCTCCGGCACGCACACTCAGGCGGCCAGTCCTCAGCCCGTCCTGTCCAGCTGCTATCAGTGACGAGGCTTTCACAGCAGCATCCTCGGCCTTCTCCTTAGTAACCACCCCTCCACTCTTGAAAAACTCACGGTATAGCCAATCCGCGTCGGCCTTGCTCAATTTACCGGCTTTATAGGCGTCCATCATCTGATAAAGGTGTCCGGGGGTGTAATTATCAGCTTTTTTTTCCTTGCCGCCACTCTTTTTCTCATCTGAATTCTGGCCTGGTTTTGAACCTCTCTTTTCGTGGTTTAGGGACATTAAATCAGGCAGCTGTTTTTCAAGGGCCTGCCTATCATCGGCAATCCCACTAGCAGGGCCATGGGAACGCTCCCTAAAGGCCTCGACAGACATGGATTTTATTGGGTATGACGTCAATATATGCAACCAATACGTTTGAATGTAATATGAAGCCGGTTAAGTTGCGCGACGGCGTTTGGGAGTTCAAGGAGGACGGGATGAACGTCCCGGCTAGGATTATTGCCTCTGACAGACTCTACTCTACGTTCGAGGAGGGGGTGTTCAGGCAGATCAGCAATGTCGCGAGGCTCCCTGGTATAATATCTCCGGCCCTCGTGATGCCAGACGGCCACTACGGCTACGGTTTCCCCATCGGAGGCGTCGCGGCCTTTGACCTGGAAAAAGGTGTCATCAGCCCGGGCGGAGTCGGCTACGACATCAACTGCGGCGTCCGCCTCTTGGCGTCGAACCTAAGGGCCGAGGATGTGAAACCTAAGCTGAAAGCCCTGACAGACACATTATTCGATGAGGTCCCCTCCGGCCTCGGCTCGGAAGGCCGGCTCAGGTACGGCGGCAGGGAGTTAGAGGAGGTGTGCGTAGAGGGGGCGGGTTGGGCTGTGGGGAAGGGGTTCGGCGTGAAAGCCGACCTTGCCAGGACAGAAGAGGAAGGCGCCATCGCCGGAGCAGACCCGTCGGCTATAAGCGACAGGGCGAAGAAGAGGGGTCGGCCTCAGCTCGGCACGCTCGGCTCAGGCAACCATTTCCTCGAGGTGTCAAGGGTCGAGGAGATATACGACCGGGAGGTGGCGTCGGCATTCGGCATCAGAGAGCCGGGGCAGGTGACCGTGATGGTGCACTGCGGCTCCAGGGGCCTCGGCTACCAGGTCGCGGACGACTACATACAGGTGATGCTCAACGCGTCGAGGAGGTACGGGATAAGCCTCCCCGACCCGGAGCTCGCATGCGCGCCCCTGAAGAGCAGGGAGGCGGGGGACTACGTGAAAGCGATGTACTGCGCGGTCAACTACGCGTTCGCCAACAGGCAGTTCATCACACACTGGGTGCGGGAGTCTTTCAGGCGGCATTTCCCGGGTTCGAGCCTCGACTTGGTTTACGACGTCTGCCACAACATAGCGAAGTTCGAGGAGCATGGCGGCGCCACAGTCTGCGTCCACAGAAAGGGGGCGACGAGGGCATTCGCCGCCGGAAGGCGGGAGGTTCCGGCAGACTTAAGGCGCGTCGGACAGCCGGTGCTCGTCCCGGGGGACATGGGCACCGCCTCATACGTCCTAGTGGGGACGGAGGCGGCCATGAGGGAGTCCTTCGGCAGCGTATGCCACGGGGCGGGCCGCATCCAGTCCAGGAGCAAGGCGAAGCAGTCTGTCCGCGGGGAGGACGTCCAGAGACGCCTTGAGGCTAAGGGGGAGGTTATCAGGGCCGCAAGCTACGAGGTGCTAGCCGAGGAGCAGCCGGACGCCTACAAGGATGTGACTGAAGTCGTGAAGAGCGTCGAACTCGCAGGCCTCGGGAGGCTCGTCGCGAAACTCGTACCGATGGGCGTCGTCAAAGGGTGAGGCGCGGAAGCCTTAGAACTCTATCGACTCGCCCCTCGGAATAATCCTCACTTCCGCGGTCTTCCCCACATCAACCTTCTTCTTGAACTTTACCGCGTCGCTTAGGGTGCCGATCACGGATCCGTAGTGCATGGGCACGGCAATCCTGGGCTTTATGTCGGCCACTGCGTCTGCGGCCTCTGACCAGTCCATCATGTACTTCCCGCACACCGGCAGGAGGGCGACATCCACGCGGCCGAGCTCCCTCATCTCCGGTATCCTGTCCGTGTCGCCTGCGAAGTACACGCGCTTGCCCTCCGCCTCCACCACCCAGCCGACTCCGTCGCCTATGAGATGGTTCGACTTGTTCGTGTTGTATGCGGGGTGTGCCTCGACCCTTACGCCCCCGACGGTAATCGACTCCCCGGGGCTCAATGCGCTGACGTTCCCTTCGACCTTCTCGATGCACGACTCAGGGCAGAGGATGACCGCGTTGCCGCCGCCCACGGAGTCGATGGAAGCCTGGTCCAAGTGGTCGAAGTGGCCGTGCGAGACGAGTACTATGTCAGCGTCTTTCCCTAGAGCGACCTTGTACGGGTCGAAGTACACCACCTGGCCGCATTCAAGCCTGAACGATGCGTGCCCGAGCCAGGTTAGATTCATAAAATAGCCTCCGGTTACCTGGTAATACAAGGGGGCTTGCGGGATAAATAAATGCGGGTTCTTCCACTTTGCCGCCTCCCTGTTTCAGCCGAGTTCCTTGAAACTTGGCGGCTCTCTCCTACCCCATAGCCCCCTATCCCTGAGCCAGTCTAGGAGCTGGGCGCGAGGCCTGCGGCTCATCGGGTAGTGCGAAAGGAGCCTCCGGTACATGACGTCCGCACGTTCGCAGGAGCCTTTCACATAGGCGACAGTGTTCGACAGGTGCCAGTAATCCTTCCAGAAGACTCCGGCAGCGTCCTCATGGTTGCTCCAATCGATGTTGAATGCGGAGGCCTCCTTCATATCCACCAGCCCGAGCCCACCTCCATCGAAAGTGACGATATTCTTTTCATGCGGGTGACCGTGTGATGCCGCATTGTACGACTTGCCCCTGTACCTCACGGAGAGCGTGTGGAAACCGCCCATCAAATCCCCGAGCGACTCCATGAACCTCGCACCGTCAATGGCATCCAGCCTCTCCCGGCCAACAAGATGCAGGGCAACCCCCTCCCTCTCAACCTTGAAGTGCCCACGCCCGAGGTCCTCCACCACATTTTCGCCGCGGTAGCCCGCAGCAAGGAAGGCTTCGTTTACTGCAATCTGCAGCGGCGTCCGCCTGACAATGAAAAACCTGCTCTTCGCCGAGGCATCCTGGGCAATGTCGTAGTCGAAACCCCTCCCTGCCTTCCCGCCCTCCATGAGGCCGACTGTCCCATCCTTCCTTGGAGTCAGCCTGACCGGGACTAACGGCTCCGGAAGCTCTGCTTCAGGCTCCAGGCGCCTCAGTCTCGATACCATGTTACAATACGCGGAGTATTGGTATTAATACTCCGGAGTCTTACCCACTCATTGGAAGGCTAAATCCCTTTTGGATGTCAGCCCTGTCATGTCACTATCTCTCCTCTTTCTGTGGTTTCGGTAATACCATGCTCTCCCCGGCCTGGTTATTTATCCGTATCCTTCAAGTAGGTTATTGATGCCGGTAAAAATTGAAGTCCATGAGGCACAAATTACCCCCCTTGAGGGGCGGTTCAGGGAACTTCAAATCCTAAAGCACCCTGAAGAGCATAAGCTGGCTGGAGGCGGCGTCGTAGTCCTCCATGGCGGCCAGAGTGTGAGCATCCCGTTAGGCGATGGAAAGACGGCGTTTATTGCCCACACGAGGGGCGCCCATGATGGCATAAATGTGGGGGTAGTTTCGCCGCTTAGCGAAGGCAAGCCTATGACTTTGCCAGGGGGGTATGTGGTCGAAGTCAAGGCCCAAGGGGGGGATAAGGTAGTCCATATAACGAAGCCGGCTGAGACTCCAAGTCCTAGGCCGGCGGGCTTATCTCTCAACGGAGCATCTATTGACGTTGAGGTTCTCAGGGGCGCATATGACGCGGCCGGAAAGGACCTTCACTTGATTGGCAGCGAAAAGGCGATGTCGGCCGGTGAAATCTACACCGCCCAATGGGTCGTTAGGGAGTTCGTCCAAAACTTGGTCGACCACAACCCGCATACTCCAGGCACCTTAGATGGTGTGGGGATAACCGAGGAAGACGCAGGAGACGGAAAAATCAGGTTCAGGTTGGAGGGTGACTGGGTTTTCGACGACTATAGCAGCCTCGTCAGCTTCCACTCTGAGAAGCCGGCTGGCAGGCCCACGGCCGGAGGCATGGGATTCGGTGTGAAGCAGGCGGCGCTCGTGATGGCGAACAAGTTCGGCGTCAGACGCTTTGATATCGACGGCGAAGACTGGAGGGTCTGCTACAGGACTGAGGAAAAGGGCAAATACAACGATGAGGGGAAAGGGGGGTTAAGATTCAACTGGACCGTCGCCGATGTAATAAAAGGCACTGGAAACAGGGGGAAGAACACCGTCATAGTCGAGACAGACAATACGCAGCTTATTGACGGTTTCAGGAGCATCCGGGACATCGGGGTCTGCAGAGAGAATAGATTCCTCCAGGAAATGGACTTTTCGAACGCAAACGGAGAAATAAAATGGATTCAGCCAGTAGATGGCGTACTTCCCTCCGGGCGGCTTTTCCTACTCGGGCAGGCTATGCCATACAAGCTGGTGGAACCGGACGCTCCATCCTATTTCGGCGCAACTGAGGGGGTGACCCTCAGGCTCAACGGGGTGGAATACAAGAAGACCCTTGACCGCCAAGGCGTCCTACCAAGAGACATGGAAAGATATCTGGCCCCTCTCGTCGAATCCATGTCCCCCGAAGACCTTATTACGCAGTTGAAGAGGTCTGAGGGCATTTGGACGCAGGTCGTGGACGACAATTCATATACTGACAGGAAGGCAGCCTTCCTCCTAATAGAGAAGCTTGTCTGGCGGCTCTACTCAAAAACCTCAACCAAGCGGACAGACTTTGAGGCAACTTTCGGCCCAAAATACCTCGCTGCCGATAAAGCATGCGAGCCGGGTAAGCGGAAGCTCCTTGAGGCCGAGGGTTGGAAGATATGTCCCGGCTACTTCCGTGTCATAGGTATGAAGACGCTCACAGAGCATGAGGGCGTGGAAGCTGTTGCTAAAATCAAGCCAGACCCAAAGGCTATCAGGCAGCGGATGACATGGGCCATGAGGTCTGATGGGGCTGAGGTCCCATGCGAAGAAATCAAGGTTGAGGGAAAGCAACTCCTAGCGGAGGCTGCGAGGAGGCTCAGACAGTACCTGCAGGATGTCAAAGTTGAGGGCGGCAAATCGGTAACCTTCACATTAAAAGATGACGGCAGTTTTATGGGGGACATAGAGCGATGCCTTAATCAGCAGAATCCTGGGACGGGCTCCGACCCGGCAAATGCAGTCTACGCCCTTAGAGGCTTAATCAAGGCAGGTCTGGCCGGAGGCGTCATATCGGACTCTGTGACAAAGGTCGGCACAACACTGACAACATACACGTTGGACGAGGTACCGGATAGTGCGCCCCAGCTTTTCGTAAGGAACAGCGACATACGTAATGTGCCTGGCAACTACATCAGGTTCGAGGTCACAGACCCGGCTGCCATAGCGGAGCTTACGGGGGCTCTTGCCGAGATGACTAATCCTGTTCCTGTCAAGGAGCTTGACCCTGTAGGGGGGGGTCCAGCCGAAACAAAAACGCGGAAACCGAGTGCATTGAAGCGGGTGTTGGTTTCGGCTGCGGCATTGGCTGCTGCGGCTGGTGTGGGGATATGGTTGGTGGGTAAAAAGGCCGAATCATCTGGCCGATTGACTGATGCATCTAGCGTCACACAGATGGTTAGTGTTGACGTTAAATCTCCGCCAAAAGATAGGGTGTTTATTACAGGACAATCGTCCAACCAGGCTGACACGGCTTATGGCAGCGGGAAAGGTGTTGTTGGTAGTGGTAGGGTTGACGTTGTCGGCGGGTCTGGTATGTCCAACCGGCCTGGGGGTGTTTCCGGTGTTGGTTCAGTCCATGGCGGAGTCTTTGCGACCGGCAAAGTTGATACTGTAAGCGGCCCAAAGCCTCCGTCTAAGCTAGGCGACGCAGCCCCCAAGGTTCTCGAAGCCATAAACGCCTTAGATGCGCTGGCATCTAGTGCACCTAAAACCAATGACGTATTCGACCAATACGGCCAGTGGAAGAGTTCAGGACAATACTACGGCAA
>Ga0315276_10003671_pt1 | contig 14060 bp, 6 predicted proteins | sample YL17G05_0_MG_FD_204542 | JGI IMG/M metagenome (GOLD analysis project Ga0315276, IMG submission 204542) | Sediment microbial communities from Yellowstone Lake, YNP, Wyoming, USA - YL17G05_0 | ecosystem: Environmental > Aquatic > Freshwater > Lake > Sediment | place: USA: Wyoming | collected...
TCACCGTGATCGTCCGCGACCCGCCGATGGGAATCGTCTCGGGTGGCGCCAGGCCCGTCTGGCTGAACTCGCCTTCGAACTCCACACCGCTGATGCTCAGCACGTCCGTGCCGACGTTTCGGATCGTAAGGGAAAGGACACTGTCGTACCCCGTGAACGTCACGGGAAACGCGAGGGACGGGGGCTGGGCATCGATGTCGGGAACCCCGATCACGGTGAGCGCCGCGGGCACGGAGACGAGGGGCAGGGCAGGATCGTTGCTCGTCACGTCGATCCGGGCGTTGTAGATGCCGCCGAGGAGACTTCCGGCGTCGAACTGCGCCTGAATGTCCACCGTCCCGCCCGGTGGCACCGTGCCGCTCGCGGGGCTCACGCTGAGAAAAGGCACCCCGGTGATCAGCCGGGCAAACCCGGTTCCACCGTACCCCTGCACGAAATAAACCCCCGGGACCGGTCCGGGAAGCCACCCCATGCCGCCATCGTAGACGCTGAAAAACGGGATGGTCGAGACGCGCCATGTCCCGGAGTCGATGGAGAACCGGTAGAGATTCGTGCCGCCGTAGCTTCCGTAGGCGAAATATTCGCGCTCGAAGGGATCGATGGCGGACCCCTGGACCGCACCGCCGGGCATCGACGGAAGGAGTGTCCAGGCGTTGGTCGCGACGTCGAATCGGGCAAACGCGGTGTACCCGTCGCCCCGGTGCCCATAGAGCCTGCCGTTCAGGTGGCGAAGCCCTCCCCAGGCGGTGAAGGAGAACGGAGGGGCCGGAAGCGACGTGCTGCCCCCGGTCGAGGGATCCAGTCGCAGGAATGCGGAGCCGTACACGAGATAAAGGTAACGGGTCCCGTCGCTGGCAATGCTGCCGTAGCCGGATCCCATGGGGTTCGCCAGGCTGGACCAGGAATTCGTCGCGATGTCGTACACCCTCAGCAGGGACGAGCCATAGGGGAAGGTGTAGATCTTTCCGTTGAGCAGGCCCGCGGTGCAGTAGTACGTCGAGGAGGGAGAGCTCGTAAGCGGCTCCCAGATATCGCTCACGGCCCGGTATCGATAGAAGGCCGTCCCATTGCTCGCCTGGGCATAGAGCGTCTGGGTCGAGGGATCCTCCACCACGCAGGTGAGGAGAGCGGGGCTGGAGCGCAGCCTCTCGAAGTCTCCGGGGACACCCTGCTCCGACGAGAAGGGGCCGGGCAGCGCCCCCTCCGCGGGCGAAGGCGGGTGGGGAGAGGCGCCCGGATCCTCCGGAGAGAGGCCCGCGAAGGGAACGGAGACGGCTCCCGCGGAAACGGCACTGACGTTCGCGTTGAAGGCGAGGTCGCTCCCGCCGGTATTCGTGAGGGTCAGGGTCTGAGTCTCCCGGTTTCCGGTGAAAAGCGTCGATTGGAGGGAGGAGGGTGTTACCCCGATCACCGGCGGGAGGATTGCCGAGCCGGTCAGCGGCACCTCCAGGGCCGGCTCGTCCGGGTCGTCGCTGGTCAGGACGAGGCGGCCGGAAGCCGGGCCAGGGACGGTCGGTGAGAATCTCACGGTGATGTTCCGCGAGCCGAAGGTCGGAATGGTCTCGGGCGGTGTCAGGCCGGTCTGGCTGAACTCGCCTTCGAACTCCACCCCGCGGATGTTCAGCACGTCCGTGCCGACGTTTCGGATCGTGAGAGAAAGAGCGCTTTCGTACCCCGTGAACGTCATGGGAAACGCCAGGGAGGCCGGTTGCACATCGATGTCGGGGACCCCGATCACGGTGAGCGCCGCGGGAACGGAGACGAGGGGCAGGGCAGGATCGTTGCTCGTCACGTCGATCCGGGCGTTGTAGATGCCGCCGAGGAGACTTCCGGCGTCGAACTGCGCCTGGATCTCCGCGGTCCCGCCCGGCGGCACCGTGCCGGTCAAGGGGCTCACGCTGAGGAACGGCGCCCCGGTGATCAGCCGGGCAAAGCCGGTTCCATACTCCCCCCGGATGAAGTAGAGGCCCGGAGCGGGACCCGGGAGCCATCCCATCCCGCCATCGCTGACCGAGAAGAACGGAATGGTGGAGACACGCCAGGTTCCCGTGTCGATGGAGAAACGGTAGAGGTTGGTGCCGGAGTAACTCCCGTACGCGTAGTACTCGCGTGCGGACGGGTCAATCGCGGAGCCCAGGACCGCGCCGCCCGGCAACGAAGAAAGGCTGGTCCACGTGTTGGCCGCAATGTCGAACCGGGCGAACCCGGCGTAACCGCTCCCCTGGTGCCCGTAAAGCTTGCCATCCAGGTGGCGAAGCCCTCCCCACGGCTGGAAATAGAAGGGAGGTGAAGGCAGCGCCGTGCTGACGCCGGCCACGGGGTCGAGTCGCACGAACGTGACACCACTCACCAGATAGAGGTACCGGCTCCCGTCGCTGGCGATATTCCCCGTCCCCTGGCCGAGGGGGTTTGCGCGCGTTGACCAGGAGTTGGTCACGACGTCGTAGACCCCCAGCGTGGAGGCGGTTCCCGTGTAGACGGTGTAGATCTTCCCGTTCAGCAGCGCCGCACCGCCATTGTTGCCGGAGTAGAGCGGTGCCGCAGCCAGGCCCTCCCATGCATTGGCCGCGGTCCGGTAACGGTAGAAGGCGTAACCGTAGTTGGCCTGGGCATAAAGCGTCAGGGTCGCTAGATCCTCCACCACGCAGGTGAGCGCCACGGGACTGGATGCCAGCGATTCGAAATCACCGGGAATCCCCTGATCGGAAAAGAAGGGGGCGGGCGCTATCGGGTCGCCGGAGGGAGCGGGATTGTCGGAAGCGTCCGGCACTTCCGGCGAGAGGCCCTCGAAGGGAGCCGAGACCGCCCCCGCGGCGAAGGCGCGGACGCTCAGCGCAAAAGTGAGATCGCTGCCACCGCTGTTGGAGAGGGTGAGGATCTGGGTCTCCCGGTTCCCGGCGAGAAGCGTGGAGCTCAGGGAGGAGGGTATCGCCCCGATTACCGGCGGGAGGATTGCCGAGCCGCTCAGCGGCACCTCCAGGGCCGGCTCGTCGGGGTCGTCGCTGGTCAGGACGAGGCGGCCGGAGGCCGGGACGGGGACGGTCGGTGAGAATCTCACCGTGATCGTCCGCGACCCGCCGATGGGAATCGTCTCGGGTGGCGCCAGGCCCGTCTGGCTGAACTCGCCTTCGAACTCCACACCGCTGATGCTCAGCACGTCCGTGCCGACGTTTCGGATCGTGAGGGAAAGGACGCTGTCGTACCCCGTGAACGTCACGGGAAACGCCAGGGACGCCGGCTGCACTTCGATGTCCGGGGCCCCAATCACGGTCAGGGTGGCGGGAATCGTCAGAAGAGGCGTGACCGGGTCGTTGCTGGCGGCCTGGATGTCGTTCAGGTAGGTTCCGCCCATGAGTCCCCAGGCGTCAAAGCGCGCGACAATGTCCACAAACCCGGAGGCCGGAATGGAGCCCGCGGAAGGCTCCAGATCCAGGAACACGTGGGAGCAGGAGACGCCCGTGTCGAGGACGATGCCGACCGGCCCACTCAATCCGGAGCCGATGCGTCTCACGCTTCCGGTTGCCAGATCGACGATCGCGATGTCGGAACTGTTCTCGGAGACATACGCGGTGGTCGCCGCGGGGTCCACGGCGATTCCGTAGGGATATGAGAGCCCCGACGCGACGGTTCGGACGGCGCCCGTCGCCAGGGTGACCGCCCGGATCCTTCCCTCGTACACCTCGGTCACAAAGGCGGTCGTTCCGGTACCGTCCAGGGCCACGCCGTAAGGATTCTGCAGGCCGGAGACAATTCGGGCGACTGAGCCCGTTGCGAGGTCTACGCGGGCGAGACTGCTGCCGTAGAACTCGGCCACGATGGCATCGGTGCCGGTGGGACTGAGCGCGATCCCGAAGGGTGAATTGAGTCCCGCGGTGATTGCGGACACGGCGCCGGTGGCCAGGTCCACGCTGGAAAGCGTACCCCCGTATTGGGTCACGAAGGCCCGACCGCCGGCGGAATCCAGCGCCACCTGCTCCGGGTAGACAAACCCCCCCCTCACGGTGGTCACGGCGCCGGTGGCCAGGTTGACGGACGAAAGCTCGCCACTGCCCACTTCGGTGACATAGGCGGTGGTCCGGTCGGGACTCAGGGCGACCCCGATCGGGCTGCTGAGGCCGGTGGCGACAGTGGTGCGGACCCCCGCGGACAGGTCCACGGCCGAGAGTCTTCCCCCAGAGTACTCAGCCACGAAAGCGCGGGTCGGGAAACAATCGCCCCCTGCCGCACTCCGGGGGATCACGGACAGCGAGAACTCCAGAGGACTTCCCCCGGAATTGAGGAGCCGGAGAGTCCGGTCCTCCCGGCCGCCTGTAAAGAGGGTCGTGTCGAGGGCGGCCGGCTCGGCCCCCACGACGGGAGGAGCCACACCCGCCCCCGAAAGGGAGACCGCCACCGTGGGGGCGTCGGGATCGTTGCTGGAGATCTGGAGACTGCCCGTGAAATCTCCGACCCCTGAGGCCGTGAACGTCACGGTCAGGGAGGCGGAAGCGCCGGGCTGGAGGCTCATGGAAACCGGCGAGACGGAAAATGCGGCGGAGTCGGTGCCGATGGACGTCACCTGTAGCAGGTCGGTTCCCTGATTTTCCACCGTCAGGGGCAGGCTGCGGCTCAGGCCCACGAACAGGGAGCCGAAGTCGAGGCTCCCGGCGGGCCCGGAGTAACGAAGGCTGACCTCATGCTTGTTGGAGGAGCAGAAAGCACCGACATCGGGTGAGTTCTGGACGTCCACGGTGATCCGTCCGTCGGCTGCCAGGTCGGCGAGAAGCTCGCTCGAGAGGGTGAAGACACGGGAGGAAGGACCGCACTGCACACCGGCGCCTCCGACCGTACCCAGGGGGGTCCCATCCGCTGTCACCGAAGCCACCTCGATGGACAGGTCGAAGTCCCCGTCCACAACCACGGTCAGCGTGCCTCCTCCCCCGGGAGAGACCGAGATGGGAAGGAGGTGCGAGGTCCGCGCCCCGTCGGTGGCATAGGTCTGCTCGGAGTGGAGGGACACCTCCGCACCGCTGATGCGGATGTCCGGAGCCCCGGTGACGGTGAGCGTGGCAGGAATGATCGTCTCCCGGGCCAGGGGATCGTTGCTGGAGACCAGCACGTTGGAGTCGTAGACACCGCCCTGTAGACGCGAGGCATCGAACGTCAGCGTGACCTGCGCCGTGCTCCCCGCCGCCACAACACCGGAGGCGGGACTCGGCCTGAGCCAGGCGGGCGTCTGACCTAAGGAGTACGGAATCATGTTCGCGAGGATGGTTCCGGCAGGCTGCCCCTGCGCATACCCGTACTCGAGCGTCTGGCCCCCGGCCACCACGATGCCGCTCCCGAACGGATAGACGACCAGATTGGCCTGCCCGGTGTCATCCGAGGCGATCTCGGAGGCCTCCGGGGGAATGGAGGTGAAGTGCCCGTGGCTCGCCCCGGTGCCGTTGAAGGGACTCGGCACTCCGGCCACCAGCGGATGAGATGGAATCAGGACGTAGTTCGTCCCCGAGATGTAGCGAGCGATCCTCATTCCTCCGGGAAGGACCACCCCGGATGCGTCTCCCCCAGCCCAGCCCCAGGCCGCCGCGTGAAATTCCAGAATCCCGCCCCCGGCAACATAGGCATCGAGCTTCGCCGAAAGACTCGAAAGGGTTACGTAAAACGATGTCGGTTGATCGCTGGGAATGATCAGCAGCGTGTAGGGCGAAAGGTCTTCCGCTCCCAGCGCGGAGGAGGGAATCATCCCGTAGGCAATTCCCCGGGCCTCCAGCACCTGCTCGTTGGACCGGAGACCCCACGGCGCGACGTCCTGGATCAGGAGGACGCCGGCGCCGGGGCTTGAGAGGATTCCCGTGAGATGCGCCTGATAGTCCGGGGGTGGGGTGGAGCTGTCCACGCCCGATGGAACGTACGGAATGCCGGGCACACCCGGAGGCGGCACCGGCGGAACCTCCTGAGGGAGGACGAAGGAAGTCTCCGTCTCCGATCCAGAGCGCCGGACGACAATGCTGTACTCCAGATCGCTCACGCCGTTGTTCTCTATGGTGAGGATCTGGGTCGCGGTCTGTCCCGTGAACAGGCTCGCGGCCACGGACGAGGGGGTGATCCGGATCGAAGGAGGCCCCAGGGTCGTGGCGCTGGCGACGTTGGAGAGGGGGCCGGTGTTACCGAACTCGTCCCGGGCCTTCATCGCGAAGTAGTAAGGCGTGCCGAAATCGAGCCCCGTAACCCTCATCTGCTCCGGGGAGCCCGAAGGCACGGGGTTGGGAGCTCCGGGAGCCGGGAAGGCCGCCGAGAAGTTGGTGTCGTCGATGGGGCTGGCGGAGTAGCGCACTTCGTAGTCGCTGGCGGTCCCTTCGGGGCCGTCGTCCCCCGTCGCGGTCCAGGTCAGGGTGACGGCGCTCCCCTCGGGACTTCCAGCCACAAGATCGCCGATGGCGCCGGGAGGAGCGGTATCGGGGGTAGCGATGGGACGGAAGGCATTGAGTCTTCCGCCTGTAACGGTCTTCCCCGCCAGGGCGGGGATCGGATCCGCAGACTCCAGGAGGAGGCGCTTCAGGCTGGCCACGTCGATGTCGGGAGCCACCGCCCGGATGAGGGCGGCGACCCCCGAGACATGGGGGGTCGCCATGGAGGTGCCGCTAAAGAGCCCGTAGGTGCTTCCAGGAAGCGTGCTGAGAATGCTCACCCCGGGTGCGCCGAGGTCGACCGTGGTGGCCCCGTAGTTGGAGAAGGCGGCCAGGTGGTCATCATCATCCGTGGCGGCCACCGAAACGATGCAGGGGGAGTCGTAACTGGACGGGTAGTGGGGGTAGAGGTCGTTGTCGTAGCTGGAGTTTCCTGCCGCGGCCACGAAGAGGACGCCGGCGGCGCCGGCCGCGTTGATGGCATCGAGCAGGGCCTGAGAATACGACCCCCCGCCCCAGGAGTTGTTCGTGATCCGGGCCCCCATCGCTGTCCCGTAATCGATGGCGGCGACGGCGGCGGCGGTGGTCCCGTATCCGTCCGCCCCGATGAACTTCAGCGCCATGATTCTGATCTGCCAGTTGACCCCCACCACGCCCACGCCGTTGTTTCCCACGGCACCGATGGTCCCCGCCACGTGGGTCCCGTGGCTGTGGTCGTCGAACGGGTCGCTGTCTCCGTTGATGAAGTCATAGCCGTGGACGTCGTCCGCGAATCCGTTGCCGTCGTCGTCGATCCCGTTCCCTGCTATCTCCCCCGGATTGGTCCACATGTTGGCGGCAAGGTCGGGATGGGTGTAGTCGACGCCCGTATCGATGACGGCCATCAGGACGTCCCGGCTCCCGGTGCTTACGCTCCAGGCGCTCTCGGCCCGGATGTCCGCCCCGGAAGTTCCCCCCGTCTGTCCCGTGTTGTTCAGGGCGTACATTTCGGGGTATCGGGGGTCGTTGGGGAACCGGTCCATTTCCACGAGGAAGTTGGGCTCGGCGTAGAGCACGTGGGGGTTTCTGCTCAGGCGGGCAACGGCCTCTTCAGTGCTGACGCCCTCCCCGAGCTTCCAGTGCTCCGCGCCGCTTCGGAACTGGCGGAGTTTCCGGGCGGAGACCTGGGCGCGGGTGTTGGCCTGTTCGGAGGGACCGGCGTCGTCCCGGAACTTGACCAGCACTTCCCCGGGAACGTAATGGGCCGCGCTAGATGCACCCTGCCCGGACGGAGAACCTGGAGAAACCGGGGAAGTATTGCCGATGCTCAGGAACGTGAGAAGGAGAGCCGGAAGAGAGAGCAGGATCCTGCGGGCCGGACGATGCCTCGGAAGCATAAACGCTCCTTGTTGGGCGGGGCCGCTCGATGAGATAAGGACGACATATCCTGAGCGAAATTCTCGGTAATCACCCCACTGGGGTGAGAGGATGCGGGAAAGAGCGGCAGGCGCACCAACATTCCTCCCGGGAGAGAAGGAATTTCAGGGTAGAGAACACTCCCCGCGCGCGATTCGCCAGACTTGTGTCTCGATTTCCTACTGTGCCCGGCAGGATACGCCACTCCACTGCCCTCCTGCAAGAGGGAGGATCCGGCAGGTCCCGTCTTCCACATCCTTGGCAACCAAGGGTGGCGACCGGAGCTCCGCAGGCCCATTCCAAACCCCCGACAGGGTAAAATGTCCCGCCGCGGTCCTGCCGCGCAAGGAGAGCTCATGCGCCTGTCGGATTTGCCGTTCATTGCCCAGTGGCGGTCTTCCCGTCCGGGGGACAAGCGGTTCCTTCTCCTCGTCCCCCTGACGGGGCTGGCCACGGGCCTGGCGGCGGTGGCGCTGGTCCGCCTGGTGGGGGCCGTTCAGAAACTGTTCTGGGGAGGCGGCCGGGATCTCCTTCAGTTCGCCGAGGCGGCCTCGTCTCTCCACCGGGTCCTGGCCCTCGCCATCGGCGGCATCCTGGTGGGACTCATCGTCCTCCTCTCCCGCCAGCCGGTCCGCGGACACGGCACCGCCGGGATCATCGAGGCGGTGGCCCGGCACCGGGGCTTCATCTCCATGCGGCGGACCCTGACCAAGGAAGGGGCCACCGTCATCACCGTGGGATCTGGCGGCTCCCTGGGACGGGAAGGGCCGCTGATGCGGGTGGGGGCAGCTTTGGGATCGCTCCTGGGGCGGCGGTTCCATCTGACCGGAAACCGCCTGAACATCCTGGTGGGATGCGGCACCGCCGCCGGGATCGCCGCTGCCTACAACGCCCCCATCGGGGGCGCCCTGTTCGCCCTGGAGGTGGTCCTGGGGAACTTCGCGCTGGAGAGCTTCGGCCCCATCGTGGTCGCCTCCGCCATCGGGACCATCGTCTCCCGGGGCCTCCTGGGGAACTACCGCGCCTACAGCCCCCCCTCCTTCGACACCCTGGTCTCCCCGTGGGAGATGGGGCACTACCTCCTCATGGGGATCCTCATCGGCCTCGCCTCCGCCTTCTTCATCCTGGCGCTTCGCGGCGTGGAAAAGGGGTTCGACCGGATCCCGACCCCGCTCTGGACCAAGCCGGTGATGGGATTCACCCTGGTGGGGGTCGTGGGCATCTGGTTTCCCCAGGTCTTCGGCAACGGCTACGACACGGTGAACCAGGTCCTCCGGGAGGGGGTGCCCCTGGAGATGGTCCTGGTGCTCCCGCTTCTCAAGACGGCGGCCACGGCGCTGACCATGGGATCGGGGGGATCGGGAGGGCTTTTCACCCCGACCCTTTTCGTGGGATCGGTGCTGGGATCCGCGTACGGCTCCTGGTCCCACACCACCTTCCCCGCGATCACCGCGCCGTCCGGCGCCTACGCCCTGGTCGGTATGGGGGCGATGATCGCCGGGACGACCCAGGCCCCTCTCACCGCCATCCTGATCATCTTCGAGCTGACCGGCGACTACGAGATCATCCTCCCGCTGATGCTCTGCTGCACGGTCTCGCTGCTGATCAGCCGGATGGTCCACCCCGAGTCGATCTACACCCAGCCTCTTCTGGACCGGGGGGTCCGGCTGGGCGGCCGGACCGAGCAGCTGGTGATGGACACCATCGAGGTCCGGGACGTGATGCGCCCGGGCGCCGCCCCGGTCGCAGCCGGCGAGCCGCTGGAGGTGGTGGTGCAGCGGCTCCTCAACGAAGGGCGCAAGGAGCTTTTCGTGGAGGGAGACGACGGCCGGTTCCGGGGGGCCATCACCCTGGCCGATCTGACCCAGTTCCTGGACCGGCCGGATCTCCTGCGGCAGGTGAAGGCGGGAGACGTGGTCTACACCGACGTCCCCCTCCTCCTGCCCACCGATCGCCTCACCGAGGCCATCGGCCGCTGGGCCCAGGTCGGCCGCGACCGGCTTCCCGTCGTGGACGGCCCCGAGACGCGCCGCTACGTGGGAGAGCTGTCCGCCGGCGACATCATCTTCCTTTACAGCCAGGAGGTCCTGAAGAAGGAACCGCGGCTGGCGCGGTTCGAGCGCCCCGTGGAGGGCGGGCGCCCGGAGACCACCTACGTGGAGCTGCCCGGCGAGTACGTGGTGGCCATGGTGAAGCTGCCCGACAGCTTCGAGGGGACGACCCTGAGGGAGCTGGACGCCCGGCGCCGCTTCGGGGTGAACGTCATCGAGGTGAAGCGGCACCCGGGGAGCGATCGGGAGCATCGGCTCATCCCGGGCCCCGACACCGAGCTGAAGGGGGGAGACGGCCTCATCGTGGTGGGCCGTCCCTCGGAAATCGCGCATCTGGGGGATCCGGCCCGCCTCGCGGAGATCGCGCGCAGGCCGCCATCCTAGAGGAACGACCCGGATGAAACGGAGATTCAAGGACCTCCCGGCCGCGGAAGTGCTGATGTCGACGGTGATCGAAGCCTCGGGGCTCACCAAGCGGTACGGCGATCTCGTCGCCGTGGACGGGATTGACTTCGCCATCCGGTCCGGGGAGTGCTACGGCTTCCTGGGCCCGAACGGCGCCGGAAAGACCACCACGGTGAAGATGATCCACTGCTTCGCCCCGGTCACCTCGGGGGAGCTGCGGGTCTTCGGGATGGACGTGCGGGTGAAGCCGCGGGAGATCAAGACCCGGATCGGCGTCTGCCAGCAGGAGGACAACCTCGATCCCGACTTCTCGGTGCACAGGAACCTCCTGGTCTTCGCCCGCTACTTCGGGATCCCGGCGCCGGAGGCGCAGACCCGCTCGAAGGAACTGCTGGAATTCATGGGCCTCTGGGAGCGGAGGAACGACAGGATCCGGGAGCTGTCGGGCGGGCTGAAGCGGCGGCTGGTGATCGCCCGGGCCCTCGTCAACGACCCCGATCTCCTGATCCTGGACGAGCCCACCACGGGCCTGGATCCCCAGTCCCGGCACCAGGTCTGGGACCGGGTCCGGACGCTGCGGAAGCAGGGGAAGACGATCCTCCTGACCACGCACTACATGGACGAGGCCCAGACCCTCTGCGACCGGCTGGTGATCATGGACCACGGGAGGATCCTCGTGGAGGGGGCGCCCGCGGAGCTGGTCCGCAGCCGGGTGGGGCGAGAGGTGGTGGAGGTCTGGGGCTACCCGCCGGAGCTGGTGGAGCTGGCGAAGAGCCGGGGCTGGAGCCACGAGATCGACACCGACCGTCTCTTCATCTACACCGACTCCGGCGAGCCGGTCCTTTCGGCCATCGCCGGAAAGTACACCGTGGAGCGATGCACCGTCCGGATGGCCGGGCTTGAGGACCTCTTCCTGAGGCTGACGGGGAGGGAGCTGCGGGAATGATCGACCTGGTCCGGAACATCAGCCATCGGTCGCTGCGGGTCTGGCAGCGGAACCGGGACGTCTACTTCGTGACCTGGAAGACCAACCTGGTCCCGCCGCTTCTGGAGCCGATCCTCTACCTCCTCGCCTTCGGCGCGGGAATCGGGGCCCTGGTCCGCGAGGTCCCCTACCGCGGCGAGATGGTGGGCTACACCGTCTTCATCGCTCCGGGGCTCCTGGCCACCCAGGTGATGTTCCAGTCGTTCTTCGAGAACACCTACAACACCTTCGTCCGGATGTACTACCAGAGGACCTTCGACGCCATCGTCACAACCCCTCTCACCCTGGAGGACGTGATGGCGGGAGAGCTTCTCTGGGGCGCGAGTAAGGGGACCATCGGCTGCGCCATCATGATGGCGGCCATCTCCTTCTTCGGCGTCATCCACTATCCCCACGCCCTGGTCATCCTCCCCTTCTCGTTCCTGGCCGGCCTCTTCTTCGCCGGACTGGCCCTCTGCTTCACCGGCCTGGTCCCCCAGATCGACTCCTTCAACTTCCCCACCTTTCTGTTCGTGATGCCCATGTTCCTCTTCTCGGGCACCTTCTTCCCCCTGGACGTCCTGCCGGAGTGGGCCCAGACCCTCGCCGCCCTGGTCCCCCTCACCCACGTGGTGAACGTGATGCGGGAGGCCTGCCTGGGCCGGCTTCCGGCGCGGATCCTGGGGGACCTGGCCTACCTCACCGCCGCCACGATCCCGGTCTGCCTGCTGGGCATCTATCTGATGAAGAAGAGGCTGGTGAAGTAGGCGGGAAGAGGGTGCGGTGCGGCCCCCCGGCGGAGAGCGCCTTCGAGCCGGACGACGGGGACATCCTGTCGCCTGTGCGCCGTCAGGAGGACGCAGCGTCGGCCAGCCAGGTCGCCACTTCCGCCTCGCTCGGAATCCGGCCGGCGCACACCACCTTCCCGTTGATCACCAGGCCCGGCGTGGCCAGGATGTCGTACTTCATGATGTCGCGGAAGTCGGTGACCTTCTCGATCTGGGCTTCCCCGCCGAAGCCCGCGACCGCCTTCTTCACGATCTGCTCGACCTTGCCGCAGTTGGAACAGCCGGGTCCGAGTACCTTGATGGACAGCATGCCGGACTCCTATTCGATTCGGATCGTGGGTTCCAGGACGATCGGCCCATGGAAGATCCGGCCCCTTCTCCGCAGGTCCCGCACAACGTCAGAGCGTGATCCCGAGATTCTGCGTCAGCACAAAGTAGACGCCGATCGCGAGGATCGCGATCCCCGTGAGCACCCGGGCCCAGCGCTCGACACGTGCGATGAGGTTGAAAGCCTGTCCGACGCCCCGCGCTCCGAAGGCGATCATCACGGCGAACGCCACCACCGGAAGCCCGGTCCCCAATCCGAAGAGCGCCGGGACCACGACGGGAGATCTCGCGCTGATGGAAAGCGGAATGAGGCTCCCGAAGAAAAGACCCGCCGAGATCGGACAGAACGACAGCGCGAAGAGCATGCCGAGGAGCCCGGCGCCGAGCACTCCCGCCCCCGCCGCGCGCCGCCGGAGCGCCTCGCCAGCCTTCGTGGCCGGCAGCGGGATCCGGACCCATCCCAGGACGAACACCCCGATCAGGATCAGGACCGGCCCCAGGATCTGGTTCATCCGCGTCTGCAGAAACCACGCGACGCCCGGGATCGACAGGATGCTGGTGACGATCAGCGCCGCCAGGACCACGTAGGCCAGGACCCTGCCGAGGGCATAGGCCGCGCCCGAGGCAAGGACACGGCCGGTCCTTCCCGCGTCCCGGCCGATGAACGACACCGCCGCGATGTTCGTGGCCAGCGGGCAGGGGCTGATGGCCGTCAGGATCCCCAACCAGAGCGCCATGCCGCCGCTGGCCGCCCACTCCGTCATGATCGCTTCTCCAGGTATGATCTTACCTCGCCCTGGACGTACTGCCGGAACGCGTCGTCATCCCGGAGAAGCTCCCAGATCTTCTCGAGGTTCTTCCAGCGGACCCGGGTCCCATCCACGAGATCCACGACCACGAGGGACTTCGTGTACAGCCTGTAGTCCTGGATGAAGTGCTTGTTGGCGGGCTCATCGACGTTCACCGCGAGCCATTCCACCTTCCCCTGCTTCATCTCCCCGGCGAAGGCCGCGCGCACCGCTTCCCCCGCCAGGGCCTCGATCTTTCTGCACGAGACGCAGCGGGCGTTCCCGTGGAAATAGTAGACCCGGACGACGTGGTCTCGGTCCGTTGCCACCGGCGTCGTGGGGGCGGCCGAGGTCACCGCTGCGGAACGCGTTGATGGACTTGCTTGCGCGAGGCAAGTTACGAGAATGGCGGCGGCGAACGAGGCAGTGGCGAGAAAGCTCTTTCGAGTCATGGCTTGGGCTCCCGATGTTGACTCAACGAAGGTGGCGACGCCTGTTTCGGCGAGGTGGGCGCCACGTCCCCCGCGAGGCCCGGTCCTCTGGTCAGTTTTTCAAAGAGAGAAGGAAGTAGGGATCGGTACGAATCTCGGATTACGGATTCTCTTTCGGCAAGAGGCCGTAGCGGCACGAGATCCATCACCGTCTCCGGTGGTAGCCCGGAGAGGAACATCGTCCTCGCCGCCCCCTCCGCCATCCGGAAGACCGCTTCCTCCGCGCTCTGCCTGCCCAGACCAAAACTCACCCCGAGCTCGACAATCTCCCGATACTGGAACCAGAGGTACGTCGGTCCCATTCCGGTGATGATCGCGTAGGCCTCCAGCAGGCTCTCCTCGACCGTCGGGCACTCGCCCAGAGCCCCGAACAGTTGCTGCAGCTCACGCTGCTCGCCGTCCTCCAGGCACGACGAGAAGACGACGGGGTTGAAGCCATGCCCGACGATGGACGGCGCATTG
>Ga0315276_10003672_pt1 | contig 14059 bp, 15 predicted proteins | sample YL17G05_0_MG_FD_204542 | JGI IMG/M metagenome (GOLD analysis project Ga0315276, IMG submission 204542) | Sediment microbial communities from Yellowstone Lake, YNP, Wyoming, USA - YL17G05_0 | ecosystem: Environmental > Aquatic > Freshwater > Lake > Sediment | place: USA: Wyoming | collected...
GGAAGAGAATACTTGGGAGTTACAAGAAGCACGTTTTTGGTTGATGAAAAAGGGAAGATTTTCAAAATATATCCCAAAGTAAAACCAGCAGGGCATTCAAAAGAAGTACTAGATGATTTTTTAAAATGATTGATATTGAATAATTTAGGCGTATAAGCATACAAAATATGTATGATAAGACGTATGTTAAGGATTTTTTCGTGTTTAGATAACTGTACTCTTGAATGGTATGTGTGAATCATGTCGACACTGTTGACTGCAAGTGAATATTTTTGTGAATGAAAATGCATTACAATTGTAATGCACAAGCCTGAATGTGGGCGAATATGAAATTATTCAGTATTCAAGCATGAATTTTAACCATATTCAGAACTTAATTATGCCTGAAAAATAAAAGATGCCTTTGAATGATTCCAAGATTCTGAATGATTCAAAACAATAGTGAATGTAATATTTACTGTTACACAGTAAAATCTATTTCCTGCATATGATTAAAGACGATCCATAAACGAATCATTAATTCTATGTTCTAAAACTTGTTGAATACTTTCATTATAGAATATGTCATACATCATTTACTAACTGAAGTTTTGTCAGATACAAAATCTGAAAACAAAAGTGCAAAATCAGACTAAGAAAAAAGATGACGTTATTGGTCTTCTATAACCATAAGGGTTAATGTCGAGCTAATTTTTTCAACTTTTCTGATCTTCTGGGTAATGGTTTCTCTGATTTTTTCAACATGATCAGATTCAATTTTGACCAAAATATCATATGCTCCAAAAGTACCGTAAACTTCCTTGACATTATCTATACTTTTTAGTTGCTGCGTGATATTCTTTTCTGAATTAAATTCACAATTTATTAAAACAAAAGCTGTTGCCATGTATTCATTAAATGAATAGACTATATCAATAAACTGATCATAGTGAATTTAGTTTTACGAAATATTAATTGTAACATTCTAATAATATTTTGTGTGACATTGTAGCACAAATAGATGAAAATATGAATGTCATTACACATTTTTATTTTGAAAATCAGATTTTTATATGTAGATATTATTTGCAAAGTAAATATTGACAAATAAACCTACTATCGCATTTGTTTTACTTGGTTGTGGCGATGAAGTAATAAATGAAGTTGTAGAAGAACTAAAAACAATAGATTCGATCAAAGAATATGTAAGACTAGATAGTGCCTGGAAAATAATAATTAAACTAGAGGGAGATATAGAACAGATAAGAGAAATTATTCGATGGAAGATTAGAAAAATGGCAAACATTGAAACCACTTTAACACTGATAGAATATATGGACTAAAGATTTTTTTATGTTAAATATAATTGATAAACTATCGGATTGGGATATTTTGACTTTGAATGCAGAACTTAAACAGATCATAAATGAGAGTCTAGATACATCAGTTGAACTCTACGGTGAAATAAAATCAACAAAAAAAGGTTTGGAAAAATTTGTTACCCAGTTTGGTAATGTGGAAAATTCATATGATTTTATGCACGGATATTTCATGGGGGATCTTCAGGGGTTGGCTTTTGGCACTATACGTATTGCCTTAGGAAGAGAAATGAATGATGAAGAAAGAGAAGATTTAGCAGAAATCATAAAGAGTAAACGAATTAAGGTTCAAAACATAGTTAACAGAATAAAGAATACACATGTATTTGATTTGAAGACTAATGACAATTCACAGTATAATGATAATCTATGATGAATGATGAATCCCTCTTTGTAGGAACTGCGGAAGCTGAACATGTTGAAATGTATCTAAAGGCAATTTGGCACATTAAAGAAAGAGGAGAAAATATAAAAATCAACACAATTGCAAAAATACTCGATATTAGACAGCCAAGTGTTGTACAAATGCTCAAAAAATTAAATGAGAAAAATCTTGTAAACTATAACAAAGCAGGTGTAACTCTCACTCAAGATGGAGAAAAAATTGGTTCCAGTATGATGAGAAACAGTAGATTATTAGAAGTTTTAATGGACAGTGCATTAAAAGTTGCAATTGATGAAGAGATGGTATGTGGAATTGAACATCATATGAAAAAACAATTTACCGATGCTCTTTGTACCATGCTAAAGCATCCAAGAAAATGTCCTCATGATCATGACATACCTATAGGGGATTGTTGTAAAAACACTAAAGAAACATGATAAATCATGTTTGAAAATATATTTCATGATTAAATCTAACTGTTAGTTGAACATTCTAAATTCTAATGTTATTTGTTTTTTAATCTATCTATGTTATCAAGTTCTATTAGAATAGTATTCTCAGTATGTTCAGTTTTTATCTTAGAACCCAACTCAAAAAACACTGTCTCATAATATGTTCTAAAAAATAGAGACCATTGCTCACCCATTTCATGGTGCAATACTAATTTCGTATTATTATTTTCATTATACTCTTTAATTGAAAATCCTGATGATTTAGCACGATCTTTTAAAATAGAAATCCATTCATCGACACCATATTTTCCCCTCATGGATAATGCAATCTCTTTTGCACCACTCTTAGCTGACTCTTTTGCTATTTTGATTATTGTTTCTTTATCTGTGTACTTTACCAATTCCATCAATGCAGATTTTAGCATAACAATCCAGCCTATCTCTGAAGCATGTACATCCCAGTTTACATGAGAATCAAAAATTTGGTTTACGTATGTATTGAGGCTTAATTTCTGATCTTTGGAAATTTTTTTTAAATTATCCAGAGTAGTTGTATTTATTCTAAAACTTGCATGTTCTGTAGGGGTTCTTTTTTTCTGAATCATTGTTAATTTGTCTTGGTGATATATGCCATTTTAATTTACTTGAAAAATAACAATCTGAGTAATTGTAATTCGTATTCAACATAAATGCTTGTTTTAGATATTATCCTGCGTACTATCCATAATTTTGTGGTACACTGTACCACAATGTATACTGAGAAATTATATCTACATATTGTCATCAATTCACATGTACAAAGTAATTTGTAAAGATCTTGGATTTGACTGTGATTTTATTATGATTAATAATGATAAGGAGATTCTTGCAATTAATTTTAAAGAACATTTACAAGTTGGTCATAAGCAATATTACCCAAAAAACGAGATTTTTAGTTTTATTGATATTCAAAACAAGAAACAAAATGATCTAGACCAGATGAGAAAGAAAAAATTAACATGTGTTGATGATTGTGAATCATTTAGATTGGAAAAATGGAATCTGGGTCATAGAAATTTTCCATAACTAGTAAAGGAGAAAATATAAAAATTGATCGATTGTAATCATCCAGATACAAATATCTCTGAGGGATTTTAATTGTATAGAAATATTCCTAACTTATCTTTCTCAAATGCGGTATCACGATGCGGTAGATGTGGTAAAGAATCTATAATCCATGACATGAGATTGGGGGAAATATTTTGCAAGTCATGTGGTTTTGTTATTGATGAAAAAATTAATGACTTGAATCCTGATTTAATTAGTTTTGATGATGGGAAAGATAACAGAAGAACAGGAACTCCGATGTTGATGTCTGTTCATGATTTTGGCTTGTCAACTATGATTGGGATGATTAACAAAGATGCAAAAGGTAAACCAATATCTGCATTAACAAGTGCTACAATAAAACGAATACGAATACAAGATCAGAGAAGTCAATTACACAGAAACATGGACATTAATTACAAAACTGCGTTTGATATACTACAAAGAATTCAAGATAAGATTTGTGTCTCTGATCATGTAAAAGAACTTGCTGCATACATATATCGAAAGGCAGTAGAACGAAAAATTACACAGGGACGATCAATTAATGCAGTAGTTGCCGCTTCAATGTATGCTGCATGTAGAAATACACAGATACTTCGAACACTACGAGATATATCTAAAGCTACAGACATCAAACCAAAAAAAATTTCCCAGAGTTATAGAGCAATTGTAAAACAACTTGATTTGAAAATTCCAGTAGTAAATCAAGTACATTGTCTTTCAAAGATTTCAAATAACCTCGGCGTATCTGAAAAAACAAAATACTTTGCTTTGGAAATCTTACAAAAAGCAAAAGATATGCAAATTCTAGCAGGTAGAGATCCTGTGGGAATATCTGCAGCTGTATTGTATTATGCATGTCTAATAAAAAAAGAATCATTTACACAAGCACAGGTTGCTGAAGCATCAAGCGTTACTGTTGTTACAGTTAGAAATAGATTTCAAGAAATAAGAAAGAAGATAAACATAGATCAAAATTAATGACAAATGAACAATTATGAAAAATAAAATTCTCATTGTAGGAACCACTGATCTAGGATATATTGAAATGGATCTAAAGACGATTTGGTGTATTGGAAAAAAATATGTAGATGTTAAAATCACTACAATTGTAAAATTGTTCAATAATATACAATTACTTATACAAATAATCCAGAAATTAAGTCTAAAGAATCTTTTAAATTATAAAACAAGTATCGCAGATAATTCTAAATTACTAGAAGGAAATTGAGTTGTCCGAAAATCTATTCATATTGTATGTTATTTTTGCATTTTTTTCTTTAGGTGCAACTCTGGGATTATTTACTAGAGGACAAAAATATCATGCATGTTTTACTTATATTCCATCTGCTTTTGCATCTTTCTTGACAATTATTTTATCCGTTATTATTTTTTCTTCTGAAGGTATACATCTAACTTTTTTTAATATACAACATCTATTTGATTTTGAAATTTTTATTGATGGTGTTGCCGCATTTTTTCTCTTAATAATTGGATTAATCTCATTTGCTGTTTCAATTTACTCACTTTCTTATTCTAAAAAATTTGATGATAAGAAAAATAATTCTGCACTTGGAATGTTGTTCAATGTTTTTATCATCTCTATGATCTTGGTAGTAATTAGTAACAACGTATTTTTTTTCCTAGTATTTTGGGAATTAATGTCACTTACATCGTTCTTTTTAGTTATTTATGAGCATGAAAATAAGAACAATCTCAAATCAGGTCTAACCTATCTTGTAATGACTCATTTAGGAACAGGATTTATTTTTGCATCTTTTATCCTTATGTATACTCAAACTGGAAGTTTTAGCTTTGATTCTTTCAGAGATGTTGCAGTAATTCCACAATACGTAAAAGATATTGCATTTGTTTTGGCGTTTGTAGGATTTGGAACAAAGGCAGGAATGGTGCCTTTACACACTTGGCTACCAAAAGCGCATCCATCAGCACCAAGCAATGTGTCTGCCTTAATGTCTGCAGTAATGCTCAAAATCGCAATTTATGGCATAGTTCGGTATCTTTTTGATTTTAACGCCATTGATAGTTCTCCGGATTATGTATGGTTAGGCATGGGAATAGTCGTTATTGGGTCCATTTCTGCACTTGTTGGAATTCTTTACGCATTAGTTGAAAATGACATTAAACGTGCACTAGCTTTTTCTAGCATTGAAAATGTTGGAATAATTTTCATCGGATTGGGACTCTCGGTAGTATTTGCTGCATTTCATCTACTTTCTTTATCTGTTTTAGCTTTTATTGCCAGCATGTTTCATACATTGAATCATTCAATTTTCAAAGGATTATTGTTTATGACTGCAGGTTCTATTCATTATAGCACGCATACAAAGAATATAGAGGATTTAGGAGGCTTGATTAAAAAAATGCCTTGGACTGCTATGATGTTTCTTATTGGGTCTATTGCCATAATTGGATTGCCTCCACTTAACGGGTTCATAGGCGAATGGTTGACATTACAATCACTTCTTGCAGTCTTTCAGATACCCTCAAATATTTTACAGGTGACTCTTGCATTTGCCCTATTGGCATTTGCACTAACCATTGGTCTTGCAGGTGCAACATTTGTAAGATTATTTGGGATAACTTTTTTGTCAAAAAGCAGAAGTTCAAAAGTAGTAAACGCAGTAGAAGTTCCACGATTAATGCTAATAGGAAAAGCAATTCTGGCATCATCATGTATTTTATTGGGCATTTTACCTTTTATTGGAATAAATTTGATAGTTTCTGCTTTTGATTTACCATATACTCCATCAAGTCCATTTGAGACAATTTCAATAACAAATACAGTTGATGGTAATTTTGCAAGTCTTCTAATGCCGGGAGTGCTAATTATTTTTATATCTGTCCTTGTTGGAATTTTTGCATTTGTTCGAATTATAGGTGGTAAAACAAAGACAACAAAACATGGCACGTGGGATTGCGGATTTGGAAATTTATCTGAAAAAACACAATACACTGCGACATCATTGGCAGAGCCAATACGCAGAATTTTTGGTATTTTTTATAAACCTTATAATGATATTGATGCTGATTTTTACGCAAAAGAAAATTTATATCTTAAAAAATCCATTCATGTAATTTCTACCACTAGAAATATTTTTGATGAAAAATTGTATGGAAAAGTAATCTCGGGTAGTTTGTTTGTGTTGGATAAAATACGAAAAATACAGTCAGGGAAAGTTAACGCATATATTTTGTACATTATGATTACTCTAATTGCACTTCTAATATTCGTAGGATTTGGTACACATGAGTGATTTTTCCATGTTAGAATATGGTTTTGGCATACTTCAGGCTCTATTGATCATAATTTTATCTCCTTTAATCGTGGGAATAATGAGAAAAATCAAGGCAAAATCACAAAAAAGAATAGGATCTGGAATTCTTCAGCCATATTACGACATTATGAAATTGCTAAAAAAAGATGAGGTAGTCTCTGATCAGAGTTCTTGGATATTTCGAGCTACACCATGGATAAATTTTGTTACGACTGCATCAGCTGCATTTTTTATTCCTGTATTTCTTGTCTATTCTCCTTTTGGTGTTATAGGGGATATTTTGCTTGTTGTTGGTTTATTTGCACTTGGACGATTCTTTATGATGCTTGCAGGACTAGATGTAGCAAGTTCCTTTGGTGGATTGGGAAGTAGTAGAGAAATGATGATTTCTGTACTTGTAGAGCCTGCATTATTTATGACAATTTTTGTAATTGCGTTATTCTATGGTGGAACAAATATCAGCACAATTGTTTCATCTGCAAATGATACATCTATCTTAGTTGTACCTGGAATTCTATTTGCATTAATCGCATTTTTTATTATCATGATGGCAGAAACTGGAAAACTTCCATTTGATAATCCCTCTACACATCTAGAGTTGACAATGATTCATGAAGCTATGGTGCTTGAATATTCTGGAAAAAGTTTAGCATTAATGGAATGGTCTCATGCAATAAAACAAATGATTTTGTTTACATTATTTGTAGACATATTCTTTCCATGGAATTTTGTAGAACAAATTTCATTAGTCGGAATTAGTTTTGGCATAATTGCTTTCATTGTTAAAGTATCAGCATTAGCAAGTTTTACTGCATTTATTGAAACACGAGTAGCAAAGTGGAGATTATTCAGAGTGTCAGATCTAATTGCAATGGCAATATCCAGTTCTATGATAGGAGTGATTTTCTTTTTCTTGTAGGTATGTATGATTTGATCTTGCCAACACAAATTGATTTGTTACACATATCTGCAGTAATTTTACTAATTGCTACTTTTGGAATTGTTGTAAGAAGGGGATTTTCAGACTGGCTGCATGCATATAGATACCAAACAATAATCCTTTCAGGAATTGTTGCCCTAATTGCATTAATAACTGGTATTTGGGAGCTCTACATAGTATCTGCCCTTACCTTGGGAATCAAGGCAATAATCATTCCCAAAGTTTTGTTTTACGTAACAAAAAAATTAGATTCCCCGATTAAATTAGAAATGAATCCATATGTTAGTCTCAGAATTTCTGTAATAGTCTCAGCATTGTTAGTTGCAATGTCTTATTTTATGGCTTTACAATTACCTATATCATCCGATGAGACAATCAGCGTGTTTCTACCAGTGTCGTTTTCATTATTTTTTATTGGTCTGTTTATTATAATTAGTAGAAGAAAAGCACTTAGCCAAATAGTAGGATTGTTAACTATTGAAAATGGTTTATTTTTATTTGCTGTGGTAGTTACACATGGATTTTCATTAATTATTGAGATAGGACTCATGGCAGATATTTTAATAGGTGTGGTAATATCTAGCATTTTACTATTCAGAATGAGTCAGACCTTTGATAGTATCGATATTAAAAATCTAGAAAGTTTGAGGGACGACTAATGTTTGCCACCATATTCCAATCTATGGAATCTATATTGGTGATCTCTCTTCTTTTAACTCCAGTAATCAGTGCTTTGCTAATTACATTATTCAAAAGAAAAAAAATTATTGAAACCACTACGATGATTTCTTCACTCTTAATATTGATTCAAGGATTGTTTTTACTATCATATATTTTAGAACAAAAAACAATCTCTATTTTTGATGGCACATTTTATCTTGATTCTCTGAGTGCAATTATGATAATCACAATTTCTCTGGTGGGATTTCTTGCATCTCTTTATTCTGTAAATTACATGGGTAGACAATATGATAAATTAATTGTAGATGGAAAAAAACTTGTCAGATATCATCAGGGATTTAACATGTTCTTATTTACCATGTTGCTTGTTCCTATTTCCAATAATCTTGGTATAATGTGGATTGCGATTGAAGCTACCACCCTTGTTTCTGTTTTGTTGATTATGCTTTATACAAAACAAGGCTCAATTGAAGCATCATGGAAATATTTGTTGATAGCTACTGTTGGTTTGTCTCTTGCACTTTTTGGAATAATTTTCTTTTACTATGCAAATTCTGTCTATGATAATTCCTTTGATTCTATTCACGGGATGGACTGGACAAACATGGTGGAAAATGCACCACATTTTGATCCTAATCTTGTCAAATTTGCCTTTATTTTCATACTTGTAGGATTTGGGACAAAAGCTGGCCTTGCGCCCATGCACACATGGCTTCCAGATGCCCATAGTGAGGCTCCATCTCCAATCAGTGCTCTTTTGTCAGGTGTTTTGCTAAATTGTGCTTTTTATGGACTTTTACGATTTCATATAATTTCTAGTCATTCCATTGGTCCTGAATTCTCAAATACCTTGTTGATCATTCTTGGAATAATATCACTTGGCATTGCTGCCGCATCAATATATTTTCAGAAAGATGTGAAACGCATGCTGGCTTTTTCAAGTGTTGAACATATGGGAATAATTTCTGCATCGGTAGGCTTTGGAGTTTTTCTAGGAATTTATGGAGCATTACTTCATGTGATTAATCATGCTGTCGTAAAAACACTCTTGTTTTTTTCAAGCGGATCAATTTCCCAGAAATATCAAACAAAGTCTATTGCTGATACTAGTGGAATAATTAAGACAATGCCTGTAACAGGTTTTATGTTTTTGATAGGAGGACTGGCAATAATTGGAATGCCACCATTCAATATTTTCATGAGTGAGTTTTTAATGTTAAGTTCTGGATTCAGTTCTGGAAACTTTCTTGCAAGTGCACTTGTGATTTTGTTTCTAGTAATAATATTTGCAAGTTTTGGAAAACATTTACTGCACATGGTATTTGGAAATCCAAAATCAGAAATGAAAAAAGGGGATCTTGGAAACTTTTCAATTCTACCTATGGTTATTCTGGTTTCAATAATTTTCGTAATGGGTATTTATGTTCCAGAACCTTTACAAACATTAATTGAAGACGCTACAAAAATTGTACTAGTAGGTGGAGTCCACTCTTGATAACATTATACATGTATCATATTTTAGAGGTGAAAATTTATGAGTCATAGAGAAATAATTAAAAAATATTATTCCAAATTGGAAAAATTTAATTCAGATGTAAAAAAACTTGAAAACAATAATGAATTGCATATAGATCTAAATGATCTCAATAAATTACATGAATTTTGTAAATTTTTGAAAAAGGATCTTGATCTTAGACTGTTGACAATAATCTGCTGTGATGAACGAAAATTAAACCACGGGTTCAAAATTAGGCATGTTTTTGGCTCCGATGTTGATGATTTTTTCTTGTTTGTAACCTCCTCCATAGATGAAAGTCATCACTATTTTCCTAGCATCCATGATGTGTTTCCATCTTCAATTTTATATGAAAGAGAGATTAATGATATGTTTGGATTAATAGCTAAAGAAAATCCAAATATCAAACCATTAATCTTACACGATTTTCCAAGTGATGTTTTTCCACTACGAAAAGATTTTAAATTAAGCGATGACGTAAAGAGAAACTCAAAACAGTTTGAATTTACCCCAATCACTGGAGAGGGAGTATGTGAAATTCCTGTGGGTCCAATACATGCAGGAATAATTGAACCCGGCCATTTTAGATTCAGTGTTCTAGGAGAAACTATAATCAATTTGGAAACTCGCTTTGGTTATGCTCACAAAGGAATAGAAAAACTTGCAGAAAGCATGCCAATAAATGATGTTGTGTTTTTATCGGAAAGAATTTCAGGTGACGAATCGGTGGCAAACTCTGTTGCATTCTGTCAAGCAATTGAAAAAATTGCTCAATTAACAATCCCACAAAAAGCAGAACAACTTAGATTATTGTTTGCAGAGCTGGAAAGAATTTACAATCACTTTGGAACACTCGGTGGAATTCTCACAGATGTTGGATTTCCATACGGTGCATCTAGATTGAATATTTTAAAAGAGCAAATAATGCAATTAAACGAAAGATTAGCTGGAAGTAGAATACTGTTTGGAATCAATCAAATTGGTGGTGTTAAAACTAACATGACAGATAAAATGCTAATTGACATTCATTCTGTTGTGGATGATGCTTTTCAGATTTTTGAAAAAATATTTGATCTTTTAAAATCAAATTCATCTGTAATGGACAGATTACGAAATACAGGCATAATTGAGAAACAAATGGCAAGAGATTTTGGACTGGTAGGAATATCTTCTAGATGTATTGGTATTGAAACAGATACTAGACAAACTCATCCATATGGCTATTATCCATCAATAAACTTGAAACAAAAAACACCTAGAGAAACAATGGAGCATCAGGTGGAATTACAAAAACGAATTGGTGATGTTTTATCTCGATTTATGAGCCGTGTGGATGATTTGAGACAATCAAAAGACATCATAGACTCTATTACTACTCTAAAAGATGATGGGTTATCAGTACCAATGGATGATGAATTAACTCCATACTCATCTGGTTTGGGCTATGCTGAATCTCATAGAGGAGAGACGTTACATTGGATCATGATTGGAGAGCATAATTCTATTTTTAGATATAAAATCAGAACATCATCTTTTTCAAATTGGCCTATTATTGAACACGCTGTATTGAATAACATTGTTGCTGACTTTCCAGTAATTAACAAAAGTTTTGATTTTTCTTATTCGGGGAATGACTTATGAAGAAAAATACTGATAAAACAAATCATTTGATTGACATGTCATTCAAATCAATTGCAATAAAGGATCCACTGAAAATGGATGATACTATTGCAGCAAATTACCGAGGATATGTAATATTAGATCCTAACAAAGATTTTGTATTAAATGATGAAACTGGAAAAATATTAGAAAATTCATGTCCTACACATGCTATTACATATCAAAACTATGATGATTTAAAAATTCATCTTGATAATGGAAAGTGCATTCTATGTGGAAACTGCCAAGTAAAATCTCCAGAACTAATTAAAATTACAAATAAATTTGATTTAGCAAAAAAAAGAAGAGATGATCTTATTGAAACATTTTCCATGTCTGTTCCATATGGAAAGACATACGAAGAATTAGGAAAAGAATTAAAAAATAAAATTAATAAAATTTTTGGAAGATCCTTGGCTATTAGAGAAATTGATGCAGGTTCTTGTAATGGATGTGAAATCGAGATCAATGCGTTGAATAATCCTGTTTATGACATTGAGCGATATGGAATTACTTTTGTGGCATCACCACGCCATGCTGATGTTTTATTGGTAACAGGTCCTGCATCTAAAAACATGGAAAGAGCATTAAAGATTGCATATGATTCTACTCCGAACCCTAAAATCGTTATTGCTGTGGGTGCATGTGCATGCAGTGGTGGAATATTTGGTAACAATTATGCAACTACAGGAGGCATAGACAATATTGTTCCTGTGAATGTCTACATTCCAGGATGTCCTCCAAGACCACAAGCCTTACTTTATGGCATACTAATGGCAATAAACAAAATATGATTGTATATAACCTCAAGAAATATGAAGAACTATCATGTTGTAGTAATTTAGATTAGGTAGAATATGCGTACAACAAATAATTCAAAAGTCATCTATTTGTTGCCAATAATAATAGGATTAGGCATTATCTTTGGTACTGTAACTGCATATTTGCAAATATATGATTATCAACAACAACTATCTGAATCATTTAAACATGAACTTAATGGGTTCTTCCAAGGAATTATCGATAGAAAAGAAAGTCGTTTACAAACAGTTAGCAATAGCATAATTGGTCTTTTTGAAAGTTCTACCGAAGTAACGCAGAAAGAGTTTGCAATTTTTTCTGATAGGATTTTTAGGTCAAATCCTGAGTTAGTTAATGTCAGCATAATAGATAAAGACCAGATTATACTCTATTCATTTCCACAACCCGATATGGTTGAAGAAAATTTTGACACATTATTTCCATCACACCCAACTACAATAAATGGCATCAAAGCAATGAATCTTGAATTTCCCATGGATGATCTTCATAGATTGATAATCTCTGTACCTTTTGATTATTTTATTTCTTATGAAACCATTCCTAGTCAGCAATTCAAGGCGATTTTATTTAGTCCTCTTGATGATAATCTGAAATTATACCAAGTAGACTATAACAACGGAATAATTGAAACTGATAATGTAGAGTTTTCCCAAAATGAATTAAAAGATAGCATTGAAATCAATGCCAAAACAAATCTGTTTGGTCACACAATAAAGAAAAATTATATTCTAAAATATCTGATTTGGGATAAAAACTTTGAAACAAATCCCACTCCAAGCCAAATATTGCTAATAGTTGGAATTGTATCTTCAGTGATAGTTCCATTTGTGATTTATAAAACAAATAGTACCTTGAGGCAAAAAATACAGGAACGCTCTAAAATCCTTGAGCAAAGAAATCTAGATCTTGAAGAAATCAAAAAATCAAAGGATGAATTTGTGACAATGGTCGTTCACGACTTGAAGAATCCACTAGTGCCTATTACATCGCTTTCAGATATTTTGCTTTCAAACACCCTTGGAGACTTGAACCCAAAACAGACAGATAGAATCAAAATGATAAAAACTAGTGCCATATCACTACAGAACCTAATTCAGGACTTGCTGGACTCACAAAAAGTAGAACTGGGTAAACTCCGCCTAAATTTATTAGAAAATAATCTGTCTGAAATTATCCAAAATACAATATCAAAATTCAAACCAGAGTTTGACGCAAAGGAAATCACCCTAGAAACAAGTATCGTCAATAACGTTTCATGTGTTTGTGATAAAACACGCATAGAGCAAGTAATGGCAAATCTATTGTTTAACTCACTAGATTTTATCTCAGAAAAAATTGGAAAAATTTCAATCTCGTTGGAATCAGATGATCATACAGCTAAAATCACAATAAAAGACAATGGTATTGGCATAGAGACAGATCAATTAGACAAGTTATTTGTAAAATTTTATCAGATCAAACATGCAGTGACACGAAAATATGGTGGTACGGGATTAGGACTTGCGATAAGTCGTGATATTATTATTCTGCATGGAGGAAGAATATGGGCAGAATCTGATGGGATTGGGAATGGCTCTACATTTTTTATAGAATTGCCATTAAAAGATCGTGATAAATCAAACGAACCAGAAAAATAATTGTTCTATTTTCTATATCTTTTACGTTACTATCAAAAAAAGGCTGACAAAAATTAATTATACGGTATGCTTTTAGTTGTTGTAAATAATTTTATGATAAATTAATCATACATTTCATCATGTTTTAAAATTAAATTAAAAAATAATTAAAAGAGATTAAAAAATTAGAAACCTTTTGGCAATGTACCTCTAGAAGTTTTTGGTTGTTCAGGTGCTGGTTT
>Ga0315276_10003676_pt1 | contig 14054 bp, 9 predicted proteins | sample YL17G05_0_MG_FD_204542 | JGI IMG/M metagenome (GOLD analysis project Ga0315276, IMG submission 204542) | Sediment microbial communities from Yellowstone Lake, YNP, Wyoming, USA - YL17G05_0 | ecosystem: Environmental > Aquatic > Freshwater > Lake > Sediment | place: USA: Wyoming | collected...
GGGTCGAAACGCATCTGTTCCGCCAGGGTGTGCTTTCCAACACCTGGCTCACCGACCAATGAGATTCTGACAGGCAGAGTGGCAGAATCTCTGATTGTTTTCAGATCTACTTCTTTAACATTATTCCAAACTGAAGAAATGTCCTTTATGCCTGCCATCACGCCTCGCTATGATTGGTAAGATAAAAAAACCGACGCATCTTTTCCATTATACCGCTGGAACCAATTCAATTCTTAATTCGTCGTACAAATACCAGTTGTTCTAATTTTCACCGATTTATTTGGTAGAATACCTTTAGGTAAACAATAAGGAGGTTATTATGGCCTTACAATCTAAAATTCACTATTTGCAAATTAACAAATGTTGGATCAACCGTCATTCCAATTTTTATGGTTTTCTTTTTGGCCTGATCATCCTTGTGGGTTTGGTTTTTCCGGTAACGAATCCAGTTGCCGCTTCAACATCCTCAGACCAGTCTGGGACAAACAACTATGCCTGGTCTAAACAAAGTGCGGATGATCCGATGCTCTTTAACTACATGGGCGACCGAAGTTTGCATTTGGATTCAACCAATCACCCACATATTGCCTTTGGTGGCGACCATTTATATTACGCTTATTATGATGGATCCAATTGGAGCTTTGAGATCGTAGATCCATCGGTTGGTGTAGGTTTGTTTGCCTCCCTTGTGTTAGATAGCTCCGATCTACCACATATCAGTTACTATGATTCCATCCACGGTGCGCTTAAATATGCCTATTATGATGGCGCAAACTGGGTCATAACCACCCTGGACCAATATGCATTATCATCTGAAAGCGATTCCAATAATCCCGAAGCGGTTCTTGGTACATCGAATCGCTATGTGGGTGAACGGGAGTGGCGTTCTTCCCCCTCCGGTCTTCCTGGAGATAGCATTGATCCAGATGGCATTTCACCTATCTCAGACCTGATTGGTTTCGGCTTGTATAGTGCAATCGCTATCGATGCTGCCGGGGATATCCACATTGGTTATTACGATTCCGTCAATGGTAACCTGAAATATGCCCACAGCTTCAATGGGAGTTGGAGCATATCTACCGTCGATTTCAGTGGTGATGTTGGTTCCCACGCATCCCTGGCTGTAGATAGCTATGGGCGTCCGCAAATTAGCTATTATGATAAAACCAACGGTAATCTGAAGTTTGCCTTCTTCAATGGCACAAGCTGGATATCACAAAACCTTGACACCGCTGGAGATACTGGTCTATATACTTCAATTGCATTGGATCAAAACCAACGACCAGCCATTAGCTATTATGACAACACTAATGGTCACCTTCGTTATATATATTACAATGGCAGTAATTGGGTTGCGCCTCAAAATGTTGATACGAATGCCAAAGTTGGTCAATATACCTCCCTGGCAATGAATGGAAATAACCAGCCGCGCATCAGTTACTTTGACGATGATACACACGACCTGAGATACGCCATCTGGACGGGTAGTGCCTGGCAGATTCAGACAGTTGCATGGGATGGTTACTTAGGTTTGCACACTTCACTTGCGCTCGACTCATCAGGGAATCCGCATATATCTTATTATGATGCCGGTGAGGGCGATCTGGACTATGCCTCATTCAATGGCACCAGTTGGTCGTTCACGGTGCTTGCTCAGGGCGCGGATGTGGGTGTTAATAGTTCCCTGGCTTTGGATGCTGGTGGAAATCCGCGTATTGCCTATTTTGATGACACACATGATGACCTGAGATATGCCTGGTGGGATGGTTCTGTCTGGCAGAACCAGGTCGTAGATTTCGTAGGTGAAGTTGGTCTTCATCCCTCCCTGGTATTGGACTCTCTTGGTAATCCCCATATCTCTTATTACGATATCTCGAACCAGCACCTGAAATATGCATATTGGACGGGCAGTGCCTGGTCTTCTGCAACGGTTGATTCCAGTCCCAAAGTCGGATCATATTCATCCATAGATCTAAATAGTGACGAAGATCCACAAATCGCATACTATGACGAACAAAATGGTAATCTAAAGTTTGTCTATAAGTTCGTTGACACTTGGGTCCCATCCATCACGATCGACAATAGCAGTGATAACACCGGCCTTTATCCATCCCTCAAGCTGGATGCATCGAACCGCCGTTACATTGCCTACTACAACATGACCCAGGAAGTTTTAATGTATTACTATTGGGACGGTACTTCCACCGTGATCAACACGGTTGATGACACTCCAAAGGTAGGGTTGTTTCCTTCCCTCGCCCTGGATGGATCCAACTCTCCTAGCATTGCTTACTTCTCTGATTATCACGATGATCTCAAGTATGCCTGGTTTGATGGTAATTACTGGCAGAAGGAGTTGGTTGACGAAACCGGGAGTACAGGCTTCTTCCCCTCCTTGGCAATAGATAGTACAGGGCACTCCCACATCGCTTATTACAATCTCTCAGGAACCAGTTTGCAGTATGCCTATTGGACCGGCACCGGGTGGCTTTTTGATACCATCGACGCGCCAGGTGATGTTGGCTGGAACCCCTCCATCGCAATTGGCCCGGGAGATTCCCCGGCCGTTAGCTACTACTCAGCTACATTAGGAGATTTGAAATATGCATTTAAATACAATCCATACTTGTTATTTCTGCCTCTTATGAAGCGTTAAAGAAAATATAATGATCCGTGGTGGCGAATGGTTCTCCCCATTCGCCACTTTTTTTAGACGATGTATATAACTCATTACTCAATCATAATTTTCAAGAATTTTGCTCACCTGACACTTTTATTAGGTTTATGCGGCGTGATTTTACGTCTATATACCTTTCAATGCTGAAAGCTAGCTCATTTCAACCTTGTTTATTCCTACTACCTTGACTACAATATTACTCATTGACCATGGAACTTAAGCATATTGGGCGTTACGAAATAAAGACTTTGATCGGGCAGGGTGGCATGTCTGCTGTCTACCTTGGTTACGACCCTCGCTCGCTACGTGAAGTTGCCATCAAAGTACTGCCGCCGTATTACATGCATGCAGAAAAATTTCGTGATCGTTTTGAACGTGAAGCTGTAATGATTGCATTGCTTGAGCATCCCGCAATTGTTCCGGTCTATGATATGGGGGAAGAAGATGACCAACCATATATTGTTATGCGCTACATGTCGGGTGGTTCTTTAGCTGAGAAGATCAATAAAGGACCCATCCCTCTTAGGGAATGTATGGAGATGTATCTCCGACTGGCACCTGCATTGGACACTGCTCATGCAAGGGGAGTCATACATCGTGATGTCAAACCGGATAACTTATTATTCGATAAATATGATAATGTCTTCCTATCAGATTTCGGTCTCGCCCGCTTGAGAGAAACTATCGGTTTTACGAATATCAGTGATGGCTCCATTATGGGGACCCCGGCTTATATGAGCCCTGAACAAATTCAGGGCGATAGGGAAATCGATGGACGTTCGGACATATATTCGATGGGAGTTGTGCTCTATCATATGCTGTGCGGGTCGGTGCCATTTTCTGGTACAACCGCAGCATCGGTGATGATGATGCACCTGATCAATCCGGTGCCTCAGATTCATGATCAAAACAAGACCCTTCCCATTGGGATTCAATCGGTCCTGGATACTGCGATGGCAAAGAATCCCAAGGACCGCTATCAGACTGCTGGAGAATTCGCCAAAGCCATTCAGGCAGTGACGACTGGCGTCCACAAAAAGCTGCCTGCTCAAAATGCCGTCAACTCAACCACAACACAACCCGTAAAAAACACCAACTTACAGGTACCACCCAAGAAACAAGCTTCCTCAAACCAGGGAAGCAATCCTACACCTGATAAGCTTCCCCAGATAAATGGTTATAAAACTCCTTCTCCGATAGAAACGCAAAATAATCAAACCAACCCACTGCGCATTGAAACCCCCCAACCTCAATCCAAATCTCCCAAAACTGAACCTGATCAACGTCAGCGAAAACGAAGAGCCATCCCTTTGTGGGGCTGGTTATTAACTGGATTAATGATCCTTGTTATCTCATTGTCAGTGATTCAATGGTCACGTGGTGGGTTCCCATTTTCACTGATATCGAGCTCCAGCTTCAACACAGACAATACATCCATTCAGAATAATCCTGAAGCTAGCTTACCAATAAATTCCACTGCATTGGGTCAGGCAGACAAGCTTGCATTTCTAAAGGATGCAAATATTTGGGTCAGTAATCTGGATGGCAGCAACCTCGTCCAATTAACCATGGATGGCTCTAAAAAATCCCATTTGCACTGGTCGCCAGATGGTCAATCGATCATTTACACTTCAGATAATTGCTTGAATATGGTTGGTTTGCTGACGAAACAAGTTCTCACCCTCACTTGTATTTCAGGACTCCCCTCAATCACTGCCTTTGACATCTCACCTGACGGGCAAAATGTAGCCTTGGGTTTGGCTCAATCTGACCTGTATTTGCTTCCGTATTCTCAGTTATTCCATCTACAACAGAACAGCTTGACGGAGGATTTACCTGCTCTTGCACAATGTTCTTATTATGCACCATACAATGTTGGAAATACTCTTAAAGCCGTTAATTGGTCTCGAACTGATAACCGCCTGGCAGTGTTAGTCTCCAAACCAGTGGATGGTATTAATCGAGACGAGATCAGTATCCTGGATTTTAGCCAATGTGCTGCTTCCCCAATGCCGGTGAAGGAGATTCTCCCTACTTATTTCCTTTTCACCTTGCGCGGATATTTCGACCATCCGGAAATTTCCGGTTTATCATGGAATGGAAATGATCAAATCTTGTTGAATGGCTATTTACACAACGATGGATTCGGAGATTTGCAGCTCTTCAGTTTAGATCAAAACCAGACAAAGGATATTATCCCGAATGGTACATGCTGTTACCGGGATGTCCATTGGAGCCCCGACGGAACCTACCTTTTCTATTCCTACCAACCTGAATCTGGAGGGGAAATCAGCCTGTATTATGTTCCCTATTCTGAGCTGAACCAACCTGGAAGTACTATGACTGCCCTTACACTCCCGGCTGGCTTCTTAGCCAGTAATCTTGAATCTCTCCAACCTGCCCTTCGCACTGCCCATTAACCAAATTCTCTGAAGAAATCCATCCACAAGCCGTTCCCGACAATTTATTTCCCTATGATAGGTAAATATACAGGCAATTTCCGCTCGATAAAAATCCTTTGTAGTGGATTATAGGGGTCAGATTGATTACCCGCCCGATCCACCCCTACAACAAACATCTGGTAGATTTGGTTAAGTTTTAGGGTACTGCTATTAAATGACACCTTAAAAGGATTTGTATTGTCTATCCCGATGGATATCCACCGAGGTGGATTAGAAACATGATCCCACAATCTGAACTCGACCCATGCTACCTGGTCGTTATCGGTCGCCAATGCTTCTAATGTAATCAGATTTCCGTAAGCAACGTAAAGCAGTCCATTTTGTACTGGTCTTTCCCAATTCACAACTGGGGGCACTGAATCTACAAATGTTTCTTGTTCTCTTGTGTTGTCACTCAGATCCATCTCAAAACTTGGTGAGCTTACAATCGCAGTATTGGTAATCACTCCATCTACAGTTGGAGTTACGATTATTGTAATTATTGCCACCGAATTTGCAGAAATGATGTTTAGATTGCATAAAATTACATCTCCGGAGGCGCAGCTTCCTTGAGATGAGCTTACTGATCCAAATTGAACTGTCACGGGGAGCGTGTCGGTCACAATCACTCCTGGTGCATTTATGGTGCTAGTGTTAGAGATTGTGAGTTGGTAGGTTAGTTTTGTTCCTGGACGTATCGGATCAGGTGAATCGCTATTGCTGATGCTTAGCGCAACCAACCCCTGCGCTGCACCCACGTTGGATGTTGGTTCTGGATCTCTATATTGTCGTACATACACCCAATCCAGTTGTAACGTCGTATTGGTCCCTGAATTATTATTATAAATAGTCACCGGTAATTGTTCGTTTGGTACTTGTAAAAGATTCGCTGCAGTTGAGATTCCATGGTCTATATCACCTACGCTCTCGCTATTTTTCCAGCGTACCTCATAAACATGGAACGCATTATGCCAGTCATTGACCCCTTCCAAGAGTGCGTTATTATCTAAGTAATTGATAAGATACAAGTCGTCAACATCGGTCGGCAGATCCCCGATCATCGTACGGTGTCCACTCGCTCCATTAATGAATCCTACCCACTCATGACCAGTACCCAAGCCATAATTTGCCCTGAAGCCAACCGCTTGGAATTGGAAAGGGTTATTCGTTTTAATTCCCACATTATTCTCTAAGGTCAGAATTCCTGAAGCGACTGAGGGTATCATATCAGTGAGTGATATCCATGAATTGCTTCCTATGGTATATCCATTAACATAGCCTTCCATCTTATTAGAATTGACTGGATCGCTAAATAAGGGGCTGATCATTGGATAAGTACTTATCCCATCTCTTACAGGGGATTGGAGTTGTTCGATGCTATTGTTTTCTTCACACTCCGCGCCTGGGAACTGGCACCAATTATCATCAAAGAAATCAAAGGGCGATGGATCACCACTCACTGGTGTCGCCTCTGGATTATTGTAATATAGATAAATAGTTGCATTATACGGCTCTGGTGGTAAAGACGAAACCAAAACCCATATGTATGCTAGATGGCTTTCCTTATTCCATGTCTCAATCCAAAATAATAGTGGGTTTTTACCACTGCTATCAGTGAATCGTATGTCCGAGCCATCTTCCTTCGCTAGGTCGAAATTAAAATTGTTATTATCTAGTTTGATTATTATCTGATAGTAAGGAAGAAAATCACCACCATTGGCTATGGTCACAGGTCGGCGATAATGCCATGCTTCGTTGTACCAGGGTGGAACAGCTTTTTCAGCTATACTTCTGCCCTCGAGATTATTCGGATACTCTGAGGATGCACCTAACGCTAAAGCAAATGAATAGATAACGGTTGTAAATAACGTAAGCAGCCCAATTAGGATCGGCAGACTTTTGATTTTCTTCATAAACTCACCTCATGCTGATCAAATTATACGATAATCCTCCACATATTCGTTATTCGCTTTTAATCAATAAAATCGATGATTGATCAGTGTAATTACAATAAATATGGTATTAGGTTGGTTAGTGTATTAAGGCATAGAAGATGGCGGAAGAGTAGGTTCTGGTGTCTTGGTAAAGGTTGGAATAGGTGAAGGTGGAAGAGTAGGTTCTGGAGTCTTGGTAAAGGTTGGAAAAGGTGTTGATGTACTAGTTGGATTGGGTGTTGAGGTCCATGTTCTTGTCGAGATCGGTGCCTCAGTTGTTTTAATGGATGTTTTCGTCGGTGATGGTGCGGTGGTGCGTGTGATAGTCGGTTGTTGTCCACCCGGGGATTGGGTGGTCGGGATCGGTGTTTGGGATTGAAATACCAATGTGTATAGCGATGTTGCCAGTTGACCGATGGGTGAGGGCGTTCCAGTCAGCGTTAGGGTGGGTGTTTGGCTGGGTGCAATGGTCAAAAATAATGTCGCTGTTTCTGAGGGTATTGTGATTTCTGTTTGGTGGGCAGGTCCATCCGGGCATGCTGCCACACCAGCCAACCCAAGGTTATATGCTTCCAACATGCTGAAATACCTCAAGCCTGTCTCAATATCACTGGATGATACCTCACTACCTTCAGGGTGCTGTACCAACCAGCTGTAAGCTTGAAAAATGGTTGTCTCAATAATGGCTTGATCAGCGCCCGATGAGATGTTCAGGAATGCCCCGATCAACTGTGCTTGTAATTGTGCTGCAGGGTCCTGGTCCCCTCGCGTAAGGACTTCACGTATTTCATTTGCCTGGTAGACCTTGCTACCAAATAAAATCTGAGGTGGGTATAACTCCGGCTGTTCCATCCAATAGGAGGTGGGATAAGTGCAGTTCTTTAAAACCTTTAGCGTATTAGGCGTGATACTTGGGCTAGAAGCTCCCAAAAAGTTCAATGGTAAATAAGTAGCGATTAACCATACTAATCCAATAAATACAGCTACAGATGCAATGACCAGAATGAGAATCAAGCCTCGTTTTGTGGTAATCTCATTTTCCATATCGAGTCATCACGCTATCCAGCAATCTAAAAACATCCTTCCCCGCCATTCCTAGGATTGAGGTTTTTACCAAGTGTTTAAAAAGAATGGCTTCTTATAAAAATCATATCACCGATATATCAAATATTAACTATTTTACTCTATAGTATAGTCAGCAATGGAAAAACCACTACATTCAGAGGATATTGAATCTAAATTAAGGAGGTAGAAACTATTTTAACTCATTGTGATCCATTTCAAGAAATGTTGAACCTTCGCCGTACTTTAGACCGTCTCTTTGATAACGTCAGCCCGGACAATTCTTGGGCGCAGTCAACAATGTGGGGCTTGGCTGTCGATGTAGTCGAAAATAAGGATTATTTTATCGTCAAAGCTTCCGTCCCTGGGATCAATCCGGACGACCTGGATGTCTCTTAATCTGATAATACCTTGACCATCAAGGGTGAGATTAAATCAGATAATGATGTCAAGCAGGACCAATATCACCAGCGGGAACGTCGCTATGGTTCATTCTCCCGCAGCATCAGTCTGCCCGTCAAGATTAAGGGTGATGGCATTGAAGCATCCTAACAAAACGGTGTGCTGTCCCTCCGCTTGCCAAAATCCGAGGAAGTTTTACCAAAACGTATTACCATAAAGGGCGGCGATCAAAAAATGATCGAAGGCAAAGTAAAGAATAAATAATCAGCCGACAATCCAAAGACGGGTGCGGTCCACCCGTAATTGGTTTAATAAAATGTCCATTTATAGCTTGCCATACGATCCATTTTCCTGATGTTATACTTGATTGATGCAATGTTGCCACGTTCGGTGGTTGGGACTAGTACCTTATCAGCAAGCCTGGGATTTACAGGTGCATCTTGCCAGACAGATCGCAGCAGGAGATATTCCAGCGACCTTGCTGCTCCTTGAGCACCCCCACACCATCACCTTTGGGCGAAGCGGTAAAGCCACCAACCTGCTGTGGAGCGAGGCCGAGCTCAAACAGCGTGGTGTCGAGGTGTTTTGGGTGGATCGTGGGGGCGACGTGACGTATCATGGTCCTGGGCAGCTCGTGGGTTACCCGCTTATGCCATTGAATGCGACAGGTCTGATGAATGCTCAACAAACCTCCCTTGATGCGATTCCTCATGCGGATTACATTGGGTATTTGCGAAATCTGGAGCAAGTGCTCATCCTTGCCTTGCGTCAGTTTGGTGTCAATGCTGAAAGGCTAGAAAATCTTACCGGTGTGTGGGTCAATCGCTCAAAGATTGCTGCGATTGGAGTGAAAGTGGATTCACACGGTATCAGCCACCATGGGTTCGCCCTGAATGTCGCTCCTGATATGAGTTATTGGGATGGCATCATCGGTTGTGGCTTGGTCGGTTACAATTTCACCAGTCTGGCTGACCTGATTTCAACCCCTCCACCTATGCAGCACGTGGTTCAAGCCGTTGTCTCATCTTTTGAGAAGGTTTTTGATTTGGATTGTCTCATGTTCACCTAAGGTATAATACCTTTGTGTTCTGGGTTTGTCACCATCATGCGGAGGGAAATTCTTGCCTAGCTCAACCTTGAAAATAGTAATCCTCATGGCGGGATATGGCACTCGTTTACGACCGCTCACATGGAGCAGGCCTAAGCAGCTGATTCGTATCGCAGATAAAATGGTTTTGGACCATGTTTTGGACACTTTCACATCCGTACCAGATCCAGTTATTTCCGAATTTATCTTTGTCGTTGGTTATCTGGGAGACCAGATCCAAGATTACATGCTTCGAGTTCATCCCAATCTCAAGGTGCGCTTTGTGAAGCAAGCTGAGATGCGTGGGCAATCCCACGCGGTCTTACTGGCAAGGGAATACTTAGACGGCCCTATGCTGGTGATATATGCGGATACGCTCATTGAAACTGATTTTTCCTTCCTATCCAAAGAAGCCTCTGGCGCAGTTGCCTGGGTGAAGGCTGTGCCAGATCCACATCGCTTTGGGGTCGCCACCCTCAATGAAGATGGCTGGGTAACGCATCTGGTCGAAAAACCGCAGGACGTGGATAATAACCTGGCTTTGGTGGGTTGTTATTACTTCCAGAACCCGCAAATGTTACTTCAAGCGATTGAAGAACAGATGAAGCGTGGTATCAGTCTTAAGAATGAATTCTACCTTGCAGATGCCATCAACGTCATGTTGGAACACGGGCTGAGAATGCGCATCGACCATGTAGAGACGTGGCTGGACGCCGGCACGCCTGATGATGTCTTGAAAACCAATCGTTACTATTTAGAACATGGGCACGGTAACATAACTAAAGACTATACGCATAATAATTCTGTCTTCCTCCCACCGGTCTTTATCCATCCTTCCGCTACTGTTGAGAGTTCCGTGATCGGCCCGCATGTTGCCATCGGAGCTAATTGCTCCATCCAAAGCTGTATAATCCGCGATACCATTATCGACGATGGCTCCTTGATATCGAATGTGATCATGGAACATTCACTCATTGGTCGTGAGGTAAAAATTCAGGACCACGTTGGTTTTTATAATATCGGTGATAATACCGAGCTCACTTTATAATGCCATCCGATCGGGTTGAATGTCGTTCTGATCATGCATATATTGGACACACCGTTGCATTTTACTGGCAGGAGCAACGACTTGAGGTTGCCAAAATTATTTCTGAAAAACAGGACCCCTCTGGTTATTTATTCCGGGTCCTTACTGAAGAATTTGGATGTTTTGACCTTTTCTATGATTTAAACACAGACGAGTGGTCTGTTCATCATTGTTGAAATAAGGAGCGAGCATGAATGACAGGTACCTGGCCCGACATGTTGCCGGGCTAAAACCATCTGGTATCCGAAAATTCTTTGATATTGTTGCCACCATGAAAGACGTCATCTCTCTGGGAATCGGTGAACCGGACTTTGTCACGCCTGAGCCAATCATCCACGCCGGCATTCAGGCACTGCACCGTGGAGAGACACATTACACCTCCAACGCCGGGCTGATCGAGCTGCGCCAGGCGATCACAGACCATATCCTCAAAACCTATAACGTCGAGTATGACCCCAAAACAGAAGCAATTATCACGGTAGGCGTTTCCGAAGCCCTCTACCTCACCATGACCGCCCTGCTTAACCCGGGTGAAGAGGTCATCATCCCCACACCCTGTTTCGTTTCCTACCAGGCTGAAGTCATTTTGGCCGGTGGGGTACCACTGGAAATCCCTACCTTTGTAGAGGATGGCTTTCAAGTTAAACCCGAAAGGGTTGAAGCAGCCATCACACCCCGCACCAAAGCCATCCTACTCGGTTACCCAAACAACCCCACGGGTGCTGTTTACTCTCGTGATGTCTTATTGGAGATTGCCCGCATTGCTGAGAAGCATGACTTGATTGTCATCTCAGATGAGCTCTACGACCAGCTGGTATATGGAGTTCAACATGTGTGTTTCCCCTCTCTGGAGGGGATGCGCTCACGTACCGTCCTTCTGGGAGGTTTTTCTAAGAATTATGCCATGACGGGCTGGCGAGCGGGTTTCGCTTGCGGTCCAGCTGATATCATAACTGGCCTTGTACGGATCCACCAATATACCATTATGTCTGCCCCCACCATGTCGCAGATGGCGGCACTTGAAGCCATCTTGCATGGGCAGGTATTTGTCGACCAGATGCGTGAAGAGTATGATCGCCGCCGTAAATTGATCGTCGCTGGCTTGAACCAGCTTGGTCTGCCCACCTTTGAGCCCCACGGCGCGTTCTACGCTTTCCCCAATGTCGCTGTCACCGGGATGGATGATGAAACCTTCGCTAAAAAATTACTTGATGAAGAACGCGTGGCGGTTGTCCCAGGTAATTCTTTTGGAGCGGGCGGAGAAGGATTTGTGCGTTGCTCTTATGCCACCGCCTACGAGAAGATCGAAGAAGCTCTGGAACGCATGCAGCGCTTCATGCACCGTTATGGATGATCTGTCGTTCATTGCCATATGTGCCAAACATCACTATCCATTACGCTAAAGCTGTGGCATTCGTCACTTGACGTCTTGTCTGACATTGATTAATCTTAAGCTAGGCCGGAATGGCGTTTGTGATGCATGTGAGGATTCAAACTTGAGAGTGTTAGATCACCATCTGGAATATTTTATCTAATTGCGGGCACCAAACCGGGTAGCCCGTTTATATTTTGCATAAAAAAATAATCAGGAGTAGATTATGACCGAACAGATCAATGCTTTTCAAATGGCACAGCGCCAGTTCGATGGCGTAGCTAAACAGCTTAACCTTGACCCACAGGTTTCCGAGCTCCTTCGTTGGCCTGCCCGTGAGTTTAAGTTCACCATCCCGGTGCACATGGATGATGGCGCACTGCGTGTGTTCACGGGCTATCGAGTCCAGCACAATGATGTGCGCGGCCCCAATAAAGGTGGCATCCGCTTCCACCCGGCTGAGACCCTCGATACGGTGCGCGCCCTGGCCATGTGGATGACCTGGAAATGCTCGGTTGCTGATATCCCCCTGGGTGGTGGCAAGGGTGGGGTACCGGTGGATCCAGCAACCCTCTCAGTATACGAGAAGGAAAAACTATGCCGCGGCTGGGTTGACCAGATGTGGCGAAATATCGGTCCCCGCCAAGACGTCCCTGCTCCCGATGTAGGCACCACCCCTCAGATGATGGGTTGGATGATGGATGAATATTCCAAGCTGGTCGGTCAATATACTCCCGGGGTGATCACTGGAAAACCTTTGGGTGGCGGCGGCTCTTTGGGTCGCACAGAAGCCACTGGTTTCGGTGTCATCTACACCGTGCGTGAAGCCATGAAGCATCTCAAGATCGATCCTGCCAAGTCAGTAGCTGCCATGCAGGGTTTCGGTAACGTGACCCAGTATGCTGCGATCGGTTTCATCGAGCAACTGGGTGGTAAGGTGGCTTGCGTATCCTGCTGGGACCGTGGTGACAAGTGTTCATACACCTTCAGTCATCCCAAGGGTGTCGACCCCAAATTCCTGCAGTCCATCACCGACCAGTACGGTACCATCGATAAATCCAAAGCCCATGCTGCGGGTTACATGCTCGAGGAAGGCGATGCCTGGATCACCAAGGAAGCTGATGTGTTGATGCCCGGAGCCCTTGAAGGACAGGTGACCGGCGAGACGATCAAGAATATCCACAATCGTATCAAGATCATTGCTGAAGGTGCTAACGGACCCACCACCCCTGAGGCAGATGAAATCATTAAGGCAAATAATATCTTCAACATCCCAGACTTCCTGTGCAATGCGGGTGGAGTAACCTGCTCATACTTCGAAGGCGTTCAGAACGACATGAACTTCTATTGGACCAAGGAAGAAGTATTGCAGCGCCTGGACACAAAGATGACCCTGGCTTTCCATTCGGTGCTCGAAATGTCCGAAAAGGAAAAGGTCTACATGCGCGATGCGGCTTATATGGTCGCCATTGCCCGTGTGGTCAAGGCTATGGAATTGCGCGGCTGGATATAAATATATTTTTTCACCATTTGACAGGATATAAGGATGAGCTCCTTATATCCTGTTTTTATATTAACCAATTTAGAATATCAGAGTGCAATTGTTTCGTAAAATTCAATTGCATTCAATTATCCTTGGATGTAAAAAACGGTATTCGTTCCTTCAAAATTCGAATAATAACCAATATTGTTTCTTGAGGGAAGTGACATGAAAGAGGTAAGATGGTAGTATAAATAAAACTCGTGGAAGAACGCCTTTTCCTCGCTCCTTAAATACAGTCGCGAGGCTGCCCTTGCTCGCAAAACATGCTCGCGAGGCCAGGTCGCAAAGCAGTGAAACCACGGGGACACTGTATAAACGCTCCTTGTAACTACTCAGCCATGTGAAACGAAAGAAGGTAAATAAGGCGTTCCTGCGATGGCCAACCGCAAAACATCCAAGACTTGTTGCTCATTCTTGCGAGCGGTTGAAATGTAACCACGGATCTGGCA
>Ga0315276_10003677_pt1 | contig 14054 bp, 16 predicted proteins | sample YL17G05_0_MG_FD_204542 | JGI IMG/M metagenome (GOLD analysis project Ga0315276, IMG submission 204542) | Sediment microbial communities from Yellowstone Lake, YNP, Wyoming, USA - YL17G05_0 | ecosystem: Environmental > Aquatic > Freshwater > Lake > Sediment | place: USA: Wyoming | collected...
TTTCGCCGTGCTTAAGCAAGTGCAATGACGGTTCGCCTATGTAGTGGCATATCTTGTATTGGACCGTTATCTTCATACCATCATATGTCAGTTCCAATTCCTTGCAATCGCCATTTCCTTTAATCATACTTCACCCAAGTTGCAGGCAACCGCCTTGGCATCTCACCACGCACATCTGCGATGCAAGACCGCCAATAGTCGCCCTTCCTATGTTCGTTATATTATTCGTAAACGTAATCAATCCGCTACCCCAAACAGTCACATTATTCCCCGCCATGTCAACCGCAGTCGAAATCGTGCAATTATCCGCGCAGTTTATATCCCAATTACCTGATGTGTAAGTGCAAGTATCTGCCGGTGGAGCTGTCACTACATTGTACAGGCTGACATTCGCGTATCCGGACACATAGAGGGGCCAGAAGCCGCCGGTCGTCCCTATCAACATCGCCGTCATGTCTGTGTATCCTTGGTCAAAGTCGAATGTGTAGTTTGCCCCGCTCGCGGTCATGGTCTGCAAGGCGTCGCAGGCATACTTCCTCGGACCTGTCGCAAAGAGCGTTGTCCGGTCGTCGTCGTTGAACGTCCGGTTGAAGACCATCACATCGTCTATGTAGCCGGAGAACTGGTTGTTCACGGCATCGCTGGCGTCCCCATTAGCGAGCGGGGTTATGCCATGCGTCGCATTCGCCCCGCCGTCCCAGCCGACGAAGAAATACTGGGTGACTTCCGCGCTCAGATACGGTGCGGCTGCCTTCTGGACGCCATCCCAGTATATCGCAGAGGTATTCGCCGCATCGTCCAGCACGACGGCCACCGAATGTGTGCCGGTGTCGAATGTGATGGCAGGGACGCTGTAGTAACTCCACGCCTCTGCCCCGTCGCCATACCAGTATTCGAATCCGGGAGTGCCGGCGTTATAGACGAGCGCCCATCCAAGCGCATCTGTATTCGTCCGGTCATATTTCCCCATGACGAATACGTCGTCCGAGCCAAGGCTCCATGCAGTCGTCGCCTTGAGCTCCAGATATGCCGTCAGGCTGCTTCTGAGATTGTTGTTCAAAAAGGTCAGCTTGTCCGTGCCGGTGGCGAAATACGAGGCGTTGCCATAGAGCGCATACTTTGACGGGACAGTGTCCAACATCGTCGATTTCCCGCATACGTCCCCATAAGAGCCGTTCGCGGTTGCGTTGAACCCTATGATGGCCTGGCAGTCGGCGTCGGTGACGAATCCCGATGCCGTCTCATTCGCCCAACCGCATACGGTCCCGAATACCGTCGTGCCCGTCAGGAGCGTCAGGTTGGTCACTGACAGGTTTGCGCGGTTGTCGATTCCCCTCTCTGTGACATTCACCGCTTTCATCAGTCCTGCCGAAAGGTTACGGAACCTCTGCGACTGGTTGTTCATGATGCTGACGATTTGCGCGAGCGAGAGGGATGTGTTGAAGGTCATGACCTCATCGACATAGCCGGGGGACCTCTGTGAGGTGTATATCAGCCCCTTCCCCAGAGTCTTCCGGTCGAACCCTGCGATGCCTTTATAATGCAGGGTGTCCAGCGCCTGCCTTGTTATGACGCCATCGACGACCAGATAGAGTCCGGTGTAGTTCCTGATGAACGCCCCATGATGCCATTTGCCATCGTAGTGCCTTGCGCCGGCCTCGATGATTACGATGCCTGACGTATCAGTCGCATTCCTTATATTTGCGATGAACCATCCGGCCTGAGTCCCGAAATAAAGCACCGGAGTGTTGCTCGTGGTGTTGGACTCGGCATAGAGATAATAGAACGCCGAGGAATTGGTCGTGTCGCGATACCATGCCATTATGGTGGTGTCGTTCGAGGCGTCATTGATAGTGGGCACGAATCCAGAGGCTGACGCAGCGGCATAATCCCCTTCCCCTGAGACCTGATATGCGCCGGATATGCCGTCCAGCGTGGATGTCCCGGCAGCCGTCGCCGTCGATGACTTGTATGTCCCCGCAAAAGCGTTCATGTGGTCAACAAGAATCAGTCCGGCCCCCATGTAGCCGCCCCACAGCGTTTCGAGCGAATTGGCTGACCTCAGGATGGAGCCGCCGCTGAAGTTCTCCATCTGGAAGTATGCCACGAGGTCTTTCGTGACGTTCCCGTCGTTGAGCCACAGGCTGACCGCCTCCCCTGCGCTGAGGCTCCTGTTGTATATGTAGACCTCGTCGATGCTGCCGAATATTTGGTAGTTGTCAGAATTCTGCCCCCTGCCAATCTCCGGGTAGCTGTTAGTGTAGAAATAGGAGCCGTTGAGCGTCTGGTTCTGCTGCTGCTGCAAGGTCCCGTTCACATAGAGGAAGTTGGCGGTCCCGTTGAAGACCGCAACCAAGTGCGTCCAGTTCCCGTATTGCGAGACGTCTGTCTGGATTTCGAACATGTTGTTCGATGCTGAAGTGTTCCTTATCGCGAAGTAGTATCTCATGGTCCCCACGTTCCCCGTGCATCCGAGGACGTATCCCGCCACGCCGAAGTTGCCCTTGCTGATGATGCCGCGCTTGTTCGTCGCGCAGTTGTCCCTTGACTGTATCCAGACGGCCAGCGAGAACGACTGGTTCAACGGCCAAACAGTCCCTCCCGACAGGCTGAAATTGAACTGGGTATTGTTCGAGAACTGGATGTAGTCGCCCGTGGCGGTGGCGTTGAAGGCCATCCCAACCATGCCCGGAACGAACTTCTTCGACAGGTCCGGAGTGGCATCCGTATCGAATGACCAGTAGCCGGTCAGGTTGCTGTAAAGGGATGGCAGATTAAGGGACGGCTGCACGGCGTTGCTCGTCAGCGTCGTCATGTTGGTGTAGAAGAAATCCGAATATACTGACTTCACGAACGTCACGGATTCCTCCCCGAACCTGACCCAGTCGTCTATCGCGGGGTCGGCCTCGTAGCAGAATTGTAATTCATCTCCCTTCTCGAAAGTCGGCTTTATATTAGTCGAGCTTTTCACCAAATCGACATCGATATTTTTTAATAAGGAATCATTGATACTTCTTGTCAGTTTGATACTCAACGGTATCGGTTTTGTCTTCGTCTTGTCCATGTTTATCTCAGTCGTATCTGCCCATAAGCATAAGCTGGAATTCCCGGATTTAAGGTATTTTATCGTCACATTCAGTCTTCCCTCGAATCCTGAACGCTCGACGATTCTATACTCATTGGTATATCGTGACAGGGAACTGCCTACCATCATCACAGTCCCTTCGCCATACCAGTATGGGTCTATGCTTCCGAACGACCACTTGATAGTATCTTGTGGATTATCCTTGTATCCGACTATCCTCACTTCCCACAATCCCTTGGACTTGTAGAACCTGTAAGCATAAGTCACATCCTTAGAAGCAGTTTTAGTCAAATCTAACGTCTTCCATCCACTCTTCATTCTCCAATCCCTTACTTGCAGTTCTATCTTGCTCAGTTTCCTGTCGGTGTTGAAATACCAAGAAGTGTTCGGATATATGTAGATGTAATCCCGGTTCATCGTAAAGTTGATTTCTGCATAGCATATCGAACAGGTGCTGTCTCCGGAATATGACACTATCGCTATATCATTCGAAAGGAGCAAAAACGCAAAGAGACCCATGATTGCCGGAAGTATGAGTTTCCTCTTGAACAGCCAAGCATAAATCGTCTCTGCATAAACCCTCCTGTAACTCATGTTCAACTCCTAACATATCTCCAACCTTGAGGTCTGTCCCTGCAACATCCAGCAAGTCCCATTATAGTAAAGATTCGCACCTCCCCATGAGTTAGTGATATTCTTCGTTGTCAGATTCAGATTGCCAGTCAGTCCTCTACTCCCATTGATGTAGAAGTCATCTGCCTCGTTCTTGTCCCAGTTTGTGGTGTTCGTCTGATATACCACATTCCCCGCCATGCCATTGTTGTTTATCACATCCCTGATTTGGGCAGATGTATTCCCTGCTTGTCCTTTAGCAAATGTTCCATTATCTACGACAGTCCATATCTGCGCGGTGGTGTTTCCCAGAGCGCCCTTGGCGAAAGTCCCGTTGTCCGCCACAGTCCACATCTGGGATGTGCTGTTCCCGACCGCGAGGCAGGTCGATGTATCGCCTATCTGCCTGACGGCGGAACCCAATCCGCAGGCTGCCGGATAGTCGTTTATGCTTGTCCATGTGTCCTTCCTGACGAACGTCCCGTTGTCCGAGACCGCCCACAGGTAACCGTCGGTGGCGTTATTGGTGTATAGGACCAGATTGCAGAACCCCTGACCAAGATTGCAGGTCGTATCGCCCGTCCCGCCTGTGGAAAGAGCTATCCAGTCCGTGCTGTTGTATCCTTGGAACTGCTTGGACGCCGTGACGTATTTCATCGCTCCTTCTGAAGAGCCAATCGTCCCGCCTATGATTATACCGCCTGAGAACGTGCCATTAGTCGCATTCAGAGGGTCGGAAGAAGTGTATACCGAATAGTAATCCATCTTGCCGGTGAAGGGGTTATATATCGTCTGGTAAAGATAACCCCATGCACTTGTTGCCATCAGGCTAACTATAAGTATAGCTAGCGCGATTATCCCAAACCTTGTCGAAGTTGACGTTTCCATTAGCCCATTCCTTCTTGGTTACATTAGAACCTGAATAACTCAGTTTTTGTATCTGCCATTTCGCTGAACTGGTAGCCGTTCCAGTAGTTGCTTTTCCTATATATTCGACCATATTAGAAGCGTTATATGCGTATTGCTCGGTATATAAGTCGGCATCTTTTACGTCAGTCGTCATAATAAGATTAAACTAAAACAATTATTTAAGCTATTGATAGATGCAGACGCACTTGCTAGTGGAGTCATATACGAATATGCACCTGTTGAGGCTTATACCATCGGTCTGCAACTGAGTCATGACTTCGGCTAAAGTCCCTTCCAAAGTAGTATATTGCTTCGTGACCGCCGTATATTGGGTTTTCGAGACTGCCATTAGTTCATCGCATCCTTAGTCGATTTGGACTGATAAAGCGGATTATGCAATATAGCGCCAGTTCCATCCGCATTCCTAGTGTCCTTGATGGAATCCGTAAGGCCAGACTTGTTGCTGAATGTGAAGTTCTGAGTCGCACCACCAGCGGTGGATAGGACAGTCACATCTGCATAATTCTTATCTGAACCTGCTTGGCAGAAGACCCTTATCTTATTTCCAGTAGATACAGTGATGGAGAAGTTCGCAGCCGAGATGACATACCTGCCGTTCGAATCCGTATAGAAGTATGTGACATCAGCGATGGTATTCACGTTCTTCCTTGAACTGAGGTTGATTGCCCAGACCTTAGCTCCCCTGAAGGCCGTCCCACCGACTGTCACTGTTCCCTTTATCCCGAACGGTTGTGATAATGGCATTCAATTCGCTTCCTTCTTTACGGTTCCGTCTTTGATTCCCTTTGTAGTGACCTTCTTGTATCTGCCGGTCTTCTTGTTCTTGTAATAAATTGCCACGCTTCCCACCGGAATTCCTATTATGAAACTTATCAGAGTCGTCACCCAATCCAATGCCGGAACAGGACAAACCGGTTCAATCGGGCAAACCATCGGTTCAGGGCATACGATAGGTGAAGGGCATAGTGCTTCGACTGGACAATCCGTGACTGCGCAGCATGAACTGCAAGATGCATATGGTGTCGTATCAGTCGGGCAATCGTTAACAGGGCATACTGTTGGGTCGGGACAAACTGGTGAGTGGCATGACGTAATCGGTGGGCAACTTGAAATTCCTTCACTAGTCGTATCTATAATCTGATATATCGGATTAGCATTGGAACTTATCTGGACTATTACAGTGCATTTAGCAGATATGCAATTTACTATCCCTATCGTTATCTTATCACCGGGATACCATCCTAGTTTGCTATTGGACCATTCAATTAGTGCGAACCCTGAGCCGTCAGTAGTCTCGGTCATCGTTTCCCCAGTCCTCTGGTTAGTCATCTGGACCGGGAAACCGTTAACTGGACCATTGCTCATAAACGATACGCTTATCGGCATAGGCTGGTTTATAGCACTAACCGATACTGCCAATAACATCAATACCATAGGTATCGTGATTAACCTGCTAGTCCATACCATCCTACTCTAGTCCTCCTGTTGAATCCGACTATCTGTGCCGTCATGTTAGTATCTAACCAGATAGCAGAACCCTTTATAACGTAAACCTTGTTCTTGCTTGAAAATCCTCTTGCCCATGTATAATACTGCCCATCACTGTTATTTATCCAAGTCGCCCATGAAGTATTATCCGTTATATTGGCGAAATAGTCTATGGTATTATAACCTGCAAGTTCCATAGTCACACCAACAAGACCCCAGACACCACCTGCATTTGATGCATTAGGCAATGTATAATTCTCATAGCCGGAACTTACTAATGAACCCTCTGTTTCATTTATCCTCATAAGAACAGTCGTCATCGTCGGATATATGAATAGTCCATCCCCCAGAGGCAGTGACTTATTGGCGTTCGTTGTAGTGTTCCTCTGGTAAGTGACGAACGACTGTGAAGACGAATTGAACCAAGACAGATAGACACCTAACATTCCCGAAGCACTAGATATATTTCCGCCGAGTGTGTGATTGAATGTCCATCCCCTTAAATCCTTGCCTCTCCAAGAGGAATTGTCCTGATACAAGATACCGACAGCATTCCACTGGTTGGCTATAAGCCTGTTTATTATGAGAGTCACGTTCACATCGCCGAATCCAAGTCTTCCGGATAAAGCCCTGACCCTAGGTTGAATGATGTAATACCCATCATTCGTAAAGTTCCCGCCATCCAGCCAGAGGCTGCAATTCAGGTTATTGACTTTTGGCCCTACTTGTATGCTTACATTGCCATTTGTCGTATTAACCAAAGAACCATTGACTGACTTGAAATAGGATGTGCTATGGTTATTGGAATATTTGTAATATATATCATATTGACAATAATCCGTTGAATTATATTCTACTGAGAAGTTCAGATATACAGCATCTCCGAATGTCGAATTAGTCAAATTATTATTCGAGACATTCCTGACTATTGGGTCCGTCAAACCTAGGTAGAACTCATATCCCGAGACAGTGGTGAAGTTTATGTGATTCCCGACAGTTCCACCACCATAGTTTATAAGAACTGATACATTCATCTTATTGGAATTCTCCCATAATCTGGTATTTGACCTAGTATCGGACATGGCGACTTGAGTTATATTCACTCCCCAAGTCATATTATCGCTGGTAGTATTGACCATCGTATAGTTGATACCGCCACCCAGAGTAGTAGAACTGCCATTGACTATGACCGTCACATTAGTGGCGGACATATTTATTGTGATATTGAACTGGAAATACGAGAATGCCAGCCAAGATGCATTAGAAGTGACAGGTGTCGAATTAATCTTATAATTGTTTATCGCCTGTGCCGATGCCTGTAATGATGCAAGTGTCAGTGTTAATGCGATTAATAGGGTCAAATAACTTTTCATTGGAGTCTCCTGTAAATATGAATTCCTCCCTGAATAAAGTAAAGGGAGGAAGGATTATTTAAACTGTGCAGTAAACGTATGCGCAGGCTTCCTTTCTCTTGTATCTAGCCTTGAACCTAGCCGAAACCGCTATGCCGACGATATCCTTGTTCTCCTGATTGTATTTCGCTATGCTTATCGGCCTCTTCTCAGCCAGTATCAATGCGTGCCTTGAGTCCACGAGCAGACAATAGTCGTATGTGGTGTCAAGAGCCGCTTGGTTAGTCTCGATGACGTTCATGCCGAAAACCCTTCCGACAAGACCGCGCTCGAAAGTCTCCCTGCTTCCTAGTTTGTCCGCCTCGACGAATGTATCCATGTTCCTCAAATCTTCCGCAGCACCGGCATTGACTATCATGTGACTTGGAGTGTATCCGTCTGCCTCTAGGAACTTCATAGTCGCCGTTATGTTCGCAAGCGTCATTGCCGAACCGGAACTGGTTGCATGAGCTACTGTATTAGCGTCTGCGCCAGTCTTAATCTGGGCCATTATCAGGGCATCCATCTTCTTTGCGAATTGGTATCCTGCTTCCTGAATCTGCCATTCGACAAGACTGAACTTCGAGTCCTCAATCATCTCCCTTGAAATCTGGATGTCCACGGTGTATTTCACGGGCTTCATGTTGATTGTCTCAGCGCCTGCTGTTGACTTGAAGAATTCAGACGCTTCGCTGGTCTGTTCAACGACCATTGCATCCTTGGTATTAAGGTCGATGTCGATTGACGAACCCGGTATGCTCTCCGGCCCAATCCTCTGGACGATTTGCGTCCCGACTAGGACTTCTCTGACTGATTCTATGAGAGTGCTATATATCTGCGATGGTATGAGTTCGCTCTCATGGTCAAGCATCAAGACTTCTTGTAGTTTTCCCATATTTTTCCTCCTATATTTAAGTTTCAAGGCTAAACGGCCCCCGCACCGTTGCCCATATCCATCCTGACTAGGACGTAATCATCGTCAGCGTCTCCCGGCGTCCATGCCTGTCCAATCGGCCTTGCTCCATCGGCTGCATCGTATTTCTCAATCTTGTAACCGATAGTCGCTTGGTCTCCGACCTGAACGCACATGCCTGCGGTTATCGCGCCATTATTCGAATCCATCGGGAACCTGAAGAACCCTCTTGTTGCAACTGAGATGACATCTCCGTTAGCTCCATCCTCCATAGCGACACCGACCACCGTATCCTCGTCAGCACTTATGAGAATAGATGCTATCACTGAGCCGGTCGAAGTAATCTCTGCCGAACTTACGCACTTGACGAACTGGCCCGTGGTGATTCCACCGGCTTCGTAAACTGTAGCTGAGAGTGCCCCGAATCCGTCCAAACTATTGACTATATATAGTGCCATTTTTCTCAATCCTCCTTTAGTAAAGCTCCTGATAGTTCTTCGGATAGAAGTCAACGAGCTTGTTTGAACTATTCTCGTCGCTCTTCACGAATACCATCTCATACAGAGGCTTCGGTTTCGGCGTTGCCGGGATTTCCGTCATACCTCTCCTTTCCTCTATTTTCTTCTCCAAGTCCTTGACCTTTTCCTCTAACTTCTGAGTAGCAGTAAGTTCTATCTTCTTGGCTTCCGCTTCCTTCAAAGTCGATTCCTTGGTCCTGACCTCGGAGATAAGGGACTCGTGACATTTCTTCAGTTCCTCGAACTGATGCCTGAGTTCCTCGTTCTGCTTTGCGATTTCCTCTATCTGCATTTTCTCATCCTCCGATTTTTTATGTTCATAAGATTCCTCGATGACTTGGGAGATGGTAGCCGTCGGGACGCCCGGTATCGGAACCAGACTCAGTTCAAGGAACTGTATCCCTGACGGATGCTTCACTCCCGCATCATCAGTATATATGTCAGCATATTCCGCGCCTATCGATACCGAGTTGATGAAACCGTCCTTTATCTTCGATACTATACTAGTTTCATTGGTATCTATCTCAGCCTTGAAAGGGATGGAACCATTGTCATATCTGGCATCCACGACTTTTCCTACTATATTGCGGACATCATTCGAGTCATGGTTAAGCAATATCGGTTTTCCTATGAGCGTCAATGCAGCAGCGCGGAGTTCCTCTTCGCTATAATCCACTTTATTGCGGCTGATGCCTGCATCTATGGCGTTTCCGGCGATATACAATTTCTTCTCATTGAAGACCTTGACTTCCTCGCTGATGAAATTAGCAGCGTAATTAATCTTTTCCTTTATTTTAACGGCTATCCCTTCCTTGCGCCATTTGGAATAGCATACCGCAGCCCTTTGCTTCTGGTCGGGGAACTCCTTATTCATGACGGAATCTCCCATGCATCTGCTGATGAAAGCATCCTGTCCTTCTCCGCTTGGGCTTGGTATAGGCAAATTAATCACTAGTTAAGAATAGCAGATTAGGATTATATAAAATATATAGTAGAGTAGCTATATCTTTATTAAGGGTATTTATCAAATAGTAGATTAAGGGGTGGTTTATGGAATTCAAGGTAGTCAAGGTCAAGGAAGTTATCATAAATGAGGAGAAGATAAGCGGGATACCGCAGTTCGCCAGCTTCTTGGAGGGTAAGGGAACGATAGCAGTCGTGCATGAGAAGGATGTTTCAAGTTTCACACCGGGAGATAGATGGGAGTTAAAACGACTGGAAGGCCAGACTAAGATAGGGACGGTCAAACCAGAGGATGAAGGAGTCGATAGGGAGTTCTGAATGTCGAAGGGAATCAAACCATTCGCATTTCCATTAGAATGGCATGGAGTTAAAATAGAATTCGATGGAAGTCATTTCTCATATGAAATCGAGGGAAAACCATTTATGAGTGATAGTTTATATGTAGCTAGAGATGCCATTGATTTGAATAGGACATTAAAATTGGTTAATGAAATGAAGAAGATGTTAGAACCCACCAAGGAACTTTTGAATACATTTAATGAAATAAATGACATGGTAGAAATATATGGTAAACGTCACAAAAAGGTGGTTAATCCATGAATCAAAGGGAACTGATGCTGACTAGGAGGAAGAACTGGTATAACTATCATATACCGGGAATGACAAATCTGCATAGGATTAAGAAGAATGCTGTATTCATACGGGCACATAACAGCGACGAACATGAGATATCAAAAGTAAAAGTATGCCTTAGCCTATTGAGACAGGGCCATGAGTTCATAACCGAGGCTGAAAGGAATATGTCAAAAGGCGAGGCGAGGACGATTGTTGATATCATTAATCTGGATACCGGGATGGAGATTGAGATTGAAACGAATAAAAGTCGTGCAAAGGGATTAATCAAGGAAGAAGGTGTCAGGAATGTGGAAGTTAAAAGGCTTTGGGAGGCAAAACATGGTGGGACGTAAGAAAGGCGGTCATAATCAGGATAGGGCGATAATCTGTGACATGTGCGGTAATACGACGACGATAAAGGTATCAGTCAGTAAAACCTGTCCTGCGTGCCGCAAGATAAGATTCAACGAATATCATAAGGAATATGCAAGAAGGAAGAGAATAACCGGGAATACGAACGTTAATGAAATCACCGGGAATCTAGGTGGTAGCTAATGACAAGGGAACTGTTAATCGAGGCATTCGTCCAAAGCGAGGAAAAGTTCGGAATCAAGGTCACGAACACTGAGACCGGGGAGTCGTTCTGGATTAACGGCTTCGGAAAGTGCCCTCAGGCTTTGGAGAAGGGCATGGAAGCAGTCATACCGTTCCACAAGGTCGAGAAGAACGGGAAAGTCTATTACAACTATGGCGAGAAGCGGGGCAACATGCAGGAGGATATGAACGAGATAAGGGCTCAAATCGTCGTCTTGTATAAGAGCCTCGAAGAGATAAAGAGGGCATTGGTAAAACCATGAGGATTGCCCAGTTCATAGAGGATAACATCAAAGTAAGAGGTTCTCCGGTAAAGCTCTATGACTACCAGAAGAAGCTACTAGAAGACCAGTCCGACTTCCGAATCATCAATAAATCAAGGCAGATAGGGATTTCTTGGATAATAGCTATGGAAGCGTTGTTCTATGCGCTCGCGCGCCCCAGCGAGCTGATTCTAATCGTCTCGGTGTCCCATAAAGCGGCTAAAGATGTGATGTCCTATATAGACAGTGCATACGAGTCGCTACCGGCTAGCATGAGGTTGCCGTTGAAGGTAGATACCAAGGAAGAGAAGATGTGGTCTAACGGTTCCAGAGTCCTCAGTCTAGCCAATAACTACCGGACTGTCAGGGGTAAAGCAGCTACTAGGGTTTACTTGGATGAATATGCCCACTTCGGCAATGAGGATGTGAAGATGTGGGAATCGCTGATGCCGTCTATTACCAGAGGCGGGAAGGCTACCATCATATCCACTCCTCTCGGCAAATCAGGCAAGTTCCATGAGTTCTGGGAAGATGCGCCTAAGATGAAGTGGTCGGTGCATGAGATAGACTATAAGCAGTGCCCTGACATCATGTCTAGGATTGAAGTGATAAAACAAGGATTGCCTGATGAATTGAGCTTCAGGCAGGAGTATTGCTGCGAGTTCGTCGATGAAGCGACTAGTTACTTCCCTATGGATTTGATTAAGTCCTGCATAGACCCTGAACTGGAAGTGAACGTGGAGGTCGAGACTGACAATCCAATCTACTTCGGCATCGACTTCGGGAAGAAGATAGACAGCACTATCATCATAGGAGTGGTGAAGACAGGCGAGCATTTCAAGTTGATGCATATAATGGAGTTCAAGCCGCCTTCGATACTCAGCGATGCGAGCAGTTATGTCATACGAAATCATAAGAGATGGAAGGTCAGCAAGATTGCCATCGACCAGACCGGGATGGGTGAACGCATGATTGAGGATTTCGCAGACTTAGGCAACATAGTCACCGGCGTGAACTTCACCCAGCCTTTGAAAGACCGGATGATTAGCAATTTGAGGATACTCATGCAGGACAGGAAAATCAAGATACCAGACCATCCGATGCTGCTTGCGCAGCTTCACGCACTGAGGAAGATAGTGACTGCTACCAGCATCAGGTATGCCCATCCGGATTCAGGCAAGGTCCAGCACGACGACTATGTCTGGGCGCTTGCACTGGCTGTTTATGAAGGAATCAGCGACTCCCCCGGAGGTTCCATACTCTCTTTCGACGGCTTAGTCAACTATGAACCATCTGAAAGGGATGGTTATAATCAGGGTATGGTATATTGATTTATATAATCTAGTTAACCAAGAGGAATCATGCTTTTCAGCAAGAAAACCGAGATAATCGAAGAAAAACGGGCATATCCGATAGAAAACTCATTCAAAAGCTCGAATTTCCTCAAGGAAATCACAAAAGGCAAAGTAGAATTCACTGATAACATATTCAATTCCGACACTTGGGGGATAAAGGACAAGGAACTGGCTAAGAGAATCATCCCGGTCCCTTACAATCACGAATTGTTATTGCAGTGCTATAAGCAGATACCCAAGGTATTCCGTGCGATAAACACCAGAGCCGAGTTCGCAGTCCAAAGCGGCTTCAGGCTGATGGGCAACGACGCCGACTCCAAGAAGCTTGAGAGATGGATGAACAAGTTCCATTTCGATAACTCGCTTATCCAGATAGTCAAGGAGATGCTGATTTTCGGCAACTGCTTCATCTATCCCGTAAGCTCAGGGATGGGCATGAAGCTGAAGTTCCTGCCAGTGACGACCATGAGGATTTTGAAAGAACCTTACGGCGAGCTATTGGGTTACGTCCAGATATTCGGCAATAAGGTGATTGAACGATGGGGGCCTGAGGAAATCATCCACTTCAAGTGGAACTCGATTTGCACTGAATCTTACGGAGTCCCTGAACTCAACTGCCTAGTCACAGGTTCCAAAGTATTGGAGAAGAAGCTGGATAACGAGCAGCTGATGGGAGAGATGCTGAAACACAACAAAGAGCCGATTGTAGTGATGAGATGCGGCACTCCTGAGAAACCGTATAGCGATTCTCAGATGGCTAGGCTGAAGACTACCATAGAGCAACGCACAAGCGGCGGGAGCTTATTAGTCCCCGGAGACTTGGAGCCGGTGGTCATACAGGCTAACATGATGGCTGAGACCATGAACTTCATAAACCACATAGAGAACCAGATTAATACAGGCATCAACTTGCCGCAGATACTGATAGAAGGCCGTGCCGATGCTCAAGGCTCCCTGATACAGATGGATGCTTTGGAAAGGGACGTCAAAACGATTCAGGACGTATTAGGCATGGGAGTCGAGAGGAACATATTCACGAGAGTGACTGGTAAAGATGACGTTCCCAACTTAGTCTGGAATCCGATGAACATAGAAACGTCATTGCGGATGTCAAGGATGCTTCGCCAACTGGTCGGAGACTCCAAATCCATGCCAGTCTCTATAATAACCATAAACGAAGCACGAGAATTACTAGGATATAAGGAAATGCCAAAGGAGGAATTAGATGCGATTAAGTCAACGTTTGGGTTCCAGCCAAGTGCCGGAGCAGGGGGAAAGGAAGTTCCTCTGCCCAAAGTGCCGAAAGCTGATAATCCTAAGCCCAGCC
>Ga0315276_10003679_pt1 | contig 14042 bp, 13 predicted proteins | sample YL17G05_0_MG_FD_204542 | JGI IMG/M metagenome (GOLD analysis project Ga0315276, IMG submission 204542) | Sediment microbial communities from Yellowstone Lake, YNP, Wyoming, USA - YL17G05_0 | ecosystem: Environmental > Aquatic > Freshwater > Lake > Sediment | place: USA: Wyoming | collected...
AATATCATCTGCCTTCGGCAGTTATCTTATAATCAGTAAGGGAAAACTATGGTGGCAAAAAATTTTCGGCGCCCTCACGACTTTGATTTTTTACCTTCGCCAAACATCTTACTCTCACTTCTACTAAAACTCATAGCAGCTTTTATTCATTCTCAGTCAATCCTCTTCTGTTTCTTATCTGCCTTATAACTTTTTCCTGAATTTCAGTTGGCATTCTTTCAAACATCTGGTCTACAAGCGAGAAATTTCCTCTGCCTTCTGTTGACCCTCTTAAATCTCCTGCCATTCCAATCATTTCTGCAACAGGCATTTTTACTTTTAATGTCACGCTGTCCATCTCTTGGTCTACATGCAACAGTTGCCCTCTTTTACTTTGAACAAGCTTTGTAATTTCTCCCATATAGCTTAAAGGAGCTTCTATCCTTATAACTTGTATTGGCTCAAACATAACTGTTTTTCCGTCTTGCATAGCAGTTCTTATAGCTTCTTTTACAGCAGGATATACTTGTGCCGGGCCTCTGTGAATAGCATCTTCGTGCAGCTTTGTGTCTTGCAGCATAACTTTCATTTTTAAACACGGCTCTCTTGCTAATGGCCCTGCATTGACAACCTGCTCAAAAGCATCCAAAACCATATCGATAATTTCACCAATATGCACCTCTCCTTTTGTTCTGTCCTGGAAAACACATCCTCTATAAATCCCTCTATACTGCCTTGCTTCTTCGTTGCTTATTCCTAATTCTTTTAATTTTTTCCATAATTGCTCATTTTTTTTCTTTACTCTTCCCTCGCTTATCTCACCGGATTTAATTGCCGCGTGAACTTCATCTTCTAAAGGCTCAACACTCAAAAAGAAAACATTGTGTTTGTTAGGGCTTCTTCCCTCAAATGTTCTGCTTGGTTTCGTGATAGTCTCTCTATAAACAACAATCGGCTGTCCTGCATTAACTTCGACATTTTTCTCTGTTTTAATCCTATTAACAACAATCTCTAAATGCAACTCTCCTAATCCTGAGATTAAATGCTGCCCTGTTTCTTCGTTAATTTCAACTTTTATTGTAGGGTCTTCTTTTTGAACTGTTCTTAAGACATCTATAAGTTTAGGCAAGTCAGAAGATTTTTTTGCTTCTATACTTTCTGTGACAACTGGCTCAAAAAGATGTTTAAGCTCTTGAAATGTTGCTTCTTCATCTTCTGCTACTGTCTCTCCTGCCTCTCCTGTAATTCCTGATATAGCCAAGACATTTCCTGAGCCTATTTCGTTTACTGGTTCTGGCCTTATGCCATTGTAGATTAAAACCTGCTGAATTTTCTGCCTTTTTTTTGCTAAATTTAACCAAACTTCCATCCCTTCTTTTAAAGTTCCAGAGAATAATCTTCCTGCACAAATTTCTTTTCCAGCTCTTGGCTCGACAACAACTCTTGTTATAACAAAAGCAACTTTGCCTTTGGGATTGCAGCTCAATAAGTCTTTTCCTACTTCTGAATCTAAATCCCCGGTCCAGATTTTTGGTATTCTGTAAGCCTGAGCTTCTAAAGGGTTAGGCAAATGCTTAACAACCATATCTAAAACAACTTCGTAAAGAGGAGCATTTTTCCAGCACCAATTTTTTCTTTCTTCCTCATCCATTTCATAAAGTTTTAGTATGTCCTTGAAAGTTATGCCTTTCTTTTTCATAAAAGGAACAGACAAAGCCCAATTATCTCTCGCACTTCCAAAAATAACGCTTCCTTCATTGATACTAACTTTCCATTTTTCTTTATACTCTGGCTCGGCAATCCTTTCAATTAAATTATTAAAATCATTAAATATTTTAATAAGCCTTTCTTGCATTTTTTCAGAATCTATTTTTAATTCTTTAATTAATCTATCAAATTTATTAATAAAAAGAACAGGCCTGACTCTTTCTCTTAATGCTTGTTTGATAACTGTCTCTGTCTGTGGCATAATTCCTTCAACAGCACAAACTAAAATTATTGTGCCGTCTATTGCTCTCATAGCTCTTGTGACATTTCCTGAGAAATCTACATGCCCTGGCGTGTCTATAAGGTTAATTAAATATTCTTCTCCATGAAAATCATGAACCATAGAAACATTTGCCGCATCTACTGTCAATAATCTTTCTTGCTCATCTGAATGTTGCCAGGTTGCCATTCCTTGCTCTAAGTCTCCAGCATATTTTTCAGCCATATAACCAGACGCTGCAAGCAGATTATCAGTCATCGCGGTTTTTCCATGATGTATATGCGCAGATGTGCAGATATTTCTAATATTCTCGCGAATTTTGCTTATTCTTTTTATCTTCTCAAGCCGTGTTTCTTTTTCTGCCATGTTTTCATATTAAAAATAGTGTTTAATAATATAAGACTTAAAATTTTATTTTTAAATGTTTCTAATCTGCTTCAATGTCTTCCATACTTTCGTTTTTTCACAAATCTTATGATTTTTTATTTCATAAACCGAATTCAGCTGAATCACTTATTTTGTACTCTGTAGCTGCCTCAATCCTAATCCCTTCATAAATTACACTCTGCTTGTATATCGTTTTTCCAGTGCCTATCCCTATCCTTTCGTCATTTAATTCGCATTCAACTGCGCCATCATTTAGTAAGTTAATAAAATCAACCCCTGATAAGAATACCAAGTCGCTTGAAGGGTTCTCTTCTAAGTATCTTCTAACAAGAAATCTTGATTCTTCTAATGTCTTTTTCATTGTTTACCTCGCACTGTCTGCCTGCTTCTCGCTTTCGTTTTTCTTCCCCATAGCGAAGCTTTCTGATTTTCCTTCTGCAGCCAACATTATCTCGTTAGCTAAACTCTCTTGAATTTTTGTTTTTTTATTAAATGATTTGTCATAAGCTCCATGAACAAGGTTCCTTAAAGAAACAGTTAATCTTCTTGAGGGAGACATATCAACAGCTTGCGGGTATCTTGCTCCTCCATACTCTATAACTGTTATCTCATCTCTGGGAGCAACATTCTCAATCGCTTTAACAAGAACTTGTATAGGATTCTGTTTTGTTTTTTCTTCTATAATCTTTAATGCCTCAAGAACGATTTTCATGTTTTTCTCGTATTTGCCAGAAGCATGCCCTGTTATAATTTTATGTTTCTTGCCTCTGTGCCCTGGAACAGCAATTAAATTTGCGAGCCTCTCAACAACATTAACTTTTACTTTTGCAAATCTTTCTCTTGCTCTTCCGGTATTTCTTAAAACAAGTTTTTCATCTAAGCACAAATACCCTTTTAACGCAGGGTCTTCTACTTTAACTTCTCCTGTTGAATAAAGGTTAAAAATTTTCATTTTAAGCTACTTCTTGTTTTCTTTACTAATTTATTTAATTCATCCACAACATTCTCCTTATTGGCAACTTCAGTTCTCACTTCAAAAAGTTCTTTTCCATTTGATATCCTAACGCAGGATGCTCTTGCATACCCAGTTTTTCCATAAGGTTTGTGTTCATAGATTATAATTTCTTTCTTGTCAATATTAAACTCAACTAAACCATATCTACAATCGTCTCTAAGGTCATCTCCAAATCCCATCTTATCTTCTTCCTATTGCCAATTGAGTTTGGCCTCCATTGTTTTTTATTTCATAATAATAGCCATGATTTTGCCCAGGATGTACTAGCGTAATTCCTGCAAATTTAGCTAGATTTTTAGCATATTGTGCTAATCTTGAACTACATGCTTCATCTGCTGGGAGTTCAGCAAAAACAGCCTCGTGTCCTCTCCTAAGCCCGAGCAACATTTCGCGCTGTTGAGCTCTGTTAACTCCTATGCCTCTCTGGGAGTTAAAATTAAAATCATAACCTTTATTATTCTCCATTTTATCTTTATTTTAAACCTCGCTAATTTCCTCCTTTGAATCAGTTAATATTAGACATCCTTGATATACTGCTGAATATCTATGTTCTTGAGTTTGTTCATCAAAATAATTGGGGGTGAGGTTAGTTGCTCCATCATTTAATAAACTAATAAAATGGCCCTCGTCAATTAAAAGAGGAGTATTTCTAACTAAATGTCCTTGACGATTATTCTCTTTATGTGTTTTAACTATTTGTCTTGCTTCTTCAATTTGAGAGACTAAACTGTTTTCCATTTTTATCTTCTTCCTTTTTCTATTTTGCCCATCCATAATCTATCTAATGGCTGGTCATTTACTTTAATAACCTTAAACCTTACTCCAGGAATATCCCCTTTACTTCTTCCCATCTTTCCGCCTATTCTTTCAATAATAACCTCGTCATGCTCATCTATAAATTTTTGTGCTAAATTTCCAGGAATAAAAGCTGTAACTTGTTTGCTATTTTTAATTAGCTGTACTCTGCAGCACTTTCTCATCGCAGAGTTTGGCTGTTTTGCCTCTTTTTGTACTTTTTCTAAAACTATCCCTTTTGCTTGGCTTGAGCCCTCTAAAGGGTCTGCTTTGGCATATAAATTTAAAGCTCTAACTTTATATCCCTTGTCATACCATCTAAATTCTTTTCTTTTCTTCTTTAACCTTCTAGCATTCATTAATCCCATTTTAAACTTAAAAGATAATTAAATTTAATAATTAATCATAATAAAGATGATTTTTAAATCTATCGAGAAAGCCATTATCCCCTCTACCTTAATAATTTCTGCCAAAAAATACTAATTTGCCTATTTTTCCAGACGCAATAGATTCTAAGTCTTTTGATAGAATCTCAGCATAATCTGCAATGCTTACTGCATTAGAAAGAAAGTTTCCAGACTCATCATATCTCTGCCTTTTTTCAAGTGTTATAGAAAAAATTTCTTTTGGATTTAGATAAATAACTCCTCTGCCTTCTTTGCCTTTTCTCCAAACATCATACAAATCAAAAGGAACAATCCCGATAATCTTATATTTTGCTCCTGCTTCGCCGTCAGATTTTTTCCACTCAAATGCTAATTTCTCATCTAGAACTTTTCTAAATCCAGCACCAACTCGATTAACAAGCTTATCGATAAAAGAATCTGAGATTTCATTTGCTAACAAGAATTCTTCATAAGCCTCTTTTTTTCCCGGCATTTCTCCTGCATAATCTTTTAAAAAAGAAGCGAGAACTTCAAGCCTTCCTTTTGCGATATGTTTCAGGCTAGGCTTCATTGCCATTATTTTTTTAAAATCTATTATCCACAATGGCCTTGGAGAAAATTTTTCTCTTTTTGCTATATCAACATAAGGAGGCTCATTCTTATCTGCCATATTAATTATATCAACATATCCTCCTCTTACAATATCAGAAATCCTTGAATCAAGAAAAGCATTAAGTTGTCCATATGGGCTGATAACTAAAATTCTGCTTTTAAAAGCATCTGTACTTGTTTTTTTCCTTTCTGGTTTAATAATTTTTGGCCTTGCTAATGTTCTTAAAGTCTCAGCAGCTTCTTCAAGCTCTCTCATGGCAACTGCAGAAATAGGCATATCTAAAGTTGTTTCTGCTACTGCTTTATCTTTAAGTGGATGCTTTTTCACTTCTGTCATTTTTGTTTTCTTATTATTTATCAAGAACTCTTTTTCCAGCAGGTATTTATAATATATACACCCTATTTTTAAGCTTTTTCTTTAAAGTTTAGTAATCCTAAAATAGTAACAATGACGAAATATTTAAAAAGCCTATTATCCAAGGAATTGGAAGTAAATCTTAAGGAGGAATAAATTTAAAAATGCCAACAACAAAAAAAACAAAAACAAAAACAACAAAAACACCAAGAAAAAGCGCAAAAGAAACTGAAAAGCCAATAATTCTTTATGTACGGCCAGGGTCAACAGCAGAAAAACTTTTGAAAATTGTTTTGCCAAATAAAATGGAGCAGTGCTCAAATATAGACGCCATCGAATATGTCTTAAACTTAAAGGGCAAAGATTTCCCAAATTTGAAGGACAACGAAGGAAGAAAGAGATATGCGAGAATACAAGAGAGAATAAGAAACGAAATGGCAAAAGAGTACACAATTACTATTAATGGAGTTGGGGCCAGGCCTCAAGAGCCACTTTCTAAGTATTTAGTTGATGACACTAGCCCAAAACAGACTAAGGTTAGGATAGGAGATATAGTTGTAGCTTCTGGGCAATCAGGAATGGGTTTTGGACTTGAGTACTCAGTTTAATCTTTTGAATGAAAGATGATGAGAGAAACTTTTTTAGTAAAGTTAGCAGAGAAAGCGCCGGTTCTTTTTTGGGGCCAGGGCGTTTATCTTGCTGCTCAGAGTGCTTTGAATGAGTATGTACAATTTAGAAACTCAGGTGTTAAGCTCGGGCTTACACCTGCAGGAAGCTTAAATGATTTAATAGAATTCAACAGGACTTCAAATAGAAAAGAGATTTATCTCCTTAAAAAAAGTTTTATTGACCAAGGATTAAAATTAGATTTTATCTCTGATGATGAAAGAAAAAAAGAGATAGACAACAGAAAATTATTTGTCTTTATTATCAATGAGTTAATGCCTTTTTTAAGCGGGCATAAAGAAAAAACACTTGAGCTTCTTGAAGAACAAGCAGAGGAACAGAAAGAAGAAAAAGGGGATGACAAGAACGCGCCTGAAGCAGAACTTTACAGCAGTATTGAAAAAATAAAGCAGGGATTTTACATTGAACAGCAGGCATACTGCGGCCTAAAATTTAACGGAAACAAAGATGAATTTTCTTTTTTTCAGTTCCTTATTAAAGGAAAAAATATTCTTACTTTAGGAGAAAAAATATACAGTTTAGAAGGTGGTGAAGAAAATTCTGAATTAGTGCTGAATCTCAACAATTCACAAAAAAACCTGAATTTATCTCCTCTTTCAGATATAAAGGCTGTAGATGAAGCTTATTCTGATTTTCTAAAATGGAAAATAAAATCAGAAGCAATAGAAGAATTTTCAGGTTATATTAAAGAAAAGCAGGCAACTAAACTTGCTGCTTTAAGGGACATAGAAGGGATTATGCAGCTTAGGGAGTTTAGTGACGGGGATATTGGTTTTTTACAAAAAGATGGAGAGGTTTATGTTTACCAGAAAATTCCCCCTTTCTGCATGCTTGACCCAAGGCCATCAAAAAAGAAAGATGGGCCTGAAGAAGAGGGTTATCAATTTCCAGAAGAATTGAGAGTTGGAATGCATATCCAATATCTAGACGAGCGCATCTATCTAAAGCCTCCGGTGTTGTTTGAATCTGTTTGGCACCCATTTGTTAGATCTAAAAACCAACAATTTCAAGAGCTCTGTGGAGGGCGTGTTGTTAGCAGAGACAACTATTCAGAAGTAGAGTGGGTTGCCAAGTGTTTAGATGACGCAAAAAATATAGTTATGCATGGGCTTTCACCAGAAAGTATAAAGAGGCATGGGGGCGGCGAAACAGAGGGAGGAAATTATTTTGGAACTCCTCTTGATGAAAAACTAGAGCCAAGAAAAATTAAAGTTTCTGAAGCAAAGGCAAAAGGCTTGGCTATAACAAATAAATGGGATTGGAAGAAAAATGGCTGAAGAAGATATGATTGACAGCTTATTAGAAGCTTATGCAAAAAAACAAGCACAGAAAATAATTATAACCCCAAGAGATAAAGTTCCTAAGTTTATTCCTTATTCAAATGGGGCTTATGATAAAGATATAAGAACAGGCCCTTTGTTAGAAAAGCTTTCTGGGTTTGATTATGAATATTCTGCATTTCTTTTAGCAGAAAAAGGAGACCCTCTTTTTATTGTTAGAGACCTAATTTTAGAAAAAGACCAGGAGATAAGGAGGGGAGGGGTGAGGGTAAATGGAGAAACTATTGGAAAGATAAATTATGCCCTAAGAACAGAAGCTAGATGGGCAAAAAGAAATTTATATGCAATAGGATGGACTCATGGCCACGGGGGTGTAAGATATTTGGGCCCTTCTCCTGAGGACAAAGACAATTTTGGTGTTGTCTTGAATTCTCATGGATTAAATACAGAGCAAAGAATATATGCTCCATTAGATTTAATAGAAACAAAAGTGAGAAAGTCATGCAAGCCAGGCAAAATAAAATTCTGGGGAAAAGCATTAGAAGATTGCTTAATTGAGCATAATCTTTCTAATGATAAATTAATCAAAAGAATATTGAAAAAAAATAAAATAGATGCTTGCGATAAAGAAGTTATATCAAGAGCCACAGAAATTCTATACTCATTATTAGAAGCATCTGATACAACCTATCACCAGCCGCACATATTTGGATTTGCTTATTTTGTGATAACGAGCAATCACAAAGATGTTAAGCCTTATGGAGCTATAGGAATAATAGAAGAAAAAGTCCACACTCCCAACTCAAAAAAGATAAGTTTAATTGAAGATGTAAGTATCAAGACCCGGGATGTTCCTAATGATATTGAAGTAAGTGAAAAAGAGCTTAAAAAAGAAATTAGAGAAAATATTCCTTTCCATAGGAAATTTTTTACAGGATACACAGGCAGATTTATCAGGCGAATTAGAGCAAAAAATAGAAAAAGAAACAAGGGAAGGATTATGGTGCCTGATTCTGATGATACTAATGATATAATTTCTATTATCCAAGGAAAAGCACGGCCTCAAGCCAGCGGTGAAATGCTCCCGTCAAATTGTGGGGAGATATACCCTGCAGGAGAAAGAATATATCAAATCAGAGGAGGGGTGTGTGTTCCTCTTGAAGATGCAAGCACAACAAGCCTCTCTCCTAATAGCCAGATTTCAACAGCAAAAACAACAAGAGCCACTAATCAATATGAAGATTGTTTATTTTTGTCGCATAAAGCACTTGAAGAGCTTTTAGAAGTGATAGAGGGTCTTGAAAAAAATGGCGCAGATTTAACAAGAACCAGAGTTGTTCTTGACATGATAGACAAATTGAGGTCTACTCCATATGAACGCGGGAGACTTCAAGTTATGTCAAAGTATCTCTTTAAGCTTAATGAGCTCAAGCCCAACAGCATAATCACTGCTGAGTGCGAATCAGCTCCAGATTGTGCGAAGAAAAATAAACCACAAACTAAAACTCAAGTGAAAAAAGATTTTAAAGTAGGAGACAAAATTAGAATGAATAAAACAGCAAATGATAACTACGCCAAGAGCAAAGAAGGAAGTGAAGGAGTGATTACTAATATAGGAGAAATAAATAATTATGATGTTAGTTTTACAAAAGTAACTGGAGACTACCATCGCCCATTGCCAGTAACTTGGAAGGTTAAAGGAATACATATGGACAAATGCTTAGACATGCTAATAGAAAAAAATCCACACCCCAATCAAAAATAAAATGGAAGAAGAAAATAAAACTGGAAGATATGACAGGCAGAAATTAATTAAAGGATGGAATCAAGATAAGCTTACTGAAGGAACAGCAAGCATAATCGGCTCTGCTAAGCTTGCAGAACGCATCGCGCTTCCTTTAGTTGCATTAGGAGTTGGAAATATAAGAATTATTGATTCTTCTAAATGCAATGAGCATGATATGCTTCTTGATATATCACTAAATGGAGATTCAAGAGCCAAGGGTTTAGAAAAAGCATTAAAAAAAATAAATCCAGAAGTCAGTGTTACTGGAATTCACTCTAGTTTATTATCAAAAGCTGCGCAATATTTTCTTGAGGGAAGCGATGTTATTATCGAAGCTACAAATAATCTAATTTCTAAAGCAAATACCCTGGACTATCATTCTTGTTCAGGCATCCCTCTCATTAGCGCTTCTTGTGGCAACAAAAAAGGCAAGGCAATTGTTTCATTGAAGCCAGATGCCAATAAAAATAATACAATTTTAATGCCTATGTTTAATGGGACAGAGCAAGGAGATTTAGTTTCTTTAGAATTAGGCGGGGTGATTGCTGAAGAAGCAAAAAAAATATTAATGAGCGACGCAGAAAATATCGAAAAAATTATCATGAAGCAAATCTACAACTATAACCTGGAATCTAATATACTTTTTGGCTTTAAATCTGATATTGAGATAAGAAGCCATGAGCCAGAAGTGGAATTTAAAGGCAAAAAAATCCTTCAGGTTGGTGCAGGTGCAGGAGGTTGTTTTTTAGGGCCTTCTTCTTTATATGAGCTGCGCCCTGAAATAATAGATATAATGGATGATGACCAAGTTAAAAGCCACAACTTAAACCGGCAGGTATGTTTTTATGATGCAGTAGGAGAGTTTAAAGCTGAGCGATTAAAAAAAACTTTAGAAACAATTGCTTCTGAGTTGTCCATAGGAACAAAAATTAGGGCTTTGAAAGAGAGATTCACAGAAAAATCAAAATTTGGCACAAAATATGATTTAATATTTGATGCTGTTGACAGCTATTATTCAAAAGCAATTTTGCATAATTTTGCAAAAAGAAATAACATCCCTTTAATAAGCGGAGGAAGCGACCCAAGAGCAATCAGGGTTCTAAATTATGTCCCTGGAAAAACCTCGTGTTTTGATTGCCAAATCAATCTGAGCGAATTAGCTGTTAAAGCAGAGATTGTCAGAAGAACAAGCTGTATAGAAGCTCCAGACCCTTCTGTTATAATGACAAACCAGATTGCAGCAGTAATAATGGTCGGATTAGCAAGGCGTGCTTTAAGGCCTGATATTTATGGAGAGCCTATAAATGGAGAAATAAAATATATTTCTGACATTGATTCTCGCGGAGGAGTTAACCTCCTAAACAAGGTTTGCAGATGTTACAGCAGAAAAGTAAGCTCATTGAAATTGCCCTCGCCAAAAAGAGTTAAAGTTAAAGAAAAAGAAGTAGATGGAGAGATGGTAAGGGAAGTTTATTTAGACAGGAGGAGAATATGATTGACGCTGCAGCTTTGCTTCAAGAGTTTGAAGAAGATGACAACGCAGAAGAAGAAATAGAATTAATCCCAGAAGAAAACCCTATTAAAAAAATAGCACAAATTTTAGAAAAAAATAAGCCTGATTTTGATTTTGAAGCGCTGAATGGGGATTTTGTTTCAAAAAGCCTAATTTATTTTTTTATACCGCGCAATATAAGCGCTGAAGAGGCAAATAGCTTAATTTCAAAAAATCCAGAAAATGCTCTCTTAGATTTAATTTACCCTAAAAGCTGCATTTTAACTAGAACTAAAGGCCCAAAAAATTTTAAAGTAGGAGACAAAATTATAATGAATAAAACAGCAAATGGTGCATACGACTTAAGCAAGGAAGGAAGTGAAGGAGTGATTACTAAGGAAAGAGAAGATGGGGAGTATGATGTTAAATTTACAAAAGTAACTGGAAACTACCATCAACAATTGCCAATAACTTGGAATATTGAAGGAGAATATATGAACAAATGTTTAGACCAAGTAATAGAAGAAATAGGTGCCGGCTCTTATGGTTTAACAAGAAAATTATCTCCTGAAAATAAATTTTTAGAATTTTTAATAAGATACCAAATAGAAGGCGGCAAGGAAAACTATGGAGAAGATGAGCAGAGAAAAGAGAAAAATATCCCGTATGCAGATTGCGATATGATTTCTTTTATTGCTGTACAAAGTTTAGCCAGCAGATTTCCTTTAATAAGCTCGCTTGCAGAACAGATTGGCACATTTATTGATTTGAAGCAAGCAGTAAGATACTGCCAGCTAAGCTCTTTGGCAAAAGATAAAAGTACAAAAGCTAAGTTAAGCGAGTTGGCAAAAGATAAAGAAAAAGGAATAGAAGAAAAATTAAAAATTGGAGTAAAAGAGGTTTATTCTTCATTTTTTTCTGTAATTAGCTCAATTAACGAAAAAGGCAGTGCAGATGAAAAAGATGTAAGAAAAATGCTCAGAACATTGTTTGAAAAAGAAAGAAAGATTTACGAAAAAGCAGCATTATTTTCAGGATTAGTAGAAAGCGCAAAAATTGTAAAAGAGATTTTCCCTGAGGAAAAAGCCTGCAGAGAATTAAAAAAAGACCTCTCCTCAATAGAAAAAAATTTAGCAAAAATGGATTTTTCAGGCTTGTTTAAGCAGGTTATAACAGGCTATCTTGGAAAAGAGCTAATTTTTGGCAGAAACATAAGAGCAAGTGATTATGAAATAGGCAGAGAAGTAAGAGTAAAGACGGGCTGGACTCATGAAGGAGAAATAGGAAAAGTTACAGGGAAATGCCATTGCGGGAAGTGGTTTATAAAAGTTAAAGATGATGATATTGTAGAGTTAAGCCATGAAAATTTAGAAGCTGGAGTTGGCGCAGAAGAGTATCTCACAAAATGCAGCATTCAAAATTATAAGGAGTATAAAACTTTTTGCGAAAAATTTGCTTCAGAAAATTTAAGAGATGAAGAAATTAAAAAATTTGAAAAAACAAGAGAAGATGCAGAGAACAAGCTTGGGATAGGCAAGTACCTCGAAAGAAAAAATACTCTTGAGTTAATTTCTAAACAATTTGAAAAAATTTACAAAAATGCATAAAAATATACCACTTATAGCAGAATTTAAAGATGAAGAGCTTAGCATGGCAGCTCTTGCACTAAAAGACAAAGAAGTAATTAATCAAAAAGACTTATGGGAAATTGCAAGTAGCTCTGTATGCCTTAAAAACTTAGACAGAAAAAAATTATTTGAAGATGTTTTTCAAAATCCAGATTTAACCAGCCCTCTTGATGTTTACGAATTAAGAGGAGATACTGTAAAGAGATTAGAAAAGGAATTAGGGTGGGTTGGTTTAGAATTTCCTAAATTTTTCAGAAAACTTAAAGTAAATGATTATTGCCTCACTCCAATGGGAGATGGAAGAGTTATAGAGATTTATGAAAAAGAGGTTCTTGTTCATTTTGGTGTATACGAAAACAAGCACCGGTTTCTTTTAGAAGATGTGTGCTCTTTTTCAGAAAGTGGAAAAAAAGAGGCATTGAAAAAAAATAGAAAAGTTCTCAACCAAATTAAAAGAACTTCTCTTAATGAGTTTGAAGAGAACTTGGCCTCTCAAGTAGAAAATCTCTTTAATGAACATAATAACCAGCTTAAAAAAACAGAAGAAGAAATTGGCATGCAAAAAACACAGAGAATAATAGAGGGTAGTTTAGCGAGCATTCCTGTTGATGTTTGCAAGCATTATCAAGCTAAGCTTGATAGAGTAAAAAACGCAAAATCTGAAGGAGAATTAGACAGGTTTTTTAAAACTTTAGAAGGAGTTTTAAAAGAAGCAATTGAAATAGAAGAGAAGTACTTGCAAAAGAAAAGAAAAAAAACCGGTAATGATGCACCTGTATTGCAGAGCTTTACTTACTCTGATGAAATTGATGACATGCTTAAAGATTATGGAATTGAGCCCGAAGGCAAAAAAGCAAATGCTAAAAAAACAAGCGCTAAAAAAAAGTTTAGGCCTCCAGCTTACCTGACTGAAGAAGAGTTTTACAGGAGATATAGCAACCCTAAAGGAGTTTTAGAAACCAGATTAATAGGAGGAATTAATGTTTCAGGGCTTGTCAAAAGTATTAAGCGTAACGCTGAAACTGAGTTTGATAAGTTTAAAGAAATGAAAATACAAGAAATAAATGAAAAAAGCAAAAACTCGCGCGTTAACAAAACTAAAACACAATACAAAGAAGCTTACCCCTCAAAAAATAATAAAGAGCTGGCAAAAATGCTAGTTAGCAATAAAATTGCAGAAACCAGGAGTAATTTAGGGGAACTTTATCTAAAAGAGTGTCTGGGCAGAGAATTTACAAATATGCTGAAGAAGAAAAAGCTTGCAGAAGAAGGCCATGAAGCTTATTATCTTATCAACAAGAAAAAAATTAATAGTATAGTTTCAAAAAGAATTAAATCACAAAAACTTGGATTTTTGAGATTTGCAAAAGAGAAGGAGATTGATGAAGAGAGTTTGAGTAATAAAAAATATGTTTATTATCCTGACTTAAAGGAGAGAGAAGGAGAAAAAACACTTAATCCTTACAGAATAGGAAGAGAGTTTTTAGGTGATTTAATTGCAACTGCAGAGGGCAGAGGAGACACAAAAAGGCAGAAAGAGCTTTTAGAAGTTGCTAAAAAAATTATAAATGGAAAAGTTGTTTCTGTAAGAGATGTGAAAACTGTTCTTTCAAAACCCGGAAAAATTTTATTTTCGCAAGTCAAAGCAAGCTT
>Ga0315276_10003682_pt1 | contig 14037 bp, 12 predicted proteins | sample YL17G05_0_MG_FD_204542 | JGI IMG/M metagenome (GOLD analysis project Ga0315276, IMG submission 204542) | Sediment microbial communities from Yellowstone Lake, YNP, Wyoming, USA - YL17G05_0 | ecosystem: Environmental > Aquatic > Freshwater > Lake > Sediment | place: USA: Wyoming | collected...
TTGGGCTTTTTCTTTTTGACTTTGCCGCCGGTTTTGCTCGTTACGGCAACTAAGCCATCTGATTCCGCTTCTTCCCTCTCGCGAATGTGTTTTTTGATAACATACTGCTCAATAACCCCGGCAAAGGTGCTGGCCATTATATACAGATTAACTCCTGAGGGGGCCGTGTACAGCGTCAGCGGCAGAATCAGCGGAAACATAATCATCATCATTTTCTGCTGCTGAGCGACTTGGGGGTTTGCCGCTGCCTGTTGAGGAGTCAGTTTCTGCTGCAGATAGAACGCCACACCCATTAAAATCGGCAAAAGGTTAAACGAATCGACCTTCCAGCCCAGCAGAGGTATTATCACCGTTGAAAACCTGACCAGCGCATCCTGCGCCGAGAGGTCGGTAATCCAGAATGGCAAAAACGCCGCGCCGCGCAGGTCAATGCTGGTATACACCGCGCTCCACAACGCAATCCAGATGGGCATCTGCACAAACATCGGCAGCATACCCATTATCGGCGAGGCGCCATGCTCTTTGTAAAGGGTCATCATTTGTTTGTTCTGCTCAGCCTTGTTGTCGGCGTATTTTTTCTTTATCTCTTCAGCCATTGGAGCAAGTTTGCTCATCTTGTTCATCGAGACCTGGCTTTTTTTGGTAACGGGATGCATAGCAAGCCGCATCAGGAACACCAGTATGATAATGACAACGCCGTAGTTGCCAATGAAGCCATACATCCATTTCATTATTGCTAATATTCCAAAAGCCAGAGGGCTTATAATATTCGCCGGGCAGCAGCAACTCATAAAATCTATCGTATGGAAAAAACCCAGCTTGCTGTATAGCTCGTTTTTATCAAACAGGCTTTTATCCTTCGGCCCCAGATAAAGCTGGAAATTATACGTTTTAGTGCTGTTGCTGTCGGCCTGACCGGCGGGCGTCAATTGGCTTGGCGCAATTTTCAGCTCGACCCCCACGGTCTCATCGCCAGTGTCGAGCTCGTCATCGGGATTGTAGAACCGTCCCGCTTTGTCTGTTACCCAGTCGCAGAAATCCTTGCCTTTATCAGGCCCGGGCACCAATATGGCGGCGAAATATTTATTGACCGCAGCGGCCCAGAGGAAATCGGCGCTGGTTTTTGTCAGCCGTCTGTCATCGGGGGTTTTTGCCTTGTGGAGCTTGGTGGCATCAAGCATTACACTAATTACCCCGCCTTGCGAATCCCTGAAACCAGCCGCAACTTTTTTGTCATCCCTGCTGGTATCTTCTCGACTTATTCCTGCCGGTCCCGTCAAATTAAATCGCACTTTTTGTACTGTGGGGGTGAGATTCTCAACTGTAAGTTCGCAATCCAGAAGGTAGCTGTTCGGAATGACCTTATAGGTCTTAATCAGTTTTATCACCGGCGAACCGCTGTCTTCTTTTATGGTCGCTTCGAAGCGGGCTGTTTGGGAGCCGTCCTGCAGAGAGCAGACATCGAAAGTTTGCCAGTTAAGTTTGTCTAAAGGCAGTAGTGACTGCTGCTGAACAAATACGAATTCTTTATTTGCCATTGACAAAACTTCACTGCCGTCAGGCAGTTTTACCGGCGAAAGAATCACTAACGGCCGAGGGTTTTTATAATCACGATCTTTGAATTCACTAAGGGCGGCCTTGCTGATGGCCGCACCCTTGCTGGTCAGTTCCAACTCGAACTTAAAGCTGCTCTTAGGGTCTGTTGAACCGAGTGTGACATTTTTTGCAGGTGCGTTAGTTGCGCCAAGCTGTATTGTCTCAGCCGCCTTTAGCACAGGCGGTTCCGGGGCGGCAATTTCCTCCGCAGCGGTTATTGCATCACCTGCGGCAAATAACAAACAGCAAATAACAAATAATGAATAGCAAACTTTTCTCATCTTCCCTCCCGCAGCCGTTCGGCGTGGAACCTGTCCAATTGCTCAATCGCAAATATCTTCTTCATCGTGGTCTCGAAATCATATTCCAGCCGGACAAAATTCACCTCATTATCCTCGACATATACGTAACTCGCACGATTGTCCCCGTCTCTCGGCTGGCCGACTGAGCCGATATTGATAATTGCTTTTTCCTTATCGATAATCGGATAGACATTGCCCAGCTCGTCAGGCATATAGAAATCCGGCTCGTCGAGAAACACGCCCGGCAGATGCGTATGTCCCACAAAGCAGATATGCTTGACGCGCTCAAAAAGGACACGAACCTTTACCGGATTGGTATAAACATCATCCGGAAAGATGTATTCATTAATCGGCTTTCTGGGGCTTGCGTGAATGAAATCTATTACTGCCGAGCTCGTTCCCAGTTTTGCTTTGAGAGTCCGCCGCATCGGCAGCTCGCCCAAAAAGCCCCAGCGTCTGTTGCGCTTGTCCGCCTGCTGCTCATTTTCCAAACTAAAGCGGGTCCAGAAGCTTGCCTGCTCCGCGCCATAATTGAAGTTTGTCGGCTCGTAAAAGACCGCATAATCGTGGTTGCCAAGAGCACACCATTTTGTCTTTTCGATAATCAGGTCCAGACATTCCCCTGGGTTTGGCCCGTAGCCGACCACATCACCCAGGCAATAAATCGTCTCGATACCGCGTTTTTCGATGTCAGCTAAAACCCTCGTCAGAGCTTCCAAGTTTGAATGTACATCGCTTATAACCGCAAACATACGCTGCTCCAAAGAACAAATACAAACTCCATACTGTGCAGAAAATTTCTATATAGCAAAAATGTCACGGAAACGCCAGAATATTTATCAGCTTTGGAGAAACGGATATTTTACAATATTTCTGCGGAGCCGGAAAACTCTTATGCGATACGCTATTTGTTTGCTTTGGCCGCCGGTATTGTTATAATGCCGCTTATAATATACGAGGCGTAAAAAATGGCAGATACCCCTGGCAGAGATATGACTCTTCTTGAAACTTGCGATCTGGCAAAGGAATATTCCGGCCGGGCAGTAGTAAACAAGATATCCATTACCATTGCCCGGCGCAGTATTGTCGGGCTTCTGGGCCGCAACGGCGCCGGTAAAACCACCACTTTTAGAATGATTATGGGTATGATTGTGCCGAACAGCGGCGCGGTGGTCTTCGAAGGTATGGATATTACAAAACTGCCGATGTACAAACGGGCCCGGCTTGGCATCGGCTATCTTTCACAGGAGCCGAGCATCTTTCAGCGTCTCAGCGTCCGGGACAACCTCTATGCAATTCTGGAAACTATGTCCATCACCAGGGCCGAGCGCGACCGCAAAGCCGATATGCTCATTGAGCGTTTTGCGCTAGCCGAGGTCGCCCAAAGCCAGGGCAGATTCTTATCCGGCGGCGAGCGCAGAAAACTCGAAATTGCCCGTGCTATGGTAACAGACCCTTCGCTTATCTTGCTGGATGAGCCGTTCAGCGGCGTTGACCCTATTGCCGTCGGGGAGCTGCAGCACGAACTCCGCCGGCTCGTTGCCTCCGGAGTAAGCCTGCTTATTACCGACCACAATGTTGAGAGAACGCTCGAAGTGGTCGATAAAGCGTACATAGTCGACCACGGCAAGGTAATCGGGGCCGGAACGCCTGCCGAAATTGTCCGAAACGAAATGGTCAAAAAACATTACCTCGGTAATATATTCGAAGGCGACGAGTTCGACGACAACAACCATGAAGTGTAAATAGCAAGTTCTGAATGGCGAATCGAAGCACAAGCCACTAAATACGAGAGACGAGAAATGATAGATGTCCAGAAATGCCGAATAACGCATTATCCGGCTGACGTCTTGGCGGGGCGGGCCAGGCCGGTTGAAAAAATCGACGACAATATCAGGCAACTTGTCCAAAAAATGACGGACATTATGCTGGAAAATAAAGGCGTTGGGCTGGCAGCGCCGCAGGCCGGTGTGCCGCTGCGGTTGTTTATCATATCACTGACCGGAACAAGAGAAAACGTTAAGGCCTATATAAATCCAGCCATTGTCCCGGACGGAGAGTTCGACACAATAGAAGAAGGGTGTCTGTCGGTGCCGGGCGTCCATACAAAAATTCGAAGATACAAAAAATGCACCGTTACCGCTACCGACCTGGATGGCAAAGAATTTACCGAAGAAGCTGAAGGTCTTTATGCAAGGGCTTTACAGCACGAGTTTGACCATATCGAGGGAACAACCATAGTAAATCGGATGGGCCAGATAGCTAAAATAGCGCACCGAAGACAACTCAAAAAACTCGAAGAACAAAAATGAATATAGTGTATTTCGGCGGCGGTGAATTCGGCCTCCAGTGCCTAAACGCTTTGGCTCAATCAAGCCACAGTCTGGATTTCATTGTCACGCAGCCGCCTCGACAGGCCGGCAGAGGCAGAAAACCAACACCTACGGCAGTAGCCGACTGGGCAAGGAGCCACTCGGTACCTTTTGTGGAAGCAGAAAACGTAAACACCCCGCAGATGTTCCAGACAATAGCTGGTTTCAAGCCAGACTTGATTGTGGTAGCCGCGTTCGGCCAGAAAATCGGCAACGAGCTGATAAAACTGCCGCCCAAAGGCACCATAAATGTTCATGCCTCTCTGCTTCCGAAATACCGCGGAGCAGCGCCGATAAACTGGGCAATAATCGGCGGTGAAACCGAAACGGGCATCTGCATAATTACCGTTGCCGAAAAAATGGACGCAGGAGAAATCCTCGACCGTGTCGCAACAAAGATAGCTCCTGATGAGACTGCCGGCCAGTTGCACGACAGATTGGCCTGTATGGCTGCGCCGTTATTATTGGAGACGCTCGACAAAATAGCAAATAGTACCGCAATTTACACAAAGCAGGACCATTCAAAAGCAACGCTTGCACCAAAGTTAAAAAAATCGGACGGTCTTCTGGATTTTGCTGAGCCGGCCGACGTTCTTCAAAGAAAAATACGCGGCCTTTGGCCCTGGCCCGGCGCATCGGCGATTTATGTCTCCCAAAAAACCGGAAAATCTCTGCGGGCAACCATAGCAATGGCGCAAGTAGTCAAAAACTCCAACTCTGCTCACCTGCAGCTGGGATCGCTCGATGAAAACCTGAACGTCATCTGCGGAGAAGATGCCTTGAAGATTGTAGGAATCAGGCCGGACGGCTCCGCACTTATGGACTTCAAGGATTTTGTTAACGGCCGACAAACACGTCCCGGCGATAGGTTTATTAAACCGGACAGTTGTTAGTTATTGGTTGTTAAAATCCTAAATGCCGTTAATCATTACGTTCCCCTGATAAAACGCAGAAGTTCGATGATAAGGAGAACAAACCAGCCGAGCTGCAGAATAAAGAACAGGACGATCTGCACCCATTCGGCACGATGTTTGGCTGAGACCGTGAAGTTCTCAACAACCAGCGAATAAGTGTCCTCCAGCGATTCGAGTTTGCCGCGAATTGTTTTTCTCCAGTCGTCGATTTTGAATTTCGCCGCGACTAATTCGTAAAACCGGGCAGAGTACCAGTCGCCGATGAGTTTTATATCGCGTTCCAGCCGCTGCAGCTCCGAAATGGAAACCATTCGTATCTCTATGGTCTCTTTTAGTTTTTGCGACAAGTCTGCGCTGCGGAGAGACGCTTTGCCGGCAGGGATATTGTGTATCAGCTCAACCATTCTGGATAGTCTGCCGTCGAGCTGATGGTCGAGAATTCGACATCGCAGAAGCTGCAGGTTCGCAAGCATCAGCAGTTCCAAATCTTCTTCGATATCGCCGTTGGAGTCGAAAAGAAACGCGCCGTCCCAGTCGATTATCGACAAATCATTATCGCTGTATTTTATCCTGCTGCCCAGGGTATATTGCACCTCCTGCGGGTCAAGCGCCAGCAGCTCTTCCGATTTCAAAAGCGATGCGATGATGTTACTATGCCGCATAAATTGTTCAGGCTCTCCCTGGTAATTGGTGACTGCAAAGACCGAGTACGCCTCGCTGAACAGGCTGTCGCCGCCGTACTCTTTCAGAATGCGGTATGAATGCTCATAGGATTGCCTTTCGAGGGAGAAGACGGCCTTATTGAATATATCTTCTACTTCTATTGTCGTCTGGATTAAAAGCACGTCAGGCTGATAGCCTCGCAGATGGAATGTCACGTTTTTCCCGCTGATAGTAAAATTTTCCTGCCCCACGACTACCTGTCTGGGTACGGCAGTTTTGTAATACACAGGGGAACTCTTAATAATCGCCGGATTAAACGCTTCCCCGGACAGTTCCCGTGAAACTTTTCCCAGCACTAACGTAATAAGTTGTTGCTTAATTTCCGACATAGATAGAATTATAACAGGCCTGCCGAAAAAAGGAAATTTAGAATTTGAAGTTTGGAACGGGGCTAATTTGTACGTTCTGTTATGATATACTATCGAAAACAAGGATTAATAAAATGGCAGACCAAAAAATAAAGACCGCTCGGAATATAGCAGTGATAGTCTTAAATCAGTTTGATTCAACCGGCGATTACGTCGGGCCGATGCTGGACAAATTATTAGCCCATGTTGAGGAAAAACAGCGGGCAACCGATATTGTTTTCGGCTGTGTGAGAAACCGCAAAGCAATTGATATAGTGGTAACCAAATTAGCGGATTGCCCTGTTGAGCGGATACCGGCTAAAGTGCTGAATGTTATTCGCGTCGGCGCTTACGAGCTTATTTATTCACCGGCGACCGCGGAGTACGCAATCGTCAATGAAGCGGTCGAAAATGCCAAGGCCGTTGCGGGTAAAAAGCAGACCGCCTTTGTTAATGCGGTCCTGCGCCAAATCGCAAGGCATATACAAAATCGCCAAGCCATGCTTTCCCCTGCCAACGCGCAAAGAACCTTGCCGCAAACATTTTCGACCGGCTGTGAATTTGACACTGATATTTTGCCGGACCCGAAAGATTCACCGGCGGATTTCCTCAGCGTTGCTTTCTCACTTCCAAAATGGCTGATAAGCAATTGGCTTGACGAATATGGTGCAGAGCTTGCTCAGCAAATCTGCTTTGCGAGCAATCGCAGGCCGAGTATTTACATCAGACCCAATACCCTTAAAACAACAATCCTGGCATTAGCTGATTCTTTTTACAGAGAGGGCATCGACCATGAAATAGTTTGTGATGAAGAAATGATAAGAGTCAAAAGCCCGCGGGCGGTAACGGAACTGCTCGGCTTTGCAGAAGGCTTATTCAGCGTTCAGGATATAAGCGCTGTCAAGCCGCTGCAGCTTCTTCAGCCGAAACCGCAATGGGCGATTCTTGATCTCTGCGCCGCCCCAGGCACGAAGACAACGCAATTGGCTGAGTTGACCGCTGATAAAGCGAAGATTATCGCAACCGACATAGACGGCGAGCGGCTGAAGAAAGTCAAAGAGAATATCAACCGCCTCAATATTAAAAGCGTAACTGTAATCGAATACGAAAAGCTTTTTGAAAATTCTAAATTCGACGCAGTCCTGCTGGATGTGCCGTGCTCTAATACCGGTGTGTTGGCGAAACGCGTCGAGGCCCGCTATAGAATAAAGCCAAAGGCGGTAAAAGAACTTGCTGAAATACAGAGCGGGCTACTGAAGACGGCGGCATCAATGTTAAAACCGAAAGGAAAAATCTGCTACAGCACCTGTAGTATCCAAAGGCTCGAAAACAATGAGCTTATAAGAGATTTTTTACAGGAAAATCCTGATTTTAAACTCGAATCAGAGCGACTGACCCTGCCATCAGCTCAAGGTTTTGACCGCGATGGCGGTTATGCGGCGATAATCACGGGAAAATAAAGTCATCTCCGACAAACACAATCCACAGCTTTTCCACAAAATCAACTTACGATGTGCAAAACTTGTTAAAAGGCAAATTTTTTTAGTGCGCAACATCAATGCGGGTAATAACCTCTATTAAGTGCAAAAGAAATTCGCAAAAATGGGATTGATTTGTTCTTTCGCCGACCAATAATAACGGCTGATGGTTTGGTTGCAGCTGAAGGCTAAAAGACCCTTGATGAGGAGAGTATTATGCAAAGCACAATCATGGATGAGACCAGTGCTGTTAGCGAGGCCCTTGCCGAGAAGGTAGGGCCGCAGAAGTTTAGCATATGGTTTAAGAATTCAACGAAACTGACGCTGACCGACAGATATTTGAAAATAGGTGTCCCGAACCTTTTCATAGCAAGCTGGATTGAAAATCATTTTTCAAACGAAATCAGCCAGGCAGTTAAGGCGGTTACCGGGGCCGAGCGGGAGATTACCTTTACCATCGACCCTGAGCTTTCCGGCCATCAGAGGCGGACACAACTGGATTCGCAGGCACAACTGGTGGAGAAGGCTCAGAATCGGACCCGCAGCAGGAGGACCGGAACACAACCGCCTTCCGGGAACCGGCTGAGATTAACTCTGGATACATTCGTTGTCGGCTCATCGAACGAACTGGCCTACAACGCCGTAAAGGCGGTCATAAGAGAACAGCAAAGTCCTTTCAATCCGCTGTTTATTCATGGAGGATACGGGGTAGGAAAAACCCATCTGCTGCAAGGGATATGCAATGCTGTGGGCATAGACCGCCCCCAAACTAATTGGCTGTATCTGTCAGCGGAAGACTTTGCCAATCAGTTTGTGCTGGCCTTGAAGACAAAAAGACTGGAAGCTTTTAGGTGCCGAATGCGACAAACGGATGTGTTGGCTATCGACGACATTCACTTCCTGGCCAGCAAGCCTTCAACGCAGGAGGAATTCCTGCATACCTTCAATACAATCGATTTGGCAGGAAAACAGGTCATCCTTGCTTCTGATGCGCATCCCAAGATGATAGGGCAGCTCTCCGAAAAACTGGTCAGCCGTTTCGTCTCAGGGATGGTCGTAAAAATTGATACGCCGGATTTCAAGACGCGGTGCCAAATCTGCAAACAATACACCGAAACTATGCGAAAGCACGTTCCTGAGAGCGTAATAGAATATATCGCCGAAAATCTGAAGACCAATGTGCGTGAGCTCGAAGGCGCTCTGCTGAAATTAATCGCATACGGAGAGCTGCAAAATCAAAAAATCAACATGTATATGGCCAAAGAGGTCCTCGCTGAGCACCTCGAAAGATGTGACCCGATTGTCCACATATCAGATATCGAATCGGCTGTTGCAACTTATTTCGGAATTACCCCGGCCAACATACACTCCTCCAAGAAAGACAGGACCATAACACTGGCCAGGCATTTCAGCATGTATTTAGCCAGAAAGCATACCAGGATGTCGTCCTCAGAGGTAGGCAGGTGTATGGGCAATAAAAATCACGCCACTGTGCTTTTGGCCTGCAAAAACGTCGAAGAGCAAATCCGGCGAAATGCGGAATTACGCTGGAATAGTCCCGCCGGAAACAAAATTTCAAAAGCCAGAACTGTGCTTGCCCGCCTTGAAGAGAGCATCTCCGGCTGACCAAATACCGATTTATCTGTTCAAAAAACCATAAAAAATCAGCGGCAGCGCCGTTTCCCACGGCACTGCCGCTTCAATACCTCAGCGAGGGAAAAACTCATCATTCCATCTACTATTATTTACGTCGTTGCCGCAGAATGGTTCCATAAATTTCCGGGAAACCGCCAAAAACTTTTAACTGAAGGCGAAGTGTTCGGCGTCAAAAAACCATAAAAGATTGCGGCAGCTTCGATTCCCTCGAAACTGCCGCTAAAAATATCTTTTGAGGAGGAGAAAAAATTATTTCTTTTATTTTTATTTACTTTTATTTATACTTACGCCGCTACCCCAAAGCGGTTCGATAAATTCCCGGAAAATCATAGGAAATTTTCAATTAAGCTTGTTATGCCCCCTGTTATCAGCTTAAGCGGCGATTATTGTTTGCTGGGACTCTGTTTAGCCGGGCCGAAACATATAAACGAAATAAGAATTAAAAGAGCGCCCGCCGAAAAAAGAGTTATTCGCTTGGATGGTTCGTTGCACCGGATAATCCACTCGGGCATTTCCGCTCCGGGTGATTGCTGCTCCGAATCTTTCGCCAAAACTTTGCGGGCGGCGTCTAATTGCTCGGCTGTTACCTTTGGATAAACGGTATTCGGTTCGTTGGGCTCCGTCCCGAGGGTGGCGGGCGCAATGCGTTCGAGGAGAGCGGGATTTTCCTTCAATTGTTTCAGCAGCGCATCGTAGTCGGCATTAAGGGATTCCAGCCGCCTTAAGGTTTCTTCTTCTGCCCTTAAAAGCAGCTTGTTTTGATAGTACCGGAGCAAATCGTCATAGAGAGTGGCTGTCGTCAGTGCCGCTGTGCCTATGCTGAAAAAAACAACAAACAAAAGCGTTCGCAGGATATTTTGCCTTTGCATAGTACCAACCGCTCAAGAGATAAATTTACTTGTGCACTTATACTCTTGGTTACTTAAACATAAAGCCGGCGTATCGTGCCGCTGGGCCAAGGTCCTCGTTAATCCTCAGAAGCTGATTGTACTTGCAGATTCTGTCCGTCCTGCACGCTGAGCCCGTCTTTATTTGCCCGACACCTGCAGCCACCGCTAAATCGGCAATTGTGGTATCTTCCGTCTCGCCGCTGCGGTGACTTATCACTGCCGTCCAGCCGGCTCTGCGCGCCATATTGATTGCCTCGAAAGTCTCTGTCAGCGTTCCTATCTGGTTGAGCTTTATCAATATCGAATTGGCGCTGCTTTGCTTTATGCCTTTGGCGAGACGCTCGGTATTAGTTACGAACAAATCATCACCGACAATCTGAATTTTATCGCCCAACGTCTCAGTCAATTTCGTCCAGCCTGACCAGTCATCCTCAGCAAGGCCGTCTTCGAGACTTACGATTGGGTATTTGTTTGTCCATTTAGCCCAGTGCTTAACCAGTTCCTCGGACGAGATTTTTTTATTCGGTGCAGATTTAAAGAATTTATATTTCTTTGCCTTCTCGTCCCATAGTTCATTTGCCGCAGGGTCAAGGGCGATGGCGATTTGCTCGCCTGCTTTATAACCCGCCTTCTTTATAGCGTCGAGAATCACCTCAATTGCCTCATCGTTCGATTTCAGCGACGGTGCAAACCCGCCTTCATCGCCGACAGAGGTGTTATATCCCTTTTCCTTCAGCACTTTCTTGAGTGCGTGAAAAACTTCTGCGCCCATTCGCAGCGCCTCCGGGAAATTCTCCGCTCCCACAGGCATAACCATAAATTCCTGGAAGTCGACGTTATTGTCTGCGTGCTTTCCGCCGTTGAGGATATTCATCATCGGCACCGGCAAAATATTCGCATTGCATCCGCCAAGATATCTATAGAACGGCAGGCCCACCGAATTAGCCGCTGCCTTTGCAACTGCAAGTGATACGCCGAGTATCGCATTTGCGCCGAACTTCCCCTTATTCTTTGTCCCGTCCATTTCAATCATCAGATTGTCTATTTCTTCCTGGGCAAGTGCGTCCATTCCTATAACTTCCGGCGCAATTTTTTCGTTAGCGTTTTTTACTGCGCCCAAAGTGCCCTTGCCCATATATCGTTTCGATTTGCTGTCGCGAAGCTCAACTGCCTCATGAGCGCCTGTGCTCGCACCCGATGGTACTGCTGCCCGCCCAAAAGAGCCGTCATCTAACCACACATCAACTTCAACTGTCGGGTTGCCTCGGCTGTCGAGTATTTCCCTTGCCATCACATCAATAATCGTTGTAAGCATCTCACGTCCTTTCATTATTCCAATTCGAAATTCACGTATTCGATATTTGCCGCTTCTGGTGGAGCTTACTCATTTTTACCCCTCACGTCAATATGCTGCTGCTTGTTTTTAGCAGTCCCAATGTGCCATCTTATTTGGGCTGATTCTTTGCAGCCATGGAGAACGATACCGTGGGCGAATCAGGCTTGGCGGACTTGACGAATTAGACAGGATTGCTATAATTCCACTTTATTCAATTAAGGATTTTATTTTGTCTCAAGAGACGGCAGAAACATTTTCATGGCATCCAGGAGGGCCCCATATATTGCTGACGCGAATCCAGAAGCTCATCGGCGAAAGGATGCTGCAATCAAAGCAGGGCAAGCCATGTTTCTACATAGAGGTAAAAGCTGATGTAACTGAGCTGATGGGGCTTAGGCCGAAATTGCGGAAAACACTGGGCGTCAGAATAACAACAGATGCTTTTTATGTTCGTGCGATGGCGATGGCGGCGAGGCAATATCCGCTTGTGCTCGGCAGAGTTGACGGCGATAACATTAAAATACCGGATTCAATCAATGTCGGCTTTGCCGTCAATGCCCCGCAGGGCCTTGTTGTGCCGGTGATAAAGGATGCGGATAGAAAGACGCTGGCTGAGATTGCTGAGCTTGAGCAGGCGCTTACTGAAAGGGGGCGCGACAATAAGCTGACGCTCGAAGAGATGGAAGGTGGAACGATAGCGTTAAGCAATCTTGGCGCCTACGGCATTGATTCTTTTTTGGGAATTGTGCCGCCGCCGACAAGCACCGTGCTGGCAGTGGGTAATGCGAATAGAGAAATTGTCCCCATAGACGGCAAACCGACGGAGCGAAAAATAGTAAGTTTGTCGCTGGCGGCTGACAGCAGAGTCATAGACGAGGTCTATGCAGCGAAGTTTTTAAACACTATCTGCGAGCAGCTGCAAAACCCGCAGCAACTGCTTTGACGATAGGGCTATTTGGGTTCAACTGGAGGGTGAGCAGCCGTTGTTTGTGTGACTTCTGCGGACGGTTGAGCTACCTCGACAATTTTTATTGGGGCAGTGGCGGCACTTGGCGGCTGTGTTTGGTTATGGATTAGTTCGGCGACTTTTCGGTAATCTTCGGCGCCGTGGCAGGAGGGTTCGTATTCAAAGATTGTTTTGCCGTAGCTTGGGGCCTCTGCGAGTTTGATGTTCCTTCGGATATAGACAGGCAAGACCTGAGCATCTGCCCAGGCGCAGTTGGTCGTGCGAGCGCTGTTTAGGAATTGCTCTATATCGGCCTTGACTTCATTCGGAAGCGAGGCGCGGCTTTCAAACATACACAGTAAGATCCATTTAACTTTGAGATGGGGATTTATTCTTTTATTGACAAGCTCGACGGTTTGCAGCAGTTTTCCAAAACCCTGCAGGGCGAGGAAATGCGGCTGGAGGGGAATCATGACCTCTTCAGCAGCGGCGAGGGCATTTAAGCTCAGCAGCCCAAGCGAAGGGGGACAGTCGATAAAAGCATAATCGAAGCTGTCTCTAACCGATTGAAGCGCTTCACGCAGGATGGTTTCCCTTCCTACAACACTTACAAGCTCGCTTTCTGCGCCGACGAGATTGATATTTGCCGGCAGCAGCCAAAGGTTTGGCCGCACGAACAGGATTTCATCTTCAAATTTTGTCGATTGCGTGAGAAGTCTATAGGAGCCAGAGTCGATGTTTTCGGGTTCTGTGCCGAGATGTATTGTCAGATGCGCCTGCGGGTCGAGGTCAAGAACAGCCACCTTCAGCCCCATGGAGGCGAGGGCTGCGGCGGTATTTACCACTGTTGTGGTTTTGCCCACTCCACCCTTCTGGTTTAATACTGCAATTACCTTCAATCCATCAGCCTCAATTGTTTTCGGTTTTTATTTTCTTCAAGACGGCGTCCAGCACGCCGTTAACGAACGCCGAAGACTTATCGGCACTGAATTTCTTGGCAAGCTCGATAGCCTCGTTTATAACGACTCTGGGCGGGATATCAGGGCAGAATTTCAACTGGTAAACCGCCAGTCGCAAAATGCTTTTGTCAACAGCTGAAAGCCGGGACATTTGCCATTTTATTGCTGAGGCAGCTACGAGTTCGTCACAGAGTGCCAGATTTTCCCAGGTTCCTTTTGTCCATTCTGAGGCGAGTTTGTGTACTAAAGGGTCAGGGTCATTTTCCATGAAGAACTCAGCTAATTGCGGAGCAAGTGTGAGCCCTGTATGTCAAGCTGATATAGTCCTTGTATTGCCAGCTCTCTGGCCCTTGTTCTTTTGTCCACCTTCCGGCCTCTTGTTAGTTAATTATTGGGTATTTTTAAATTGTCAATGAACGGCTTAAATCTGTTCGAGCACATTTGCAGTTTCCATAGCCGTCAATGCTGCATCTTCGCCGGCGTTACCCATTTTAGTCCCTGCCCTTTCGACGGCCTGC
>Ga0315276_10003683_pt1 | contig 14035 bp, 14 predicted proteins | sample YL17G05_0_MG_FD_204542 | JGI IMG/M metagenome (GOLD analysis project Ga0315276, IMG submission 204542) | Sediment microbial communities from Yellowstone Lake, YNP, Wyoming, USA - YL17G05_0 | ecosystem: Environmental > Aquatic > Freshwater > Lake > Sediment | place: USA: Wyoming | collected...
CAAGCGCTGCCTGCGAGTTTGCCCACCGGCTGTCTTCGTTGTAATCGCCACGAAGATGCTGAAGGGCGTAGAGCTCGACAAGAAGGAGCCCGGCAACTACGCTGTCCTGCCGATGTACCGCGATAAGTGCACTGCCTGCATGAAGTGCGTCGATGTCTGCCCCGTTGACGCGATCACGGTGTCGATGCCTGCGGAGGTGTCGCCATGACCTCAAGCGAGACGTATTCTTTCGACCTTAACGAAGAGATGGTGCAGCGGCTGGAGCAGGAGTTCGGGCCGGAGGCGCTGCGAAACGAGATCAAGAAGATAGGGAGCGCCGGCATTACTGAGGCATTCTTCGGCGATTTCGGCAAGCGCTGGATGGAGCGCACCTTGGAGTTGGGGGAGCAATACGGCGACCGTACCTATGAGGTGCTGAAGGCGGCGGTGGAGAAGACGGGGACGCTTGCTTTTCCCTTCATTCCGGAGCGCTTTGTGGAGCTCGCTTATCTCAGCACTCAGCCCATCTATACGGTTCCCATCGTCGAGAATGGCGCCGGAGGGCTTGTCTTCAAGATGCCCTTCTGCAGCTTCTACAAGGTGATCAAGGAAGAGTTAGGGGAGAAATTCGCCCGTGGTCTGTCTTGTCGGGAGGCCTGCCTGGGAGCCTGCCGGTTGGCCTTCGAGCGCTTTGGGTTCAACGTCAGCGTCGGCATGGACGCGATTATGCCTGCCGACGAGCACTGTCAGTTCGCCATCAGGCCGGCTTAGTCGCGACGCGTATGCTCATCGACCTCCACAATCACACCGGCTGGGGATCGGGAGACAGCCATATCGATCCCTCCGACCTCATCGAGCAGGCTCGCCGCTGGGGACTCGACGGAATCGCGGTCACCGATCACGACCAGCTCTGGGACCCGGAGAAGGTTGAGATGCTGAGGCGGCGACACCAGTTCCCTTTCCTGGGTGGTGTGGAGGTGGATACGGAAGGGGGACACGTGCTCGTGTTTGGCCTCCGCGGACCGCAGCGCTGGTCGCGGCTTCCCACGGTTGAGCAACTGCGCACCGCCGTCGAACAGGCGGGAGGCGTGATGGTTCTGGCACACCCCTTTCAGGACCTGTTCGCGGCGGTCTTGGTGGAAAAGGACAGCGAGGAGGGATGGGAACGGCTGATAGAACGTCACGGCTGGCGGCTCATGGATGCCGTTGAGGTCTATAACGGCCGGCTGGGGCCCCAGCAGCGAGAGATGGCAGCCGAGCTGGCCCGTCGCCTGGCCCTGCCCACTACCGGCGGCAGTGATACCCATCGCCTCATGGAGGTGGCGAGGTGCTTCACTGTGTTCGATGACGAGATAAAGGACGAGCAGGAGTTAGTGACGGCAATCAAGAAGGGCCGCTGCCACGGTGGAGATTGGTTGTCAGAGGGGCTCTTTGACGAACGAGGGCGAGAGTTGGCCGCCGGCGGCCGGAACGTGAACGCCGTTCCCTCTGAGGAGTGAGACGATGGCAGTACAACCGAAACGGACGAACCCGACATCGACCCGGCCTGTCTATCTGCCGCGGGTGCCGGCCAAGGAACTGGAAGAGGCGGCAAAGGGGATATCTGCTGTCCAAGGGGCTGCCTTCCGCGTTTTCACCGACGGCGACCTGAGCGGGTTCGAGATTGGTGCCTTGGCGGGGCGGCTCAGCCAGACCGAGGGGCGTGTCGCCTCTTTCGAGGGCGAATTGGTGGCGGTGCTGGCGGGCCGCCCCCAGACGGAGGTGCGCCAGACTGTTTCCGCCGCGGGTCACCGTCTCGCCTGGGCTCGCGTCCGTGATGCCTCGAAACAAGACTACCGTGTCTTGCCTCTGCGCGGCGAGGCGGACGAAGAGGAGGCGCGCCTGCATGCCCGTACGCAGCCGGAGTATGAGGGCGTGGCTAAGCCGCCGCTGACCTTCGGGCTGCTATACGACGGCGAGGAGGTGCAGGCGGCCTATCGCGCGCTGCTGGGTGAGGGTGAACGCGCTGGGGCTGTCTGCATAGTCGTCACTGACCGGCGCCTCGGCCGATGGGATGCGGAGGCGAAGAGATGGACGGCGCAGGATGTTCTAGCCGGCTCTCCTATCGTCGCGTCTGCGGGGAGTGAGGGGCCCTCTCCCAGCGTGGATGCGCTTCTCGAGGACATCCGTCAGACGCTGGGTTAGCTCCGGGGGCGCCAGCATTCCCCGCTTTTGTATCTTCCCCTAGCCGTGGTCTGCTAACTCGCGCCGTATCTGTATCAGACGGAGGATGTCGGCGCGGGAGACCATGCCGACGAGTTGCCGTCCCTCGACAACCGGCACCTGGTTCACATCGGCCTCTCCCATGATCTGCATGACATGTTGAAGGTCCTCATGCGGCGGCACGGTGTGGAGCCGCTCGGAGGGGGTCATCGTTTTGAAGACGGAGGTTGAGGGCCACTGGTCGCGGGGGACCTTGCGGACGTCGTCGAGTGTGATCAGGCCGATGAGTTCCTCGCCGCCCGTTTGGACGGGGAAGCAACGGGCGCTGTGGGCAAGGACGTAGTTGTCCACCAGTTGCTGCAGGGAGATGTCGGGTGCGACAGGCTGGCAGTCCTTGCTGGCCGCCTCTGCGGCAGTGACCCCGCTGAGGGTGACCTGGACGAGCATTTGCTGGTAGCTGGACACCGAGGCGCCGCGCAGAAACATACCGATGATGAAGAACCAGATGCCGTCGATGAGCAGACCAAAGAATAACATGACTACGCCTATGCCCATCAGCCCGTAGGCGGATATCTCGCCGAGACGGGAGGCGCTACGGGTGGCGGCGAGGAGGTTGTTGTTGCGCCGCCATACCAGGGCACGAAAAACCCTTCCCCCATCCAGTGGGAAGCCGGGCAGCATGTTGAAGGCGGCTAGGGTGGCGTTGATGACCGCAAGCTGGGCAGAGATGCCCGCGATTCCGGCGCTCCAATAGCGGAGGATTGCCCAGCCGGCTGCGAAGATCGCTCCTAAGAGGAGACTGGTAAGAGGCCCCACGATGGCTATGGCAAACTCATCCTTCGCCGTTCGTGGCTCTCCCCTCAGGTTGGAGACGCCGCCCAGGAAGAACAGGGTGATCTCCCGAACCTCGATCCCCCGACGGCGGGCGAGTAAGGAGTGGGCCAATTCATGAAGGAGAAGCGATAGAAAGAAGACGAAGCTGACGATTGCACCCGCGAGCCACCGTTGCCCGGCTGACCAGCCAGGATAGAAGCGGTCAAGGATGCCGGTGGCAAACAGCCAGGTCAAGAGGACGAAGATGAGCAGCCAGCTCCAGTGGATAAAGACCTCGATGCCGCCGATCTTCCCGATCCTCAAAGATGCCGGCATTTCCTTTTCTCCTCTCGATATGACCGTTCCCGTAGCCCTGGGAGCCTAACGGCAACCCATTGGGAGGAGGAACCCCTGATATCAATGGTACAGCCCTAGGTAGAAGTTGTCGAACTTGCGGCGCTCAGATAGATCGCAGGCAGGAATACAGATGGGCGCTACTTGTGACGAGCCCACAGCCGGCAATCATCGAGCGTAACGCCTTCGGTTCGGGCGTCGCGCACGTCGTAGGCGGTGAAACGCCCCGCCGGGTCCTGGTATATCACCTGTGCCTTGCCCTGTTGTTCGAGTTCGGCGAGCCGCGTGTGCTCGTTCCGATTGAACTTGGGGATGTAGTTCTTCTCCAGCAGCACGACGTCGATCTTCTTCGCTCCCAAGAAACAGGTGTACATCTCCGGTGTGTCCCACCAGAGACGGAACTGGCTCTGATCGAAGAACTCCTGTCCCAGCACCGCGCCGTTCTTGATCAACTGGTAAGCGCCGTTCTCACGGTCGTTAGGTTCCAGCACGCGGTAGGTCAGGCTCCGGTCGAATTCGGGTGAGCGGACGAAATCGCCGTAGAAGGGCCTCGAGTTGTGGTTCAGCCCGTAGATGTTGACGTGTTTTCCATTGAAGCGCATGCCGAGAACGGCGGCCAGTGCCAGGAACGCCGGCAGGAAGAGGGGACGGAGCACGCCGGCGAGCATGGAAACGACAAATGGAAGGGCGACCTCGGTGCCTCGGAAGCGGGCCATGTACCTCAACGTACCCCAGATGTGCTGCGTCGGCGTGGATTCGACTGCGGGGGTGGTGCGTACGTAAAGCGCATAGGGTAGGACAACCAGGGCCGCGATTACCATGGCCGTTAGGAGGGGGACGGCGTCGCGGCGGCGGCGAACAATGGCGAAGAGGGTGTAGACGGCGATCGCCACAGCACCCAGTACCATGTGAGTGGTAACTGTCAGGATCGCCCAGACGGCAGCCGTCTTCCAGCGTCGTTTGTCCACTGCCTCGACGCACATGAAGAAGAAGCCGCAGGCCCAGATGAAGGCGAACTGGAAGGACAGCAGTCCCTCGATGAGGAAGCTGTTGACATATATCAGCGCCAGCAGGCGGGGGTCGCGGAGCGCCGGGCGGGCGCGTGTCGCCGCATACCCATAGAAGGCGAAGCCGGCAACAATCGCTATCGTGACGGCGCGGTCACCGATAAAGGTGTAGGGTATCGCAGTCACCAGGTAGGGCACGACGGCATAAGGGAAAGCGAGTGCTTTGCCGGACTCAAGGTAGCGAATGTGGGGGGGAAACTGGGCGTGGTGGAAGATCCGGTCGGAGATGTACCAGACGTGAGCGTAGTGGTGAGCCGAATCGGAACCGAGGAGGAATGTCTTGGTCAGAAGGATGGCGCAAAGAGAAGCGACGCCGAAGAGCGCCGAAAAAGCGACGGCGCGCTGCAGCCATACGTGGTTGCGGAAGCCCTCAAGGGCACGCAGAGGTGCTACTGTGTTGGACAATTTGTGGCTACCGTCTCGTGCTCAGTGTCGGAAAGCTCAATGATCTCGGGTACTGTCACCAACTCCAGTCCCTGCTCCCGCAGTCCCTCGATGATGCGCGGCAGGGCTGCCACGGTGGCCGCGCGATCGGGATTCTCCTCGCCGGCTCCGCCGTCGTGGAGGAGGATGATGCCGCCGGGGTGCGCCTGAGACAATACGTTCTCTACTATCTGATCGGCTGTCGTGCTGCCATCCCAGTCACGAGAATCGATGTCCCAGCCGATGGAGACGTAGCCCGCTCGCCGTAGCTCCGCCAGCATCACCGCACTGGTCTTCCCATAGGGGGCGCGGTAAAGGGCCAGCCTGCTGCACAGCATGGGCCCGATCGTCGTTTCTGTGCGCTTGAGGTCCCGGTGAAAATCGTCCGGCCCCATCTGGGCCAGATTCTCCGCATGGCTGTAGGAGTGCGAGCCGATGGCCATGTGCATGTCCACCTCTCGCCGCACAAGCTCGGGGTGAGCCTCTGCCGCAGCGCCCTCCACGAAGAAAGTGGCCCTCGCGTCATACGCTGACAGGATGTCGAGGACCTGTTGGGTATAGGGAGGGTTCGGCCCGTCATCGAACGTAAGAGCGATCTCATGCCCGGAGGTGCACCCCGTGCTGAAATGGTGGGCCAGAGCCGAGTAGCCGTCGGAGCGGGGAAGGATGGCGACAAAGGCAAGCAGCAGCGCTACAACCCACTTGGACAGACGTTTGACGGCATCCATGGATAGCTACACTGGTATCATAGACTAGCCGGCGGTTTGATCAAGTAGCCGGGATAAGCCAACTACCGCGGCATTAGTCGAAGCTTCGCTGTTGCCTCTGTATTGTGGCCGCTCCAGGTCAGGATCTGGGTCGCTGGATCGTAGCCGGCCGTCCCGCTGGATACGCTGATGTCGGCTCCTCGTGGGTAGTGAAAACGCGGCACATAGACCAGCGTCGGCGCCGTTACCTTTGCGTCGCTCTCGATCTCAAGCTCGAACACGCCTGTCGCCGGATCGAACGCCATCCTTGTGGGGCGTCCCGCTGCGTGGCGGACGTAGGGCCGGCAGAAGGCGCGCACTGCTCGCCCCCCGGAATCGGGATCGGTGGGGTCTTTCTGGTCATCTCGACTGAAGATCGACAGGTCTTCGTAGTTCCACTGATCGCCGTGGGCGTGCGAGTGGTCGGTGGTGTAGTTCCACTGCGTCGAGTTGAGGAGCAACGCTTCCAGGGCGCGGTAGTTGGCGTCGAGCGCTATCTCGGGAACACTGTAGTCTCCCGTCTTGTAGGCAGCGTGATCGTTCATCTCGTAGGGGATGCCGAACTCACCGAGGAGCATGGGCGGGTTCCCCATCTGCTCGCGGGAAATGGCCTGGAGCCCTCCCAACTGCTTTGTGAACTCCTCGGCGATCTCCTGGACGCCGGAGAGCGTCTTGTTGGAGAAAGACGGCTGCGATTCCGGGTTGAATTTGCGGGTCGCCAGCGTGATGAGGTCATACCAATGGCGGGCGTTGCAGATGAGTGGATCGGGGTCGTTCCAGACCGTGTAGATTTCCCGAGGCGACCCCTCGATGAAGAGGAAGCAATCAGGGTGGACCCGGCGCAGCGCCTCGCGCAACCGCAGGATGAATGGCACCATAGTGCCCCAGGCTGTCACCGGCTCTCCCTTGACCTCGCGGAAGTAGGCGGGCGAAGCGAGGATTGGCTCGCCTTTCTTGTCGATGTCCCAGACACCGGCCCGCCGCCAGGGGCAACCGTTCTTCCAGATGCTCGCTCCGGCTGAGTTGATTGCCGCACCGTCTTCATGGCGCACTGTGTGCCCGTCAGCGGCTGCCAGGTATTCGAGAGGTGAGAATGGCCGCGCGGCTCGGGCGCCGAATATCGCGCTCCCTTGCTTGAGGTCTTCGTCCCGCCCGATATACCCTCCACTGGGCTCATTCAGGCTGTCGTAGCCGATGACGTTATCGAGGTCAGCCAGGCGTTCGGCGAGGGCGCAGACGGCGCGGATGTAGTGATCCTGGAGACGGTCCTGGACGCCGGCCAGTTCGGGGCAGAACGTATCGCCGCCGTAGAACAGCGTCCACATCGTCGCGATAGGGACGCGGTTGTAGTTGGAGGGCCAGTCAACTGCGTTCAGTTCCACCGCCTGCGCTTCGACGAACTTCTCCGGCCGTAGCCCCGCCCAGTCGAAGCACCAGAAGGGAGCGCCGTCGCCGCCGGTCCAGCGACTCCAGACGTCATGGTGAGGGTCGATGAACACCATCAGCCCGTGCTTGGCCGCCTTTTTCGTCACATCGCGCACGTAATCGAGATAGGCTTCGTCGTACCGGCCGGGGCCGGCGTGCTCGATCGCCTCCCAGGTGACGAGGAGGCGCAGGACGTTGAATCCCCAGTGGGCGATGCGGCCGAGGTGTTCGTCTGCTTCAGCGAGGGGGAAGGGCCGCCCGATAAAGCTGACATCTGCCCAGTTCTGGAAGTCGATTGGGAGATGGGTGGCGCCGTTTGGCGTGAAGGGCACCTTTGTGCTCCCGCTAAGGTTCACGCCGCGGAGGATCGTGCGCCGGCCCAGAGGGTCGATGAACCAACCGTCGTGGGAGGTGTAGCCGTGTCTGGATGTCTCTGTACTCATTCCCTGTCTCCTGTCTGTTCGGATTATTGGAGTCGGCCGCGGGATAAGGCTATCCTAGCGCCCGCCGTTGGGCTTCGTAGCGAACGTAGCGGCCCATGATTTGGGTGGCCCGCTCGATACTGGGGTAGATAGCTATTCCCGCTGCCGCCATCTGGTCGCGCGCTGCGAGGACTCCCCTCAGGCGTGATTCGTCGCGCGACTCAGGCTCCTCTACTATCATCATCAACGCCTTGCCGTTGGCTGTCCCCAGCCTCTTCATCCGGTCGATGGCTTCCGCAGGGAGTCTGTCGACTCCCAGGCGATGAAGGGCCCGCTCGACATGGAAGTTGAGCATAATACCGTCGTAGATGGAGTGAGCCGCCATCATCTCCAAGATATCCATTTCGTTGGACTCCCCCATCATGATCGAGACGTCGAGGGGGTTGCCAATCCAGTCCCAGGCATAGGGTAGCCTTTCGCGCAAGGATTCTCGAATTGTCTGAGGGATAGGAGGCATCTCCAGGCCGGCCTCGGCACAGAGATCAGCGGCTTCGACCGTGCCGCCGCCGGCGCCGCCCAGGACGGCGACCCGCGGACCACGGGCCGGGCCGACGCATTCGTACGCTACCAGCATGTCTGTGAGCTCGTTCAGGCTACCCATTTCGAGTGCTCCCGCCTGCCGGACGGCGATGTTCCAGATGTTCTGCTCGCTCGCTAGAGAAGCGGTGTGAGAGGACGCAGCGGCGTGGCCGGCAGAGGTGCGCCCGCCTTTGAGAACGAGCACCGGCTTGCGAGCCGCCGCGTATCGCAGCGCCTCGAAGAAGCGCTGGCCATCACGTATCCCCTCGATGTAGGCGGCGATCACGTTTGTGTCGGGATCGTCGGCAAAGTGCTTCAGGAAATCGACCTCGTTCAGGTCGAGGGCGTTCCCGTAGCTGATTACCTTGCTGAATTGGAGGCCGCGATTCCTTCCTCTTCCGATGAGGCGAAAGGCGTGGCTACCGCTTTGACTGAGGAAGCCGACGCTGCCCGGCTCATCCAGAAACATGGGATCGATCGTGATCCGCCTCTTAGGGTAGTAAAGGCCCATGCAGTTGGGGCCGATCACTCTGATGCCCGCCGCTTTCGTCTTCTCGCGTAGTTCGCGCTCCGCCTCCGCACCATCGGGTCGGCCGGTCTCACTGAAGCGGGCGGTGAAGAAATGGATGAGCTTCACCCCTTTTGCCTTTGCTCCCTCAACGAGGTCGAAAACGGCAGTGGCGGGCACGGCGGAGATGACGAAGTCCACCGGGCCGGGTATCGCCTCCAGCCGGGGGTAGGCTTTTAGCCCCAGGAGTTCGTCCAGCTTGGGGTTCACGGGGTATATGGGGCCGGGGAAGCCAAACTTGACGAGCCCCTCGACGTATTCGTAGCCCTGGCTCCGCGTGTTGGCGGAGGCGCCGACGACGGCGATGCTTCGGGGCTGGAAGAGCGCCTCTAGGTTGTCGCCGGCAGTGGGTTGTTGGATGGCGGTGTTAGTGCGAGTCACTTGTCACCTTGTCCCTGTTCTGTATTCGACACGGCGGCGGTGGTGCCTGCTCTCGTTTCTCCTGCTGACGGGCATAGGTGTCCGGAGAGTTCCCCAAGTCGAACGGGAGCATTAGGTTCATTATAGGGGCTAACTCGTTTGAAATGGAGTGACACCCCGACCGAAGGCTGGGCGTGCTGTTGTGAGCCTCGGAACGAGGCAAGTTCCCGGCTTCAGCGCTGCGGGGGTGCCATACGTACAGGAACAGATAGGCTTGCCTAGTCCCCGGTGACCGCTTTGGACTCGCGCTCCGCGGCGCGGAAAACGCCGATCGTCATCGTCGCCGTCTCTTGGTCAGCGCGGCGACCGTAGATCTCCGTCCGCAGCTCATGGACATTTCGATCCTTGGGCGCGGCGGCCAGCGCCCACTCAATGACGTGGCAGGCGAGGCGGAGGTCGCCCTCTTGGAGCAGGGCGCGGGCCCTCTCGACGAGGGCGGGGATGCCTCCGGCGAGCTTCACGATCTCCGATGCCTGTTCCATCTCCAGGGCGGGCTTGAGGTGGGCCGGGTTACCATCGTACCAGCCGCCGTATAGGCGCCAGACGTTCCGGACGATGAATTGCGGCTCGTCGTACACCGGCTGAAGGTAAGGGCGGTCCCGGAGGTGCTCCGGAGGGCGGACAGTGTGTAGTACCGTATCCAGCGTTGCCCCCTCGTTCATGAGCTTCACCGTCTGGTCGTGTAGCGACTGCAGGAAATCGGCGGTGTCCAGGAGTATCTGCCGCACACGCTCTTCGCCGACGACAATGATGCCGTGGCCGGGCGAGAGAACCTTCGCATTCAACGATGCCATCTTTCGCAGCGCCACCGCCCATTCGGCGCAATAGCGCTGCACCTTCTGCGGGTTTCCGGCGTTAGGCACTGCCCAGATGATGAGATCACCGGGACAGAGCACTTCTCGCTCTGGAATCCATACCCAGGTGTGGTCGTCGGTCTCACCGCGGGCGTGGTACAACTCAAAGCGTGTTCCTCCTACTGAGACGGCCAGCGCCTCGTCGTAGGTCGTGTCCGGGTAGGTGTACGACGTGGGCCACTCGACCCGCGCGCTGAACTGTCGCTGATTGATGATGGAGTTGTAGCCCGCTGTAAGGATGTAGCGGTCGAACCGGGCGGCCATGTCCTTGTGGCCGATGACCCGGGGTGGTCGCCAGCCGCGTTCCTTTGCCTCTTCCGCGAAGGGCGGCACCCCGAACACGTGGTCGATGTGGCCGTGGGTGAAGACCGCCGAGTCCAGGCGTGCCTTGGACCAATCACGGATCGTTTGGAAGGTCTGGGCCTGGTTGAAGAATGCTCCGGTGTCTACCATCACCAGCCCGTCATCCGTCTCGAATGCGGTGACGTTGGCGAACGAGCGATAGAATATCGTCTTTTCGGCGATCTCCTCGATGTCCCCGACGGCAGTCCAGGGATGCTGCTCGTAGGTAGTGATCTCGCCGTTCCACAGCTTCTCCGCAAGGTCGAGTACAGAGCCCATGACGTGCCTCCTCCTAGAGCAAGACCCGAACGTGGCGCCAGTGTCACATGAAGGCGCGACTGCGGTCAACGGCGTCCCAGCCGTGGGAAGCGTCCAACGCGCCCCGCGATGTAGAATAACGGTATTGCGCGGTTCGGCTGTTGGGCGAAACCGAAAGTGAGGGGAAACATGCAGGTCTCGGAGAAGACAGCGATTGTTACGGGTTCGGCGGCAGGCGTAGGGCGGGCCATTGCGCTCGATCTTGCCAAGCGCGGCGCCAACGTCGTCATCAACTACTCGCGCTCTGAGGACGAGGCGCGCCGGACGCTCGCCGACGTGGAGGCGCTGGGCGCCAAGGCGCTGCTGGTACGGGCCGATGTATCCAAGGATGACCAGGTGCGAGAGATGGTCAAGGAGACCATGGATCGCTTCGGGGCGGTGGACATACTTGTCAACAACGCCGGCATAACCTATTTCGTCGATTTCGATGACCTCGAAGGTCTGACCGAGGAGATGTGGGATCACATTCTGGCGGTGAACGTGAAGGGGGTCTTCTTCTGCTCGCGGGCTGTCATACCTCACATGAAGCGGCAGGGCAAGGGGTGCATCGTCAACATCTCTTCGATTGCCGGCATCCGCGCCGTCGGCAGCTCAGTCGCCTACTGCGCCTCCAAGGCGGCAGTCATCAACATGACGGTGTCATTCGCGCGGTCGTTTGCGCCGGAGGTGCGCGTGAACTGCGTTGCCCCCGGCTTTGTCGACACCCGCTGGCACTCGGCCCGAAGGGAGGCGGCGAACTATGAGGCGTTCAAGGCGGCTGTCGCCCAGATAACGCCCCTGGCCCGAATCTGCACTCCTGAAGAAATCTCTCAGTCCGTGCTCGACTTCATCGAGGCGGACCTGGTGACGGGGCAGACACTGGTGGTGGACGCAGGGATGTCGCTGCGGGCATGACCGGCCCGACTCAAGGCGCCGAAAGAGACTCAGGAAAGAGAGGGCGAGGGATGAGCGCATCCACTGAATGGCAGACTGAGCTTGTGGAGGTGGCGGACGGCGTCTTCGCCTACGTCCAGGCGACGGGCGGGCTCTGCATCAGCAACGCCGGCTTCATCGTCGGCGAAAACGACGTTGTGATAGTGGACTCGCTGTTCACCCGCTCGATGAACCGCGAGTTCCAGGCTCAGATACGGCGCGTCACTTCCAAGCCGGTGAGCCGCCTGATCAACACTCACCACCACGTCGATCACACGCTGGGAAACGGTCTCTTCCCGTAGTCGCGCGTCATCGCCCATCACAGGGGGCGGGTCGAGCAGGAACTCACGGGGATTCCCGAGATATTGACCACGCTGCTTCCCCACTGGGTCGCCGATTTTCGAGATCTGCCCATCCGCCTGCCCGACGTTACTCTCGATGGGGTGTTGGAGTTCCATCTGGGGACTCACCGTGCGCAGATCATTAGCTTTCCGCCTGGGCACAGCGTCAGCGACCTGGTGGTCTATCTGCCCCAGGTGAAGGTCCTGTTCGCTGGAGACCTCGCCTTTTTCCGGGTGACGCCGGTTACCTTCGATGGACACGTGAGCGGCTGGATACGGTCGCTGGACCGGCTGGCGAAGATGGATGTAGATGTCGTTGTCCCCGGTCACGGGCCTATCGGCACCTTCCAGGACCTCCAGCTCGTGCGGGGGTACCTAACGCTGCTGCGACGGCAGGCGCGCCGGGCACACGGTCGCGGCCTGACGGCTGAGGAGGCAGCGCGAGGGCTTCGTCTCGGCGAGTACGCAAACTGGAACGAGCCGGAGCGGGCGCTGTTCACCATCAGGCGGCTCTATCTGGAGTTTGAGGGCGAGATCTAGCGCGCTGGGGGAAAGGCGATCGCTAGGGGATTTCGGGGCTGTTCTTTCTTAGCTCGTGGCCCCGCTTCTCTTCGAGGCGGCCGAGGGCGCGCCCCTTGTCGGGGTGAGGGTCTTTGACGACGCCGTAGGCCTCGCGTCCTTCATGCCCTTCCGGCAGGTACTCTGTTATCGGAAGACCTTCCGAATTACAGAACAGCATTCAGTGGCAGTACTTGAACCGCTGCATCTCCTCACAGGGACAGGACCAGCGACTGAGCTTGGCCTCCGCCACTATGTCTTCGTAGAAGTTGCAGGGGCAGAGCGGGCGGCCGACCTCGTCGATGTGCTTCGCCAGCCCGATGACCAAGTACTCGGTGATATCGCGCTGAGGATGGAGGTAGCTGCCGCTCTTCACGGCGAACCTCTCGACGAACTGCCACATCTTCTCGACGTTCTCCGGCGATGCCTGCATGCGGTCTTCGTCAGTCGGCTTGTCCAGACCCATTTGTCTCCTTTTCGGCGAGTTGAGGCTGCTCTCTGTTCGTAAAGTCTAGAGAAACACGACGTCCGAGACAAGTGGTGAGCCCCTGACAGGAACCCGCCAGCGCGCTATCATCAGCTCATGACGGTTCGCCGGCTCATTATTCTAGTCCTCCTTCCGCTTCTTCTCGGCCTCCTTGTGCCGGTGTCGGGACATGGGGACATGTACCTTAGCACCTACAACAGCTCTCTCATCCTCACCGATCACCCAAATCTCTATCACGCTGTCGCCGATGAGCCAAGCGGCGTTTTGCCGAATGGGTTGTCCGGCGCTCCTTATGGGCCGCTGTTCTACTACCCGACGGCGCTCTGGCTCCAGGCGCTGGACACGGCACATCTCATCAACGTGCAGGGCTGGCAGTCTGACACTTTCGACTCCATACTCCGTGATCTGCCGGTCACTTTTCTATTGAAGCTGCCTTATCTTGCTGTCTACCTCCTCGTCGCGTTTGTTCTCACGAAGACGCTGCGGGGTCGCCGTGGGGAGATTGCTGCTGTGCTCTGGCTCGTCAATCCGGCCGTAATCCTCTACGGCCTGCTGATGGGGCAGAACGATGGCTGGGCATTCCTCGTCTCGGCCGTGGGGCTCGCCCTGGCGATGCGCGCCCTGGAAGGCGAGGGACTGCGGATCGGCGGGCGGGAGGTGCCGCTGCGGCTGCTGGCGATGCTCGCTCTGGCGGCGGGCGCCGCTATCAAGCTCACGCCGATCCTGCTGGTCATACCGTTTGCGATGGTGCTCGGTCGCAGCTATCGCGAAAAGGCGCTGCTGGCCGGGGCTGGCCTCGGCGCCTTCGCAGTGCTGGTGGCGCCGTTCCTTTGGACTCCTTACTTCTGGGACCACGGGCTTTTCGGCACGCAGGCGGGTAAGGCGTCGCCGGCAGGGAACGCTACTCTTGTCGTCCTGTACCTCGCATTTCTCGCTTTCCTTTGGCTACGGCGTCCACGTGAGGACAAGGAGCGGGGCCCGCTGCTGATATTCTCGTTTCTCGCTGCCCACGCTCTTATCTACTTCCTGCCGGAATGGAACCCGCAGCGCTCTATCCTGATGTTGGGTGCCCTGGCTCTCGCTGTGCCGGTACGGAGAGGCTTCCTGATCCCCTATCTGATCGTGACGGTCTATGCGCTCGTTCTGACTCTCGATCACGGCAATGACTTGGGGACGGGACTGTTTGCACCGTTGACGGGACGCGTCTTCAACATTCCACCTCTCG
>Ga0315276_10003684_pt1 | contig 14032 bp, 8 predicted proteins | sample YL17G05_0_MG_FD_204542 | JGI IMG/M metagenome (GOLD analysis project Ga0315276, IMG submission 204542) | Sediment microbial communities from Yellowstone Lake, YNP, Wyoming, USA - YL17G05_0 | ecosystem: Environmental > Aquatic > Freshwater > Lake > Sediment | place: USA: Wyoming | collected...
TGAAAAAATAACCTGCTTCAGGGATACATTCGGAGCGCAGAGCATTCTGTTTTATGCTGGCAGTGGTACCAAGGGCTTGCTTAATGCCGTCTCGATGAATTTCTGGAAACTCTTTGGCGGTTGTACTGCTACCTACGGTGATCTCTGCTGGCCGGCGGGACTGGAGGCCACCCGCTTAACACTTGGTGAAAATAAACATAATGCCCCATGGGATATCGCCAACGCACGACTGATTATTTTATGGGGAAAAAATTCTGCTGAAACCAATGTGCATCAGATGCCATTTATTGAACAGGCCATCCAGAGTGGCGCAAAACTGATCGTCATCGACCCGCGCCGAACCCAGAGTTCCGAACGGGCTGAACTGCTGATCCAACCCCGTCCAGGTACCGACGGAGCATTGGCTCTGGCTGTGGCAAATTTACTGATCCAAAATAATCATTTGAACCAGGAGTTCATTGACCGGTATGTCCTCGGCTATGAGTCCTTTGCCCGGATGGTTAAAACGTATTCCGTGGCTAAGGCTTCTACCATCACTCATGTCCCTGAATCATACATCTATAAGTTGGCTGAATACCTGGGTACTGTTAAATCCGTCACCATCAATGCCGGTTTCGGTATGCAGCGCTATACCAACAGCGGACAGACCATGCGGGCCATACTTTCCCTGCTGGTTCTGACTGGCAATATCGGTAAACCGGGTGCTGGTTGGATCTTCGCCAATTTACAGAGCCAGATTTTTGACAGCATCAAGGACCCCATCGCTTTTTATCCGCCGGAAAATCCTGATGGCATGGTGAGGGTCAGTATCTCCACGTCCAGGCTCGGCCAGGATATGCTAGTCACCCGGGATCCCATACTGAAAATGATCTGGGTAGAACGCGGAAATCCGGTCACCCAGAATCCGGATACCAACACGGTGTTAAACGCGTTCCGCTCGCTGGATTTCCGGGTGGTGGTCGACCAGTTCATGACGGATACTGCACGTGAAGCCGATCTGATTCTTCCGGCTAAAACCATGTTTGAACAAACCGATGTGATCGGTGCTTACTGGCATCCCTATATCCAGATTAAGCAGAAAATGATAGAACCCCCCGGAAAAGTTAAACCGGAATCGGAAGTGTACTACCTGCTGGCAAGAAAACTGGGTCATTCGCTTGAAGCAATTGAAGATATTCTTCCAGGACCATCCGACCGGGAAATTGAAACATACCTGGAAAAAAAATTAGCATCATTCCCTGAACTCAGCCTGGAAAAACTGCGCCAGGGCCCTGTCCTCACGCCCGGATATCAGGAAATCGCTTTTTCTGATTATAAATTTGATACTCCCTCCGGCAAGATTGAACTTTATTCGGAGGAAGCGATCCGACGTTGGAATTTAGATCCACTTCCTGTCTATAGCGAACCGGTTGAATCTACTGCCCGCCGGAATACAACTTCACGGCCATATCCATTGTACCTGATAACACCCAACACCGCTAACCGGATTCATTCACAGTTCAATAATCTGCAACTGATCCGGCAGTTCAGTCCTGCACCCCTGGTCTACATTAATATAAACGACGCCGGTGAGCGTAACATCACCGATGGTGATCTGGTTCGTATCTATAACGATCGGGGTGAATTAAAAATGAAAGCGAACTTGGATCTGAGTATCAAAAAAGGGTGTATCGTGATTACCAACGGATGGTGGATCAGTGAAGGGGGTACGGTAAACTTCTGCTCGCTTGGCCGGGAAACCGATATGGGCTTTGGAGCGGCGTTTCATGAAAACCTGGTCGAGGTGGAAAAAGTATCATGACCTGCCAGGGATTTATATTCGACCTAAATAAATGTACGGGCTGCCACGCCTGCCAGATTGCCTGCACCCTCGAGAATCAGGTCGAATGGGGTACCAACTGGCGCCAGGTTATAACTTTCAACGGGAACAAAAACCCGGAGCTACCCTGTTTCCATCTTTCCTTTGCCTGCAATAATTGTATGGATGCCCCCTGTGTGAAATACTGTCCGTCCCTGGCTATTTCTAAAGATAAACAAAGCGGAGTTGTATTGATTTCTGACTCCAAATGTATCGGTTGCAAATACTGTTCCTGGGTATGTCCTTTCGATGCCCCTCAATTCAACTACCGTTCCAGTATCATGGAAAAATGTACTTTATGCAATCACCGGCTCCAGGAAAATCTTGCTCCGGCCTGCGTGGTACTTTGCCCGACCGATGCTCTGCAATTCGGTTCCTTTAGCGGAGAAATTTTCAATGACCCGGCAGAAGGTTTTACGCGCACCGCCATCCGTCCAGCCGTGCAACTGGTCCCTTTGCGTCCGGAACACAAAAAACCCGAACTCACTACATTGCCTTTTACAGATGCTGTAATCCATCAATTTGAAAAATCATTTAAACCACCAGGAGCCAAGACATCTTTTTTATCGGAATGGTCACTCCTGTCTTTTACTTTTATAATTCCGCTACTGGTAAGCTGGATGCTGGCGCATTTTATTTCCGTTATTCCGGTGCAGCCATATATTTTTTTGGGACTGGCTATTGTCGCCATAACGATGAGTACCATGCATCTCGGTCAGAAATTTCGGGCTTATCGTTCTATCTTTAACCTGCGTGGCTCCTGGTTGAGTCGCGAGATCTTTTTCTTTTTATGCTTTGTCACTACTGCTGTACTTTCCTTGAGCACTGCGAAAATGCAGGCTCTGTCAGCAAGTCTGGCCGCCATTTCCGGAATATCCCTTTTATTCTCCGCCGACAAAGTATATCAGATGATTATCCAAACAAAAAACCAGAAGTATCACAGCGCCGATCTCATGATTACCGGTTTGTTTTATACTGCTCTGCTTGCTGGGCGGATAACTTTTTTTGTTCTTTTCGCCATTATAAAAGGTATTCTGTTTATATTTCGTAAAAACAAATTTGGCAGCATCAAACCTACGATTCCTTTTCTGTCAGCAATCAGGATAATCACCGGACTCATACTGCCAATCGTACTCTGTTCGTTCATATCGGATCCATTACACTGGCTCATCCTGACTATGGTTTTGATGGGCGAAGGGATCGACCGTCTGGCTTTTTATCTGGAACTCGACCCAATTACCCCCGGCCGGCAGATGAAAATCGATTTTGAGAAAAATTTACAACAAAGATACCGGACCTGACTCTGTACGCAAGAACTATTTTGTTATTACCGACAATTGTAGTAAAATAATCTCACTAAACCTTATATCTTGCATTTTTAGATGAGAAGATTTAAATTTTTCAAAATATCTAACTACTTTAATTTTCAGTAAATTACATACTTATTTTATAAATAAATCTGGAGTGTACAATGAAAACCAAGTGGCAATATTTAACGAGGTTGATAATCATTGTCATTATCACATTAAACCTTTTTCATATATCGGACCTATATGCTCAAAAAGCCAGCGCAGAATATATTTCCACTATCAATCCATCTACCCTTACGACCGGTCAGCAGGTCAAGGATGGCATACAGAATGTATTATACAAGGATAATATATTGTATGTTATCAATGTCTGGGCCGGTGTCCAGGTAGTCGATGTGAGCAATGTGTATAAACCGAAAGAAATCGGCCGCTATCAGAATGATCACCGGGCTCACAATTTGTTTATCGACGATAACTATGGTTATCTTTCCGATGAACTGGACGGGGTCAGCATTCTGGATTTATCCAATCCCAGCGGTATCACCCGCGTTGGAAAAATCCAGACCGAAGGCACGGCCTGGTGGGTGGAAGCAAATTATCCCTACGTTTATGTTGCAGAAGAAGAGCGCGGTGTCACAGTTTATAATATCACCGATCTGACAAATCCAATAGCAATCGGTACATATGATACTCCCGGCTGGGCCTGGGGATTAAGCGTCCAGGGGGAATACGTTTATGTGGCTGATAAAAGCGGCGGACTCCTGATCCTCGATTTTACGACCAAAGAAAAACCGGTTCTGGTCGGTCAATTCAAAGATCCCAAACAGGCTAAATCCCTGCAGATTGAAGAGAATTACCTTTACCTGACCGACGGACCAAACGGCCTTTATATTCTTGATATCTCCAATCCTAAATTCCCATCACTGGTAAGCCGTGTCAAAAGTGAAGGATTTATCTTCAATCTGTACAAGAGTGGGAAATACGCATACCTGGCTAACGAATCCTTGCGCCGTCTCGACATTGTCAGCCTGACCGATATGAAAAATCCGGTACTTGAAGCAAGTTATCAGGCGGATGATAAAATTTTTGGGGTGTGGAAACAGGATGTATATGTTTTTGTTGCAGCCAATAATAAAACACTGATTTTAAGACACAATAATCCACCCGTACTGGCTGAAATTCCGGCCCAGACAGTCGATGAACAGCAACTGTTGACCATCTGGCCAGAAGGTTCTGATCCTGATGGTGATCCGGTTTATTTTAAAATTAAAAATATGCCTGCTGGTGCCAGTTTTGACAGTGTCAGCGGTGCTTTTGCCTGGACTCCTACTTATGAGCAATCCGGCCTTTATCAAAAGGTTACCATCAGTATCATTGAAAAAACAGCCAGCAAATTATCAACCAGCCAGAATTTTGACATTACGGTAAATCATGTCAATCGTGCACCTTCAATTGCTGAAGTAGAAAATTATACCGTAAAAGAAAATCAGTCTCTTGCCTTCGAAATCAAGGAAGGTACCGATCCGGATAAGGAAGATCAGGGAAAATTATCTTATACTACAGAAAATTTACCGGAAGGAGCTGTCTTCGATTCGCTGAAAAGAAAATTTTCCTGGATCCCCAACTACGACCAATCCGGAACTTATGTCATAGACTTTATAATAAAAGACCCACCGGGAGCCTTGGCCCGTGATGCATCTACTATCACAGTCGTCCATGTCGATCGTAAGCCGGTGATTACAGTTATTGAAAATAAAAAAGTGGATGAAAACCAGCTCCTGGAATTTAGCGTGGAAGGTAGCGATCCGGATAAGGAAGACCAGAATATAATTAATTTTAGCGCTCAAAATCTTCCCAAGGGTGTAGTATTCAATGCTTCCAGGCGCCAGTTTACCTGGACCCCAACCTATGATCAGGCCGGTGATTATAAAAATTTGCTGTTCATCATCACCGCTGGCAAACAATCTGATTCGACTTCAATGAACATTACGGTCAATAATGTAAGCCGTCCACCTGTACTGGAAGTCATTGTCGCCAAAACAGTTGATGAACAAAAACCATTATCATTTAAAGTTTCCGCCAGCGATCCAGACGCCGAAGACCAGAGCCGATTAAAATTTACAGCATTGAATCTTCCGTCCGGTGCAAAATTCAGTACCGATTCCCTTCGCTTCAACTGGATACCAACCTATGACCAGGCCGGTATTTATCAGGACATATCCATGACCGTTACTGATCCCTATGGACTGAGTGATTCCAAATCTTTTATGATTACCGTGATTAATATTAACCGGTCACCGGTTTTATCTGAAATTCCGGTACAATCAGTCGATGAAAATAAACCATTGACTTTTACGGCTACCGCAAGTGACCCGGACAAGGAAGACCAGGGTAAATTAAAATTCAGCGCCAAGCAGTCACCCACAGGTGCTACCCTCATGGATAATACATTTACCTGGATTCCCACCTATGAACAATCCGGAGATTATACACCCCAGATTACTGTTTCCGATGGTTTGCTATCAGACACCAGGACGGTTCAGATTACGGTTAAACATATTAATCGAACACCTATTCTCGAATTGATTTCTCCAAAAGTTGTTGATGAAAATAAAGTAGTAGAATTTAAACTAACCGCTGCTGATCCGGATAAAGAAGATGCCGGATTATGGAAGCTAACCTCTTCTCAACTTCCCGAAGGTGCAACTTTTGATCCCACGTCGACAGTTTTTAGCTGGACGCCGACTTTTGATCAGTCCGGTGCCTATACTATAAAATTCACCAATACCGATCCAGCTGGACTCACTGTGACGCAAGATGCCCAGATCACGGTGAATCATGTGAATCGTACCCCGGTCTTTAGTTCCATAACAGCTCAGGCATTGGATGAAAATTCCCCTCTTAATCTCGTGATCCTGGCCGGAGAAGACCCGGATAAAGAAGATGCACAGAAGTTAGTTTATGCCGCTCAGAATTTACCTGCTGGTGCGACTTTCGATGTTGTCTCACGAACTTTGACCTGGACACCCTCTTTTGATCAATCGGGGCAATATGATCTGACCATCTCTTGCAGTGATGGCCCCTTTACAGTGAACCAGCCAGTGAAAATAGCGATAAACAATGTAAATCGTGCTCCTGAAATTCAATCTGTTCCGGATCAGACCATTGATGAAAATCAGGAATTCAATTTGCAGATTGTTTTTAGCGATCCGGATAAAGAAGACCTGGGTAAATTACAATTAACAGCAGCTAATCTGCCTCCCGGGGCAGCACTCAATGCCAGGAATGGACAGATTTCCTGGAAACCAACTTATGAACAATCCGGTGTATTCGGTAACCTTGAATTAGCCTTAACCGATCCGGCCGGTTTGATAGTCCAAAAAAGTTTCACGATCACAGCTAAAAACGTGAATCGTCCGCCCGTATTGAAAGCATTAATCGGGTCGACGATCGCTGAAAATGCTGCGCTGACTGCAACTGCCGAAGGCAGTGATCCGGATCAGGAAGACGCTGGTCTGTTAAAATTCTCTTGCGATAATCTTCCTGCCGGGGCTATACTAGATCAGGCTAGCGGTGCTTTTAGCTGGACTCCTGATTTTACCCAGGCCGGTGCTTACCGCTTAAATGTAAAAGTAACTGACAGTGGTGGATTGAGTGCGGAAACACCATTTCCCATTACTGTGACCAATGTGAACCGCAAACCGGTGATTCAGTCCGTGGATAATAAAACCATCAACGAAAATGAGACTCTGAAATTTTCCATTACAGCCAGCGATGAAGATAAAGATGATAATTTAAAATTTTCCGTTGAAGGTTTGCCCGGGGGTGCCTCAATCAATGAAGGCAGTGGGGAGTTTTCCTGGACTCCGGATTATACGCAAGCCGGTGATTATGTCCTTAAAGCGAAAGTATCCGATGGTACCGCAGAGGAAATTACCTCATTCACTATCAAAGTAAATAATGTAAACCGGAAACCTGCCCTTGAAGGTGGCGGTTCGGCCACAGTTACGGTGGGTGAAACAGCAGAACTTTCTTTTAAAGGTTCGGATCCCGACAATGATAAATTGACATATCAATCTTCCAACTTACCGACTGGAGCAACACTTGATATTTCTAGTGGTAAATTTACCTGGCAACCCGGGGAAGATCAAACCGGCACTTTTAACTTTACCATTACCGTATCGGATGGCAGTGATACCGCCGAAACCTCTGGCAGCGTTACCGCTAATCCAGCACCTGCTCCTGCTCCACCCGAACAGCAGAATAAGTAGATTTAATTCAATTTGAATTTTATGATGATGTTAAGTATTACGTGGATTAACCTGACCAAGGGTTGATCCACGATTACTTTTCACCGCTTAATATCAGTGTACAGGTATGCTGGCGTGAACTTACTCCAATCCATAAAAAAAAGATCAAAAAATTATTTTTTTTCAGGTATATTGATTTTTGTTCCACTGGTAATAACGATCCTAGTTATAAAAGCTATTTTTACATTTCTGGATAGCCTTCTGCTTCCCTATTTGAAACCATATTTTGGATATTGGTTACCGGGGATCGGTATTCTGATCATTGTGGTCATGATATATCTTACCGGTTTACTGGTCACCAACTATATCGGCCGCAAGTTTTTTCAGATTGGGGAAAATCTGGTACTCAATATTCCTCTGGTTAAATCAATCTATGGTTCGGTGAAACAGATCATAGAGACCTTTTCGGTTAAAGATAATCACGTCGCCAAAAAAGTTGTGATGGTGCAATATCCAAAAGAGAATGTCTGGTCCGTCGGCCTGGTTAATGGTGAAATTATTCATCCCAAAAGCCACGAAGAAATGTACAGTATCCTGATTATTGCCGCTATCAATCCTGCTTCCGGCTTTTTTATCATGGTCCCCAAGCGCGAGGTTATTATTTTAAACATCACCGTTGAGGATGCCATGAAATGGATTGTTTCGGGTGGCATCATCACACCGGATACTTTCAAACACTTAAAAACTCATAAAAATTAGAATTTCCCATTCGTTATGTCCATGGAAATTAAAATAGCCGGATTAAAAAGCCGGTCTTATACTCTGCTAAGTAAAACAGAGTTGGAAGAACTATTAACCCGGTCCGAAATTCTTGATCAGAGAGATACTTTAATCTGTGGCCCTATACGTATTCTGAAGCAGGATCGACTCCTTTTCATCCAGGAAACCAGTAATCAGGATGAAATAATTTTACGTTCAATAAACTCACTGGATCAGGCTAATCAATTCGTTCAGGAACGCATGAAAATCTACGAAAAAATGTGGGATGGTTGCGGATGTAAGATTGATTACTATAGATAATTTCCCCATCTGCTGTCGATAATTAATTTTAGTTCTAATTTCGCCACATTGAATAAAAAAGCCCACTTGTTAATAAGTGGGCTTATCTTTGTTACTCTTTACTGGATATCGGAAATCAGATTATATTATATGTCAAATTTGATCCCCTGGGCCAGCGGTAACTCTGTCCCAAAATTAATCGTGTTGGTCTGTCTTCTCATGTACATCTTCCATGAATCGGATCCCGATTCGCGACCTCCGCCGGTATCTTTTTCACCACCAAATGCTCCGCCTATTTCTGCACCCGATGTGCCAATATTAACATTGGCAATACCACAATCTGATCCCCAGGCTGAGAGAAAAGTTTCTGCTTCCCTTACATTATTGGTGAAGATAGCCGAAGATAAACCTTGTTGTACCCCATTGTGTATTTTGATCGCCTCCTGGATATCACCGTGATATTTGATCAAATACAGAATCGGGGCGAAGGTTTCTTCCTGCACGATGGCATAGTGGTTTTCTGCTTCCACGATGGCCGGTTGGACATAACACCCGGATTCATGCCCCTTCCCGCTCAGTTTCTCACCACCATAGATGACTTTACCCCCTTCTTTCTTAACCTGTTCCAGAGCTTGCTGCATGGTTTCGACAGTTTCTTTGTCGATCAGAGGACCCATGTGACTACTGGCATCCAGAGGATTGCCAATTTTTAAAGTCTTGTATGCTTTTAACAGAGATTCTTTAACCTTCGGGTAAATCGATTCATGGATGATCAGACGCCGGGTAGTCGTGCAGCGCTGACCGGCAGTCCCTACTGCACCGAAAACTACCGATGTCATGGCTAATTTAAGATCGGCATCCGGAGTCAGTATAATTCCGTTATTTCCTCCCAGTTCCATAATATACCTTCCCAGCCGCTTGGAAATAACCTGAGCAGCATGTTTTCCTACATCGGTTGATCCGGTTAAAGAAATCAATGGGACCCGCTTATCATTCAACATCTGCTCTCCAATGATTCGGCCTGAACCGATGATCAGGTTAAATATTCCTTCCGGAAGATTATTGTCCCTGATTACTTCACCAATAATATTCTGACAGGCGATAGCCGTCAGGGGAACCTTTGAAGCAGGTTTCCATAAATTGACATCCCCGCAAGCCGTTGCGATCATGGCATTCCAGGCCCAGACCGCTACCGGGAAGTTGAAAGCAGAAATGATACCGACAATACCGAGCGGATGGTATTGATCGTACATTCGGTGATTGGGTCGCTCGGATTGCATGGTAAATCCATAAAGCTGGCGGGATTGACCGACGGCAAAATCACAAATATCGATCATTTCCTGAACTTCTCCCCACCCTTCCTGGAGGGATTTCCCCATTTCATAGGATACCAGGGTACCCAGTGGTTCTTTATATTTACGCAGTTTATCCCCAATCTGTCGGACAATTTCACCTCGTTTGGGTGCCGGTATTTTACGCCAGTTTAGAAAAGCCCCATAAGCCGTTGACACAACTTTCTCATAATTCTCTCTGGAAGTCTGATATACTGTCGCAATATATTCACCGGTGGCGGGCGAGTGGATCTTTAACTCTCCCTGGTCTTTCGCTTCCAGCCATTTAAGCCCGGTCGATGCACCAGAATTTTTATCTTTAATACCCAGTACTTTTAAAAATTCCATAACAACCCCTTTCCCATAAACTTCAATTTATATTAATCCCTGAATTCTATTTTCCGGTTTTTAATTTGAAATCCGTCTACTTAAATTCACCTCCCCTGATATTTCTAACTGACAAAATCTCTCAATTTGAATATTTTCGAACAGAGTATTTTAATTTAATCAAAAGTGTTGGATAAATAAAATCTTCACAAGAAATTATTTTACACTCCAGACATTAAAATAATTGTTTTTATCATCATCCAATCTTTATTATATTTTTCCTTTGATAAAGGAATAATAAATGGACCTGTTAAAAATAGATTCGCAATCAGTCAGTCAGATCCTGGAGCAATTTTTATCAGAGGAAGTTCAAAAAGCGGGATTTGAGAAGATCGTACTGGGATTGTCCGGGGGCATTGATTCAACAGTCGTTACGTACCTGTGCGCCCGGGCTTTTCCTCCAAAACAGGTTCATGCATTGATTCTGCCTTATAGAACCAGCAGTAAAGAGAACATTCACCATGCTGAAATAGTGGCCCAGGCGCTTAAAATCAAATCCATTACTTTTGATATCTCCCCGATGGTGGATGCTTTTTTTAAAAATGATCCACACGCGGATGTTACCCGGCGCGGAAATCGCATGGCCCGTGAACGAATGTGTTTTCTGTACGATTATTCATCAAAACATAAAGCACTGGTTATTGGCACCAGTAATAAAACTGAATTGCTCCTGGGTTATGGTACTATTTTTGGTGATTTAGCCAGTGCTATTAATCCCATCGGGGATCTATATAAAACTCAGATCCGACAATTGGCCGTCTATTTACAGGTGCCCCCTGATATTATTGACAAACCCCCTTCTGCTGATCTGTGGGCCGGTCAGACTGACGAAGGAGAGATCGGTTACAGTTACCCGGAAATAGACCGGTTATTATATTTCCTGGTTGATCGGCGTTATTCATTTGAAATGATGCGGGATTTAAATTTTTCTGCAGCCATGACCAAAGATATTCAGAACCGCATACAGAAATCACAGTTCAAACGCCGTCCGCCTATCATCGCCAAACTCTCTAATCGTACCATCAACCAGGATTTCCGTTACTGCCGGGATTGGGGAATTTAGGCTTTGGAACAGATTATACCCGGCGCATTATATTTAGTCAGTACTCCAATCGGTAACCTGGGAGATATCACTTACCGCGCAGTTTTCATTTTAAATGCTGTCGATCTGATTGCAGCTGAAGATACCCGAACCACATCGATTTTACTTGATAAATACGATATAAAAAAAAGAATGCTCCCTTATTATAGTTATAATCAGCAATACCAGACCCCTAAAATCATCGAACACCTTAAGAATGGGAGATCGGTTGCCCTGGTTTCAGATGCCGGTACCCCAGGAATTCTGGATCCGGCCTATGAGCTGGTTACTTCCTGCATACGTGAAAAGATACCGATCATTCCGGTTCCCGGACCATCCGCCATCCTTGCTGCATTAACTGCATCCGGTTTACCTTCCAATCGTTTTGTCTTTGAAGGATTCTTGCCTATCAAAAAAGGAAGAAAAACGAAAATACAAAAACTGGTAACAGAAGAACGAACCATGATATTTTATGAATCTGTTCATCGTATTTTAAAAACTACAGAAGAATTACTGGCCCAGTTTGGTGATCGGTCCTGCGTAATGGCAAGGGAATTGACTAAAAAATTTGAAGAATTCTTTCGGGGTACGCTATCGGATCTGGTTAACCATATAAAATCAAAACCACCAAAGGGAGAAATCGTATTAATTGTTGCCGGTTATAAATCCAGCAAACAGAGTGATGAGGTTAACTAATACGTAAGACACCTGTATCTGTCAAAGAAAAAACCAATTTAATAAAAATTAACAGGAATTCTGTTCATGCTTGACACCACCCGATTTATATCGTTTGAAGGGATTGATTTTTCAGGGAAGACAACCCAGATTCATCTACTGAGAAATAAACTTGAACAACTGGGTGAGAAAGTCACCATGCTCCGCGAACCTGGCGGTACATTTATTTCGGAGCGGATCCGGGATATTTTACTCGATGAACACCACACTAATATGACGGCTTTTTGTGAGTTGCTGTTATATAGTGCTGCCCGTAATCAACTGGTTGCTGAAAAAATCAGCAGTGCTCTGCAATCCGGGAACTTTGTGCTGGCTGATCGGTATGTAGATTCAACGACAGCCTATCAGGGTTATGGCCGGCAGTTACCACTCGATTTTATTCGAAACCTGAATCAACTGGTAACCCATGGTGTCATGCCTCGGATCACGTTCCTGTTCGAAATAGATTTGAGCCAACTGCACTCTCGAAAAAAAATCAGGCAGAGCCACAGCGATCGTCTGGAAAAGGAGGACCTTGAATTCTACAATAGAATTAATACGGGATATAAAAAAATAGCTCGGGCTCAGAAACGGAGAATTAAGATTATCAATGCAAACCGTAGTATTGAAAAGATTGAAATTGAAATCTGGGAATATGTAATAAAAAAACTCAAGTTAAAACTATAGAAAAATAGAGAGAAATCCATGAAACGACTTAATATTTTTTTAATCTCAATATTTCTGACCCTTTCTATTCTATCCGACAGTGTTAATAAAGTCCAGGCTGATGAAAACGAGTATTATGTAAAAATCAGAAAGGGACTTTCCTATTTTCAGAAAGTATACGAAAGAGTCCAGTCCAATTATGTGGAAGAAATTGATCCTTATGAATTCGTCAAAACCGGAATTGATGGGATGCTCGGGGCATTGGATCCTTATACTGTTTTTATCGAAGAAGATGAAGATGCCCGATTGAGAATTATCACTACCGGGAAGTACGGTGGAATCGGAATGGAGATCGGGATTCGGAATAATCGTATTACCATTATCAGTCCCATGGACAATTCCCCGGCTCAGCAGGCAGGAATCCGGGCCGGGGATATCATCACCAAAATAAATAAGGAACCTGTGATAATTTCCTCCACGGAACGGATATCAAAACTATTACGTGGGTCCATTGGTTCAGAAGTGGAAATCACTATTCTGCGTCCGGGATTTGAAAACGAAATTACGTTACTCATCAAGCGGGGCGAAATTACGATCGAGGATGTGAGTTATGCTGATTTTGTAAAACCCGGCGTGGCCTATGTCCATTTAACCGGCTTCACAGAAAAAGCAGGTGCAGAGTTGATTGCTTCCATTAAAACCTTACAACAAAAAGGCCCCATCGCATCATTCATTCTGGACTTACGCGGAAATTCAGGTGGTCTTCTCGAATCAGCAGTAGAGGTTGCAGGTGTTTTTATACCGAAGGGAACCCTGGTAGTTATAACCAAAGGATTTCGGGACGGGAAAAATGAATTTGTTACCAGCAATGAACCACTATTACCCAGCGTACCGCTTGCGGTTCTGGTTGATGAAGGCAGTGCCAGTGCTTCAGAAATCGTGGCAGGCGCTTTACAGGATCTCGACCGTGCTATTATAATTGGAACCCGAACTTTTGGTAAAGGACTGGTACAAAAAGTTTATAATATTGACAAGAACAGCAGCACCAAAGTTAAAATCACCACGGCCAGATATTATATCCCCAGTGGCCGGTGTGTTCAAAAACAGGACTATACTAAAAACAATACCATATTTCAAAATAATTATACAGGGGACAGTACACACAATAATATTCCATATTACACAATTAATAAAAGAACCGTTTATGAATCAGGCGGTATTACACCGGACCGCGATGTTGAAGATGATCCGGTCGATTATGTGGTCACCGAACTCTGGCGGCAGAGTCTTGCTTTCAATTTTGCTGTTCAATATCAGCAAACCTATCCTGAACTAAAGAATAATTTCCATGTTCCCAACGAAGTATTTACTGAATT
>Ga0315276_10003686_pt1 | contig 14029 bp, 9 predicted proteins | sample YL17G05_0_MG_FD_204542 | JGI IMG/M metagenome (GOLD analysis project Ga0315276, IMG submission 204542) | Sediment microbial communities from Yellowstone Lake, YNP, Wyoming, USA - YL17G05_0 | ecosystem: Environmental > Aquatic > Freshwater > Lake > Sediment | place: USA: Wyoming | collected...
GCTGTTGGAGGCGCTCGATCCCGAGCAGAACTTCAGCTTCTCCGACCACTACCTGGAAGTTCCGTTCGACTTGAGCAAGGTGCTGTTCATCGCCACGGCGAACATCCTCGATACGATCCCCGCCGCGTTGCGCGACCGCATGGAAGTGATCCGCCTCTCGGGCTACACCGAGCTGGAAAAGGTGCGCATCGTGCAGAAGTTCATCCTGCCCAAGCAGCTGGAGAACCACGGGCTGAAGGCTTCCGCGCTGAAGATCAGCCCGGCGCTGATCAAGGAGCTGACGCTGCGCTACACGCGCGAGGCCGGCCTGCGCAACTGCGAGCGTGAGATCGCCAAGATCTGCCGCAAAGTGGCGCTGAAGATCGCCGAGGGCGAGCTGGAAAAAGACAACATCACGCGCTTCGAGCAGCTCAAGGACTACCTGGGCATGCCGCGCTTCGACTTCGATGAAGTCAAGCGCGTAGACCAGGTGGGCGTGGTCACCGGCGTGGTGTGGACCAGCGCAGGCGGCGACACGCAGGTGATCGAGGCGGCGTTCATGCCCGGCAAGGGTGAGCTGATCCTCACCGGCCAGCTGGGCGAAGTCATGCAGGAGAGCTGCCGGGCCGCGCTGACCTACTGCCGCGCCAACAGCCAGATGCTGCATATTGACGATGCGCTGTTCCGCGAGCGCGACGTGCACCTGCATTTCCCGGCCGGGGCGATCCCCAAGGACGGCCCGTCGGCGGGAATTACCATCGCCGTAGCGATCATTTCGCTGTTTACGGGTAAGAAGGTAAGTAGCCACGTAGCGATGACCGGCGAGATCACCCTCAAGGGCCGCGTGCTCGCTATCGGCGGACTCAAGGAGAAGATGCTCGGCGCCAAGCGCTCGGGCATCCGCAAGATGATCGTCCCCGGCGCCAACCGCAAGGACGTCGACGACATCCCCAGGGAGATCAAGGATGGGATGGAGGTGGTCTACGTTGACCACCTGGACGAGGTGCTGCCGCATGTCTTTCCGGAGACGCGCGGCAAGCAGCCTGGTGCACGCGGTGCCGGCAAAGCGGCAAAGCCGGCGGCCGCCAAGGGTGCACAGCGCGGTAAGCGGGCAGCGGTAAAGCCTGCCGCGCGAGCTAGCCGCCGGACCGCTGGGGCCAGCCCCCGGCAGGTCGGCAAGAAGCGCTAGCCACAGATTGTTCAGCTAGCCGCAAACGAGAAGGTGCAGTGGACGAACTCACACCGAACCGTACGGATCAACCCGGCGCGCCGCGCGGCCGCCGTCGCCGCCGCAGCCGTCGGGGCAAGACCTCGCAGCCCGACGCTGTCCCGTCAGTGCAGTCCGGTCGGCCGTCGCCCGCCGGCCAGCGCAGCGCCCCCGGGCGCGGACGCCCGCCTGCCCAGCGCGGCGCTGACCGTGGCGCCAGCCGTGGCACGGGCCGCCAGGGCCGGCCGGCCCGACAGGCGGCAGCGCCGCAAAGCGGGGGTGGAGCGCCGCGGGACGACGTACATCGCAGCGTGCCCAGAAGCCAGTTGCCGTCGAACCTGGTTTACGGGATCAACCCGGTCACGATTGCGATTGACCACAGCCAGCTGAAAGTGCTGTATTACGACGGCTCGCGCCAGAGCGAGCGGCTGCAGCAGATTCACGCCCAGGCCTCCGATGCCGGGCTGGATATCCGGCCTTTGCAGCGCCAGGGCTGGTCGCGCAACCTGCCCCCCGATCTGCACCAGGGTGTGGCCGGCCTGCTGCACGAGCTGCCGCGGCTGTACCTCGAGGAGGTTGTGCAGGCGGCGGGCGAGGACAGCTGCGTGCTGGTGCTCGACCGCGTGCAGGACCCGCAGAACCTGGGCGCCGTGCTGCGCACCGCCGCGGCCACCGGCGTGGACGCCGTAGTGCTGCCCAAGGCCGGCGGCTGCCCGATCACGCCCGCCGTGCACAAGGCCTCGGCCGGCATGAGCATCATCGTGCCGATCGTCGAGGACGAGAACCTGGCGCGGGCGCTGGAGTTTCTCAAGGAGCACGACTACTGGGTCATCGGCTGCGACAGCTCGGAGGGCGAGGACGCGACGACTTTCGAGTTCCCGCGCCGCCGCGTGATCGTGATGGGCAACGAGGCCGAGGGCATGCGCCGGCTGGTGAAAGAGAACTGCGACTACACGGTGCGCATCCCGATGCTGGCTAAAGTCGAGTCGCTGAATATCAGTGTGGCCAGCGCCGTGGTGATGTACCTGGCGATGGCCGACCTGGCGCGTGCGCAGTACGTCGAGAACGGCGTGGAGAATGGCGAGGACGCGTAGCAGCGTAGCGCAGCGACAACCTGATTCCAGGCTAGAGGCAACCCCAAGCTAACGGCAACCCCCGGCCCGCGGTATAATCTCGGTGCAGCCCGCGGGAGGCCGGGATGGGATACAGCCGAGGCAACCGGAATCTGACTCAAGTCACGGTAGCGCCGATCATTTTGCTGATACTGATTGTGGCTGCCTGCGGCGGCCTGGCTACTCCCACTGGATCCGCGCCGCCGCCAGCGACGCAAGCTGATCACCCGGTGCTCCTGTTGCCGGCGCCGTCGGACCTCGCGCGGCAGGCAAGCCTCACCGACCGCGACCGCGTATGCCTGGGATCGGAGTTCGACGCGCCGCTGCCGCTGCAGCGCGTCACCGCCAGCGGCAACTTCGCGGGTTTCGATGCAGCCTATGCTGCAGGCGGAGCGCTGGATGGGCTGGCCTTCGCCACCTATGCCTTCAAGCTGACAGGCTTCGAGGGTACCACGCTGGCGATGAGCTGGGATGCAGCGCCTCCGGCAGGCAGCCTGTGGCTGGCGCTCAGCAACTATGTCTCCGGGCGCTGGGACTGGTTCAGTCTCACGCCGGACGCGCCTTTCGACGTGGCCAGTGTCGCCCCGTACATAGATCCGGATAGCGGCTCGCTGTTCGCCGTCGTGTTGGTGGCCGGAGATTTTCAGGGACAGCTCAAGTGGATCCGCTGGGGCGGCAACGTGCCGCCGACGGCCGCGCTGGCCGCCGATCCGGCGAGCGGCGACGTCCCGCTTAGCGTGACGTTCGACGCCTCGGCGAGCCTCGATCCCGACGGCACGCTCATGAAGTACGAATGGGACTGGAATGGCGACAACGTCTATGACGCCACCAGCTACCAGCCCGCGATTGAGCACCTGTACACGTCCGGCGGGAACTACATGGCCAAGGTGCGCGTGACCGACGACGCCGGGGCGACCGCCCTCGGGACGGTGCATATGATCATTTTCGCGCAAAAGGCGATGGATCCAGTGGCCGTGCTGATTGCCGATCCAGCCTCGGGGTCGCCCCCGCTGACGGTGAATCTCGACGCTGCGGGCAGCTATGACGATCAGCCGCTCCTGCTGTACGAGTGGGACTTCGACGGCGACGGCGTGTTCAGCGAAGCCGACAACGGCGAGATGGCGGCGAAGAACAGCGCGACGGCGCAGTACATCTACACCGCGCTGGGCGTCTATGCGCCCAGCGTGCGCGTGACGGACGAGGATTTCAATACAGCTACCGCCTCGGCGACGGTTACCGTCGAGTACCACGGCTGGTACGTCATCACGATCGACCATCTCGGAAGCAGTGGTAAGTACAACAGCGTGGCGATTATCGACGGCAACCCGGCCATCGCTTACCAGCGCTGGAGCTGTGGGCTGTGCTACATCCGCGCCAACAATGCCGACGGCACAAGCTGGCCGGAGTACTCCGCGGAGACCGACGGCCAGGTCGACTCCTACGGCGGAGCGGGCAAGTGGACTTCGCTTAAAGAAGTGGACGGCGCGCCGGCGATCAGCTACCTTGCGGATTACTGGGAGGATCACGAGATAGCGGAGATCAGGTACGTGCGCGCCGCCGATGCCGATGGCAGCGCCTGGGGAGCTCCGGCAGTGATCGACACTTCCAGCACCGGCACTGGCGGTTACACCTCGCTGGCGGTCGTGGACGGCAATCCGGCCATCGCCTACTTCCGCGTTAGCGGGGGGGCGTCCCTGTGCTACACGCGCGCTGCCGACACGGCAGGCAGTCTCTGGCCAACGCCATCGGTGGTGTACGCGGCGAATGGCGCTCAGGGCCAGGCCGCCAACCTGCTGGTGGTCGACGGCAATCCGGCAATTGGCTTTCGCTACGACGCGGCGATTATGTATATCCGCGCCACGGATGCTGACGGCAGCGCCTGGGGTACGGCGGTATCGCTCAGCGGATTTGTGGGATACGCGGGCGCAGGCTGCCAGGCGCGCATGGCCATCGTTGACGGCAATCCTGCCCTGGCCTATGCGAATTACTACCACATGGATAATGACAGCCTGCTGTACTACTGCCGGGCTACCGATCCCGATGGCGCGACGTGGGGAACGCCGTTGCTGCTGGCGTCGACCGGGGCCAACCTCTGGCCATCGCTGAGCACCATGGATGGCGTGCCGGCGATCAGTTACATCGAGGGCATGACCGGCAGCGCGCTAAAGCTCTACAAGGGCAGCGACGCCGACGGCGGCTCGTTCCTCGAGCCGGAGACGGTGACCGGCAATCCCGGAGTTGACAGCGGCTACACGACGCTGCTGACGATCAACGGCCGCACGGCGGTCGTCTACTACAAGGGCGTGCTGCCCGGCAGGGATCTGATGATCGCCATCTACTTCCCGTAGCACACTTACCGTGTTGCGCGTTAGAATCTCTGCGTATTCAGCGGGAGGCCACCATGCTGCACTGCCCAACTAGCCGGTTTCACGCACAGGTTGCGCTGACGTGCGCCATAGTCCTGACGTTGGCGCTGGCGGCCTGCGGCGGCCCGGCGAACCTTGCTGATTCGCAGGCCCAGCAACTTACACCGCGCTCTTCGGCGCCGGCACTGCAGCTGCCCGCCCCCGCGGAACTCGCGCGGCGCGTGAGCCTCACCGACCGCGACCGCGTGTGTCTGGGATCGGAGTTCGGCGCTGCGCTACCACTGCAGCGCGTCACCGCCAGCGGCAACTTCGCGGCCTTCGATGCCGCCTATACCGCAGGTGGCAGCTTTGACACGCTGGGTTACGCGACATACGCATTCAACCTGGTTGGCTTTGACGGCACGGCGCTGTCGATGAGCTGGGATGCCTTGCTGCCGGAGGACAGCCTCTGGCTGGCGCTGAGCAATTACGCCTCCGCCCGCTGGGACTGGTTTAATGTCGATCCGGCCGCGCAGTTCGATGTTCCCAGCATCGCTCCCTACATCGATTCGGAAAGCGGCACGCTGTTCGCCGTCGTGCTCGTGGCCGGCGAGTTCCAGGGGCAACTGCAGTGGATCCGCTGGGGCGGCAACGTCCCGCCGACGGCCGCGCTGGCAGCTGATCCAACCAGCGGCGACGCCCCGCTCAACGTGGCCTTCGATGCCTCCGCCAGCCTCGATCCCGACGGCACGATCACCAAGTTCGAGTGGGACTGGAATGGCGACAGCGTGTATGACGCTAACGGCAGTGAGCCGACCATCGAGCACCTCTACGTCAAGGGCGGGAACTACATGGTGAAAGTGCGCGTGACGGACGGTGCCGGGGCAACTGCCACGGCCACGCGCAACGTCGTCATCTTCGCCGCCAAGCCAATGGACCCCGTTGCCGTGCTGGCAGCCGACCCGACGAGCGGCCTGATCCCACTGACGGTCAACTTCGATGCCTCGGGCAGCTACGACGATCAGCCGATCACGCTGTACGAGTGGGACCTTGACGGCGACGGCGTGTACAACGAGACCGACAACGGCGAGTTCGATGCGAAAAACCACGATACAGCCCAGTACATTTACACGAAGCAGGGCACATACACCCCCAGCGTGCGCGTGACCGACACTGAATTCAACACCGCCGAGGACTCGGAGTCCATCTCGGCGGAGTTCCACGGCTGGTACATCCAAACGATTGACCACCTTGGCGGTAGCGGCAGGCACAGCAGCGTGGCGATCATCAACGGCAATCCGGCCATCTCCTATCAGCGCGCGTTCTACGGCCTGTACTACATCCGCGCCAACAATGCTGACGGCACGGACTGGCCGGAGTTCTCCGCTGCCGAGGATGGCCAGCTAGACTCCTACGGCGGGGCGGGCAAGGGGACGTCGCTTCAGGAAGTAGACGGCGCTCCGGCGGTCAGCTACTTCTGCGATATATTCGTCGGCGACGAGCCGGGCGAGATCAAGTACATCCGCGCCACGGACGGCGACGGCACTGCCTGGAACACTCCGGTGGTGATTGAATCGCCTACCGGCACCGACAGCGGCTATACATCGATGGCTGTCGTCAACGGCAATCCGGCGATCTGCTACCGCCGCTATGCGTCGGGCCCCGTGCTGCGCTATGTGCGCGCCGACGACGCCCCGGGCACGAGCTGGCCCACGCCAGGTACGGTGTACTCGACCGGCAGCTCCGGCGAGTTCAACACCATGCTGGTGGTGAACGGCAATCCGGCGATCAGCTTCCGCAGCGACTCGTCGATGAAGTACATCCGCGCGGCAGATGCGGACGGCAGCAGCTGGGGTGCGGCGGTGACCGTCGACGATGGCGGCGGCTGGAACGCCGGCTACGAGGGCAGAATGGCGATCATCAACGGCAACCCGGCGATATCCACCTCGGTCATCCTGAGACTGAACCCGAATATGAAGCTGCACTACTGCCGCGCCAACGACGCTAATGGTGACACCTGGGGCAGCCCGCTGGAGCTGGAGTCTACCGGGGTCTTTGCCTGGTCGTCACTCACCACAATCGACGGCGTGCCGGTGATCGCCTGCAACGATGCCACCACCAGCGGCGTCCTGCAGCTGTACCGTGGCAATGACGCCGCCGGCAGCTCCTTTGGTGAGCCGGAGCCGGTGACCGACAATCCCGGCGTTGACGGCGGCTACACCTCGATGCTGACGATCAACGGCCGCACGGCGATCGTTTATTACAGAGCGCCTGAGGGGATGGACCTGATGATCGCGATCTACTTCCCGTAGGCTTCCTTCGAGGAGCCGTGTTAGCCTTTGAACTAGCAGCGCAGCGCCAGCTGACTGCCTCGTGCCGATTCAGGGTATACACTCAGACGATGATCAAGTGGTGCATCCTCCTGGCGCTCTGCCTGCTCGCAGCCGGTTGCCCGGCGAAGCAGCAGAGCAGCGCCAAACAGCCATCCACTTCCGGCACTTCAACCGCTGCGCCGGGTGCGGGCAGTAGCGCCAACACGCAGACCGCGCCGGTCACTGTGTGGGCCGACCCGGCGCTGAAAGTGCCGCTCGAAGCGCTGGCTCCCGGCTTTAAGGCGCAGTACCCGGCCGGCATGTACGTGACATACGTCGAGCGCGGGGAGCTGCTGCGGCCGCTGGTGGAGAAGCCGCCGCGGGCGCTGGATAGCCCGCCGGAGGTGTTCATCATCGCCGACCGCAAGGCGTTCGAGATGCTGCGCAGCTCGCAGAGCATCGATGAGGTGACGGCGCGGACCTTCGCCGGCGACCGGCTGGTGGTGGTGCACCGGCCCGGCGAAAACTGGGCGTCGCCGTCGCTGTTCGACATCTACAAGCTGCGCTTTGAAGTGCTGGCCACCGGCAGCGACGGCACCTCGCTGGGCTACTACACGCGCCAGGCGCTGATCAGCGACGGCGTCGCACAGCGGGTGGCAGACCGCATCAAGCGCTTCGACACGACCCAGCAGGTGGCGAGAGCGGTAGCGGGCAGCAATCATCTGGCAGGCGGCGAAGCGGAGCTGGCGATCCTCTACGCTTCCACTGCGGCGCAGGCCGCAGGCACAGAGACGATGCTGCTCATCGGCGACGATCTGCACGACGCCATCCGCTATCAGGCGGTGGCGGGCAAGGATTGCGCCGCCAGACCCGGCGTACAGGAACTGCTGCGCTACCTGGCGGAAGACCCGCAGGTGCAGCAGACTCTAGGCAGCTTTGGCTTAATTAACCGCCAGAGCGCGATAAAGGAAACGCACTAGACCGCCGGGCCCTTGCCGCCGGCGCCAGCGGTCAGCTTCAGCGTGCAGGCACGTTGCCGAGTCAGCGGTCTATTTCGCGCCGGCTGCGGCGCGGCAAAATGCTGCGCTCAGTTTTCGAACACTTTGCGGGCGGCAGCGTCTAATGCGATTAAGTCTCAAAATTAAAGGGACCGCAACCGTCCCGTCGGCGAGCAGCAATGAAAGCCGCCGGTGACGGTGTTTTTGACATACTCAATACCATCCAACAGAAGGAGGCCTACTGCAATGACCCGCCAACAGGTATACAAAGAGATCGAGGAGATGTTCGGCCTCGTGCCGGAGTTCATCAAAGCCATCCCCGACTCCTCGCTGGAGCTGGAGTGGAGCCTGATGAAACGCGTGCAGTTCGAGGAAGGGCCAATCCCCAACAAGTACCGTGAGCTGATCGGCCTGGGGATCGCCGCGACGACGAAGTGCCGTTACTGCACCTTCTTCCACACTGAAGTGGCGAAGCTCAACGGGGCGACCGACGCAGAGATCGAGGATGCCATCCACTACGCCAAGTCCGCCGCGGGCTGGAGCGCGTGGCTGAACGGCAACCAGTTCGACTACGACAAGTTCCGTGAAGAGGTCAAAGCCGTCGTCAAGCACGTCCGCGCCAAGAATGCCAAGGCGCCCGCGCGTGCTGGAGGCCGTGCCGCCTAGCCGCGCTACGAGGACATTGGCCAGCTATACGTGGCTGGAAGATCAGCGTGAACATGATTAGAGGGCCGCGCAAGCGGCCCTTTGGCGTCCATGATTCGCCGGTCCTGCGGTCGGGGCGGATGGAAGGCAAGCTGCGGGGCGGCGCTAATTGATCGCCCAGATGTCGGGGAGCTGGCGCCACTTCTGCTCGAAGTCCAGGCCGTAGCCGACGACGAACTTGTTGGGGATCGTGAAGCCGGTGTAGTTCAGCTTAAGGTTTACCTTGCGGCCGTTGGGCCGGTCGAGCAGCGCGCACAGCTTTAAGCTGGCCGGCTTGCGGCTCTGCAGGTTTTCCTTGATGTAATTCAGCGTCAGTCCGCTGTCGATGATGTCTTCTACAACCAGCACGTGGCGGCTCTCGACGTTCTCTTCCAGGTCCTTGATCATCTTGACGACGCCGGAGCTTGTCGTGCCTTCATAGCTGTTGACGGCGATGAAATCAAGCGTCAGCGGCACCTGGATCACCCGCGCCAGATCGGCCATGAAGGTCGTGGCGCCGCGCAGCACGCCGACCATGTGCAGGCCGCGCCCGTCGTAGTCCTTGGTCACCTGCGCGCCCAGCTCGGCCACGCGCTTGGCGATCTCCTTGGCCGTCAGCAACTTCTGGAAGTAGCTCGGGATTTCGAGCATAGCGCGCATAGGATAGCACAGCAGGCAGTCTTGCGGCTGGGATTCCTGCCCACTGATCCGGCCGAGCGGAACACCCGGCAGCGCATGTTTTGCTGCCATGGAACCCTCTCCGCATTCCTGAGTCTGAAGTACCAAGCAGCACTCACCCGTGCCGGCGGCTGCCGTGATTGGCGGGCGCAGTTGTAAGCGCCAGGAACGCCGGTTCCCAGCAAATACGCGTCGTCGCGGCTGCGCTGTTAGCGCTAGGTTGCCGGTGGGGTACAATATTTCGGATACGGCCAGGTTGCCGGAAGGATGGAACGTATGTTTAATGGCGTGCAAGGACGCGCCTGGCGGCGCGAAGGCTTCTCGCTAGTCGAACTGCTCGTGGTGATGCTGATCTTCGCCATTCTGGTGGCGATCGCTGTTCCTGCGCTGATCTCCTCGCTGCCCGAACGCAACCTGGCGGCAGCGGGCGACCAGTTCGCCAACGACGTCAACTACTGCCGCGCCAAGGCCGAAGCCACGGGCCATACCATCTATCTGGGCTTCCTGTACAAAGCCGACTCGCGGCAGGTTGAAGGGTGGTGGGACGAAAACGCCGGGCCGGCGCCAGCCGACTCGCCGTCAATGGCCGGCTACTCGTATGTGAATCCGGCTAATCCCGGTGTGAGCCGCGCAGCCAGGGGCTACTACATCGTCGAAGAGCGTCCGCGCTACATTGGAACAGGTGCCGAGGCCAGACGCATGACGTACCTCGACTGGCTGAATGCCTACGACAAGTGGGACAGCACAGATAACAACCCGCCTTATCCCGTAGAACCGCAGTTCCCGTACAACATCACTGACACGCTGGCTGCGGGCGTGCTGCCTGATCCGAAGCTTGGTGCGTTCAATGCCGTGGCTGCGCCGCTGATGGCCTATCCGCAGGATATGCGGAGCGGCAGCCAGACCACCACCTATGCCGAGCGCTTCCGCGTGCTGCCCGAGGACTGTACCGGCACTGATGGCTGGGCTGACGGCAATGAATACGACCAGCAGTACAAGATGTTCTGCGTCGCCGACGAAGCCGAAATCCTGTCTTACGATAGAACGGTTGACCGCGACAACAACGGGGATCGCCTGATATCCAATGGCGACCACGACATGCTGAGTGCCGACGTGAAGGATTACGTGCTGCTCAAGCGCGTCGATCTGCCCGAGTACGTGTACTTCGTGAACCCCTGGAAGGGTACCTGGACCGTAGGTTGGGACGGCGACGCGAGCAATCCAGCGTACAGCTATCAGGATATGCAGTTCCTGCAGTATTTGCTCGCCTTCCAGAAGACGGGCGAGATTGCTACTGCCCAATGGGGTTACAACCCGTTAAGCTTCCCTGACGGCTCAATAACTGGCTTGAATCACGGAAGCGTGATTGTACGTTCGAATATGCCCGTCGTGCGCTGCATGTGGATGTGTATCGAGGAATGTATCGAGTTCGGTTCCACGAGCACGTGTGCCAGGGCGATGCTGGCTGACAACCGCAAGGTCGACCAGAGCGCTTCAGGGCGCCTGCTGGCGCTGTGGCCGCTGAACGGCAAGTACTACGTCACGGACTACACGCCGAACGACAGCTCGCGCAAGATCGACTCGACCGATCCGCGGCTCAACGAGTCCTACAACCTCGCGCCCAGCGGCAGCGAGGTTGATGAGATGCCGCTGGTGGCGCGGGAATTCGGCTACGGGCAGAATTTCCTGGCTCCGTAGGCCAAGCGCTGGGGTATTAAGGGGGCTGCCGGTGGTGAGAGAGCCTCTGGCGATGGGTAAAATAGGACATGGGATTAGTCCGCAATGAGGTTGCGCGCGTGCATCGTCTAACGACGCCGAGAGGCGGTTTCTCGCTGCTTGAGTTGCTGGTGGCACTGACCATCCTGGCCATTGCGCTCGTGCCAGTGGCGTACTTCTACACCAAGTCACTGCAGACGGTGGAGCAGGCGGGCATCCGCACGCGAGCGCTGATGCTGGCGCAGGAGCGTCTCGCCGAGATCCGCCAGATGCCCTACGACGAAATCCGCTCCAATGTCACGCCGGCGCGCGAGCAGTTGCGAGTCTACAACACCGTTGCCGGCGGCCCGATCGATACATCTGCGGCGGACTGGTACGGCTACGATTTCGAAACGCAAGGCCGGCAATGGCAGGCGATGTTCTTCTATCCGCTGCCACTGACCTTCAATCCCTACGACCCTCGCACCCAGGGCTACAACAACACTGATGGGGTCAATCACTACCTGCCGTACAACCCCTATGCCGAGATCGACGACCCGCAGGTTAGCTTCAACAACGGCGGGACGAGCATCGACTACGAATACGAGCCAATCGGTTTCTACTCGCAGAAGGTCTACCTGCGCAACCAGAGCCTGGTAGGCATTGACCGCCGGGACGTGCGGATGAACGACCGCCGTACCCTTTATCAAGTCGAGCCGACGCTGCTCGACCCGAGCAGCGGCTCGGGCACCGACTCCTATGATGCGTTCCGCACGGGTGTCGAGCAGCAGGTGGATAATTACGCAATCTACGGCCGGCGCACGATCATTCTCGATGTGCAGGCTACACCCCGCGATACCGACGGCGATCCGAGTTATGTGCGAATTAACGCGGTGACAGGCCCTGATGGCTACGCGCCCAGCGACGACCGCGATGGCGGAGCAACGGCTGTCAACCCGTACCCGCCCACAAATGGGCCGGACAACAAATTCGCTGTCGCAAGCAACCAAGGCTCGTTGGGCAAGCTGGTGATTGTCCAGGTGTTCTGGCTGCCCCGCAAGGCGGAAAGCGCCTACATCCCCTCCAGCGACCTTAACATCATTGACTTGCGCACATTCATCGCCGAGAGCAACGTGGCCAGCGAAGTAGAGTCTGGCAGCAGGCTAGTGCGGATGAATATCAGCCCCCCCAAGTAGCCACTGGCTTCTCCGGGGCGTGCGAATACCGCGCTGCGGCGATTCAGTTTGGTGCTTTTGGTAACCTAATCTATAATGCTTCGTCTATTATGACGATGCGGTACTTCAAGGTGCAACGCATGCCGGTCAAGAACACAGGTTTCACACTGGTTGAACTGCTGGTGGTCATGGGGATCATCCTGATTCTGGTCTCCATCGCCGTTCCCGCGGCCAACATCGCCCGCCTCAAGGCCAAGGATACTGAGGTGCGCTCCGGCTGTAACAGTATCCAGGTCGCGCTGGAGAACTTCGGCGTGGACCATGCCGGCTGCTATCCCGGCGCGCACTGGGAGCAGGACACCGCGGGCGATTACTACGTCGGGCCTGGTGTGATCGGCGCCTTGCCATCCTATGACGGCAGCGAGCCGCACAAGGACTTCACGACCGGCAAGACCGCGGGACAGCGGCTCGGACCGGGCGATGAAGACCCGTTCCTCGCTGACGGCACGCCCAACGTCGACGTGCAGGACGAGTTGGCTGTCAGCGGCTACCTGACCGATTATCCGGCCAACCCGTTCCTCAAGGCGACGGGTGCTGCCAAGTCGCAGATGGGCAACCTGTTCCTGTTCCAGCCGCTGCTGGGCGACTCGCCGCCGACGGTGGGCCGCTGGGATACGCTGGACTGGAACCGCTACACGCATCACGAGGTCAGCGGCTATCCGTATCAGACGATGCGGCAGAGCTACGAGGACTTCGGCCGCGGGTTCTTCACCTACATCCCACTGAACCCGGTCAACAACACGGGCTACGACTACGTCGGTGACTGGACCAGCAACGCGCTGTCCATTGCCCAGCTCTCGGACTACTACAAGCGCTGCCGCGGCTACATGCTGATCGGCTGGGGACACAGCCGGCTGGATGACGCGCAGGCCAAGGGCCTCAGCGAGAAATACTGGAACACACGCCTGGGCGCGTTTGACTTCGACAACAGCAGTACTGCCGATGCGCTGGAGCGCGTGCTATCGAACACTAATGCGGGCGGCCTGCTGAGCCCGGAGATGGTGGACAGCGATGGCGGTGTCGGCAGTTTTGGCGGAACGCTACCCGGCGGGGCGCCAGACATCGATCCGGCATTCTTTGGCGCTGCGTTCGTCAAAATCACCGGGAGCTAGGCGGAACCAATGATGAACGAATGGTTTGGGCACAGAGCGAGAGGGCAAAGCATGCTGAAGGCATACGAGCATGGTGCGTGGCGGTCGGGCGGACGCGGCGGTTTCACGCTCATCGAGCTTTTGGTGGTGGTCGTGATCATCGGCATTCTGGTGACGATGTCCGTACCTTACCTCACCGATACGCGGACGCGCGCCCGCGAGACGCAGACCGCGGCCAACCTGAACGAGATCCACAAAGCGCTGGAGCAGTTCGGCGTGGACAACAACGCCACGTATCCGTTCCGCATCCGCTGGTTCGCCGATCAAACGATCAACCAGCCGGGCTTCGATCCCTATCGCGCGACGGATACCGGCGTCGGCCTGACCAGCGACCCCCTCGGCTGGTGCAGCCTGGCGCTGATCGGCGGCGTGCACACGGTGAACGATGGCTTTGTGCCCACGCTGGACAATCCTGGCCTGATCAATCCGCATGGCTTCGACGTCGCCGGCAACAACTTTTACCGGATCTTCAACCAGTTCAGCGACCCGCTGCGGGCGCTGGGGTACGTCTCGGATTATCCGCAGAACCCGTTCCTCAAGCGCCCGATGGGCAGCATTGCCTGGTCCTACGGCAATACCGACTGGAACGGCGGTCCGGACAAGATGGACAAGACGCTTCCCCATCCGGACGTC